>Ga0070689_100001095_pt1 | contig 17017 bp, 12 predicted proteins | sample KBSS23HmetaG_FD_64669 | JGI IMG/M metagenome (GOLD analysis project Ga0070689, IMG submission 64669) | Switchgrass rhizosphere microbial communities from Kellogg Biological Station, Michigan, USA - KBS S2-3H metaG | ecosystem: Host-associated > Plants > Roots > Rhizosphere ...
AAGCGAATCGAAACGCTGGTGCAGACGATTCAGTCCGATACCAACGAAGCGGTGAACTCGATGGAACAGACCACCGCCGAAGTGGTGGCCGGTGCCCGACTCGCCGAGGACGCGGGTAGCGCGCTGGGCGACATCGAGCGCGTCTCGCACGATTTGTCCGCGCTGATTCAGAACATCTCCACGCAGGCACGCCAGCAGTCCACGGCGGCAACCGATATTTCCGTGTCGATGAATGCGATTCAGGAAATCACTTCGCAGACCTCGCAGGGCGCGAGCCAGACGGCCGATTCGATCGGTTACCTGGCCCAGCTGGCGAGCGACCTGCGTCGTTCGGTGGCCCACTTCAAGCTGCCGGGTTAAGTGAGCAGTTGGCGGATAACGATTTTCACAGGGGGCAACCTCGCCGGTTGCGTGACAACGCGTTACGTGGCGGCTGAGAGGGGCGCATGAGACTTCAAGACCATATCGATTTCACCACCCTGCAGTGGGTCAAGCCCGAGCTCGACGAGACGCTCGCCGTGGCCCGCGAGGCGTTGGAGTCCTACGTCGACAACCCGGGCAACCGGGATGCGATGCGCTCCTGTGCGGACAGCCTGCACCAGGTGCACGGCACGCTGCGCATGGTCGAGCTATACGGCGCCGCCATGGTCACCGAGGAGATGGAGACACTCGCCATCTCGCTGCTCGAAGACCATGTGGCCCAACGCGAGGAAGCCTACGCCGCGCTGATGCGGGGCCTGATGCAGCTGCCCGATTACCTCGAGCGCCTGTCCGGCGGTCATCGCGACGTGCCGGTGGTGTTGCTGCCGCTGTTGAACGACCTGCGCGCCAGCCGCGGCCAGCAGGCGCTGCACGAGTCGGCGCTGTTCACGCCCAACCTGGAAATTGCGCTGCCGGCCCAGGCGCCGCAGCCGCCGCACGAGCTGGTGCTGGAGCGCCAGCGCAACGAAGTGACCACGCTGCGCCTGCGCTTCCAGCAGCAGCTGCTGTCGTGGTTCCGCGGCCAGGGCAACGACCAGCAGCTGGGCGGCATGATCCAGACGCTGGACGCCATCACCGCGCGTTGCCACACCATCCCGGGCCGTCGCCTGTGGTGGATTGCGGCCGGCGTGCTGGAAGGCGTGCAGCAGGGTGCGCTGAAGAGCCAGACGGGCGAAGTGCGCCAGCTGATCGGCAAGGTCGATCGCAGCATCCGCCAGCTGGTCGAACACGGCGAGGCGAACCTGCGCGGCGGCGACGCCGACGAGCTCGCACGCAAGCTGCTGTACGTCGTGGGTCAGGTCCGTCAGGGCAGCCCGCGCATGGAACTGCTGCGCCAGACCTATTCGCTCGATGCGCTGCTGCCTGAAGCGAGCGAGATCGAACACGCACGCGGCTCGATGGCGGGCCATAACCGCGCGTTGCTGGACTCCGTGGCCAAGGCGTTGAAGGACGACCTGCTGCGTGTGAAGGAATCGCTCGACCTGTTCCTGCGCCAGACCGACGCCGATCCCGCGCAGCTGTCCGGCCAGACCGAAGTGCTCGAACGCGTGGGCGACACGCTGGGCATGCTCGCCCTGGGCGTACCGCGCCGCGTGGTCAACGAACAGCGTCGCGTGCTGGAAGAAATCGCCAGCCGCGTGCGCGCACCGGACGAAGAGCTGCTGCTCGATGTCGCCGGGGCGCTGTTGTACGTGGAAGCATCGCTCGACGATCACATCGAAAGCCTCGGTGCCGACGGCGAAACCGCCGCCGAAATGCCGACCGCGATGCTGCCGCGCAGCGAAGCGCGCCACATCCTTGCCACGCTGATGCACGAGGCGACCGCCAACACCGGCAAGGTGAAGGACGCCATCGTCGCCTACGTGGAATCGGGCTGGCAGTCGACGCAGCTGGCCGAAGTCGGCGCGCTGATGGACGAAGTCGCCGGCGCCATGCGCATGCTGTCGGCGCCGCGTCCGGCCGAACTGGCCGAGGGCATCGGCCGCTTTGTCGGCAACGAATTGCTGGCCGACCGCCGCGTGCCCAGCACCGCGCAGATGGATCATCTCGCCGATGCGCTGGCTGCACTCGAGTACTACCTGGAAGCCGCGCGCGAACATCGCGGCGGTCTCGAACATATCCTGGATGTCGCCGAGCACAGCCTCAGCAGCCTCGGTTACTGGCCGCCGCCGGCAGCGCGTGTGGCCTCCGACGACGAGCTGGACGAAGCGCCCGAGCATGTGGCTCGCGCTGCCGATGCCGCGCTTGCCGCGACGCTTGCCAACCAGCCGGCGCTCTCCGAGAGCGTCAGCCTGGGTCATGGCGATGATCTCAGCGATTTGATCGTCGGCCATAGCGAGACACCCGAACCGGTCGCACAGGAAATCACCGGCCTGCGCCTGGCCGACACCGTGCACGTCACGCCGCAGGAACCGGTGCAGGACAACGAAGACGACTGGATCGAAATCGAGGAAGAAATCGTCGAGGAAATGCCCGTCTCCAGCGGCGCATCGGCGATCGACGCCCGCTTCCAGTCCAGCACCGCCGGCATCGACGACGACATCCGCGACATCTTCCTGGAAGAAATGCAGGAAGAGATCGACAACCTGCACGCCACCCGCAAGACCTGGCTGGCCGATCCGCAGCAGTTCGACGCGCTCACCTCCATCCGCCGTTCTTTCCACACGCTCAAGGGTTCGGGTCGCCTGGTCGGCGCCACCGTGCTCGGCGAGTTCGCGTGGAAGGTGGAGAACATGCTCAACCGCGTGCTGGATCAGTCGATCCCGCCGAACGAGGGCGTGCAGGAAGTGGTCAGCGCCGCCATCGATGCGCTGCCGCAGTTGCGTGTCGCATTGATGGGCGAGGGCGCTGTCACGGCGCAGCTGCTGGCCATCATGGAAATCTCCGAGCGTCTGTCGGCCGGCCAGGCCGATGCACGTCTTGCCGACATCGCCACCACCAGCGGTACCGAAACGGTGCGCCGCATCGTTCGCCGCCGCGTGCCGCGCGTGGATACCTCGGCCGAGGCGATTCCTGCCGCCAGCCTCGCCGGCATCGAAAGCTCGCCCGCGGAACCGGTGCTGCCGGTGCCGGCGCACGACTTCATCGAAGCGCCGGTGATGCCGCCGATCGATCCGGTGCTGCTGGAAATCCTGCGCAGCGAAGTGGCGCAGTACCTGGCCACCATCCGCACGGCGATCAACCGCGTCGACGGCGAACTGCGCGTCGAAGACAGCCTGCTACGCGCCGTGCATACGCTGCACGGTGCCATCGCCATGGTCGACATCCCGCTGCTGACGCAGCTGCTGTCGCCGCTGGAAAGCCTACTCAAGCGCCTGCGCGCCGCCGGCCTGCCGCTCTCGCCCGAAGGCGTGATGCTGCTCAGCCAGAGCGCCGATGCCGTCGATCACGTGATGGGCCAGTTCGACGTGGCCACGCCGCATCTGCCGGACCTGGACAGCCTGATCCATCGCCTGACCGAGCTGCGCGACAGCCAGCCCGAACCGCAGGTGGCGCACGTGCTGTTCGAGACGCCGGCCGACCTGGCGGACGAGGCGCCGGCGCAGGTTGCCGACAACTCGCATGAAGAAGCGCTGGGTGCGTCGCTCGACGATGCACTGTCCGATGCAGCATTGCCGGTGGAGCACATCGAGCTGGCGTCGCCGCCAGCGGTGTCCGACACCGACAAGTACACCGACGAACTGCTCGCTGCGCTGGGCGAATTCGATCTGGACGCCCATCTGCCGGCGTCGGAGCAGGCCCCGCATCACGCGCCGGCCTCGGCGGAGGACGAGTTCAGCAAGGCCTACGCCGATCTGCTGGACGACGCCGAGACGCTGGAAGTCGGCCCGGTCACCGACGATGCCGACGCCACCGTCGAACACGTCATGGCGCACGAGCTGGATATCGAGCAAGCGGAGCCGCCGGTCGAGTCTGAAGCGACCACGCCGCTCCACGTCGAGCCGATTTCCGAACCCGTCATCGAACACGTCGAGCCGGTCGAAGCGCTGGATGCCAGCGACGAGACGCCGATCGAAGAGATCGTGCTGGAAGCGCCGGTGCTCGACGAAGCGGAACCGCTGATCGAGGAGCCTGTGGTCGAGGAGCCGGCCGTCGAAGAGCTGATCGTCGAAGAAGCGGTGGCCGAAGCACCGGCAACGCCCGCCGCTGCGGAAGAACCGATCGACGAAAGCGCATTGCTGCCCAACCAGATCGATCCCGACCTGCTGGAAATCTTCATCGAGGAAGCGCGCGAGATTCTCGATCACTCCGACGGTGTGCTCGCCCAGTGGCGTGCCGAGCCGAGTGCGATCGAACATCTGGCCGAGATCCAGCGTGACCTGCACACCCTCAAGGGCGGTGCGCGCATTGCCGGCATGGTGCCGGTGGGCGACCTCACGCATGCCATCGAAACGGCGCTGGAAAAGCCGCTGCACGCGGAGTCGGCGCATATCGGCGAATTGATCGCTGCACTGGAAGTGGGCTTCGACAAGCTGCACGGCCTGGTGCAGATGGTCTCGCAGGGGCGGCCGGTGCCGTATCCGCAGGCGATCATCGATCGCTTCCTGGCCATGTCTGGCGAAGGCGCGACGAGCGTATCCGCGGATGCCGGCGAAGCGATCAATGTGGTCGAAGCCGCCAACGTGGTGCCGTTCCCGGCCCGCCTGGCGCCGCTGCCCGAACTGTTGCCGGAACTGCTGCCCGAAGAGCGCGAAGACGCACCGAGCACGCCGCAGGAACAGATCCGCGTTCGCGCAGAACTGCTCGATACGCTGGTGAACCACGCCGGCGAGGTGGCGATCTATCGTTCGCGCCTTGAGCAGCAGGTCGCCGGCTACCGCTTCAACCTGGTCGAACTCGACCAGACCGTGCAACGTCTGCGCAGCCAGCTGCGCATGATGGAAATCGAAACGGAAGCGCAGATCATCGCGCGCTTCCAGCGCGAGCACCGCGAAGCGGGTATTGCGGTATTCGATCCGCTCGAACTCGACCGCTTCTCGCAGCTGCAGCAGTACTCGCGTGCGCTGGCCGAGTCGGTATCCGACCTTGTGTCCATCCAGGGCATGCTGGACGAACTGACCCGCCAGGCCGAAACGCTGCTGATCCAGCAGTCGCGCGTGAGCTCGGAACTGCAGGAAGGTCTGCTGCGCACGCGCATGCTGCCGTTCGACACGATGGTGCCGAACCTGCGCCGCACGCTGCGCCAGGCCGCGCAGGAAGAAGGCAAGGGCGCCCAGCTGTACGTGGAAGGCGCCCACGGCGAAATGGATCGCAACCTGCTCGAGCGCATCAAGGCGCCGTTCGAGCACATGCTGCGCAACGCGGTGGCCCACGGCATCGAGTCGCCCAAGGATCGCCGCAAGGCCGGCAAGCCGGAAGAAGGCGCCGTGCGCATCCGCGTGGCACGCGAAGCCACCGAGGTGGTGGTGCGCGTGACCGACGACGGCCGCGGCCTCGATCGCGATGCCATCCGCAAGCGCGGCGTGGAGCGCGGTCTGATCCGCAACGACACCCGCCTGAGCGACGACCAGGTGCTCGCCCTCATCACCCAGCCTGGCTTCTCCACCGCCAGCACCGTGACCCAGCTCGCCGGCCGCGGCGTGGGCATGGACGTGGTGGCGAACGAAATCAAGCAGCTGGGCGGTGCGCTGTCGATCGAATCGAACGAAGGCCAGGGCACCACGTTCGTGCTGCGGCTGCCGTTTACGCTCGCGGTAACGCAGGCCATCCTGGTTCGCATCGGCGAATCCAACTACGCCATCCCGATGACCTCGGTGCAGGGCGTGGCGCGCATCAGCCCGGCCGAACTGGCCGAGCGCATGGCCGAGCAGGAGCCGACTTTCCCGTACGGCGGCGAGAGCTACGAGATCCACAATCTCTCCGAGCTGCTGGGCGCCGTGCCGGTGAATGCGATCGACGACGAGCAGATTCCGCTGCTGCTGACGCGTTCGGGCGACCTGCGCGCGGCGATCCGCATCGATGCCGTGATCGGCTCGCGCGAAATCGTGGTGAAGTCGGTCGGTCCGCAGATCAGTTCGGTGCCGGGCATCCTCGGCGCGACCATCATGGGCGACGGTTCGGTGCTGATCATTCTCGATCTCGCCCCGCTGGTGCGCCATGGCATCGCCCGTCGCCTGCAGCGCCTGGACGAAGGCCTCACCGCCATCGCCACGCCGGTGGTGGAAGAGCAACGCGTGCGTCCGCTGGTGATGGTGGTCGACGACTCCATCACCATGCGCAAGGTCACCGGCCGCGTGCTGGAGCGCCACGAATACGAAGTGGCCACCGCAAAGGACGGCGTCGACGCACTCGAGAAGCTGCACGAGCGCGTGCCCGACCTGATGCTGCTCGACATCGAGATGCCGCGCATGGACGGCTACGAGCTGGCCACGCAGATGAAGTCCGATCCGCGACTGCGCGACGTGCCGATCATCATGATCACCTCGCGTACCGGCGATAAGCATCGCCAGCGCGCGTTCGACATCGGCGTCGACCGCTACCTCGGCAAGCCGTACCAGGAAGCCGAACTGCTGGCGCAGATTGGCGAGGTGCTCGAACAGCGCACCACGGAGTCGCTCAATGGCTGAAACGGCGACCGCGGTAGCGTTGTTGTTCGATGACGTGGAACTCGGCGGTCAGCTGCGTGAAGCGTTGCGCGAACGCGGGGCCCGGATCGTGCACGAAGGTGCGCTGTCCACCCTCGACAAGCAGATGCTCAGCAACACCGGCGCGGAAGTGCTGGTGGTCAACCTGGACGAAGACGCCGACGACGACCTCGATCGTCTCTACGACGTGATCGACGGCGACCGCCCGCGCGTGGTGTTCAACGATGCTGCCGCCAGTCGTTCCCTCGACGGTTGGGACCGTGCCCGCTGGGCGCGTCACCTCGCGGTGAAGGTGATGGCGCAGGGCGACCTCGATCCGCCGCGCCCGCAGGACGCACCGGTCGTGCCCGAAGTGGCCGAGCCAGTGCTGGTGGAAAGCGCCGAGGCTCCGCCGGTCGTGATCGCCGAGGAACCCTCGCCGAGTTTCGTCGCTGCGCTGGAGCCGATAGCGCCCACCGACATCGCCCCGGCCGAGATCACGCCGCAAGCGGTCGAAGCTACCGAAGTGCAGTCGGAAACTCTGGCGGCGGAACTGGAAGCGTTCATAGCTGCCGACGAGCCGGCGCCGGCCGAGGACGAGTTCGGTTCGGAACTGTCCTTCAGCGCGGTGGAAGAGCCGCTGCATCTGGACGATTTCGCCGCATTGAAGGACTTGCCGCTGGAGACGGAAGACGAATTCGGCTCAGGTCTGAAGTTCACCGCCGACGACGAACTGCCCGCCTTGCACGACGGCAATTTCGGCGCGCCCGAAGGCGAAGCGCTCACCGATCACGAATTTGGTTCGGGGCTGAAATTCAGCGCCGATGACGACCTGCCGGCGCTGCACGACGGCAGCTTCGGCCTGGATACGCTGAGCACGCAGGGCCATGCGCCGCTGGACGAGCCGGCGGCCGATGCAGCCGCGCGGCAGATGCCTTCGTTCCAGCTCGATCACCTGGCTTTGGCGCCGCTGGACGAATCGTTCATGCCGTCGCCCGCGCTGGCAGAGAGCCCGGAAAAATCACCTTCGACGCTGCTGGGTTCGGCATCTGCCTGGGCGTTGGTGGACGAAGGCGAGGCGGCCGCACCGGCGGCTTCCGCGCCCGCGCCTGCCGCCAGCTTCGGTATCGAGAAGTTGAGCGCTGCGGATTTCCTCGCGCCGGAAGGCGGCGAGGAAGCATCCTCCATCATCGAGCCCGGCATGAAGCTTGAGCTGGTATCGATGGAAGAAGCGCTGGCACCGAAGGAATACGACGCCGCCGCCACCGAAATGATGCTGGACGATCTGGACAGCGCGATCAGCCGTCTGCTGGTGCTTGGCGCGGCGGCGGACAGTCTCGAAGCGGTGTGCTCGTTCCTCTCGATGCTGCCCGCGGATCTGCGCGCTGCCGTGCTGCACGTCCAGCATCTGGGCGGCAAGTCGGTCGAAGCGCTGTCCGATACCTTGACCCGTTACAGCGAGCTGCCCGTGCGCATTGCCACGAACGGCGCGCGCGCCCGCGTCGGCGAAGTGCTGGTGGTGCCCGATGGGCAGCAGGCGCGCGTGCATCGCGATGGCCGGGTGGAGTTGCAGTCGCTGGACAACAGCGACGTGCGCAGCTCGCCGATCGATGCCTGCTTCACCCTGGCGGCCAATGTGTTTGGCCGCAACGCACAGGCCATCGTGTTCGCGGGCCAGGCCAACGATGCGCTCGGTGGCTGCCAGGCGATCCACGATCGCGGCGGCCAGGTGTGGATCGAATCGTCGGATGGTCAGTTCGCCGATATGGTGCACGGCATCGAAGCCGAGCGCCTGCACAGTTATTCAGGCACGCCTGCGGAACTCGCGGCGCGCCTGGTGGAAGAGATGTCGATGGAGGGCCGGCGATGAGCGATTTGCCACTACCGCGTGAAATTCGTTGCGTCCTGGTGCCGGTCGGCAACCTGCGCTTGTTGCTGCCCAATGCCACCGTGGCCGAAGTGATCACGATGCCCGCGGCGCCCGAACCGGTGGAAAGCGCGCCGGAATGGTTGCTGGGGCGCATCGCCTGGCGCGGCTGGCGTGTGCCGCTGGTGTCGTTCAACAAGCTCGCCGGTGCGGGCGAGGGCGACAGCGAGCAGGCCGTTCGCGTGGCCGTGCTGAAGGCGCTGGGCGGTCACAACGACCTGCCGTTCATTGCCGTGGTCACGCAGGGCTTCCCGCGCCTGACCACGCTCAACGCCGAGCTGATCATTCCCACCCACGACGGCGCACCGTTGCCGCCGGGCGTGCGTGCGCAGGTGCTGGTGCGCGACGACATCGCGGTGATTCCGGATCTGGAAGGCATCGAAGCGGAGCTGCTCGAATTGCTCGAGCTGGCCAGCTGATCTTCCACCTGGCTTTCCCTGGAACACGCCCCTCGCGGGCGTGTTTTTTTTGGGGGCCCAGCGCCGACGAAATCTCGCTTGAGCGCTCATCCCCCTCACCGTCATTCCGGCGCAGGCCGGAATCCAGTAGCGAACGCGCTGAGTTGTCGCAGAAGACGATCCAGTTGCGCCCCGTGAAGACCGCGCACGCGGCTACTGGATTACCAGCCATTCGGCTGTTGAAAAGCACCTCCGGCCTGCGCCGGAATGACGAGCCGTGAGCGGGGGCTACTAAACGTCGCCGTGCAGCGCCTGCAACGCCGCCAGGGCGGCCAGGCCGGCCGTCTCCGTGCGCAGGATGCGCGGGCCCAGGCGCAGGCCTTCGAAGCCCGCCTCGGCCAATGCAGCGGTATCGCGATGGCCCAGGCCGCCCTCCGGCCCGACCACCAGCACGCCACCGGCAGGGCTGAAGCGCAACTCGCTGGCGCGTCGCGTGCCCTCCGGCAACAGGGCGAGGCGCAAGACTTCATCCCGCGGCAACTCGCGCAGCCAGTGTTCCAGCGAAACGGCCGGCAGTACGGCCGGCACGCGGGCGCGACCGCTCTGCTCGCAGGCGCTGGCCACCACCGCCTGCCAATGGGCCAGGCGCTTCTCGGCGCGGCCGGCGTCGAGCTTGACCTCAGAACGCTCGGTGAGCAGCGGCACGATGCGCGCCACGCCCAGTTCGGTGGCCTTCTGCACGATCAGGTCCATCTTCTCGCCGCGGGCCACGCCTTGCGCCAGGGTCAACGGCAGCGGCGACTCGTTGTCGATGGGCTGGGCCGTTTCCACCCGGACCGTCACCTCTCGCTTGCCGACGGTCTGGATCACGGCGGGGTAGTCCGTGCCATCGCCGTTGAAGAGGGTGACCGGCGCACCGGCCGTCAGTCGCAGCACGCGAGCGACGTGCTCGCCCGCCTGGGCCGGGAGGGTCAGTTCCTGACCCACGGCCAGCGGCAGTTCGACATGTATGCGGATGGTGCGCATGGGACGTTATGACGGTTACGAAACGAAAAGCATAGCGGAGCGCCGATGCCCCGTCCCATGCGGCGTGCGGCGGACTAGCTGAACGCCCGGGAGATGCCGGTCGACCGGCATTTGCCCGCAAGCCGGAGCAGGCGCAGCATGTAGTACATCCCTCATTCCCCGGAGGTGGATCATGATCAGCAAATCCCTTCTAGTCCTGGCGATGGCGTTGGGCGCCGTGCCGGTCGCGATGGCGCAGGATTCCGCCACTGCGGGCGCCACCGGACAGACTAGCCAGCAGGACATGGCCAACCAGGCGGCATCGAAGAAGCCGCCGCAACCGGGCGACCGGAACTGCCTGCAGAGCACCGGCAGCCTGATTCCCGCCAAGCCCGGCACCTGCCTGCCGGTGGCCGGTCGCAGCTACAGCAACCAGGACATCCGCAACACTGGATCGCCCACCATCGGGCCCGCCTTGCAGCAGCTCGATCCCAGCGTCACCGTGAGCGGCGGCCGCTAAGCGACGGCCAGCTCGATGCCCGCGATGGCGGTGTCGACCAGGTGGTCGATCTCGTCGGTGCTCACCACATAGGGCGGCATGAAGTAGATGATGTCGCCCAGTGGCCGCAGCAGCGCCTCGTGCTCGAGTCCATGCAGGTACACGCGCAGTCCACGCCGTTCCGTCGAAGGGAACGGCGTGCGATGGGTTTTGTCCGCCACCAGTTCCACCGCGGCGATCATGCCGGTCTGGCGCACATCCGCCACGTGTGGATGATCGCGTAGCGGCGCCAGCCGCTTGCCCAGGTGGGCGGCGAGCACGCGGTTGCGTTCCAGCACCGGCTCGTCGTTGAAGATCCGCAGCGTTTCCAGTGCCACGCGGCAGGCCAGCGGGTTGCCGGTATAGCTGTGCGAGTGCAGGAAGGCCTTGCCTGCGCTGTATTCGGCGTAGAACGCCTCGTACACCTTGGTCGTCGTGAGCACCGCGGACAACGGCAGGAAGCCGCCGGTGAGTCCCTTGGAAAGGCACATGAAGTCCGGCGCGACACGGGCTTGTTCGCAAGCGAACAGGGTTCCGGTGCGACCGAATCCCACGGCGATTTCATCGGCGATGAAATGCACGTCGTATTCGTCGCAAAGACGACGCAACCCCGCTAGGTAATCCGGGTGGTACATGCGCATGCCGCCGGCACATTGCACCAGCGGTTCCACGATCACCGCACACACTTCGTGCGCGTGCCGTTCCAATAACTGACGCAATTCACCGAGACGGCGCCTGGCGACCTCGCTGGGGCTTTCACCGGGCAACGCTTCGTACGTATCGGCCGAGGGTGCCAGGATGGGCGTGAGCAGCAAGGGCGCATAGGTCCTGCGATACAGCGCCACGTCGCTGACCGAAAGCGCGCCCAGCGTCTCGCCGTGATAGCTGCCGGTGAGCGCGATGAAGCGCGTCTTCTCGCCGTGTCCCTGGTTGAGCCAGTAGTGGAAGCTCATCTTGAGCGCCACTTCGATCGCGGCCGAACCGTTGTCGGCATAGAACACGCGATCCAGGCCCGGCGGCGTGACGCGCACCAGTTCTTCGGCCAGCGCCACTGCCGGCTCGTGCGTGAAACCCGCAAAAATCACGTGCTCCAGCGTCTTGGCCTGCTCGGCGAGCGCTGCTGCCAGACGCGGATTGGCGTGGCCGAACAGATTGGTCCACCACGAACTGATGCCGTCCAGGTAACGGCGTCCGCTGGTATCGATCAGCCAGGCGCCTTCGCCGCGGGCAATGGGCACCATCGGAACCGCCTGATGATCGTGCATCTGCGTGCAGGGATGCCACAGCAGGCTCAGGTCGCGACGCACCAGCGCGTCGGCAGCAGGGAATGAGGTGTTCATCCGGCTATGATCGGGGTTTCGAGCGTGCCCGCTCAAGTCTTGCATCCAGCCAGGGAGCCGATTTGAAGGTTTGGCGTAGTGCATTTATGGGCCTGCTGGGCCTTTTCATCATTGCTTCTGCGCTGCTGTGGTTCCTGCCGGCGCAATGGGCCCTGCCATGGCTGCATGCGCGCTTGAATGGCGTGCACCTGCAGGACGTCAGTGGTCTGGTGTGGGACGGCAGAGCTGGCCAGGTGCTGTCCGCCCGTGGCGAGAACCTGGGTGCGCTGCAATGGCAGCTGTCGCGCAGGGCCCTGCTCGGCGACAACCGCCTGCAGGTGGCGCTGCACGGGCCGCGTATCGATTTCACCGGCCACATGGCCGGCAAGCAGGCTACCGAGGCTACCTGGACGGACGTCCAAATGCGTATCGACCTGGATGTGCTCGGTGCCGGTCCTCTGCTGCTGGGCGGCGTGCCTCGCGGCACATTGCGCGTCACGGCCGGCAGTATCGAATTGCGCGGCGGCTGGCCGTGGACGCTCGATACGCAGCTGCAGTGGCAAGGTGCGGTGTTGCTCACGCGGCAGGCCCATCTGCCGTTGGGCAACCTGCAGGCCGATCTGCGCGCTGAGAACGGCGTCATCGAAGGGCATCTGCAGGACGATGGCCACGGTCCGCTGCGCATCGATGGCCATCTGCAACTCAGCCCGTTGGCGCGTCGTTTCACCGCCGTGGCGGCACCGCGAGGCCGGCAGCCGGCGCTGCAAACATGGCTCGCTGGCTTTGGCGCGGTCGATGCCGACGGTGTCACGCACATCGATTACAGTGGCGGTCTTGCCGCCGCCATCCGTGGGAAGCAACCATGAGCGAACTGGATCTGCCCAAGGCTCTTGCAGCCGCGCGCGAAGCGGCCGAGGCCGCCGGTGTGGTGTTGCGGCACTACTGGCGCAAGGGCGTGGCGGTGGAGCTGAAGAGCGACGACACGCCGGTCACCGCGGCGGATCGCGAAGCGGAACTCGCGATCCGCGAGATCCTGCACAAGGCGCTGCCGCAGGCATCCATCTACGGCGAGGAATTCGGCCGTGACGACAGCAATCACGACCTGATGTGGCTGGTCGATCCACTCGACGGCACCAAGAGCTTCGTTCGCCGCACGCCGTTCTTTTCCACCCAGATCGCGCTGATGCATCGGGGCGAACTGGTGCTGGGCGTATCGAGCGCTCCCATCTATGGCGAAACCATGTGGGCGAGCGCGGGCGGTGGCAGCTGGTTCGACGGCGAGCGCGTTCACGTGGCCGCGACCGCCGAGATGTCCAAGGCATCGATATCCACCGGCAACATCAAGACCCTGACGCGCGACGCGCGCTGGCATGCGCTGGGCACGATGATCCAGGACAGCAACCGCATCCGTGGCTACGGCGATTTCTGCCATTACCACCTGCTGGCACGCGGCGGGCTCGATCTGGTGATCGAGTCGGACCTGAACATTCTCGACGTGGCCGCGCTGGCGGTGATCGTGCGCGAAGCGGGCGGGGTGTTCACCGATATCCACGGCGCCGCGCTGACGCTCGACACCGCCAGCGTGCTTGCCGGCACGCCAGCCATCCACGCGCAGGCGCTGGACCGACTCTCGACATCGCACTGAGGAGCAAGCCATGGAAGACTTCGCGATGCTCTACAGCATCCTGGTGGCCAACGGGCCGGTGTTCGCCGCTGCCCTGATCGGTATCGTGGTGGCCCTCGTCTGGTGGCCGAAAGCGCCGCTGCCGGCCAAGCTGGTGTTGGTCGCCTGCGTGCTGGAAATGCTGCTGACGGGCGTGTCGGCCTGGATGTCGGGCTGGTACGTGCCGCATATGGTGCGCGAGGGCAACACCATGCAAGGCATACGTACCATCGTCACGGCCATATCCGTGTGCGCGAGCGTGCTGCGCGCGGTGCTGTTCGGCCTGCTGATCTGGGCCGCCTTTGCCGGCCGCGATGCCGCCCATCCCACGCCAAGGTGAAGCGCGAGCTACAATCGTCCGATGCACAAGCCACCGATCATCCATGCCACCCGGGACGTGCACGACAGCAGCTTTCTTCGCGTCGAGCAGCTCGATCTCGAATTTTCCAACGGCGAACGCCGCACCTATGAGCGGTTGAAGGGCAGCGGGCTGGGTGCCGTGATCATCGTGCCGATGATCGACGACGAGACCGTGCTGCTGATCCGCGAATACGGCGCCGGCGTCGGCCGCTACGAACTGGGCCTGCCCAAGGGACGCCTGGACCGCGACGAAACGGTGGAGCAGGGCGCCGATCGCGAACTCAAGGAAGAGATCGGCTACGGCGCGCGCCACCTCAAGATCCTGCACAACCTGTCGCTGTCGCCCTCGTACATGACGCATATGGCGCACGTGGTGCTGGCGCAGGATCTGTATCCGGAACGGCTCGAAGGCGACGAGCCCGAAGAGCTCGAAGTGGTGCCGTGGAAGCTCGCTGACCTGCACACGCTGGTCGCGCGCGAGGATGTCACCGAAGGCCGTTCCATCGCCGCCCTCTTCATGGCCCGCGAATACCTCGCCGGCCGATTCCAGCCGACATGACCGACGCGCCTTTCTCCCGCTTGCTGCAGCAGATCGCAGCGATTGCCCGCGATGCCGCCGAAGCGATCCTGGTCGTCTACGGCCAGGATTTCGAAGTCGAGCGCAAGCAGGATCATTCGCCGGTGACCGCCGCCGACCTCGCTGCCCAGCGCGTGATCACGGCCGGCCTCGCCGCGCTGGATGGCGTGCTGCCGGTGATTTCCGAAGAAGCCCGCGCCGCGCCGTGGGCGCAGCGACGCGAATGGCAGCGTTACTGGCTGGTCGATCCGTTGGACGGCACGCGCGAATTCATCAAGCGCAATGGCGAGTTCACCGTCAACATCGCGCTTATCGAAAACCATGAGCCGGTGCTCGGCGTGGTACTGGCGCCGGTCACGGGCGAACTCTACGCCGCCGCGCGTGGCGAGGGTGCGTGGCTGCAGCGCAGTGCCGATGCCGGCTGGCAGCGCATCGGCACGCGCGACCTACCCGAACTGGCCACCGTCGCGGGCAGCCGCTCGCATGGCGGCTCGGGCGTGGCCTTGCTGCAGCAGCTGATCGGTGACGACTACCAATCGCTGCCGATGGGCTCGTCATTGAAGTTCTGCCTGGTGGCGCGAGGCGATGCGGACGTCTATCTGCGTCGCGGAGCCACCAGCGAATGGGATACGGCGGCGGCACAAAGCGTGCTGGAAGAGGCTGGCGGTGCCGTGCTCGATCTGGCCGGCGCACCGTTGCGCTACAACCGCGGCGACTCGCTGATCAATCCCGAATTCATCGCCGTGGGCGATGCCTCCATCGACTGGAAAGCCCGCCTGGAAGCGGCCGACCTGGAAGCCTCATGAGCGACACCAGGCAGCACGACATGGCCGACCTGCTGGCCATCATGGCGCGCCTGCGCGACCCGCAGAACGGCTGTCCCTGGGACGTGCAGCAAGATTTCTCGACCATTGCGCCGTACACCATCGAAGAGGCGTACGAGGTGGCCGATGCCATCGACCGCCAGGACTGGCCCGACCTTCGCGACGAACTCGGCGACCTGCTGCTGCAGGTGGTCTTCCATGCGCAGATGGCCAAGGAAGCAGGCCTGTTCGAATTTGCCGACGTGGCGCAGGCGATCAGCGACAAGATGATACGTCGCCATCCGCATGTGTTCGGCAATGAAAGTTACGACGATCTCGACGCGCAGAAGCAGGCCTGGGAAGACATCAAGGCCGCCGAGCGCGCCGCCAAGGGCGAGCAGCATGACGACAGTGCGCTGGCTGGCGTGTCGCGCGGGCTGCCCGAATGGAAGCGCGCACTGAAGCTGCAGGAGCGGGCGGCCAAGGTCGGTTTCGATTGGCCGGACGAACAACTCGTGCTGGACAAGCTGCTCGAGGAAGTGGAAGAAGTACGAGCCGAGTTCGCCAACGGCCGCGACAAACAGCGCCTGCAGGACGAAATCGGCGATGTGCTGTTCGTGATGGTGAATCTGGCGCGCCACGCCGGCGTGGATTTCTCGCAGGCCTTGCGCCACGCGAACAGCAAGTTCGAACGCCGCTTCCGCCACATGGAACGGATCGCGCATACCGACGGCAAGCCGCTGCCTGAGCAGGACCTCGCTTCGCAGGAAGCCCTTTGGCAGCGCGCCAAGCGGCTGGACGACACGGCGGCCTGAGAGAAAAAAGGAGGCACGGGTTCTGGGGTCCCGTGCCTCAGGGCAAGGCGCTGCCTACCGACAGTGCCGCTTTTCTTCTTATGGGTTTATGACGCCGCCGCCGAGGGTGCCTCCTGGGCCATGACCAGCCAGCTCGCGCCAGCGATGATCAAGACGGGTGCGGAGGCGGGCAGTGTCCTGTGTGGCATGGCCGTGGGTCTCCCCGTGGGTTCGTGAAGCCTCAAACGCCGCGGGCGGTGACAGGTTGACGGCCAAGGCTCTAAACCTTTTTCCGCGGCACGCCATCCAAGCTTCGTCCCGTTCACAAGGAGCCATCCATGCGCCGTCTCATCCTCGCCGTACTGTTGCTGTCCCCCCTGGCGTCCTATGCCGCCGACCAATGCCAGTACTCGGCCCCGCGAGATCTCACGCTCGACCTTGCCGGCGTGCGCGAAGTGCAGGTGGAATTGCACAGCCACGATCTCCATCTCAGCGGCGGCGAAGGCGGCAAAGGTGCGCTGACCGGCAAGGCTTGCGCCTCCGATCCCAAGCTGCTGGATGCCCTCACCGTGACACAACACCGCGAAGGCGATCGACTGGTGGTGGACATCGGTGGCAATGAGCACAACCATTTTTCCATCGGTTACAGCTATACCGACCTGAAGGTCGACATGCAGATACCGGCACAACTGCCGGTGGTCCTCAACGTCGGTTCCGGTGATGCCTGGGTGAGCAACCTGCAGCGCCTGAGCACCAAGGTGGGTTCCGGCGACGTGCATATCAGCAAGATTTCCGGCCCCGTCGCGCTCAGCGTCGGCTCCGGCGACATCGACGTGAATGACGTGGCCAGCCTCGACGTCGGTTCGGTCGGCTCCGGCGACCTGAAGATCAACGGCGTCCGCAGCGACGCGCGCATCGGCAGCATCGGCTCCGGCGACATCGGCATCCGCAACGTAGGCGGCAGCGTGCGCGTGGATACGCTCGGTTCCGGCGACTTGGTGGTGCACGACGTGCAGGGCGACTTCACCCTCGGCGCCAAGGGCAGCGGCGACGTGAGCCACTCGGGCATCAAGGGCAAGGTGAACGTG
>Ga0070689_100001096_pt1 | contig 16998 bp, 17 predicted proteins | sample KBSS23HmetaG_FD_64669 | JGI IMG/M metagenome (GOLD analysis project Ga0070689, IMG submission 64669) | Switchgrass rhizosphere microbial communities from Kellogg Biological Station, Michigan, USA - KBS S2-3H metaG | ecosystem: Host-associated > Plants > Roots > Rhizosphere ...
GCGGAGGTCTTGCGGCGGCCGGTGCCGTAGTTCTGCTGGATCGCCATACTGATTCCTTAGAGTTCCAGCGCCTGCGGCTGCTGTGCGGTATGCGGGTGCTCGGCGCCGCCGTACACCTTGAGCTTGCGGTACATCTCGCGGCCGAGCGGATTCTTCGGCAGCATGCCCTTGACGGCGATTTCGATGACGCGCTCCGGATGCGTGGCGAGCAGGTCCTTCAGACTCATGGTCTTGAGGTTGCCGACGTAACCGGTGAAGCGGTGGTACATCTTGTCGTCCAGCTTGGCACCCGTGACGGCCACCTTCTCGGCGTTGACCACGACTATGTAATCGCCGGTGTCGACGTGCGGGGTGAATTCCGGCTTGTGCTTGCCACGCAGGCGGCGGGCGATCTCGGTCGACAGACGACCGAGCGTCTTGTCCGTGGCGTCAATCACGAACCAATCGCGCTTGACGCTTTCCGGCTTGGCGCTGAACGTTTTCATTTCAGAATACCTGGTCTGCCGCCTCGAGGGCGGTTCACATAATCGGTGGAACAAAGGCGCGAGATGATAACGGAGTTTTCATCAATCGCGCAAGCCCACCGACCGGTGGGATGCGAGCTGGCAATGATAGCATGACGACCATGGCGCTTGAAAAGCCCCCACATACTCGAAACCAGAAGATCGCCGCCCTTGCCGACCAATGCGTGCAATGCGGCCTGTGCCTTCCCACCTGTCCCACCTATGCTCTTGACGGCAATGAAGCGGAGTCTCCGCGCGGCCGCATCGCCATTGCCGCGGCGCTGGCCCGGGGCGATGCGGAGCCCACGGAGGCCCTGCGTATCCATCTGGACCACTGCCTGGGCTGTCTCAATTGCCAGCGCGTCTGCCCCGCCAACGTCAAATACGACGAGTTGCTGGTGGAAACCCGGGCCCTGATCGGCCCGTCGCCGCGACGCCCAAAGGCCTTGCTGGCGATGCTGAAGCAGCCCACGCTGCTGCGGTGGGCCGACCGCCTGGCGGACAGCACCGGGCTGCAGTCATGGAAACAGCGTCTGGCCGATCGCCTGCCGGTCCATTCGGCTTGGCGGGCCGCCTTGCAGACCTGGCCAGCCCCGGAGCGCGCGTCCGCGGCAACGGCGCCCCTGCACGAACACACCGACCAGCCCAGCGTCGCCCTCTTCCCCGGCTGCGTAGCCAGCGTCGAGGACGAAGCCGCGGAACGCGCCGCGATCACCCTGCTACGGGCCGCGGGCTACCGTGTCGAACGCTTGCCGGCTTTCTGTTGTGGCGCGATGGACCTGCATGGCGGCGACATGGGCACGGCCGAGCGCCTGGCCGAACGGGTGCGCGACAGCTGGCGACAGTCGGGTGCCAAGCAACTCGTCACGGTGACGCCCGGCTGCCTGGGTACGTTGCGCCGCGCGCTGCCCGAAGTCACCGTAAGCGATCCGGTCACACTGCTGGCCCAACGCAAGGACCGGCTCACGTTCCGCCCGCTCGAGCGCCGCGTAGCCGTGCATTTTCCCTGCACGCAGCTCAATGTCGCGCGCAGCGAATCGGCGCTGGAGGATCTCCTTCGGCAGGTACCGTCACTGGATATAGCGGTAGTGCCGGCTGCGCCGCACTGTTGCGGCGCAGCCGGCACGCACATGCTGGAATTTCCCGAGCGTGCGGCCCGTCTTCGCGACGGCGTGCTTGGACAGATCGCCCGCTTGGCACCCGAGCAGGTGTTGTCGTCCAATATCGGTTGTCGCCTGCATCTCGCCGCGGGCATGGATGCACAGAGCTCGCCGTGGCCGGCCATGCATCCGCTGACGCTGCTGGCACAGCAACTGGAGATATCGCCATGAACGCACGCACGCTGTCCCCGCTCGATCGCCTGCTGTCCGGGATCGAACGCGCCCTGGAAACCGTGTCCGGCGCACCGGAAGCCGCCCGCCCCTCGCCAGCCGACGCCGTCGACGAAGCCGACATGGACGATGCCGAGCGCCGCCACGCCGCCGGCCTCATGCGCATCAACCACACCGGCGAGGTCTGCGCGCAGGCGCTTTACGACGGGCAGGCCGCGCTGGCCCGCAATGAGGACATCCGCGAACACCTGCAGCACGCCGCCGCCGAAGAAACCGACCATCTCGCCTGGTGCGCCGATCGCCTGAAGGAACTGGACAGCCGCCCCAGCCTGTTCAATCCGCTGTGGTATGCCGGCAGCTACGCCATCGGCGCGCTGGCGGCGCTGGCGGGCGATCCGGTCAGCCTGGGCTTCGTGGTGGAAACGGAGCGCCAGGTGGAGGCGCATCTGGAAGAACATCTCGACCAACTGCCTGCCCAGGACGAGCGCTCGCGCGCGGTGCTGTCGCAGATGCAGGCGGATGAGATTCGCCATGCGCATAACGCCCGCGAACGCGGCGGCATCGATTTGCCGTTTCCGATTCCGGGCGTGATGCATTTGATGTCGATGGTGATGAAGGCGGTGGCGTATCGGGTTTGATGGGCGAAAAGCGTGTTGCGATGACCGTTCCTGCGAGCACCCGCCCCTCACCCCAACCCTCTCCCCAGAGGGGAGAGGGAGAAGTGATGTGCATCGCGAAAGAAAAAACCCGCCTTTCGGCGGGTTTTTCGTCACATCAGGTTGCGACCGTGAAACAACTCCTCGATCTCGCGGCGCAGCAGCGACTCTATCCGCTGGCGCTCCTTGAACGAGAGGTCGTCGGCATGCGCCTCGAACAGATACGTATCGAGGTCGAAATCCTTGATGTGCATCTTCGTGTGGAACATGTTTTCCTGGTACACGTTCACGTCGAACATCTCGTACTTCTGCCGGATGTGCTTGGCCAGGTAATCCTGCACCGAGTTGATCTTGTGATCGATGAAGTGCTTCTTGCCCTTCACGTCGCGCGTGAAGCCGCGCACGCGGTAGTCGGCGATCACGATGTCCGATTCGAAGCTGTCGATCAGGTAGTTCAGGGCCTTCAGCGGCGAGATCACGCCGCAGGTGGCCACATCGATGTCCGCGCGGAAGGTCGCAATGCCGTTGTGCGGGTGCGTTTCCGGGTAGGTGTGGACGGTGATATGGCTCTTGTCCAGGTGCGCGACCACCGCATCGGAGATGGTGTCGCGGCCCAGCTTCTCCACCACCGGTTCCTCGGAAATGAGAATGGTGACGGAAGCGCCTTGCGGATCGTAGTCCTGGCGTGCAATGTTCAGGATGTTGGCGCCGATGATTTCGGCCACATCCGTCAGGATCTGGGTCAGGCGATCGGCGTCGTACTGCTCGTCGATGTATTCGATGTAACGCTGGCGCTGTTCTTCCGACACCGCATAGCAGATGTCGTAGATGTTGAAGCTCAGGGCCTTCGTCAGATTGTTGAAGCCCTGCAGACGCAGGCGGGGAAGCGGTTTAACCACAGCGACTCTCCATGGCCAGGGGTGGGGCCAGCAGTAGAGGCGGGTTAGCTACAAGGGTCCCCGCTGGATAATTCGACGTGAAAGCATGAAGCTTCCACGACCCTTGTGACCGGACCGCGACAAAGGGATCGCGTCCGAAAGACCGTGAAGTATGCGGCAAAAAAAAGGAAAACTGAACCTCCGGCAGCGCCGGTTAGTTTGCCATAATGCCCGGAGGGGTAAGGTTTGGACTACCGGGGGACGCCTAGCGGCCCCCGTTTTGAATCAACGGGATCTCACGTGGCGCAACTCAAATATCAGCTACAGCAGGCTTTTGAACGGTCCCAGGCACCAGCGAACTTCGCACCTGATCCGGCGTCGATGGAGCGTTTTCTTGCGCTTTGCCATCGCCGGCGCTATCCGGGCAAGACCGCCATCATCCGTCCTGGAGACCCCGCCAACACGCTCTATTACATCGTGGACGGCTCGCTGGCCGTGTGCACCGAGGACGAGCAGGGTCGCGAACTGATCCTGGCCTACATCAGCCGAGGCCAGTTCATCGGCGAAATGGGCCTGTTCGTGGAGCAGGCGCAGCGCGAGTCGATGGTGCGCACCCGTACCGCCTGCGAGATGGCCGAAATCAGCTATGAGCGCCTGTTCCAGCTGATGGAAGGCCCGCTGCGCGAGGAATGCCCGAAGATCCTGTTCGCCATCGGCTCCCAGCTGACCCATCGCCTGCTGCGCACCTCGCGCCAGGTCAGCCGCATGGCCTTCATGGACGTGACCAACCGCATCTCCAAGACGCTGCTGGACCTGTGCCAGGAGCCCGATGCGATGACCCATCCGGAAGGCACCCAGATCCGCATTTCCCGCCAGGAAGTGAGCCGCATCGTGGGTTGTTCGCGCGAGATGGTGGGCCGCGTGCTCAAGCAGCTCGAGGAACAGGGCATGATCGACGTGGCCGGCAAGACCATCGTGGTGCGCGGCACCCGCTGAGCGCCACCAGGCCTGCCCGTACGAAGAAACCCGGCCTCGGCCGGGTTTCTCTTTTTCAGGCCAAGGGCACCGCCGCTCAGCTGCCGCTGGCGCCCTGGCGACGGCCGGGCTGGTAGACCATGTAGACGTCGGCCCGCTCATAGTGCGAGCCCGCGCGCACCGAGGGCTGCAGCACGAAGCCGGCCTGCTCGTACATGCGCAATGCGGTCTTGAGCCGGCTGTTGGATTCCAGGAACAGCTCCTTGCCGTCGCGGTGGTGGAACTCGGCGATGGCCGCCGCCAGCAGGACGCGGCCCGCGCCCATGCCCCGGAAGGTCTCGTCCACGCCCATCTTGGAAAGCTCGTAGACGCCCGGGGCTTCGTGCAACAGCGCACAGGTGCCGATGACCTCGCCCGCCAGCCGGGCAAAGAAGATCGCGCCGCCCGGCGCCAGCACGTAGCGCTCCGGGTCGCCGAGGATCTCGCGGTCGATGTCCTCGATGCGGAAATAGCGCTCCAGCCAATGCGCGTTGAGCCGGTAGAAGTGCTCCTTCAGCGCGGGCTCGTAGGGCACGACCTCCAGCGCGGCCTTGGCCACGAAAGCGTGCTCGGCGAGCATGGCATCGACCACGGAACGCTCCTGCACGGCGGCTTCGGTGGCGGCGAGCGCGTTGAGCAACGCTTCCAGCCCCTCCTCCCCCAGCGACTTCACGATGCCCCGCCGCACGGCCACCCAGATCGGCCCCAGCGCCGAGAGATCGGCACGCCCCTTGTCGGTCAGCGCGAGCAGGCTGCGGCGGCCGTCCTGGGCGTCCTTCTTGCGGCACACCAGGCCGGCGTCGACCAGCTTGTCGGCCAGTTGGCTCACCGCAGAATGGGTTTGTCCGATGGCCTGCGCCACATCGCTCACCGTGGTTTGGCCGTTCTCCCACAGGAAGCGCAGCACCGGGAACCAGCGCGATTCCACCCCGGCCCCGCAGGTGCGGTAAACCTCGTCGACGGCGGCATAGAAATGATCGCTGAGTGCTTTGAGCCGGCTACCGAGCGCCAGCTGGGCGAGCGAAGGGAGATACATTCCGACAACCCTCGAACCAATGATGTGAGTAGCCACACCGCCCCTGTAGGAGCGCACCCCGTGCGCGACCGCTTTTGATCGAAGGCTGTCGCTAAAACCGGTCGCGCACAGGGTGCGCTCCTACAGGGGGCGTGGGCGGATCAGAACCAGTCGACGCGGGTGATGGTGCGACCCAGCGCCCGCTCCAGCTTCTTGCAAAGCGCGGGCGTGCCATTGACCAGCACGGCCTCCGCCGCAGGTTTGAGCATGGGGGCATCGACCGCCGAGTCGCTATAGGCCACATGCCACTCGCCAACACCGAAAGCCGCCAGCTGCGCCGGTTTGCGGCGGCCCACGTTGTGCAGCTTCACGCGCATGCCCAACAGCCCCGGCCGAAGCTGCGAGGCCAGCACGTCGACCTCGCCCAGCCCCAGCTGGTCAAGGATGTGGCGGACCAGCACGTGCTCGCAGCCGGTAACCACGATGACCCGATCGCCGGCCGCCTGGTGCCGGCGCAGCGCGCTCAGGCCATCGCGGCAGAACTGCTTGGGACGGCGCACCAGACCGGCACCGAAGGCTTCCGCCGCGAGCCGATAGCGCTGCTCGTTGAGACCGAGCAAACCCACGTGCACCAGCGCGCGCTCGGCCAGCCTGCGCGAGAACGGCACCACCAGGATCATCCAGGGCAGCGCGAATACGGCGCCCAGCTTGCGCAGCCAGGAGCGCTGGAAGCGGTCGCGCATGAACAGGTAGAACGCGTCGCCGTGAATCAGCACGCCGTCGAAATCGAACAGCACCGTGCGCGGCACAACCACGGCCGCCGCCTCCGCTGCCGGCTCGAGAGGGGTTTCCGCTGTGCTCATGGGAACGCTCAGGTCGCGGCGAACAGGCGCTTCAGTTCCGCGCCCGGATCCTCGGCGCGCATGAACGCTTCGCCGACGAGAAATGCGTTGATGCCCGCATCGCGCAAGGTGGCCACGTCGTCGGGCGTGTGGATGCCCGATTCGCTGACCAGGATGCGGTCGTACTCCATCAACTGCTGCAGCTCCAGCGAGGTGTCCAGCGAGGTATGGAAGGTGCGCAGATTGCGGTTGTTCACGCCGATCAGCGGCACCGGAAGCGCCAGCGCGCGTTCCAGTTCCTCGGCGTCATGCACTTCGCACAGCACGTCGAGGTCGAGCTCGGCGGCCAGCAGCGAGAGTTCGAGCAAGGCTGAATCGGCCAGCGCCGCGACGATCAGCAGGATGCAGTCGGCACCGATCACGCGCGCCTCGTACACCTGGTACGGATCGATCACGAAGTCCTTGCGCAGCACCGGCAGCGAGCACGCATCGCGCGCCTGTTGCAGGAAATCTTCGCTGCCCTGGAAGAAATCCTTGTCGGTCAGCACCGAGAGGCAGGCTGCGCCGCCCTGCTCGTAGCTGCGCGCGATCGCGGCGGGATGGAAGTCGGGGCGGATCACGCCCTTGCTGGGGCTCGCGCGCTTCACCTCGGCGATCACGGCGGGCAGGCCCGCTTCGATCTTGCCTTCGATGGCGGCAGCGAATCCGCGGGTTTCCGGCAGGTCCGCCACGCGCGAGGACAGTTCCGCCAGCGGCAGCCTGGCGCTGCGCTCGGCCACTTCTTCGGTCTTGCGGGTGAGGATGCGCTGGAGAATATCGGTCATGGCAAAAGCTTGGGGGGAAAGGGGATGAAAATAGCGTGAGCGTCAGACCGCATTGGCCAGACGCCGCGTAGTAGCCACAAAGGCGTCCATTTTTGCACGAGCCGCGCCACTGGCGATGGTCGCACGCGCGAGCTCGATGCCCGCCGCGATGGAATCCACCACATTGGCCGCATATAGCGCCGCACCCGCATTGAGACAGACGATGTCGTGCGGCACGCCGCGGCGGCCTTCCAGCGCCTCGAGCAGCATGGCGCGCGACTCTTCCGCGTTCTCCACCCGCAGGTTGCGGCTGGACGCCATGGCCAGGCCGAAATCCTCCGGCTCCACTTCGTATTCGCGCACTTCGCCATCGCGCAGCTCGCCGACCAGGGTAGCCGCGCCCAGCGAAATCTCGTCCATGCCGTCGCGCCCCCACACCACCAGCGCGTGTTTCGCGCCCAATGCCTGCAGCACGCGCACCTGGATGCCGACCAGATCGGGATGGAATACGCCCATCAGGATATTCGGCGCATCGGCGGGATTGGTCAGCGGCCCGAGAATATTGAACAGCGTGCGCACGCCCATTTCCTTACGCACGGGCGCCACCACTTTCATGGCGGGGTGATGGTTCGGCGCGAACATGAAACCGATGCCCACCTCCTCCATGCACTGGGCCACCTGCGCTGGCGGCAGGTCGATCACCGCGCCCAGTGCCTCGAGCACATCCGCACTGCCCGATTTCGACGACACGCTGCGTCCACCGTGCTTGGCGATGCGTGCACCGCCCGCCGCGGCGACGAACATCGACGCCGTGGAAATATTGAAGCTCGACGCGCCGTCGCCACCGGTGCCCACGATATCCACGAAGTGCGGATGCGCCGGCAGCGCCACCTTGGCCGACAGCTCGCGCATCACGCGCGCCGCGCCGGTGATCTCGCCCACGGTTTCCTTCTTCACGCGCAGGCCGGTAATGATCGCGGCGGTCATCAGCGGGCTCACTTCGCCGCGCATGATCTGCCGCATCAGCTCGATCATCTCGTCGTGGAAGATTTCGCGATGCTCGATGGTGCGCTGTAGCGCTTCCTGCGGCGTGATGCTGACGCGGCGGCCCACATTGCCCGCGGCATTCATGCGGCGAGCTTCAGCGGCAGGCCGAGGAAGTTGCGCAACAGGTCGTGACCGTATTGCGTGAGGATGGATTCGGGATGGAACTGCACGCCCTCGACGTTCAAGGTCTTGTGGCGCAGGCCCATGATCTCGTCGATGCTGCCATCGGCGTTTTCCGTCCAGGCGGTGACTTCCAGGCAATCGGGCAGCGAATCCTGCTCGACCACCAGCGAGTGGTAGCGCGTGGCTTCGAACGGATCGGGCAAACCGGCGAACACGCCCTGGCCGCGATGGCGCACCGGCGAGGTCTTGCCGTGCATGATCTGCTTGGCGCGGATCACCTTGCCGCCGAACACCTGGCCGATCGCCTGATGACCCAGGCACACGCCGAACACCGGAATCTCTCCCGCGAGTTCGCGCAGCACATCGAGCGACACGCCCGAGTCGTCCGGCGTGCCGGGACCTGGCGAAATCATGATGTGCGAAGGCCGCAGCGCACGGATGCCAGCCACGTCCAGCGCATCGTTGCGCACCACCTTCACCGCCTGCCCCAACTCGCCCAGGTACTGCACGAGGTTGAAGGTGAAGCTGTCGTAGTTGTCGATCATCAGCAGCATACGTGGCTCAACTCTTTGATTTGGTTACACCCGACAAACACCGCCAGCGGTGGATACCCCCAACGGTACCCCCAAAAGGACGAGCGGATGTCACCGACCCGACCGATTGTAGCGGTGGCCGTCGCGGCGGTGCAGCATCGGGGCGGTTCGACTGGCGCAACTGGCGCAGGCAAGCGAGCACTCGATGGAATGAGTGCCGAGAATCGGCGCAGGGGTTGTTCCGCAGGGACGTGCGGCGCTGCCGGGGAACGCCGCGCGCCCGATTCAGGCCCGCAGGCGGCGTGGATCGAGCATCTCGGCCGTGATGCCGGCGTCCTGCAGATGCCCCGGCAAGGGACGCCCCAGCGCGAGGTTGGCGCAGGTCTCGCCCATGGCTGCCGAGGTCTGGATGCCGTAGCCGCCCTGCGCCGCCACCCAGAAGAAATCGCTGGCGCCCGGCGCGAACCCGCCCACCAGATCGCCATCGGCCACGAACGAACGCAGGCCGGCCCAGGTGCGCGTGGGACGGCGGATGGTCATCGTGGTCACTTCTTCGATGCGATGGATGCCGATGGCGATATCGAGTTCTTCCGGTTGCACGTCATGCGGTGCGACCGGATCCACGTTGGCGGGACAGCCCAGCAGCAGGCCGGCGTCCGGCTTGAAATAGAAGCCCTCTTCCACGTCCGTGACGAACGGCCAGCGCGAGGTGTCGATGCCTGCCGGCGCCTCGAACAGGAAGGCCGAACGCCGACGCGGCTGGATGCCGATGGGTTCGATATCCGCCAGAGCCGCCACCTGGTCGACCCACGCACCCGCTGCGTTGAGCAGCAGCGGCGCACGGAAGCGTTCGCCGCCGGCGTCGACGAACCAATGGCCGGGACCGCGTTCGATGGAACGAATATCCACGTTCACGCGCAGCTGGCCGCCACGCGCACGCAGGCCGCGCAGGAAGCCCTGATGCAACTCGTTGACGTCGATATCGGCGGCACCGGGTTCGTACAAACCGATCTGGGCAGCCTCCGGACGCAGTACCGGTACGGTCTCCTGCAGCCAGGCAGCGTCCACCACGCGCAGGCCCTGGGTGCGCGGCGCCATCTCGGCGTGCAGTGCATGTACTTTTTCGATGTGATCGACGGTGCCGATGCTCACCGAACCGCGTGGCGAGAGGATCGGGTGGCCCGCGAAACCTTCCGGCGGACGATCGAAGAAGCGCCGGGCTGCGCGTGTCAGTGCGCGCACCTGCGCCGAACCGTAAGTCTCGGAGAACAACGCGGCCGAGCGGCCGGTGGAGTGCACACCCGCGTGCTCTTCGCGTTCCAGCACCAGCACGCGTGCATGCGGCGCCATGAAGTAGGCCACGGAAGCGCCGGCCATGCCGGCTCCAATCACAATGACGTCAGCGTCGTGCAGCGTGCTCATGACTTGGATGTTTCTCGTGCGGATTGACGGGCCACCACGCTGGTGGCGGTGAGATCGGCGGTGACGTTGCCCAGCGTGGCCAAGGCATCAGGCAAGGCATCGACGGCAAGCATCAAGCCCAATGGCCCCACCGGTACGCCCATGGCCTGCGCCACCGGAAGATTGGTCGCCATGAAGCTGACCGCGCCAGGCAGGCCGACCGAGCCGAGACTGATCACCACCGCCAACAAGGCCGCTGCAAACAGCGGCGCAAGGCCGACATCGATGCCGTAGGCCCAGGCGATGAAGCAGGCAGAAACCACGTATTGAATGGGACTGGTAAGGCGGAACAGGCTCACCGCCATCGGCAGCACCAGTGCATTCACCTGCGGCGGATAGCCCAAGCGGCGTTCCGCGCTTTCCAGCATCGCAGGCAGGGAGGCCAGCGACGATTGCGTGCTCGCCGCCACGATCTGCGCCGGCACCAGCGCCGGCACGAAGCGGCGTAGCGTTTCGCCGCCCCAGAGGACGGCCACGGGCAGCATCAGCAACGTCGCCGCGAGGTAGATCAGGCACTCCACCAGCACATAGATGCCCAGCGCACTCAGCATGTGCAGGCCGGCGCGGGCGCACACGGCGAGGATCAGCGCGAACACGCCCAGCGGCGCCACCCACAACACCCAGCGCACCACCACGATCATGGTGTCGGCGATGGCCTGGAAGAACGACACCACCAGCGCGCGGCGTTCGGCCTCGATGCGAGTCAGGCCGAACCCGAAGAACAGCGCGAACACCACCAGCGGCAGCATCGCGCTTTGCGCCGCTGCCATGATGGCGTTGGCCGGAATGATGCCGTTGAACCATTCCGTCCAGCCCACGGCACCCGTGACGGGCGTTGCATGCGTGGCCACCGCGCTTTCGAGCGCCGTGGTGAGCGACGGATTGTGCGGGAACAGCGCGAACAGCCGCGGCGCAACGGCCGCCGCAAACAAGGCGCCGCCGGTGAGGATCAGGATGAAGGCGACGATGGCGCGCCGCGCGATGCGTCCGGAGGCTGCCGCGTCGCTCGCCGTATTCACGCCCACCACCACCAGCGCGAACACCAGCGGCACCACCGTCATCTGCAGGGCGTTGAGCCACAGCCGTCCAAACGGCTGCACGGCATCGGCCACGTGCACGGCGTTGGTGGGCGACCACGCCGCCAGCGCCAGACCGCCCGCGGCGCCCAGGACCAGACCGATGAGTACCCGAGAGGTGGGGCTCAAGGCTGTGCACCCAATTTGGGCAGATGCCAGCCTGCCTGCAGTCGCGCATATTCGCTTTGCGGCAACAGTACGAATACCGGCTGATCCTCGGGCCTCATCCAGGCCAGCAGATGCTGCATCACCGGCTCCGGCATGGCGGTGCAGCCGGCGGTAGCATCGGTGGGCGATTTCCACAGATGCGCGAAGATGCAGCTGCCGCTGCCCCGCTGGCCCTTGGCGTTCTGCTCGATGACGAAGCCGATCTTGTAACGCTGGTCGCCGTCCACGTGCAGATCGCGCCGCATCGGCTCGCTCGAACCCTGCACCGCTTTTTCGCCGACCTTTTTCGAGTCGACGATCTGGTTGTAGTACGGCGAGCCATCCACGTCGACGCACCAGTCGGTGTCCTGCATCGCTTCATAGGGCATGCGCGTGTCGATCTTGTCGGCATAACCGAACACGTCGCCCACGCGATAGACGCCGGCGGCGGCGCGGCCGTCGCCTTCGCGCTTCTGCGGGCCCGCGCTCTGCGGCTCGTTCAGACCGATACCCCACGCCGAACCCGAGCGGCCTACGGTGACTGCCTGCGCCTTGATGGCCGGCTTCCAGCCGTCGCCGCTGCGTTCATACGCGCGCAGCACGCCGTGGTCGGCGTTCCAGTCGGGCGTGATCACCAGCACCATCTGGCGCGACGACTGCCAGGCGAGGGTTTCGCTGGCGGCCATGGCGCTGGCCAGCGGCGCAGCCGCTACCACGGCCAACGCGGCAGCAAGGAAACGACGACTCACGAAACGACGGACGGAGGAAGTCATGCGGCACCGGGCTTGGGAGGGCTAAGGCTCCAGCATGTGCTGGACGCGTTCGAGGTTGGCGAGCAACTGCACATGCCGCTGCTCGTCGCCTTCGCACAACTGCACGAACACGCCATCGAGCAGATGCTGCAGCGCCGATTGATAGAGCACGGGCTGGATATACGGACGATCGTCGTGGGCCGACACCAGCAAGGCGAGATCGGCCAGCGCGCGCAACGGATTGGAGGTGTGCCGCGTCACCGTGATCAGGCGGCCGCGGCGCTCACGGAAGAAACGCCCGATCTTGCACAGCGCCGGATGATTGCCGTGCTCGGAAAACACCAGCAGCACATCGCCCGCACCCGCCGCGGAGACGCTGGCAGCCATGCGCGGCGCATCGAAGTTGTGCACGGAGGGAATGCCGAGCAGCGACAGCCGCAGCGCGAAACTGCGCGCATAGATGTCGTCATCACCCAGGCCGATCATGAACACCTTGCCGTTCGCGCCCGCCGTGGCGAGCGCGTCGGCCACCGCCTGCAGGGTCTCGGTCGTATTGATGTGGCGGGTTTCTTCTTCCGATTCGGATTTGCAGTGCCACAGACTGGCCGATGCGGATTCGGCGAACGCCGCCGTGGCCTGCGTGGCGACCTGGGTCGCATCGCCGTTGTCCGCGCGTGCGATGGCTTCGCCCACGGAGTACTTCAGATCCGGATAACCCTTGAAGCCCAGCTTCTGGGTGAACTTCACCACGCTGGACTGGCTGATGCCCAGGGCATTCGCCAACTGCTGCGAAGAGTAGTCGCGCAGCAGTTGGGCGTTCTCAAGGATGAAATCGGCGATGCGCCGCTCGACCGCCGACATCTGGTCGCGTTCCGAGCGGATTTTCACCAAGGGGGACATATCAGGCTTCCAGCTTTTCCAGTCCACGGATCTCCCGGATTCCCAATCCGGGTGCATCGGAAACCGAGATCTCCGATTCGTTGAAGACCACGCCCCCATCCACCGGGTTGTACTGGCACAGCGAAGGCCCGTCCAGATCCACCTTGGTGATCACGGCGGATTTGGCCACCGCCACATGCACGGCCGCCGCCACGCTGATGCTGGTTTCCAGCATGCAGCCGATCATGCATTCCACGCCGTACATGCCGGCGATGTCGGCGATGCGGATGGCATTGGAAATGCCGCCGGTCTTCATCAGCTTGATGTTGATGATGTCGGCGGCGCGCATGCGGATCAGGTCGATCACTTCCATTGGGCCGAATACGCTTTCGTCGGCCATGATCGGCGTGTGCACGCGTTCGGTGACGTAACGCATGCCTTCCAGGTCGCGCGCCTTCACCGGCTGCTCGACCAGTTCCAGGCGCACGCCGGCATCTTCCAGCGTCTGCAGCGCGTAGACGGCCTGTTTCGCCGTCCAGCCCTGGTTGGCGTCGAGGCGCAGCAAGGCGCGATTTTCCACTGCGGCGTAGATGGCCTTGACGCGCTCGATGTCGACCCCGATGTCCTTGCCCACCTTGATCTTGAGCGACTCGAAGCCGCGATCCACCGCGCTGACGGAGTCGGCCACCATCTTGTCGATGTAGTCGACGCTGATGGTGATGTCGGTGGTGATCACCGGATCGCCGCCACCGAGCAGCTTATACAGCGGCGCGTTGTACAACTGGCCCCACAGGTCGTAGATGGCGATCTCCACCGCCGCCTTGGCGCTGGTGTTCTTCTCCATCGAGCTCTGGATCAGCTGGGTCAGGCGATTGAGGTCGGCGATCTCCTGACCGACCAGGCGCGGCGCGATGTAGTGGCGGATCGCATCGACGATCGAGCCGTGCGTATCGCCCGTGATCACCGCGGTGGCCGGCGCTTCGCCATAACCGATGTGGCCACTATCGGTGTGCACCATCACCACGATGTCTTCCACCTGGTTGACGGTACGCAGCGCCGTCTTGAACGGCGTCTTCAAGGGAACCCGCAGCATGCCGAACTGGATGTCGGTGATCTTCATGGGACTGGCAGGCTTCCTGTGTTCGATGGAAAAAGGGGGATGCGGGGCAATCAAGGACGCACGTGCACGATGCTGGTCATGCGATCGACATAGGTGTGCTTGTCGTCGTACATCATCGGCAGCAGCGGCGTTACCGACACTTCATTGAGCTTGACGCGGCGCATGCCGCCCTTGCCGTCGAGATACGACATGCCGCCGGTGTCGTGGATCACATACGGCTTGCCGTCGAGCTTGCCGATCACCATCATCACGTGGCCGGGGATGTAGACCAGGTCGCCCACCTGCAGCGCCATCGCGGCTTTCAGACGCGCGTCGTGGCTGTCCTTGTCGCCGAAGGCCTGATGGGTGAAGCCAGGGCTGATCGCCTGCTTGCTGGTGTTGCGCGGCATCTGCACGCCCATGCTGCGATAGACGTCGGAAACGAAACCGCTGCAGTCGCGGCTGTCGTAGTCGTGACCCCAGCCGTAACGCTCGCCCAGGAACTTGAAGGCCTGGCGGATGATGTTGGCCTCGGTCAGCGGCAGATAGTTGTCCTGCGTGTCGGCAATGCGCTGGATCAGCGCCGGCGAAAAGGCGAGCTTGCCATCAGCCTGGCGGATCGGCAGATCGACCACGTACGACGCATACGGCGATTGTCCGTTCACCGGCTGGTCGGCGGGATGATCGGACAACACCGGCACGGCCACGCCCATGTCCAGTTGCAATTGCGATACGGCCGGCTGCTCTGGCGTGAACACGGTGCGGAGGGTGCCGCCGGTGACCACGCGTTGCGGCAGGCGCGTGTCATAGGCGAGCACCTCGACTGCCGAACCCTCGGCGACGTTCTCGCGATGCGTCCAGGCGGCATAGCGCGGGCTCACCACGAACAGCCAGCGGCCATCGCGGCTGGTGTGCGCGATCAGTACGGGTGTGCCGGGAAATTCAGCGGTTTCCTGGAAGCGATCGATGTCGGTGTCGTCTTTGGAGGTGAACACGCGCGTATCGGTCGGATAGGTACGCAGTGCAGCGCGCCGCACGACCATGCCGTAGCGGCTGGTCTGCTTTGCGGGAACGGCATCGAGCGCGAGCGCGTCGGTCAGTTGCGCGCGCAGGCCGTCGGGTACCGGCTGGCCCTTGTCGTCGAACAACGGGCGCTTGGGATACTGCGAGAGCTCGTTGATCCAGCCGGTCACCGTGGCGCGATCGACATTGGCCGGGATCGCATGCAGATCGTGCATGGACGGATCGACCTTGAGCAGGTTGGCGTTGTGCGCGGCGATATCGTTACTTTCGATCAGGACGCGATCGGGCTGAGCCGATAGCTTGATCCAGAAATCCGTCCCGAGCATCGCGTTGTTGCTGATGCCGAGCACGCCCGACGGTGGCACGGGAACGCTGTCGGGTCCCTGGTCGGCCAGCACGGGGGCCGTGGTGAGCGCGGCGAGCAGACACAAGGTCAGGCGAGGCAGGAGTCGCATGCTGATTCCTATGCAATGGCCAGTGACGACATGACGGACGCCACCAGCAAACCAAACGCGGTACCGAGGATATAGCCGAGCAAGGCCAGCAGGATGCCCACGGGCACCAGCGAACGCGAATAGCTGGCCGCGAGTATGGGCGTAGCAGCCACGCCGCCGATGCAGGCCAGCGAGGAAATGCCGCACAGATACAGATCGAAATGGAACACGCGCGCCGCCAGCGCCAGCAGCGCCGCATGGATGGCGATGATGCAGACGCCGCAGACCAGGTAGATCGGCGCCGAACCGATGCCTTCGAAGTTGCTTTGCGAGGCCAGGATCGCCACCACGCTGATCAGCATGGCGCTGGAGATCGTGCTGGCTCCGGCGAAACGCGCCAGCGGCGTGTGCGCGGCAACCAGGCCGAAGGCCGTGGCCAGCATGATCGTCCAGGTGGTCGGCGACACCATGTCCGAAACCGGCAGCCTTCCGGCAAGCCACGCCGACAGCGCTCCCACCAGCAGGGCCATGCCCAGCCAGAGCAGCACGTTGTCCGAAGTGGTCGGGCCGTGGCTGCGGGTTTCCTCCACCACCATGTCCGCACTGGAGGTGGCACGCGTCCAGCGATTGAATTGGGTGGCGACACGGCCGAGTCCGAACAGCACCACGACCCACATCGAGTAGCACAGCGCGTCAGTGAGCAACGAAAACGCCAGCAGGCGATCGGGCATGCCGATGGCCTGCTTCACCGCCACCATGTTGGCGGTTCCGCCGATCCAGCTGCCGGAAAGCGCTGCCAGTGGCTGCCAGGCATCTCCCTTCAGCCAGCCGCGGAAGATCAGGAAGGTGCCTACGAAAGCAATGAACAGGCAGACCACGGTGACGAAGAACACCGCAAGGACCCGCGGCCCCAGGCGGTAGATCGCGCGCAGGTCGCAATTGATCATCAGCAGGAACAGCAGCGCGGGCACCAGGTGCTCGATCAGCATGCTCTGGGTGGCGCGGATCTCTTCGTTGACCTGCCACAAGCCGGTGACCGCCAGCGCCGTCACCAGCAGGTAGGTGAGCACGATCGGCGGCAGGACCTCGAAGAAACGCCAGCGGAAGCGCCGTTCCAGCGCGGGAAACAGGCCCGCTGCAAGCAACATCACAGCGAGATAAGGCCAGGCCGTATGGATCATGCGTCCCCTCAGATTCCCCAATCGCAGCCGCCCAGGAATATCTGATTCGGGCGAAATTCGATTGAAGCATAAATTATTGACCGTCGATTGCAAGCGTGCTACACAGCGACTTCGCTTTTTCTTACGGGGAAGTGGCAGGTGCAGACGGTCGGACCCATCTCATCCTTGCGACGTCGGCGACTTTCGCTGGCGACAGCGCTT
>Ga0070689_100001097_pt1 | contig 16989 bp, 15 predicted proteins | sample KBSS23HmetaG_FD_64669 | JGI IMG/M metagenome (GOLD analysis project Ga0070689, IMG submission 64669) | Switchgrass rhizosphere microbial communities from Kellogg Biological Station, Michigan, USA - KBS S2-3H metaG | ecosystem: Host-associated > Plants > Roots > Rhizosphere ...
GCAAGCACGCGCGCAACGGATCCGCGATCGGCTGCGCTGATGAAGATGCCGCGCGGTCGCTGGAAGATGTGCCCGAATTGTTCGCACGCCTCACCGACGGTGGGTGTGTAGACGATCGGCGTCATTTCGTCGGGATGGTCGATCAGTACCCGATAGAACAGCGTCTCGTTGCGGTCATGCAGCGCTGTCAGATTGATGTACTTGTCGAGCGGCGTTGGCTTCCGCCGGAAATTTTCGAGCACGCGCTCGACTTGCTGTTCCTGCGTGAGCACGCGGGGGGGAAGCAGCCCCCGCAGCCCCAGCGCATCGCGCTCGGCCCCGGTGAATGCCGTGCCCTTGTTCAGCGTGGGATCCTGCAGCAGCGTTACGCCTTTGGACAATGCAGCCGAGCCCACGGGCGGGGGTGAACTGGCGTTCGTCACCGATGTTCCTTTCTGGTTAAGCAGAACAGGCATCGGCGGACTTCAGGGACATGGCCGATGGCGTCGTTCAAAGCGTTGCGGATTCTGAAGAGCGCGATTGCGCCTCGCATTCGAGGTGCCTTGCAACAACGTCGGCGTTGAGGTCCAGGAACGTCGTCTGCCCAAGGCCGTCCGCGGCGGCGTCTTCGAACAGTTGTCGCAGCGACGTCGCGGGAATCGCGCGTCCTCCGAGGCCCGCGATCACCGTATGGGTGTTGACCGCTTGTCCCGACAGCGCCTCGCGTACGCCATCGGAAATGATGCCGCTCAGGCCGACGGCCAGTGATCTTTCGATGACGACGACGCGCCTGGCGTGCTGGAGGACGTCACGCAGCGCACACGAGGGAAACGGGCGAAATGAGCCTATGCTGACGCACCCGATGCTTGCCCCTCTCGCACGCAAGTCGTCGACGGCATTGCGTATTGCGCCGCAGACCGACCCCAACCCGACGACGACCGTCTCCGCGTCATCGAGGCGGTAGGTTCGCAACAGTCCCCCGGAAGGCCTGCCGAACTGCGCGCGGAAGTCATCGGCAAGCTTCGGGATAACCGCGAGCGCCCGCAACTGCTTGTGATGCGCGAGATAGCACCTTTCCATGAACGTCTCGGCACCCGCCATGACGCGCGTGGAACGGACGCCGACCTTTGCCACCGACCGATACCCGTACCGCGGCAGATAATCATCAACTTGACGCTGAGCCGGGACATCGAGGCGATCGCAGCCATGGGCGAGCCGGTAGCCATCGATGCACACCATGACCGGGCACGCTATCGCTTCCGCGAGGCGGAACGCCTGGATGTGGAGGTCGAGCGCCTCCTGGTCGGTTTCCGCATAAAGCTGGATCCATCCGGCATCGCGCATCGACATGCTGTCGGTATGATCGTTCCACGTATTGGTTGGGGGGTTGTTGGCGCAGTCGCCGACGGTCATCACGATTGGCAAGCCAAGACCCGCTGCGTCGAACACGGCCGCGGCCATCGACAGCAATCCCTGGCCCGCAGTGACCGTGTACGTCCGCGCCCCTGCGCCCGAGGCCCCGATCGCCACCGACATCGCGGCGGCATCCGACTCGACGTCCACGACGTCGCATGCCGCCAGCGTGCCGTCGATCGCCATCGCGCGGAGGGTGGCGAGGATGCGGGGGTGCGCCCTGTCGGGGTACGCGCAGATCATCTGCGGCCGGCATCTCGAGATGGTCTCCGCGAGCGCCGCGCAGCCGTCGGGGCGCTCAACCATGATCGTGATCCGGGTCGGCCTTTCCCCCAGGAAGCCTAGGGATCCTCTGCACAATCCGAATGGAGCACGTTTGAGCGAGGCGGCGCACGGCCGTATCGCGCCAAAACTTCGCCGAACCGCCCGCCATCACGCCCTGGTCAGCATGACCGCGCGTGCGAATCTCGAACATGATCTTCTCGTCGAATCGACAGTCCGTTCGCGCGGCCGTTGCCCGCGAGCGCTGCCGACGAGCCTCATTGTCAAGAGTCGCCCGCGTGCGGTGCAAGTGTTGTCGACGAGTATGTTGATGCAAGTCAATAGCGGCGGCTCCGCTCATGGATACGCTCGGGTTCGACCTGTCGGCGACCGTCCGCTGTGTCCGTCATCCGGCAGTCGCCTCGCCCCCTGCATGCGACGGAGCGGTCATGGACTCGAGTACCAAGATCATCGCGGGCGCGGGCCTGACCGACCGCGATCGCAAGAGCCGCTGGCCCGCCCGGTTCGATTTCGCGCAGAGCGCGAGCGGACTGCTGCTGGTGCTGTTCATGTGGGGGCACATGTTCTTCGTCTCGTCGATCCTCATCTCGAGAGACGCGATGTGGACGATCACCAAGTTTTTCGAAGGCTATTTCCTGTTCGGTACATCGTATCCGGCGATTGTATCGATCGTCGTGGCGGCGGTGATCCTTCTGTTCGCAGGTCACGCGTTCCTCGCGCTGAGGAAGTTTCCCGCCAGCTACCGCCAGCTCGCGACCTACCGAGGACACATGCGCGTGATGCGCCATGAGGACACGACTCTGTGGTTCTGGCAGGTCTTCACGGGCTTTGCGTTGTTCTTCCTCGCGTCTGTGCATCTGTACCTGATGCTGACGCGTCCGGACCGCATCGGGCCCTTCGAATCCGCCGACCGCGTGTGGTCCGACACGATGTGGCCGCTCTATCTGCTGCTTCTGCTGGCGGTCGAGTTCCACGGCGGAATCGGGATCTACCGGCTCGCGATCAAGTGGAACTGGGTCGGTGGTGACGATCCAAACGCCGTTCGGCGGCGCTTAAAGGCGATCAAATGGGCCATCACCGTCTTCTTTCTGGCCCTCGGGCTCGCAACGCTGGCCGCGTACATCAGGATCGGCATCGAGCACCAGGACCGCTACGGTGAGCGCTACGTACCGGGCTCGCTGACGAAGCCGGTCACGGGTCGGCGCTGATGAACATCGTCTATACGGACGTGCTCGTCATCGGCGGCGGTCTCGCCGGGCTGCGGATGGCGATCGGTGCCAAGCGGCGCGGCCACAGCGTGACGATTCTCTCGCTGGTTCCACCCAAGCGCTCGCATTCGGCGGCGGCACAAGGCGGAATGCAGGCGTCGCTCGCCAACGTCATCAAGGCGCAGGGCGATAACGAGGACGTGCATTTCGAGGACACGGTACGCGGCAGCGACTGGGGCGCCGATCAGCGCGTCGTCAGGATGTTCGTCAACACGGCGCCCAAGGCGATCCGCGAGCTGGCGGCCTGGGGCGTTCCGTGGAGTCGTGTCAAGAAAGGCGAGCGCGACGTAGTCATCAACAGCAAGAAGGTGACGATCACCGAACGGGACGAGGCGCACGGATTGCTCGCGCAGCGCGACTTCGGCGGGACGAAGAAATGGCGCGCGTGCTTCGTGTCGGATGGTACCGGCCACGCGATGCTGTACGCGATAAGCGACCAGACGATCGCCAATTCGATTCCCGTGCATGAACGTACCGAAGCGCTGGCGCTGATTCATGATGGCGGTCGCTGCTACGGCGCGATCGTGCGCGACCTGACGACGGGCGTACTGTCGGCGTACGTGGCCAAGGCAACGGCAATGGCCACCGGTGGAGCGGGTCGCATTTACCGAGTGACCACGAACGCCGTCATCTGCGAGGGCATCGGCACGGCGATCGCGCTCGAAACCGGCGTCGCGGCACTGGGCAATATGGAAGCCGTGCAGTTCCATCCGACAGGCATCTTTCCCGCAGGCATCTTGGTGACCGAGGGGTGCCGCGGCGACGGCGGGCTCCTGCTCGACGGTGCCGGGCACCGATTCATGCCGGACTACGAACCCGAAAAGCGTGAGCTCGCCTCACGCGACGTCGTGTCACGCCGAATGGAAGAGCACCTGAAGAAAGGCAAGGGTGCGAAGTCGCGTTTCGGCGATCACCTGTGGCTCGACATCACGCAGCTGGGCAAAGCGCACATCGAAGGTAACCTGCGCGAGGTCAAGGAGATCTGCCAATACTTCCTCGGCATAAACCCCATCACCGATCGGATTCCCGTGCGCCCTGCTCAGCACTACACTATGGGCGGCATACGCACGGGCCACACGGGCGAGAGCGCTACGCTCACGGGATTGTTTGCCGCAGGAGAAGCTGCATGCTGGGATTTGCATGGCTTCAACCGGCTGGGGGGAAACTCCGTGGCGGAGACCGTTGTCGCCGGCATGATCGTCGGCGAATTCATCGCCGATTTTTGCGATCGACCCGACAACGACATCGACATCTCGACGGGCCTGGTCCACGAATTCCTGCATCGCGAGCAGGCCAAGATCGAGCATCTGCTTCATGGCAACGGTGCCGAAGATGCAACGGCACTGCGCGTGGCGATGCAGGAAATCATGACGGCCAACGTCGGCATTTTCCGCAATGGGCAGGACCTGGAACAGGCGGTCGACGTGTTGCAGGACCTGTTGCGACGCAGCCGCGACATCGGGGTCAAATACAAGGCACCCGGCGCGAATGCCGAGCTGGTCACCGCGTACCGCGTGCAGAAAATGCTCAAGCTCGGCCTGTGCGTCGCCCTGGGCGCGCTCACGCGTACGGAAAGCCGAGGCGCGCATTTCCGCGAGGATTATCCGCAGCGCGACGACGCGCGATGGCTGAAGCGCACGCTCGCGACATGGAAGAACGAAGCGGACACGGTGCCGACGCTCGCGTACGAGCAGCTCGACGTCATGGCGATGGAACTACCACCCGGGTGGCGCGGGTACGGCGCAAAGGATTACATCGACCATCCCGACACCCCGCAACGCGCAGCGTCCGTCGACGCGCTCCGCAAGCAGTTGAACGGCGCCGATCGCTTCGCCACGCAGCGCTCGTTGATGCCGTACGAGCACATGCTTCCCGAACGACTGCGCGGGGCCAACGAGCGCCTGGACGAACCACTGGACGACGCCGATCATGACAGACACTAAGCCGATAGCGTTTGCGAACGGCGGGGCGCGTTCCGCGCCTGCCGAAACAGGTCAGGGGGTCGCGGCGAGCGGCGAGACTCCATCTGGCGGATCACCTCGTCGGTTGCAGATCAGCATTCTTCGCTACAACCCGCAAGAGCCGGGCAGTACGCCGCGGATGCAGGCATACGACCTCGAGGAAGCGGACGGTATGACGCTGTTTATCGCGCTTACAGAGCTGCGCGAGAAGCACGATCCGTCGTTGCATTTCGACTTCGTGTGCCGGGCCGGCATCTGCGGCAGCTGCGCAATGGTCATCAACGGTCGTCCGGGTCTCGCTTGCCGGACGTTGACCAAGGAACTCGATCGCACGATCACGCTGGCTCCGCTGCCGGTGTTCGAGCTGATCGCAGACTTGTCCGTCAACACCGGCAAGTGGATGCGCGCGATGAGCGAGCGGCTCGAAACGTGGGTGCATCTGAAGGAAGAGGAGATCGATCTGTCGCGAATGGAAGCGCGAATGGAGCCGGAGCTCGCCCAGAAGATCTATGAGCTCGACCGCTGCATCGAGTGCGGGTGTTGCGTGGCAGGCTGCGGAACGGCGCGGATGCGCGAGGATTTCGTCGGTGCGGTCGGCTTGAACAAGATGGCACGGTTCCGCCTCGATCCACGCGATCAACGGACCGATGCCGACTACTATGAATTGGTCGGCGACGACGACGGCGTGTTCGGCTGCATGTCGCTGCTCGCCTGTCATGATGTGTGTCCGAAGCAACTGCCACTGTCGACGCAGATCGCGTTCATCCGCCGCAAGATGATCGCCACCGGATGGAAGTAGACGGGGGCAAGATCGTTTCGGCAGCAGATGCCGTCAAAGTCATTCGCGATCGCGACACCGGCGGGCTTCGTCGGTATCGACTTCGCCGCAGAAATAGCGTGTGCGCGGGAACATCGCTTCCTCGACCGCAACGGGTATGACTCTTCGTCCGCCGGCACCCCTCGCGCCCTCACCTTGATCTATCCGGCAGGACAGGGCGACGGTCACCAGCGAGGACTCAACCATCTCGGTCATCAGGGACTTCTCCGGCGCGCGATCGGCGGTCACTGGGGCCTGGTGAAGCTGCAACAGCTCGCGGTTGCGAATCGCAACCCCGTTATACGACAAGCGATTTCTTGTGGATGAAGCTCGGTAACGCGCTGCGCAGCCGCAACGCCGCTCCGCGCATCTACGGACGTGCCGACGAAGCGCGTATGCACCTGCTCGCTCGACGAGAGCTCGCGTGCGTGAAATGATGATGACGTGAGCTCGCCCGGAGGATCGACGTTGCTGATCGCATTGCTGTCGGATATCCACGCGAATCTGGAAGCGTTGCAAGCGTGCCTCGGACATGCGCACGATCGGGGCGCGAGCCAATACGTGTTCCTTGGCGATTTCGTCGGCTACGGCGCGGACCCAGGCAGCGTGGTGGAGATCATCTCAAGGTACGTGGCGGACGGCGCCTTGGCGGTCAAAGGCAATCATGACGAAGCGATCGAGACCATTGACGGCTATTTCAACGATGCGGCGAAGGCGGCTCTCGAATGGGGTCGCGCAACGCTGAGCGCAGCTCAGAAGCAATTCCTCGCGTCGCTTCCGCTGATCCTGCGCCAACAGGACGTTTGCTATGTTCACGCTTCGGCGGAACGGCCGGAGCGCTGGGATTACATCGACAGCAGGTCGGCAGCCGGGCGCTGCGCGACCGCGGCGGGGACCACGCATACGTTCTGCGGTCACGTCCATGATCAAGTGTTGTTTTTCGAGACCTCGCGCGGACCGATGCGTGAGTTTCGGCCGTCGCCGGGCATGCCGATTCCTGTGCATGGACATCGCCGCTGGGTAGCGATCGTCGGCTCGGTCGGCCAGCCGCGCGACCGCAATCCGGCGGCTGCCTATACATTGTTCGATCCGGCGCGGCAGGAGGTCACGTTCTGCCGTGTCGTCTACGACGCGGCGGCCGCGGCTAACAAGATCCGCAGGTGCGGCCTGCCGGCTTCCCTGGCATTCCGTGTCGAGCTGGGAATATGACGCGATCGGTCGGGACGACGGTGACGCACGATCGCGTGCAGTCTGGGGCGATTCTCGACGGCTATCGTGTCGATGATCGCATTCACCGGGGGGGCACTGGCTCGGTCTACAGTGCGACCGCCCCTGCCGACCGTGATCCTGGTTTTCCGATCGTAATCAAGGCGCCTTTGCTCGGCCGGGGCGAGTCGAGCATCGGTGTCGACAGCTTCGAAATGGAGCAGATGATCCTGCCGGTGCTGGAGGGCACCCACGTGCCGCGGTTCGTCCAAGCGGGCGACGTGGCATCGACTCCCTATATCGTCATGGAACGTATCGATGGTCAGCCACTGTCCGAAATCATCGCGCTTGCGCCACTTCCGCCCGATGATGTCGCGCGGATCGGATCGGCGCTGGCCGACGCCATATCCAGCGTGCACGCGCAGGACGTGATCCACTTCGATGTCAAGCCCGAGAACTTCATTTTGCGACCGAATGGAGAAGCGGTACTGCTCGATTTTGGCTTCGCCCGGCATGCGCGATATCCGGATCTGCTCGCCGAAGAACGGGAATTTGCCGCGGGCTCCGCCGCCTACGTGTCTCCGGAGCAGTTGCAGGACGATCGCAGCGATCCCCGCAGCGACATCTTTTCACTCGGCGTTTTGCTCTATGAAATGTCGACGGGCAAGCTGCCATTCGGATCACCGCAGACACTGGCCGGGCAACGCGATCGCCTTTGGCGGGAGCCGGTGCCACCGCGCGCAGTCAACCCGCAAGTCCCGCCCTGGTTGCAGGAGGTCGTTTTACGTTGCCTGGAACCCGACCCCGAGAAACGTTACCTCTTCGCGGCTCACGTCGCGCTCGACCTTCGTAACCCGGAGCAGGTCGAGTTGTCTGCCCGCGCTGAACGTACGCAGCCGTCCGGCTTGCTGCGACACGTTGCGCGATGGTGGGACCAGCGGCACGGCAGGCATCTCGACAGCAGACAGGAGTCGGCCGCGAGACTCGCGCCCTCGATCATCCTGGTCGCAGTCGATACCGAGCATCCGGATGACGAGCGTCACTCGCCGTTGCAATGGGCAACCAAACATATGATCTCGCTGAATCCGGAATACCGGCTGATGTGCGTGTCGGTCATCAAGAGCGCACCGGTAGGGGAGGGCCCGCTCGACATCGAAACGACCGCCGGCAAGCACTTGCAGCACAAGATGCGATTGCGGCACTGGGTGGAACCGCTGCGTGTACCGGCGTCCCGCATTTCACTGCACGTCGTTGAGGCCGCCAACGCGGCTGACACGTTGCTCAGTCTGGCACGGGCCAATCACGTCGAGCTGATCATACTTGGCGCGCCGGTGCCGTCGCGTACGAAGATCGGATGGTGGCGTTCGGTCGCGTCGACGGTTACCGCCAATGCGCCGTGCAGCGTCCACATCGTGCGGGTTCCGGAGCGACGGTTGACTCTGCGCGCGGTCGATCGTTGACGGTCGACGGACGCGCCATGCGATCAGGCGACCGACGATCGGCCACGTCTCGTTGGCCCGATCCTGTTGCCCGTCGCGATGAAGCTCGGTCTCGACCCCGTGCATTTCGGCATCATGATTGTCGTCAACATGGAAGTCGGCAGGTGCCATCCGCCGGTGGGGCTCAACCTGTACGTTGCGTCGGGCATCACGAAGATGGGCATCACCGAGCTCGCGATCGCGGTCCGGCAGTGGCTGCTGACGATGCTCGTGTTCCTGGTGGTCGTCACCTACTGGCCCGCGCTGTCGATCTGGGTGCCGAAGACGCTTGGCATGATGTGAAGCGTTGGGCGCCCCGATCCTGCTGGCGCTATCGATCTAACCGTGGAAGATTGGGACGGAGATGCAGACACGGCTCGAGCATCCCCAGGCAATGCTGCTCGTCGTGCCCAACGTGACGCTACCCTGCGCGATATCCCTCGTGATCGGCGTATTGGACTGCAACCGCCTGAGTCCGCGGCGCCTATGACCCGGGGTAGGGGCACGTGGGACAGGCCTCACACTTTCCACCCTCGGCACTCAAACGTCGCGCGTCCGAAAGTGTGGCACCTGCGCGGATCTAAGCAGCAGCAACTGCCGGGTGCCGACGCTGCGCGACCTGGGATTTTGCCGGTGATGCTCAGAACACTAACCGATCACCCCGCTTCAGCGCATCCAAAGGCCGATCGGCGACACCTTTGCGCAGCTCTTGCAGTATCAGTTGCTCGTAACCTGGTTTCATGTGCGTTACCAACAATGCTATCGAACTTGGCAACGATGCGATGTCCTCGAGCAGCGAGCGCGGCGAGTAGTGCATGGACCGCTGCGCGATTGCAGATTGGGCATCGGGAAACGAGCAGTCGACAATCACCTTACTGATCCACGGCTCTCCAGCGACGGCGGCCCACATTTCAGGCGAAGAGGACATGTCACCGGAAAACAGGAATGCTGCGCGCCCATTGTCGACCAGATACGCCACCGAAGGGACCGTGTGCTTTACCGGATACGCGGTGATGCCCCGGATACCCAAGCCGAGACGGGCAAAGGGAGGTAACGGTTCCCAATGCAAGACCGGATGCTCAGCGTTGGGCACAACAGCGAAATCCGGCCAGAGCATCCAGTTGAACAGATGCTTGTTGAGCGTGTCGATCACCGACTGGCTCGCGTGAACAATGACCGGGCCTTGCCTCCTATCGAGCACGGCATCCAACAAGAACGGCAAGCCGGCTACGTGATCGAGATGGCTGTGCGTAAGAAATATGTGGTTGATGCGGACGAGTTCCTCCATCCGGAGTTCGGAGATGCCGGTACCTGCGTCGAGCAGGATATCGTCATCCAGTAGTAGACAAGTAGTCAGCCTTTCGGCTCCACCTATACCGCCCGCGCAGCCGAGAACAGTGAGGTTCATTTTGGCGACCAAGTGTAAATCGGATTTGGAAGCGATGGCCCCTTAGCGTCGCGTATATTGCGCATACACACGTTACGGTGCACTCATTCTGATTTAACCAGACGCAATGCGGGCGGTCGATTGGACGAAGGCGTCGGGCGATACCTTTGTGCAACGGATCCGATGCCCGGTCTGCCGTTCAATGAACTCCGCAACGCGGGCGGCGTTTTCGGCCACCGGCGACGGCTGGCATAGGATATTGGCATGCAGCGCGACGACACAGGATCTGATCACGCTGCACCGGCAAACGGATTGGATCTAGCAACACACATGCATTAGTTGGCGTTCAAACCTCACTGCGGTGTCAGAAGGAACTTCATGCTGCTAAAGCGTCGGATGCCCATTGCGATCTGTGTCTTCGCCCTTGTCGGCTTGGCGACCCAGGGCAAAGCGCAGTCACCGCAGGTAATCGCGGAGCGCTACGCCACTGCGAACGGTGTGCGGCTGCACTACCTCGTCGCGGGAAAGGGTTCGCCCGTCATCTTGCTACACGGCTATGCCCAGAACAGCCACATGTGGCGTCCGCTGATGAAGGAGCTGGCAAAGACCCACCTCGTAGTGGCGCCTGATCTCCGCGGCTTTGGCGACTCGGCCAAGGCCGAATCAGGCTACGACAAGAAGACGATGGCCCAAGACGTGCACGCGCTGGCGCAGTCGCTCGGCATTCAGAAGGCGGGTGTAGCGGGGCACGACATTGGGTTGATGGTGGCCTACGCTTACGCCGCTCAGTATCCCGCTGAAGTCGACCGTCTCGCGCTCATGGACGCGTTTATCCCCGGCGTCGGCGATACCACGGACCTCTTCCTGTTGAAAGACCTATGGCATTTTCACTTCTACGGCAAGACACCGCTTGCGCTTGTGCACGGGCGCGAGCGCATCTACTTCGAGCACTTCTGGAATGACTTCGCGGCCGACGGATCGAAGTCTGTCGCCGAAGCCGATCGTCGCTTCTATGCGAAAAAGTACGCGCAGCCGGGAGCAATGAAGGCAGGGATGGAAGTCTTTCGCAACTTCGATCAGGATGCCAAAGACAACGCCGTGTTCGCGACGACGAAGCTAACCATGCCGGTGCTGGTGCTAGGCGGGGAGAAATCAGGCGGCGAGTTTCTCATCTCGCAGGGCAAACTGGTTGCGACAAATGTTGAAGGGGTGCTTGTGTCGGGCTCGGGTCATTGGCTCGTCGACGAGGCGCCCGACCAGGTCATTCCGAAGCTCGTGGAATTTTTTGGGCGCTAGACATCTTCTACATCGGCAGTCAAAGTCGGTCTCCAAGCCACTGTCGCTGCGAGCGCTGCGCGAATCTGAGCCTCGCGCAAACGACGGCATTTGCGGCGTATGAGGAGGATGTCGGTCAATACTGAATTCCGGTCCATATTAACGACCGCAGCGGAGACTCACTATGAACACTATCAAGACCAAGGATGGCATTCACATTTTTTATAAGGACTGGGGGCGCGGACAGCCAATAGTGTTCTCGCACGGGTGGCCGTTGAGCGCGGACGATTGGGACGCGCAGATGATGTTCTTCTTAAACCATGGCTTTCGCGTTATCGCGCACGACCGCCGGGGTCACGGGCGTTCGTCGCAGACGCCCGATGGTCACGATATGGATCACTACGCTGATGACCTCGCGGCGGTCACCGCGCACCTCGACCTGAAGAACGCCGTTCACGTGGGCCACTCGACCGGGGGCGGCGAGGTCGCGCGTTACGTGGCGCGTCATGGCGATGATCGCGTTGCCAAGGCCGCACTTATCAGCGCGGTACCACCCTTGATGGTCAAGACGGCCACGAATCCCGGAGGCCTCCCCAAGGAGGTCTTCGACGGATTTCAGGCGCAGGTCGCTAACAACCGATCGCAGTTCTATCGTGACCTGGCTTCAGGTCCGTTTTACGGCTTCAACCGGCCAGGCGCCAAGGCATCGGAAGCCATTATTCAGAATTGGTGGCGTCAGGGAATGGGGGGAAGTGCCAAAGCACACTACGACGGCATCGTGGCGTTTTCACAAACGGATTTTACGGCGGACCTGCAAAAGATCGCGGTCCCCACGCTCGTGATGCACGGCGACGATGATCAAATCGTGCCCTATGCGGACTCCGCGCCGCTGAGTGCCAAACTACTGAGGAAGGGAACGCTGAAAACGTACAAGGGCTTACCACACGGAATGCCCACGACGGAAGCCGGTACGATCAATGCTGATCTCTTGGCATTCATCACGTCGTGAGCCTTTGGTCGAACGGCTCAGGCCTTAGCGACAGGTTGGCGATCCGCGAGCCAATGCGACGATTTCGTCGCCGTGCCCTCGACCATGAACGCCTTCGCGCGTTGCTGAATCTCGCGATCGGCGACGCTGACCCGTTCATGCTGGCGCAGATGCTCGACCCACGACTCGTCCATGAAGCACTCATTGAAGCGGCTGGGGTCGGCCGAGTCGTGGAACAGCTCCCAGAAGTACGCGCCGTTTCGGCGACGCATCTCGCGCACCGACTGCATCGCCGCGACGAATTCGGCACGTTTGTCGGGTTGAACCCGGTATTCGATCGTGACCATGACCGGCCCGCTGTCGGGCTCGGGTGATTCGGCCAACACAGGCGCCGGCCAATGCGACGACGGCGTGAAATCGAGCACCTCGTGTCGGCCCAGCTTGAATCTCCAGGTCAAGCCGATGGCGCCCGCCATTCCCAAGGCAGCTATCGTCAACGTGGCCGGGATGCCGACGCGCGCCGCAACCTGTCCCCACAAGATGCTACCCAACGCCATTCCGCCCATGAAGACCATGACGAAAGCCGCCAAGCCGCGCGCGCGTACCCATGCCGGCAACGTCATCTGGGCGGCGACCTGCAGCGCCGACAGAATCGATATCCAGGCGACGCCCGTCGCGAGCATCGCCACGGCCAGCAGAGGTAGATTCTGCACGTGGCCCAGCATGAGTGCCGCCACCGCATAGAGTGCGCTCGCGCCGGCGACCAGCGCATCGCGCGAGAACCTTGCGCGGGCCCTCGGCAGCAGTAGGGCACCGCCCACTGCGCCGATACCGATGCACGTGAGGAGCAGGCCGTAGATTTCGGGGCCCATCCCCAGTTCGCGCCGGACGATCAGCGGAAACAGCGACCACGTTGCACTCGCGAACACGAAAAACGCGCTCCCGCGAATCAGCACGATTTGCAGCGCGCGCGTGTGCGTCACGAAGCGCAGGCCGACGCGTATGGCACTGACGAAGCGCTCGGCAGGCAGCGAGCTCTTGCGCCGCTCCCGGCGCCAGCGTACGAGCACCGCGAGAATTCCGATGTAAGAGAGTGCATTCAGTATGAACACGAGCCACGCGCCAACGGCGGCGACGAGGACGCCAGCGATCGCGGGCCCGATGGTGCGGGACACATTGATCGCAATGCTGTTGAGCGCAACCGCGGAAGGAAGGTCCTCGGGGGGAACCAGTTCAGGAACGATGGCTGCCCACGCCGGCATCACCATCGCGGTGCCCACGCCGAGCGCGAACGTGAAACCCAATAGCATCCATGGCGTCATGACGTTCAGCCACGTCAGAATGCCGAGCGCCGCGGCGATCACCATCAGATAGACCTGAGTGGCGATCAACAACCTCCGTCGGTCGACGATGTCGGCTATTGCGCCGGCGGGCAGCGCAAGCAGCATGACCGGCAGGCTGTCGGCCGCTTCGACCAGGGCGACCAGCGACGGCGACGACGAGAGGGAGGTCATCAGCCACCCGGCGCCGACGTCCTGCATCCATGTGCCCACGTTCGACACGATGGTCGCGATCCACAGACCACGGAAGAGGCTGTTCTTCAGCGGGCTCCATGCCGACTGAACAACAGGTGCGACCGCGGTGGATGCCTGTTGCGGAGCCGGTGCTGATGTCATCGCGACACAGCAGGCTCGGCAAGCGTTGCCAGATACTGGTGTGCCAGTGCGACCACGGCGGCGCCCTCGCCGATAGCGCCTCCCACGCGTTTAACGGAGCCCGATCGGACGTCGCCTACCGCGAAGACGCCGCGTACGCTCGATTCCAGCGAAGCGGGTGGTCGCGTCGACGAAGTTTCGCCGCTTGCCTGACCCGTAAGCACGAAGCCGTGTGCGTCAAGGGCAACACCGCAGTCCGCGAGCCATTCGGTCTCGGGATCGGCGCCCACGAAGAGAAAGACGTATCGTATCGGTCGCGTTTCCTCCGCGCCGTCACGACCTTTTCGCCAGGTCACGCTATCGAGATGACCAGCAGCATCGGCGTGAAGGCGCGTGAGCTCGGTATGGACATGCAGCGTTATGTTCTGCGTCGCGGCAATGCGATCGATCAGGTAACTGGACATGCTGGCGGCCAGGCCCGGCCCGCGTACGAGCATGTGAATCCTGGCCGCATGGTTGGCGAGGAATACCGCCGCCTGTCCGCCTGAATTGCCACCACCTACCAGAATCACTTCTGCGTTCGCGCACATTTTCGCTTCGAGCGCGGAAGCCCAGTAGGACACGCCCCGGCCTTCGAACTCGCTTAACCCAGGAACCGGCGGCCGCCGGTAGCGCGCTCCGCTGGCGACCACGACGGCGCGTGATTTGATTTCGCGTCCGTCGGCAAGTTTGATCGACATCGGTTCATCGACGGATTCGCGACGGCAGCGCAGTGATATCGCCTGCGCCGGTATCAGGATCTCAGCGCCGAATTTCTGCGCTTGTACGTATGCGCGACCGGCCAGTGCTTGGCCTGAAATGCCCGTGGGGAATCCAAGATAGTTCTCGATTCTCGCGCTAGCCCCGGCCTGGCCGCCAAATGATCGGCAGTCGAGAACGACGACATGCAGGCCCTCCGACGCGGCGTAGACGGCGGTGGCAAGTCCCGCCGGGCCCGCACCGACGATTGCCACGTCGAAGACATCGTCGTAGGCCGCATCGCCAACCAAGCCGAGACATCGTGCGAGAGCAAGTTCAGAAGGATTTAATAGGACCGAACCGTTGGGGCATACGGCTAGCACGTCGGCGAGCGCCGCGCCGTACTGCTCGGCCAGTGCCGCGGCCGCAGCATCATGCGACGGATCGACGACATGATGCGGCTGGGCGTTGCGCGTAAGGAAGCTTTGCAGCTTGAGCACTTCCGGCGACTGCGGTTGCCCGATCAGCACCGGTCCGGTCGCGCCTGCCTCGATGAGCGCAACGCGTCGGAGAATGAGAGCGCGGACGATGCGCTCGCCGAGGTCAGCCTCGGCGATGATCAGCGCGCGCAGCTGGTCGGGCGGGACCAGCAGCGCATCGACGTCTTCGTCCGCATCAGCGTCAACTAGCGCGGAACCGCCGGAAAGTTGTGCGACTTCCCCGAGGAATTGCCCGCGACCGTGCCGGAGGATGGGCACGACGCGACCCAGGCCGTCACGCTGACTGATGGCGACCGTGCCGCTCAACAAGACGAACATGCCCGGCCCGGGCTTGCCGGCCGCGAAGAGGCGTTCGCCCCGTTGGTAATGTCTCGGAGTGCCGAAGCGCCGGATGCGCGCAATTTCGGCATCGGTGAGCGCTGGGAACATCTGCTCACGCCGGGCACGCACGGGCGCCGGGACTTCGTCGCCCATCAGAAATTCGGAGTTATGGTCAGTCACGGGTCCTCGCTTTAGCCGCCGTGGACAAGGACGAGCCGGAGCAATATTGCATGGACGCCCGCGGCGAGCGTATGAATGCGAACCCCGGCTGATGTGTCGCACCGGCGAGAGAAGGCGATGTTCCTCCGACGGGCAACCGAAGAGCTGCGGCCATGGCGGCGGATGTCAGTACGCGTCTACGCTAATCACGGCCTGGGCAAACGCCTGCGGCGCTTCCTGCGGAAGGTTGTGTCCGATCCCGCCTTTGATGAGGCGGTGAGAATAGTGGCCCGAGAACTTGTTCGCGTACGCGGCAGGCTCGAGATGCGGCGCACCGTTGGCATCGCCCTCTAGCGTAATCGTGGGCACGGCGATCACCGGGCTTGCGGCAAGCTTCTTGTCCAGCGCTTCGTACTTCGCTTCGCCCTCGGCGAGCGCAAGCCGCCACCGATAGTTGTGGATCACGATGCTGACATGATCCGGATTGTCGAATGAAGCGGCACTGCGATCGAACGTCGCATCGTCGAATTGCCACTTGGGCGAAGCGAGGTGCCAGATGAGCTTCGTAAAGTCGTGCCGATTCTTCTCGTAGCCGATGCGGCCGCGCTCCGTGGCGAAATAGAATTGATACCACCATTGCAGCTCCGCTGCGGGAGGCAAGGGCATCTTGCCCGCTTCCTGGCTGCCGATCAGGTATCCGCTCACCGACACCATTGCCTTGCAACGTTCCGGCCAGAGCGCAGCGACGATGTTGGCGGTGCGCGCACCCCAGTCGAATCCGGCGAGCGTCGCTTTCTCGATCTTGAGCGCATCCATGAAGGCGACGAGGTCGACGGCGACCGCAGAGGGCTGGCCATTGCGAAACGTCTCGCTCGCCAGGAAGCGCGTAGGACCGTGCCCTCGCACATACGGCACGAGCACCCGGTAGCCCGCCGACGCAAGGAGCGGTGTCACATCGACAAAACTGTAAATATCGTAAGGCCAGCCATGAAGGAGAATGACCACCGGCCCCGTTGCCGGCCCTGCTTCGGCGTAGGCGATCCTCAACACGCCGGCGTCGACCTCCTTCAAGGGTGCGAAAGACTTGTTCGTTCCAGGCCGGACGGGTTTAGCCTTGGTCGCCTGCGCGCTTGACGGGCGCGCGATCACAAGTTCGGCGGCGGCAATCCCCAGAATTGCGGTGCTCACAAAGTTACGACGCCCACGATTCACGCCGTCGTGCATTGAGGTCTCCTTCGTTGGCCGACCATTGGTAACGACGTCGCCGTGCCAGGACGGCGACGCAATAGTCTTGTTGACGAGCACCATCCCGCGACGCGCAATGCGCGGTCTGACCGATGGTGCAATGAAACTCCGCGCAAACGATGTCTGCCTTCATCGGCGCGCATCTGCCATGTATAGCGCAGCGTCTTTGACTGATTCCTCGGGAGTCTTCCCGCGCTCGCGCGAGACGATGTAGGCCGCGTACCACCCCGACCAGTGATGCTTCGGAGCAGTTGCCTGGTACGCGCCATGACGCTCCTCCGCTTCCCGCAGAAGCGGGATCAATGTGGCGACGTCCA
>Ga0070689_100001100_pt1 | contig 16984 bp, 12 predicted proteins | sample KBSS23HmetaG_FD_64669 | JGI IMG/M metagenome (GOLD analysis project Ga0070689, IMG submission 64669) | Switchgrass rhizosphere microbial communities from Kellogg Biological Station, Michigan, USA - KBS S2-3H metaG | ecosystem: Host-associated > Plants > Roots > Rhizosphere ...
TCCTCACGCACGCCCTGCATGATCTCGGGGATGATGCTCTTCTCCAGCTCCCTCTCTTCTCCGGAGACCGGGAACAGGAACTTGAGATCGGGATGCTGGAGCGACGCGGTCTTGTGACAGGCGGGGCACTCGTTGCAGGCGTCGCCCGTGCTGGCGGGCCGATTCGCGCCATCCCCCACCGCCGCCCCCGGAGAGCGCTCGCAGAGGAGCGCCCGCGCGAACGCCAAGGCCGCCGTGCCCTTGCCGACTCCGGGAGGTCCCTGAAAGAGATACGCGGTCGAAGGTCTTCCTTGCTTCACCACGCCGGTCAGGAACGACGCGACCGCGTCCTGACCGAGCAAGTCACCGAGTCGAACGATCGCCACGCGCGCAGCATACATGGCCGAGGCGCTCGACGCAGCGCTTCGATGAAAGTGCGTCCATTGCCTACCGCGTTGGCGGCGGCGTCGGCCAATGGCAGGATGCCGCGATGTTTCCCCGGGCGGTGTGGCTGCTGTTCATCGGCACGCTGATCAACCGCTTCGGCGGCTTCGTGCTGGTGTTCCTCATCCTGTACCTCACGCGCTCGGGGTTCTCGGCGGCGCAGGCCGGCCTGGCGGTGGGCGCGTACGGCGTGGGCGGGATCGCCGCCGCGCTGATCGGGGGCTTCCTCGCCGACCGGATCGGCCGGCGCGGAAGCATCGCGCTGTCGATGGTCTCGGCCGCCATTGCCATCGTGGCGCTCGAGCGCGCGCGCAGCTTCGGCGCGATCGTCGGGCTCACCGCGCTCACCGGACTCACCGCCGAAGCCTATCGACCGGCGGCGAGCGCGCTGCTCGGCGATCTGGTCGAGCCGGCGCGGCGGGTTACGGCGTTCGCGTGGTATCGGCTCGCGATCAACCTCGGCGCCGCGCTCGGTCCTCTGGTCGGCGGCGGGCTGGCCGAGCGGTCGTTTCGATGGCTGTTCTGGGGTGATGCCACGACCTGCGCGCTCTACGGACTCCTGGCGATCTTCTTCCTGCCGGAGACACGCCCGGCGCCCGCGGCGCCGGCGCCCGAAGCCGAGTCCTCGGTCGCGGTGCGCGCGAAGGCGAACGAGCGGACCTGGCTCGGGGATCGGGTGATGCTGCGTTTTCTGCTCGCTTCGACGCTGACGTCGATCGTGTACGCGCAGATGCATTCCACCTTCGCGCTCCAGGTCACGGCCCGCGGGCTGAGCGACGCGACGTACGGCATGCTGATCGGCCTCAACGGCCTGGTCGTGCTGGCGCTCGAGCTTCCCATCGCTTCGGTCACCCAGAGACTTCCGAAGCCCCCGGTGATCGCGTTCGCCTTCGTCTTGCTGGGGATTGGGTTCGGGCTCACGGGAATGGCCGGCTCTTTCTGGCTGCTCGGGCTGACCGTGGTGATCTGGACGCTGGGGGAGATCGTCGGCGCGCCGGTATCCTCGGCCTACGTCACCGAGCTGGCTCCCTCTGCGATGCGCGGACGTTATCAGGGCGCATGGAGCATGACGTTCGCGATCGGCTACGTGCTCGGGCCCGCTCTCGGCGCGAGTCTGTTCGGCTGGCGGCCCGCCGCGTTGTGGACGGCGTGCTTCGTCGCGTGCGTAGTGGCGGCGCTGCTGGTGGCCACGTCGCCGAAGCGAGCGTGACCATCCGGCTCGGATGGTTATCTCAGCCAGGTCTCGGGATTGAGCGCCGTGCCGCCGCGGCGGACCTCGAAATGCAGGATCGGACCCTTGAGTGAGCCGGTGTCGCCCGAGCGCGCGATCACCTGTCCCGCGGAAACCTCCTGGCCGACCGAGACGCCGATGTTCGAGAGGTGACCGTAGAGCGTGTAGTAGCTGTCGCCGTGGTTCACGATGATCATCTGTCCGTAGGCCCCGTAATCCTCCGACGTGTAGTCCACGCGGCCCTTGGCCACCGCGCGCACGGGACTGCCGATCGGGGCCGAGATGTCCATTCCGTTGTTGGTGATCACGACCTTTGGAAAGCGCGGATTGTGCTCGGGGCCGAAGCGCCCGATCACGTCGCCCTGGACCGGCCAGTCGAGCGAGCCCTGTCCCTTGGCGAAGTCGCCGGTGTAAGGCTTCGTCGACTGGCGCTTCTGCTCGAGGCGTGAGAGCAGGCTGCGCAGCTGCTGAGCGGTCCTCTCGAGGTCGGCGGCCGCGGCCTCGTAGGACTCGCGCTGGGTCTGGATCTGCTGGATCGCGCTGCGCTTGGCTTCTCGCTGCATGGCCAGGCGCTGGTTCTCGCTGGTCGTGGCGCGCGCGGTGCGCTGGACCTGCGTGAGGTGATTCTGCAGCCGGCGCTCGAGCGTCTCCACCACTTCCTTGCGATCGCGCACGCTCTCGAGCAGGAAGCGATCCTGCTGAGCCACCATCACCAGATAATCCCAGCGCGCGAGCAGCTGTCCGAAGGACTGAGTCGAGAGCAGGAACTCGAGCTCCCGCGCGGGCCCGAACTTGTAGAGCGCGCGCAGACGCTTGCCGAGTCGATCGCGCTGATCCGACAGCAAGCCGAGATTGCGCTGGAGATCGCCGCGGGTGACGTCGAGCTGCGAGTCGAGGCGCTCGCGCCGGCGCTGCAAATCGCCGAGGCGGCGGCGGCTGACGTTGAGCTGGCGCTCGGTGCGCTTGAGCTGAGACAGGGCGCGGTTCTCCTGGCCCTTCAGGCGGGACGCCGCTTCGCGGTTCTCGCGCGCCTGGCGCTGAATGTCCTCGAGCTCGCGGCGCTTCAGGGTGGCGAGGCTATCTTCCTGCGCCGCCGCCACCGAGGCGCCGAGCAACGCGGCTGCCAGCACCGTGGCGAGAACCCGCTTCAAGCGCAACTCCTAGGGGCCCACCGCGCGCAGGACCCGCGACAACGCGAGCATCGCGGCCAGCCAGGCGACACCGATCGCGGCGCCCACGAAGGCCAGCGCATAGGTGGGCGGAAGGAACACGAGGCCCACCACCCGCGCGGAGAGTCCCTGCTGCACGCCGAAGAGGAGCGCCAGGGAGAGGAAGGCGGCGAGCCCGGCTTCGAACATCGCTTCGAGCACGAACGGCACGGCGATGAATCCATCGGTGGCGCCGAGCCGGCTCATGATCTCGACCTGGGGCCGGCGCGCGAGCACGGTGAGACGAATGGTGTTGTAGACGATGAAGAGAATGGCGAGCGCCACGACCACGCCGACCGCGATCGTGCCCTTGATCAACGTGGCGCCGATCTGGTCGAGACGATGCACCCACTCTTCGCCGTAGCGTACGTCCTCGACTTCCGGAAACTCGCCGATCTGCTTGGCCGCGAGATCCATGGCCCCGGGCGTCAGCAGCGCGGGGCGCAGCTTGACCCGCAGCGAGGCGGGCAGCGGATTGTCGGGAACCGCTTCGAGCAGCGAGGGATCGCCGAGCTGTTTGGAGAAATCCTTCCACGCGTCTTCCTTGCTCACGTAGGTCACCGGTCCGTAGAGATCGGTGAGGCGTCCGACCAGCACGTCGCGCTGGCTTGGCGTGACGTCGTCGCGCAGGTACACCACCATCTCGCGGCGATCGCCGAGCGCCTGCATCTGCACTTCCGCGTTGTGGGTGAGCAGCAGCAGCACGCCCGAGAGCGTGAGCGCGGCGGTCAGCGAGAACACCGCCGTGTAGGCGAGGCCGCGGTGCTGGCGGAAGGAGCGCGCTGCCTCGCGCAGATAGAAGAGATGCACGTCTAGCCTCCGGCGCCGGAGCTGCCGGCCGCCAGCGAAGGATCGCTCACCGGCGGCCGCGCGGGAGCCGCGACGCCGCTCGGCATCACCTGGCCATCGGAGTCCACGAGCTTGCCGTCGTCGAGGTGGATGATGCGCGCGCCCAGGCCATCGGCGACCTCGCGCCGCGTGGTCACCAGCACCAGGGCTGCGCCCTCGGAATGGATACGCCGGAGCAGGGCCACGACTTCCTCGGCGCTCTTCTTTTCCAGCGCCACGGTCGGCTCGTCGGCCAGGATCACCGCCGGGCGGTTGACGATCGCCCGCGCGATCGCGGCGCGCTGCCGCTCGCCGGCCGAGAGCTCGGCGGGGAAGGCGTTCTGCTTGAGCTGGAGGCCGACTTCTTCGAGCGCGTACATCACGCGCGGGATGACTTCCTCGTTCGCGAACCGCCCGGCGATCCGCACCGCGAGCGCGACGTTCTCGAAGATGGTGCGGTCGTTCAGCAGCCGGAAGTCTTCGTAGATGATGCCCAGCGTGCGCCGCAGCAGCGCGCGATGGCCGCGCCTCAGGCGCCGCGCGTGGAACGTGCCGACCGTCACCTTGCCGGAGCTCGGCTGGATCTCGTGCGTGATGAGGCGGAGCACGGTGGTCTTGCCCGAGCCGTTGGGACCCAGAAAGGCCACGGCCTCGCCCTCGTCCATGTGCCACGAGAGGTTGTCGAGGGCCAGGCGCTCGCCGAAGCGCTTGGAAACGTTCTCGAAGGTGATCACCGAAGCTAAGTTAGCAGAGCGCCGCGAATCGCCCAACGGTTCGCCGGCGGGCCCGTTCGGGGTCCGGGCCCGCCGATGACGCTCGCTCAGGAGCTTCGGTACTCGATGTGGGCCTTGGCTCTCAGCCCCTTCACCCAGGCGTCGTACTTCTCCCGGTACTGGATGGTGGCGACGGCCGAAGGCAGCTCGGTCCGGATCTCATCCAGCGTGTAGGCCCGCTCCGGCTTCTTGTCGGTCATCTTGAAGATGTTGAAGCCCGCGCGATTCACCAGCACGCGGCTGATCTGCCCCACCTTCAGCGAGTCGAGCGCGCCGCGAATATGCGGCTGCAGACTGCCGAGCGACAGGAAACCGAGGTCGCCGCCCGCCGACTGCGGGCCCTTGTACTCGCTGTAGCGCGTGGCGAGCTGGCCGAAATCGCCGCCCTTGGCGGCTTCGGCGCGGATCCTCTCCGCCTTCTTGCGGCTGCGATCGATGTCCGCCTCGGTCACCTCGACCCGCGCCAGGATGTGGCGTGCGTGGGCTTCGATGACCGGCCGGCCCTGAGCATCGAGGCTGTCCTTCTTGGCCCGGGTCTTCAGCGTGTCGCGATCGAGCACCTCGACCAGGTGATAGCCGAACTGGGTGCGGATCGGGGCACTGACGACCCCGATCTTCTGCGAGAACACCGCATCCTCGATCGCCGGGTCCATCTGGCCGCGGGTGAAGTAGCCGAGATCGCCTCCGGAGCGAGCGGACGAGGGATCGTCGGAAACTTCCGCCGCCACCTTCGCGAACTTCTCTCCGCCCTCGACGATGCGCTTGCGCGCGCTCTGCGCGCGACTCTTGCCCGCCAGCTCCGTGGCCGAATCCGCGGAAGCGAGGATCTGGATCACCGAGACCCGCACCTCGCCCGGCATCTTCGGAAACTTGTCGGGATTGGCTTTGAAGTACGCCTCGGCCTCCGCCTGGGTCACCGTCTTGCGTGAGACCTGTTTCTGCACCAGGCGCTGCGCCAGCATCTGCCGACGCACCTCGGCCTTGTACTTCTCACGCAGCTTCGCCTCGGTGAGGTTCTCCCGCTCGAGCTGGGCCTTGAACGCCTCCGGGCTGCCCATGCGCTCCTTGGCTTCCTTGATGGCCTCGTCCACCTGCTTGTTGACCTCGACGTCCGAGACCGTGACCGACTGCCGCTTCGCTTCGGCGACGATGAGCTTCTCGTCGATCAGCTGGTCGAGGATCTGGCGGCGCAAGGTGTCGGCGACCGTGGAGTCGGGCTCAGCCTGAGCGCGCATCATGAACAGGTAGAGCTGCTCTTCCACGTCGCTCTGCAGCACCACCTCGTCGTTGACGACCGCCGCGATGCCGTCCAGACGCTGTGCCGCAACCGGCAAAGCCACCAGCGTCAGAGACGCCACCAACAGCCGCGACATCCAGGTTCGACTCAAGCGTTCCTCCCGGGCTTCGGACGACTCGCCCGCGAGACCATCTCGCTGCCTGCGGGGAGCCCTATGTGAAAAGAGCGGCCCAGTATAGTCGCCGGGCCCAGAGGTCAATAGATGCAATTTGGCGGCCCTTCGTCGCGTGCGATCTCGCTACGCGATAACCCTCGGTCCCACGCGGTTCCCGTGTCGTTTCGCCGCGCTCGTCGCCGGGTCGCCGCGCCGGTCTGGGCACCGCGCCGAACCTGGTCTTGACACTTCTAAGATGTGGTCATGACGGTGATTTCCGAGCCGAGCCTCGTTGAGCCACAGCGACTCGTGTGGGAAAGTCATGCGGTGAATTCCCGCTACCCTCTGCGCCGCGCGCTCGCGGTGGCAGGGGTTCTCCTCGCGCTCGCCTTCGCCATTCCCCGCATCGCGACCCACATGCCGTACCAGCGGCTCGGGGTCAGTCTGACCTGGGACGATGAAGGGGTTTCCCGCGTGCAAGAGGTCGTCGGGCCGCCTTCGCTCGGCCTGCTGCGTCCCGGCGACGTGCTGATGACGATGAACGGCGAGCCGATGAGCCGGCCGCAGCCCAGCACCAGCTCGGCGCGGCTCTCGCTGCCCAAGGAATCGATCACCTTCGAAGTGCTGCGCGAAGGCCGCCTGCTCAACGTGCTGGTGCCGCCGGTCAAGCTCACGCTGTGGCAGCGCATGCGCTACTTCCTGTTCCGTCTCGCCGCGCTGATCGCCGCGCCGCTGGTGGCGATCGCGCTGGTGTGGCGCCGTCCCGACCTCGGCACCGGTCTCGTGTTCCTGTGGTACGCCGGACTCCAGGCGATCGCGATGGTCTACCAGATCTATCGCTTCCCGGAGCTCGAGCCCACCGGAGTCCTGCGCGCGTGGATGGGTCTCTACGGCTGGCTGGTGTGCTGGGCGCCCGCGGCGTTCCTCCACTTCATGGCGGTGTTCCCGCGCCCGCGCTGGCAACCCGAGCTGCGCTGGCGCAGCGTGTGGTTCTGGCTCGTCGTGGTGTCGTACCTGGTGCCGGTCGGCTTCGTGCTGCGTCTCTACCAGACCGGCCGCATGCCCGAGCTGCCGTTCATGATCTTCGAGTCCGGCGCGCTGCTGCTCGGCGTGGTGTCGCTGGTCGAGCGCTTCGGCTTCCCCGGCCGCGCGGATTGGCAGCCGGCGAAGAGCCAGCGGGTGCTGGGGCTCTCCGTCGCCTTCATGTACGTGGCCGCGGGCTTCCTCGGCTGGTGGCTCGAAGGCGATCGCGCCAACACGCTGTTCCAGTTCCCCGCGGTGCGGGTACTGGTCACGATCATCGGCATCGGCATGCTGCTCACGCCGTTCGCGCTCGCCTACCTGATGGCGCGGGATCCCGCCTTCGATCCACGCCGCATTCTCGAGCGCAGCATTCCGTGGGCGCTGCTCTCGGGCGTGCTCGCCGCGGTCTATCTCAGCGTCGTGTTCCTGGGGCAGGGGCTGTTCTCGGCATGGACCGGCGAAGAGGCGGTGGCGTTCAACGTGGTCGCGGCGCTGGTCATCGCGTTCGTGTTCGCGCCCGCCAAGGAAGCCCTGCAGCGCTGGCTCGACCGGCTCTTCCGCCGCGATCCGCGCGCGCTGCGCTTCGCGCTCGACCAGGCCGGACGCGAGCTGCTCGGAGCGCTCGACAAGGACGAAGTGCGCGCCTCGGTGGAAGCCGGCATCACCCGCGGGCTCGGCCGCCGGGTCACGCTCGACTGGCCCGATCTCGGCGGCCCTCAGGTCGCCGCCGGTGAAGAGCTGTCGGAAGACGCGCGCGCCGCGGTGGAGAATCTGCTGGTGCAGGCACGGATCCGGCTCGAGAACCTGGGACTCCAGGAGCAGCGCGGCGCGGCCGAGCGCCGGGCGCTCGAGCTGCGCGAGATGGCCACGCGCGCCGAGCTGCGCGCGCTCCACGCCCAGGTTCAGCCGCACTTCCTGTTCAATGCGCTGAATGCGCTCTCGTACCTGACCGAGGTGGATCCCAAGGCGGCGCAGCGCTTCACCGAGCGGCTGGCCGACATGCTGCGCTACACGGTCCAGGCCAGCGACCGTCCGGCGGTGTTGCTCTCCGACGAGGTGGGTTTCGTGGAGGACTACCTCGGCGTGGCGCGCGAGCGCTACGAAGGCGATCTGCGCTTCGCCTACGAGGGGGCGCCCGAGCTCCTGTCCGCCACCGTGCCGCCGCTGCTGCTGCAGCCGCTGGTCGAGAACAGCCTGAAGCACGGTTTCTCGAGCGAGCGCCGGGCGCTGAGCCTCGTGCTCGACGCGGTGTCGAGCGACGGCTGGCTGACGCTGACTTTCACCGATGACGGCTGCAATGGAAACCAGGGAGTGCGCGGGCTGGGCGTGGGGCTCGACAACCTCGAGCAGCGCATCCGGCGCTTCGGAGGTCCGGAGGCTTCGGTGCGATCCGGCCCGGGCGGCAACGGAGGATTCAGGGTGGTGATGAAATGGAAACAGAACGCACAGACGATGGGAGCGGCGTGACCTCGCGCGACGACAGCGCCCCGAACCTTCGCGCGGTGATCGCCGACGACGAGCCGCGCGCGCGGCAGTTCCTCGAGCGCCTGCTGGCGGAGATGGAAGGCGTGACGGTGGTGGGCTCGGCCAAGGGTGGAGGCGAGGCGCTTTCGCTCGTCGCCCGGCTCAAGCCCGAGGTCGCGTTCCTCGACATCCAGATGCCCGATCTGTCGGGCCTCGAGGTGGCCCGCCACCTGCGCGGCGATGACGCGCCCGTGGTCGTGTTCGTCACCGCTTACGATCGCCATGCGATCGAGGCGTTCGAGCTCGCGGCGCTCGATTACGTGCTGAAGCCCATCAAGCGCGAGCGGCTGGCGGAAGCGGTGCGGCGCGCGGTGCAGGAAGTCGACGACCGCAAGCGTCTGTCGGGCCGGCAGGACGACGTGCTGAAGGATCTGATCCAGCGGCAGAGCGCCGAGGGTCGGCTCGAGCCGCTGCGCCGCCTTCCGGTGCGGCATCGCCGCGAGGTGCGTCTGCTCGATCTGGATCAGGTGACCCGCATCATCTCGCGCGACCGCCTGGTGCTGGCCTGCGCCGAAGGACGGGAGTTCCTGGTCGACTACACCCTGCAGGAGCTGGAGGAGCGGCTCCCGCCCGGATCGTTCCTGCGCGTCCATCGCGCCGCGCTCGTCAACGTGGAAGCCATCGAGTCCTACGGCGGCGAAGAAGGCGTGCTCGTGCTGCGGCTCAAGGATGGCACCCGCGTCGAAGCCAGCGAGCGCCGTGCGGCTGAAGTGAGGCGTCGTCTGAAGTAGACTGCGCCGCGTGACGCCACGCCGCATCCTTCTCACGCTGATCAGTGTGCTGCTCGCGATCGCGACGGGCACGCTGGCGCAGACTCCCGCGCCACCGCCACCCGCGCCCGCGGCGTCTCCGGCGCTGGCTTCGCCGTCGCCGTCCCCGAGTCCCACACCGTCTCCGGTCAGCGCCATCCGCGGCAAGCTGGCGGCCGGCGACCTGCTGAGCGCCGAATCGGTGCTCGAGGTGCATCGGCTCCAGCACGGCGAGGACGGACCCTGGCTCGTCGGGCTCTCCTGGCTCGGGCGCGGCGCGTTCATGCTCGGCGACATGGAGCGGGCTCAGCGCTACGCCTCGCGGGCGCGCGCGGTTTGCGCCCAGCGCATCGCCCGGGGGGACTCGCTCGAGAAGGACCACGATCTCGAGGCCGCGCTCGGCGCGGCGATCGAAGTCGAGGCGCAGCGGCTGGAGCGGCTGCGCGGTCCGCGGGTGGCGGCCGAGTACGCGCGCGGCGAGCTGGCGCGGCTGCCGGCGATGCCCGCGCTGAGGTCGCGCATTCAGAAGCGCATCAACCTGCTCACCCTGGTGGGGACGACGGCGCCGGAGCTGGTGATCGAGGACGCCATCGGCGCGCCGCCGCCCACGCTGGCCTCGATGCGCGGGCGGCCGATCGTGCTGTTCGTGTGGGCGGAGTGGTGCGGCGACTGCAGGGGCCAGTCGGGGGCGCTGGCCAAGATGCGCGCGCGCTACGCCCCGCGCGGCGTTCAGTTCGTCACCGTGACCCGCTACTACGACGATGCCGGCCATCGCGTGCAGGAGAAGGCGCGGGTGGACAGCGTGTGGAAGGCGGTCTACGCCGACGTCGGCCCGCTGCCGAGCGTGATCAGCACCGCATCGATGGAGCGCTACGGCGGATCGAGCACGCCGACATTCGTCTTCATCGACAAGCGCGGCATCGTCCGCGACTACGCGCCCACGCGGCTCACCGAGGAAGAGCTCGAGCGCCGCATCGCCGCGATCGAGAAGTAGTCGCTACCCCGGAACGGTGAACGACGGCGCGGACGGGGCCGGCCACGGCACGCGCTTCAGCCGCTCGGGATACATCCGCACCGGGATCGTGCGCTTGAGCGAATCGCTGAGCGCGGCGAGGAGCTGCGAGCGCTTTTCTTCGCGCGCCTGGTTCACCAGCATGGTGCGCATCTCGTTCGGCAGGCTCTCGTAGGACTGAGGCACGATGCTCTTCGAGATCAGCTGAGCCACGACCCAGAGTCCCGCCACCGGCGTGGCCGGCGTGTAAGCGCCCGGCGCGGAGGCCATGAGCGCCGGCTCGAGCGCGGCCCACATCGGATTGTCGCTGGGGAAGGTCACGGTCACCGGGCGCACCACCACGCCGAGCGCGGCGGTGGTGACCGCCTCGCGCAGCCCTTCGGTTTGCGGCGCGGTCGCCGCGAGCTGACTGGCGGTGGCCGAGTCGCGCAGCACCACCACCAGGAACTTCGCGCTCTGGAGCCGGTCCGGATGCATCCCGATCCGCTCGAACACGGCGCGCGCCTCGGCGTCGGTCACCTCGCTCTGCGCAAGGATGTGATGGGTCACATAGCCCTCGAGCAGGTAGTCGTTCATGCGCTCGCGCAGCGCGCGCTGCATGTCGGGCTCATCGCCGAGCTGGCGCCGGCGCGCCTCGATCAGCGCGGCGCGCTCGAGCGTCCGCATCTCGATCCAGCGCTCGACCGAAGGCATGACGTTGAAGTTCGGTCGTTGCCCCGTGCTGCGCAGATCGTCGACCGCGTCGCCCATCGTGTAGGTGCCGCCTTCGTAGGACGCCAACGGCTCGGCGCTCTCCCGCAGCGTGAGCGGCGGCGGCTCGGCTCCCTGCAGCGAGGGCGGGACCACATAGCGGATCAGCGACTGCGCGGCGCCGGGCTCGAGATGCACGCGGTAGTCGCCGCGCAACCGGTCCAGGGCTTTCACCAGGACTTCCCGCTGCTTGCGCTGCCGCAAGATGGTGCTCAGCAGATCCGATTCCGCGGCGAGCGTCTTCGGCTCCGCCTTGCGCCGATCCTTGACCAGCACCAGGAACCAGCCCTGGCCGACGGCTTCGACCGGTCCCACCACTTTGCCGACCGGCGCGAGGCGAATCACGTCGTCCACCGGCAGCTGGAGCATTCCCGGCTGCACGTAGCCGATGTCCCCGCGCGGCGGCGTGAAACCCGCAGGATTGAAGCGGTCCGCGACATCGCCGAAGTCCGCGCCTGAGCGGATCTGGCTCGCGGCCGCCTGGGCCGCCGGCTCGGAGAGCGTGAAGACGATCTGGACCTGGCTCTCCTGCGCCCGGCGGCGATGCATCTCCTCGATCTCTCCCGCGCTCACCGCCACGTTGGCGGCGCCGAGCTCGTCGTAGAACGCCTGTCGCAGCATCTGCTCCTCGGTCTTGCGGCGGAAATCGAGGAACGTGGTGTCGCGATGCACGCCTTCCTGGATGGCGCCTTGCACCAGCAGCTCGCGGTCCGCCATGTCGCGCAGCAAGTGCACCTTCGCGCTGTCGGGCGGTCCGGGGTAGCGGTTGGACAGCACCCGCGCCACCATCGCGAAATCTCCGCGCGTGATGGTTCGACTCCCGACGCGCGCGAGCACGTCGGAGTCGGTCTCGCATCCGGCGAGGAGCACGAGGATCGGAAGGACGAGCGCCGCTCGCCGCATGGCGTGGAGAGTCATGAGTCTCACCCGGAAGAGGTCAGGTCGCGGAACGGGCGCCTACGCTAAGGCACTGCGTGAGCGCGCGCAACAGCTCGCGCGAGCGGTGGAACAGGCTCAATCCCTGTCCGCGCACCCGCAGCCCGAACTCGCGGCCGGTGACGAACTCGATCTGGAAATCGACCTCGGCGACCAGCGCGGCGATCTCGGTGGGCTTGAGCGGTCGGCGCAGCATCGCCTCGACGACGTCCTGGAACACGCGCAGGCTCTCCACCTGCGCCTCACGCCCCATGAGCCGCAGGCGGCGCAGCTCGACCAGAGCCACGGTCGGCGCCGGCAGCGCGCCGAAGCGATCGCGCATCTCGACGGTGAGATCTTCGATCTGCGCGGCGCCGCGCGCGTCGGCCAGCCGGCGGTAGAGCGCCAGCTTCTCGTGCTCGTCGGGAACGTAGTCGTCGGGCAGATAGGCGCTCCAGTCGGTGAGCAGCCGCGGCTCGGGCTGCACCTCGGCGGCCGCGCCGCCCTTGATCTCCGCCACCGCCTCCTCGAGCAGCTTCATGTAGAGATCGAAGCCGAGCCCGATGATGAAACCGTGCTGCTCGGGGCCGAGCAGGTTGCCCGCGCCGCGGATCTCGAGATCCTTGAGCGCGATCTTGAACCCCACGCCGAGCTCGTCGAACTCCTCGATCACCCGCAGTCGCTTCTCGGCCTCCTCGGTGAGCACGCGGCGCGAGGGGACGAGCAGATACGCGTAGGCGCGATGCGAGGAGCGGCCGACGCGACCCCGGAGCTGGTAGAGCTGCGCCAGGCCCAGCGTGTCGGCGCGGTCCAGGATCAGCGTGTTGACGCTCGGGATGTCGAGGCCGGACTCGATGATCATGGTCGAGACCAGCACATCGGTCCGCTTCTCGAGGAAGTCCATCATCACCCGCTCGAGCTCGCGCTCCGGCATCTGCCCGTGGCCGACCGCCAGTCGGATCTGCGGCACCAGCCGCTGCAGGTAGAGCGCGGCGTGGTGAATGGTCTCGACCCGGTTGTGCACGTAGAACACCTGTCCGCCGCGATCCACCTCGCGCAGGATGGCATCGGTCACCACCTCGTCGTCCACCTCCACGATCTCGGTGTGGACCGGCAGCCGGTCGCGCGGCGGGGTCTCGATCACCGACATGTCGCGCGCCCCGGCGAGGCTCAGGTTCAAGGTCCGCGGGATCGGCGTGGCGGTGAGCGCCAGCACGTCCACCGTGCGGGTCATCTGGCGCAGGCGCTCCTTCTGCGCCACGCCGAAGCGATGCTCTTCATCGATCACCACGAGCCCGAGGTCGTGGAACTTCACGTCCTTGGAGAGAATGCGGTGCGTGCCGATCAGGATGTCGACCTTGCCCTGCGCCGTGCGCGCCACCACGTCCTTCTGCTCACGCGCGGTGCGAAAACGTGACAGCACCTCCACGGTGACCGGGAAATCGGCGAGGCGCTCCTTGAAGGTGAGCCAGTGCTGCTGCGCGAGGATGGTGGTGGGCACCAGCACCGCGACCTGCTTGCCATCCTGAACCGCCTTGAACGCGGCGCGGATCGCGACCTCGGTCTTGCCGTAACCCACGTCGCCGCAGATCAGGCGGTCCATGGGACGCGCTGCCTCGAGGTCCTGCTTCACCGCTTCGATGGCGGTGAGCTGGTCGGGCGTCTCTTCGTAGGGGAAGCTCGCCTCGAGCTCGCGCTGCCACACGCTATCCGGCTTGAACGCGTATCCCGGCAGCGCCTGGCGCAGCGCGTAGGCCTTGACCAGCGCGTCGGCCATGTCGCGAATGGCCTTCTTGGCCTTCGCCTTGGTCTTCTGCCACGCCACCGAGCCCAGACGGTGCACGGCGGGGCGCGCGCCTTCTTCGGCGGCATAGCGCGACACCAGCGCCAGCTGATGGACCGGCACGTAGAGCTTGTCTTGCTCGGCGTACGAGATCTGGATGCAGTCGGTCTCCTGGCCGTTCAGCGTCAGCCGGTGGAGCCCGCGATAGGTGCCGACCCCGTGATCTTCGTGGACCACGAAATCGCCGACCCGCAGCGCCGAGAGCTCCGCGAGCGAGAGGCCGCCGGTCTTCTTGAGCCGGCGCCGTCGCCGGCGATAGCGGGCGAAGATTTCATGATCGGTGAGCACCGCGATGCCCGCGCGGGGCAGCGTGAAGCCCGCGGACACGAGTCCGACGCCGAGCTGCGCCACGCCCGGTCCGATGAGCTCGGCGAGTCGGTCGCGCTGACCCTGGTTGTCGCACAGGATCAGCGCCCGGATGCCGCGCGCGCCCAGATCCATCAGGTGACCTTTGAGCCGCTCGATCGAGCGATGCACCGGTTCCGCCGGACGGCAATCGACGTCGAGTGTCTGAGCGTACGCGCCGTCTCGCTCCACGATCGGCGCCAGATAATGGAGTCCGCCGCGGCCGAGCGCATCGTCGAAGGCGTTGGTCGCGAACAGCGCCTCGGGTGGCGAGAGGCCAGGATAGTGGGCGCGCTGGGTGTCGTGTTCTTCGGCGATCAGCGTCTCCAGCTCTTCGGCCCGCGCCCGCAGCGCGCCGGGATCGTCCACCACCACCAGCGTGCCTTCGGGCAGGTAATCGAGCAGCGTCCCTCGCGCCGCATCGTAGTGCGAAGCGAAGCGCTCCATGCCTTCGTGGAAGAGTCCGCCGCCCGGATCCCCCGCGGCCTGCAGGCGCTCGACCACTTCGCCGGAGCGCGAGGGATCCAGCACCACTTCGTAGCGCGGCAGCACTTCCACGCGGGTGAGCTGCTCGAGCGATCGCTGGGTCCCGGCGTCGAAGCGGCGGATGGACTCGATCGTGTCTCCGTCGAACTCGAGACGCACCGGATCGTCGAGACCCACGGGGTAGACGTCGAGGATTCCGCCGCGTCGCGCGAATTGACCCACGGCTTCGACTTCCGGCAGCCGCTCGTAGCCGAGCGTCACGAGCCGCGCCATCAGCGATTCGGGGTCGTGCGTCTCGCCCACCCGGACCGCGGTCACCGCCACCGCCAGCCGCTGGGGCGCGGGAACGCGCTGGATGAGCCCACGCACGGTGGCGAGCACGAGCGTGCCGTCGCGTGGCGCGCCGTCGGCGAGGCGGCTCAGGGTCTCCAGACGCTGAGCCGTGATGCCGGGATGCGGCGAGGCGGGATCGTACGGAAGGTTGTCGGGCTCGGGGAAAGCCAGCAGCACGCCGCGCCCGGCGAAGAACTCGAGATCGTCCCGCCACGCTTCGAACGCTTCGCCGTGCGGAACCAGGCACAGCACGGCGCGGCCGGTGACCCGCTGCAGCCAGGCCGTGAGCAGCGCGCGCGAGCTGCCGTTCAGTCCCCGCACCGCGCCCGGCTTCTCGCCGCGCGCGGCGTCGAGCAGCGCGCGAGATTCCGGGAGCTCGCCGGTCTGATCGATGAGCGACTCTGCGAGGCTGTCCTTGAGCCAGGTCTCCGTCATTCCGCGCCGCTCCCAAACGCCAAAAACCCGCCGCGGAATCTTCCGCGGCGGTGACTGCCGAAGAATGCCCCGCGGTGCCTTGCGGGTGATCGGAGTCTAGGGGTTATTCGCGAGAGTGTCGAAGCTCGAGTGGCGGTGCTATCCCGCCGAGCCCGCGGCCGAGCGCTCGCCCAGCGCCTGCTTCAGGGCCTGTTCGAGTCCTTCGTACTCGACTTCACAGGCGTGATGGCGTGGATCGTCACTCGGGTGGTATTCGCCGCCGCCCTGCACCCATCGGATCACGCCCTCGCGATCGATGAGGAAGCTCACCGAGGTCCAGCTCCGCTCCGGGTTGGCGTCGAGCCAATACCGATTGAGCGTCTTCCAGTCACGGTCGAAGGCGACCGGGCCGGAGAATCCGAGCGTGCCCGCGACCTGGAGAATGTGGCGATCGCTGACGTCGTGAGGCTCGGGCTTGGGATGGAACACGCCGAGCACGACCAGATCGGAGCGGTGCTCCTTCTGCAGCCGCTCGAGCACCGGCAGGGTCGACCGGCAATAATGACAGCCCTCGGTCCACCAGCGCACCAGCACCACCTTGCCGCGCAGATCGCGCAGCGAGTGCTGGGGTCCGCGCACCCAGCGAGTGAATGTCCACTCGGGCGCCGGCTTGCCGATCAGTTCGGTCCCCGCGTCGGGATCGTCTTGCGCGACCGCGATTGGCGCCGCCAGAACGACGGCCAGCAAGAGAGCGCCCGCCCACGCCGTCTGAAACCAGGATGAAGCTCGCACGCCGGAACGTTACTCCAGGTAACACCTGTTCGCCATTCAGGTATATGTTACGCGCGCTACGACATGAGTGGCGTTCTGAGCCCATCCGGGAGACTCGGAGGATCCATGAAAGCGCGTCTCTTCATTCTGTCGTTGTGCCTCTTCTGCACCGCCTCGATAGCATGGTCGGGGCCGCCCCCCAAGAACGCCAGCTACGTGGATCCCGATGCGCCGTGCTACCGGTGGCCGGCGGTCGACTACGACGCGGACGGTGTGTTCGATCGTGTCGATCATTGCCCCAACACACCCGCGGGCTGCACCGTCGACAAGTACGGCTGCCAGTCCGACGCGGACGGCGACGGGGTGTGCGATGGCCGCGACCAGTGCCCCGATACGCCGCAGGGCGTCAAGGTGGACCGTGACGGTTGCCCGCCAGGCGGTCGCACCATGAAGACGGAAGCACCGGCTCCCAAGGAAGTGACGCCGCCGCCGGCTCCGGCGCCGACGCCTCCGCCGCTCAGTGAGAAGGGGCAGGAGTTGGTCAGGACCGGACGGCTCCGTCTCGAGAACGTGTTCTTCGAGAGCGGGAGCGCGAATCTCCTCCCCGAATCGGAGACGGAGCTGAGTCAGCTCGGCTCGGCACTCGAGCGCTATCCGGACGTGAAGCTCGAGATCCAGGGCCATACCGACACGCGCGGGTCCGCGAGCAGCAACATGCGTCTCAGTCAGGCGCGTGCGGACGCGGTGCGAAGCTGGCTGCTCACCCACAACAACATTCGGAGCGAGAACCTGACCGCGAAGGGCTACGGCGAGACTCAGCCGGAGACCAAGGAGCGGAACGAAGAAGAGCTGCTGCGGAACCGAAGGGTCGAGATTCGCCTGCTGAATCCCGAGGTCCTGCCCGCGGAGGTTCGTCCGCACTGATCGCGGCTCGTCCGGCCGTATGAGCGGCGCCCGGGGGACAC
>Ga0070689_100001101_pt1 | contig 16980 bp, 14 predicted proteins | sample KBSS23HmetaG_FD_64669 | JGI IMG/M metagenome (GOLD analysis project Ga0070689, IMG submission 64669) | Switchgrass rhizosphere microbial communities from Kellogg Biological Station, Michigan, USA - KBS S2-3H metaG | ecosystem: Host-associated > Plants > Roots > Rhizosphere ...
CAAGCTCCCGGTTTTAGTAGACGAATGGTTCATTGTAAAGTGAAGCAATGAATTTCAACAGGCGTGACTTTTGCGGCGCCGTGACGGCACTTGCTCTCGGCAGCGCTTGCCGTCGCATCGGCGGCTCTGAGATCGCGAATGATGGCCGGCTTACCGCGCGTCCGCGCACCGGTGTGAAGACGAGCAGCACGGGTCAAATCATGTTGGGGCTGAACCAGGAGCGGGATGCAGTCCTGCAGATACCGAAAAACGCCGGCCAGGCTCCGCTTCCATTACTCGTTATGTTGCACGGGGCGACTCAAAGCGCCGAGGACATGTTCTGGTATCTCGGTTCGGTTCACGAAGAAACGGGAGTTGCCGTGCTGGCGCCAAACTCGCGCGACACAACCTGGGACGCAATCGGCGGTAGTTTCGATGTTGATGTCGCAGACTTGAACCGTGCGCTGGAACGCACCTTCGAAAAGGTCGCGGTCGATCCGGCACGCATTGCGATCGGCGGGTTTTCAGACGGCGCCAGCTACGCCATTTCGCTCGGACTGATCAACGGCGATCTCTTCAACAGCGTCGTCGCCTTTTCACCCGGTTTCGTGATTTCGGGCGAGGAGCACGGAAAACCACGCATCTTCATCTCACACGGCACACACGATCGCATTCTTCCGATCAGTCGCTGTGGTCGCCGCATCGCCGCCGAGTTGAAAGCCGGCGGCTACGACGTCACGTTCCGCGAGTTCGACGGCGATCACGAGATTCCCGCCGACATCGCACGCGAAGGTCTCTCATCGATATCGAAGTAAGAGCGCTAGCGTACATTTCCTTCGCCTCACTTCGATGCGCCGCATGTGTAATACTTTGAAGCAAAGTTTCTGACCGACATCTCAAAGTTGGCCCACACTGCGAGTTTATTCCACGGCACAAAATTTTCTTGTGGAGTTGCACGAAGTACATGGGGGTACAGTCGGCGGGTTATGAGCACAGTGACCGGCTATCTATCAAGCAATAATCAAATAGAAATTCCGGCAACGCTTTCCACGGAATCCACGGAGGATGAGATCAGGCGGATCGAGATGGAGTGGGGCGATGCTTTTGAGCAGCGCGACATGGAAACGCTTGACCGCTTGATGGCTGATGACTACATCCTGACGGATCCGCTCGGGAACGTGCGGACCAAAGCAGAGAGCCTCGCGGCAATCGAAAACAACGAAGTTCATTTCGAGAGCACCAAGAGCGATAACGTGAACGTGCGAATCAATGGCGATACTGCGGTCGTCACGGGAAGGTCGACATTCAGGGGGCGCTACAAGGGTTGGTCGATGGCGGGTCAATACCAGTACACGGACGTGCTCGTAAAGCGACGTGGTTCCTGGCAGGCAGTCGGCTCGCACATTACGGCGGTTGGGGTCGGAGCATTGCGACTGAGCGTTGGTCGCCTGGTCCGCGGCTGGCGCTGAGCTTTTTAACCACAAAGGCACTAAGGCACAAATTTCTTTTAAAAATTAGTGCCTTTGTGGTTGGTTAATCACTTAATCTTTTTGCCGTTGGTTACTCGTCCGCCTTGATCGATCTGTATGCCGGTGACCTTCCCGTCCGCGTCTTTTACAAACGTCAGTTTCGCGACGAATGCGCGCGGAGAGAACGTCGTCTCTGACTCAGGGAAGATCTCAAAGATGGGTTGACCCGTCGCTTGCGTCATAAACTTGTCGCCCTCACGGAAGACTCGCAGCACAAACCCTGGTCCAACTTCATACTCACCCACGTACGTATCGAATAGTTTCGCATCAACTGTCACCGGCGGCTTTTCGAGTTTCTTCACCACCTCGACGGCGTTGGTGTTCTTCGGATTCAGCTCGATCGACTTTTTGTAATTTTGTATTGCCAGCTCGCGCTCGTTGACGGTCATGTAAGCTTCGGCAAGACTGTCGTAAGTGTTGTAAGCCTGCGGGTAGGCTTCGACGTTAAGCTTGAAAATCTCAATCGCTTCTTTGGGTTTACCGCTGCGCAGTAGCTGGTAACCAAGCCGGTTCAACTCCGGCTCCGCAAGCTCGTACGTCGCCGGCTGCTTCGCTTTCAGATCGCGATACTGCGCGACACCGGCGGCAACTCCCTTCTCGGCGATCGTCTTTTCCAGCACCTCGACGATTGAGATCTTCGGCGGATCGTACGGTTGGTTGTAGAGGATCTTTGCCAGCGATTCACTCAGCCGGTTGAGATACCCGCTGCCCGTGTTATCGAGCATCACGATCAGGTTCTTTTCATTTGGGTAACGCACGATGGTGGTGGTGAAACCGTTGATGCCACCGTCGTGTGAGATCACCTGCACTGGTTTATCGTTCTGCTTGAACGATGCGTTTCTGACGACCCATCCGTACGCGTAGTCATCGAGAAACGGTTTGTACATCAGCGCTTTCGATTGTGCCGAGATCAGCTTGTCAGTGTAGAGCGCCTGGTCCCAGAGGTAGAGATCTTCGACGGTTGAGTACATCGAACCGGCGGCGTAGGGGATCGACATGTCGATGTAGAGTGCGTTTGTGTAACCGTCGGGCGTCTTGCTGTAGCCGGAAGCGCGTTTGGGAATGATGGTGTTGTGATGATCGTAGCCGGTGTTTTTCATGCCGGCCGGATCGAGGATGTTCTCCTTCAACGCTTGCTCGTACGATTTTCCGGTGACTTGCTCGATGATCGCGCCGAGCAGGAAGTAACCGGAGTTGTTGTAAGAGAACTTCGAGCCGGGCTCGAAGTTCAGATCACCACTGGCATACTTCTTCACAAACTCGCTGACCTTGTACGGATTCCGGCTCACGTTTTCAAGGAAGCCCGGTTGGTCTGTGTAACTCGGAATGCCTGACGTATGCGTGAGCAGGTGATGCACAGTCACCTTCTCGCCGACGTCTTTCCGGTAATCGGGCAGGTAATCAGTGATCTTTCCGTCAAGCTTGATCTTCCCTTGCTCGATGAGTTGCAGCGTCAGCATCGCGGTGAACTGCTTCGTGATCGATCCCAGCCGAAACCTCGTATCCGGCGCATTAGGAATATTCCACTCGATATTCGCCATCCCAAACGCGCCCTTATAAATCACCTTCCCATTCTCCGCGACGAGCGCCGCCCCATTAAACTGCCGGTACTTATGCGCCAGCGCCAGCACCTCCTGAATCTTCGCCGCCCGGTCCTGCGCGAGTGCGGCATGTTGGAAGACAAACAGAAAAAGAAAAGTAGCGGCGTAAAACCGCAATCTTCCGGATGCTAAGAAGCCTTTTGTCATCTTGAAAGTCCTATTCTGAGATTATTCACCGCAATGTGGCTCTGATAGAAGACAATGTGATTGTTGTTATCGCCGTCGCGCACCGCGATGGAATTTTCTGTCCATGCGATATTCGCTCTCATTGTTCCACAGATCACACGGATTACATACAGTTGTTTGCTCGTTTTAGTAAACAACCCTAATGCTCGTTATAATCGCGGTATATGACACACAAAGATCCGTTAGCCACCTCGGGCCTCCCGACATTCAATAGAGATAAGGTCTCGAGCAAGGATCAGCCAATTGAGCCTAAGTTCTTGATCCTCGTGGTCGACGATTCGGCCGACAACGTGGCAATGATCAGCCTGTTTCTTCAGCAACAGGGTTACAGAGTGGTCACAGCCGGAAATGGTGAAGACGCTATTGCCATTGCAACACAGATGATACCTAACCTGATCTTAATGGATATCAACTTGCCGGCGTTGGATGGACTGGGCGCAACGCGCAGGATTCGCGAAAACGAAGCCTTACGAGATATACCTATCGTTGCGATCACCGCGTTTGGGACTGAAGGTTTTCAACGCGCTGCTTACGATGTCGGCGTAGCTGGTTATCTAACCAAACCCCTCGACTTAGATCGTATGCATCAACTCATCGCCCGCCTCCTCTCACCTACAGGCTCGGGCACCTTAAGCAGTCCGAGTTGAGATATACGAGATCTTAGCCACAGATTGACACAGAAAAGACGGATCAATAATTAGATCCGCCTTTATCCGTGTCAATCCGTGGCCCTACTTCTTCAACTCCACCAGCACAAGGCGGATCGTTGTGTCGCCGATGTTCTCGGCCCAGTGAGTTACGGGGTCGCGGTAGATGACGTCGCCGGTTTTGAATTCTCCGTCGGTGACGGTTCCGTCAGTGGCGTGGTTGCGGAATTTGCCGCCATCGATCACGTAGATGACGTACGCGGGATGAGAGTGAGTCTGCTCTTTGTCGCCGGGCTTGAGCGTGGCTTCGAGCACGCGGACACGAGGGTTCTCCAGCTTCAGTGCAATCGTTTTTGAATTTACGACGAGCGGGTCTTGTGTACGTGTTACACTCGCGTCACTGCGGGCAATTCCTGTTACAAGCAGCACCACTACCAAAACTAAGAGTTGTTTCATGTTTAGGCTCCTTCGGCTATGAGTATAAACAAAGTTCTCGCGTTGGCAGTCCTTCTTATTTGCGCGCTGCCAACATCAGCGCAAAACGCTCAACCTTATCAGGCCACGATGGTGGTCCATGCCGATCGGCCCGGCACTACCATCAACAAAAACATCTACGGGCATTTCGCGGAGCATCTAGGGCGACTGATTTACGAAGGTCTCTGGGTCGGTGAAAACTCGTCGATTCCAAACACACGCGGCTTGCGTAACGACGTCGTTGCAGCGTTGAAAGAGTTGCATATCCCGGTACTGCGCTGGCCCGGTGGCTGCTTCGCCGACGAGTATCACTGGCGCGACGGTATTGGACCACGCGACAAACGCCCGCGTCGTCCGAACGCGAGCTGGGGCGGCGTCGATACAAACGCGTTCGGCACGCACGAGTTCATGGAGCTATGCGAACTTCTCGGCGCTGACGCTTACATTAACGGAAACGTCGGCAGCGGCACACCGCAGGAGCAGGTGGAGTGGATCGAATACATGACCTCCGACGCCGACTCGACGCTCGCTAACCTGCGACGCCAGAACGGTCGCGATAAACCATGGAAAGTTCCGTTCTTCGCAGTCGGAAACGAGACCTGGGGCTGCGGCGGACAAATGCGTCCGGAGTTTTACGCTGACGTTTATCGCCAGTACGCCACCTTCATCAAGAGCCACTCAGGCAATCGCATTCAGAAGCTGGCAGTCGGTTCCTACGACGATAACTACACCTGGACCGAAGTGTTGATGGCACAGGCGGCCAAACACATGGACGGTCTCTCGCTGCACTACTACACATTGCCCACAGGCGACTGGAACAAGAAAGGTTCGGCGACACAGTTCGGCGAAAAAGAATGGCACGCGACGCTCGTCCGCACGTTGCGCATCGATGAGTTGATCCAAAAGCACAGCGCGATCATGGACAAGCACGATCCGCAGAAGCGCGTGGGGTTGATGGTCGACGAATGGGGCACGTGGTACGACGCGGAGCCCGGACGCGATATGGGCGCACTCTACCAGCAGAACACGCTGCGCGATGCGATCGTGGCGGCCGTCAACCTGAACATCTTCAACAAACATGCCGATCGCGTGCGCATGGCCAACATCGCGCAGATGGTGAACGTGCTTCAGGCGATGGTGCTAACAGACAAAGAGAAGATGGTGCTGACGCCGACTTATCACGTCTTCAGAATGTACAAGGTGCATCAGGGAGCGACATTGATTCCTCTCGATCTCAACGCACCGGAGTACAAGCTCGACCAGGCGTCAGTGCCCTCACTGCATGCTTCAGCTTCACGCGACGGCGAAGGCCGGCTGCACCTATCCATCGTCAACCTCGATCCAAATCGGGCGGCGGAGATCACTACGACACTCGCAGGCGCAACGATCAAAACTGTCGCGGGAGAAGTACTCACGGCTCCGGCGGTCAATGCGATGAACACATTTGATCAGCGAGAGGCCGTGAAGCCGGCGCGGTTTAGTGCCTACAAGCTTCAGGGTTCACAGTTGAGCTTGAGCATCCCGGCGAAGTCAGTCGTGGTGCTGGAGCTTAAGTAACATAGATGCTGCCTAAAAAGTTTCGCTGCGCAGTGTTGTTGCTCGTTGCGACTGCTTCCGTACTGGCGCAATCCGCTCCTTCACGCTTGATATCGGTCGACTACCGGCGCGTCAAAGGAACACGTGATCAGTTTGCTCAACTCGTCGTCGGCGCAGGGCGCGTTGCGGAGGGACTGCGCGCCGGCTGGCAGCGCGATCTCGACGTCGTGCGCTGGGAGTGCGGTTTTGAGTACCTTCGCATGCACGGGCTTTTGCAGGACGAACTCGACGTCTACTCCGAAGACAAGCAAGGACGTCCAGTCTACAACTTCCAGTACATCGATGCCGTCTACGATGCGATACTCAGCACAGGCATGCGCCCGTTTGTCGAGTTTGGCTTCATGCCACAGCGGCTCGCGAGCGGTGAGAAAACGATCTTCTGGTGGAAAGGCAACATCACGCCGCCGCGAGATTACGCAAAGTGGGAGCGTCTCGTCCACGAGCTCGTACAACATTGGACCAACCGCTATGGTCGTGATGAAGTGCGACAGTGGTACTTCGAAGTCTGGAACGAACCGAACCTGAAGGACCTTTTCTGGTCGGGCGATCGCGATGAGTACTTCAAGCTCTACGATGCGACTGTCCGCGCGATCAAAGGCGTCTCGCCGGAGTATCGAGTCGGAGGGCCGGCCACCGCGGGACGTGGATGGATTCGCGAAATGATCGATCACGCCACGAAGACGCGCGTTCCACTCGACTTCATCACCACGCACGACTACGGCGTGACGAGTGGCGCGCTCGACGCAGAAGGCACGCAGCAACTGTTTCTCGATCCGTCGGCTGACGCGATCGTTGCCGGCGTGCGAGAAGTACGCACACAGATCAAAGCATCGGCGATGCCGAACCTGCCGCTGCATTACACCGAGTGGAGCACGTCTTACTCACCACGTGATCCGGTCCACGATGCATACATCTCGGCAGCGTACATTCTCTCGCGTCTCAAAGGCTCGGAAGGTCATGCGCAATCGATGTCTTACTGGACCTTCACCGACATCTTCGAGGAGAACGGCCCCGTGCCATCGCCCTTTCACGGTGGCTTCGGCCTGATCAACTTCCAGGGATTGCGTAAGCCATCCTTCTACGCGTATCAGTTTCTGCACCGGCTGGGCGCGGAGGAACTCGTCTCCAATGATCCCAATAGTTGGGCGACACGCGATGGCGGTAGCGTGCAGTTGCTCTTCTGGAACTACACACCGCCGCAAACGAAAGAGAGCAATCAGGTCTACTTCAAACGTGATCAGCGGGCCAAAGAGATCGGCGAGACGCGCGTCTCGTTCGCGGGTCTGCCACGCGGAAGTTATACGTTGAACGTCTATCGGGTCGGCTATGGTGTGAATGATGTCTACACCGACTACTTAAAAATGGGCTCGCCCGCGACACTCACACGCGAACAGGTCCAAGCACTGGCAGAGCGCAACAACGGCCAGCCAGTCTCAACCATGCGCGTCAAAGTTAATACATCCGCCGTGCTCTCGCGCAATGTGTCAATGCGTGAGAACGACGTGTATCTCATCACACTTCTTCCATTACGTTAACCACCGATCACGGAACAAAACTTCGTCAACCTCGATCCAATTTCGGACAACGGAGCATTAACTCACTGGATGCCAGGCGTACTTAGCGCCAGTCCAATAGATAATTCCGCCGCTGCCATTTAGCTTCTCGCGAATCACGTCGCCTCGAAGCTGTGGCAGCGCTTTGTTTTCGCCGCTGGTCTTCAGTTGATTTAGTGATTGCCTTGTGAAATCCGTGCCGACTGCGTTCTTGAGTAAATAGGTCTGTCTCGCCAGGTCGTTTCGCCATCCCTCACGTTCGTTACCATGAATCACTGCCAACAGAGTGTCGTTCGATCTGACATTACGGGAGACTTGCTGCGGATGGTATACGTCTTCAAGAATCCAGTTAACGTATTCACTGTTCAACTCGGAAACTTTGCGTGGCTTGACGACGATTGCGATGTCTTCGGAATTGTCGCCGTTGAAGTCGCCGACTATGAATTGAGTTGATCGCGTGTTATCGACCACGACTGCGTCTGCATAGGTTCGTTCGATCGCGGCCCGAAGTTGCGTGTCGGTCGGCAGTCCGGATTGGCGTGGTGTTTCGGTTGAAGCAGGTCGTGCCGGTGTTTGGCTGACGTTTGATGAATTATCGCGCTTCGACTGGCAAGCACCAAGCAGTACCAGAAAAAGAGTTATTACTAATGCCTTGCGCATAACAGCTCCCGGAATAGAAACCCTGGGACCGTTGGCGGCCCCAGGGAAAAAATGGATCACAACGACTCGAGGAACGTTATCAGTTTCCTTTTATCGGCGACGCTAAGCGCCTGGTAGCGCAATCGCACCTGCAACGCCTCGCCGGAGTGTCGCAGGATAGCTTCGTTGAACGTTAACGACAGACCGTCATGCATCAACTGAGGCCGTGTGCGAACTCCCCAAAGCGGAGGCGTCCGCACGGTTGTTCGCGTGACTGGTCCACCGTTTTGCACGATGAAGTCTCCCGTGCCGACGTCGTGCAACAGAAAATCGCCGAACGGGTGGATTTTCTTGCGCGCCAGCGCTAAAGGAATGTTGAATTCTCCGCCATTGATCGGCTGGCAACGGTTCCCGGTTACGATCGTAGGCACGTGACAAACGCTGCAACTGTATTGACCATTCATCGATTCGAATAGCGCTTCTCCAGCCGCAACGTCTGCTGCAAATTGCCTGATGATGTCGGGATCGCGAGGAGGTGCTTGCGTCGCACGCATGAACTCCGCAAATACTTCCACGTCCTGTTCAACGTCTTCACCGCAGATAATCGTCGGATCATCTGCGCAGGGCGTGTTGTCAGGCACGATGTCAAACGGTGTTCCGAAACCAACGAATCGTCCAAGCGATGTGTTTTCGTCAGGCACCAGGAAGTTCGTGATGCCGATTTCATTCAGATACGCATCGCCGGAGAAGGAAACAAGACTGGCATGCTGATTTTTCCAGCCGAAGCGTCCGACACGCAACCTGCCACCGGCTTCGAGCACCGGTACGTTGATGACGAGGCCATGCACTTCCTGGTTGGTTTGACCCTTTTGCTTGGCGGCAATCGAGATCAACGTGCCGTCGGCGATTGCTTCGACAAATCCGTCTCCAAGAGTGTTAAGCGAAGTGCGAAGAGTTCGTGTTGGCTCTTCGCCTGTTATCGCCGGACCGCCACCGATAATTCCGGCAGTGTATAGCGGCGGCACGCGTTCCTGGACCTTCGCACTCTTGTGCGGGTCCTGGTAATTCGGTGTTGGAATACCGCGTTGATTGATAAGCGAGCCGCCCGGCGCGTCGAAAAAGGTGTTGTTTGTTGTGTGGCCGGCGCGCAGCTCAGTGATTTGACTGATGGCGCCGGTGACTGGATTCTGATGACATTCCTTGCACGATTGAGCGTTGTAAACAGGTCCTAACCCATCTTCAACCAGATCAACGTCTTCGAAGACCGCCTTATCGTTCTCGAAATCACCAGGTACCGGGTCGGCACACTCCTCCGGCGGTTTGCCTTGCGGTATGAAACCGTTTGTCTCATCGTCAAAGCCGAATGCCAGAGCCTCCGAGATTGGTGGTTGTGCGCACGAGTCTTTGGCTAGAGTGTCTAACGCTGCGCCGGATGGGTCTTCCTTGGTGCCGAAGGCGAAAGTGGTAGTGTCAGTCTCCGGCACGCCTTCGAGATCGACTGAGCCGGATGCCCAGGTAGCGTCTGTCGTCTTCGCTACGTTCGCCTGATCTGCCTCTTGTTGGGTGCCACTGTGAACGATGCGATTGGCGGCCGGCAACGTAAGGAGAGCCGCACCAGCTAACAGCAGGATCATTACTCTCAAACTTTTCATACTAATCTCCCCCTGAATTGGTGGAATGGTCCACCGCTATTGACCGAGAACCTGGGGACTTTTCCAGCGGGCACAGATGGAGGGGACTACAAGAGTAGTTATAAGTTTTGAAGAACTGTTAGGAACGGATCAATAAAGCAGAACGGCTGCGCGGAAACAGACAGTTGGTCGGGATGGGAATGGGAAGTCTGCTGATTGCCCTTCGCTCGATTAACTTTTAGTCAGACCCGCTTGTAACTGAAACCCGCTTGTTCGCGTTTCAACTGGAGCCGATTAAGACCGAAAACGTCCGAGGCAGTCTCATCAGACATTTGAAGCGTAGCGTGAGAATATAACTGTTCTCGCGAATGTCAATTGGAATCATTGTCACAAACATGTCGCGCAGAGTTGCGTGAGGAAAGTAAGGTCCCTGCATGTTTAAATTTGCGATACCTGTTCTGCATGTAGCCAGTTCCGTAGCTGCAGAACAGTTTTATTGTCACCTCCTCGGTTTTCGTCAGGAGTTTGCGTACCGTCCATTTGGGAACGACGATCCTGCTACATGGGTCTCATACGCGACGACGTGGAATTGCACCTTTCGTCTTTTTCCGGTGACGGTGGTCCACGCGGCGTGGTCTTTGTGGGAGTGGAAGATGTTGATGCGCTGCATGCTGAGATCATCGCCAAAGGAGTCGCGATTGCGCTGCCTCCAACTGAACAAAGTTGGGGAAACAGGGAAATGTACATTAATGATCCGGACGGCAATGACCTGCGCTTTGTCCAGGTACGTTGAAAAAAACGCTCCGGGAACAAATCTTCTTATCAAGAGTCTAAATTCACAACGATCAGCAAGTTGAAAGGAGATCGCTGTGAGTAAACTACGTGAAGATCTCACCATCGGAATATTGGGTGCGGCTGCGGGACTGTTTTCAACCAGCATAACTCTTCTCATCGCTCGCATCGATGCCTACTACGCCTACTTAGCAAGGATACAGGAAGATACTTACCTTGATTATGGGGGAGTTGAGGGACTTTCGTGGATACCTGTTTCTGTCTGGCACATAATATTATCAGTCGTGGCATCTCTCCTGGTCCATCGATACCTGGCCACACGCCTCAGATCGCCGTTTCTGCTCTGGCAAGTTATCGGAATTAGCTCCCTGTTTGGGTGGGCACTAACAGCTTTTCTAGTCGTGGGTATGAGTTGCGTTATAGAAGGAGATCTAAGGTTGTTAGAGCACTTAATGAGACCAAACGACTTGTTGCTTATTGCCAAATATGCGGCAACTGTATCTATCTGTAACGTCTTTTACGCTTCAGTAATCAGTGCCTCATCTCGACAATACGTAACGCAATTTGACTCCGAGGTATGCTAGCCGGCAGTGGGACTGGCCAACCAGAATCAAGCCACGAGCTCGCCTTCGAGTGCGGCAATCTGCGTGTCAACCATTCCATAATAATACGCCGAAGGCGGTGGCTAATTTCAGCCCAGGGTTGGAGCGTCAGCTGCGACAACCCTGGGATCAAATATAAATAAGACGCTCAACCCTGAAAGGGTTAATTGCGAGGCGAAACCCTTCAGGGTTGAAACGAAATTTGAACTTATACTCCCAGGGTTGTCGCTGCGCTCCAACCCTGGGCTGAAATTAGCCAACGCCTTCGGCGTATTTTTTTCAACTGACGCACTACTTTAGTCTGCTCATAACTTGTGAGTCGCGACTGTCTTGAGTGATGCTATTCTACATCAATGCAAACAACTCGTAGACAGTTTCTAGCCACCGCCGCCGCATTTATCATCTCACACGGGCTTATGCGACACGTTGCACTCGGTCAGAAGAAATCAACGCGGGTCGTGCTGCTGGGTACGAAGGGTGGACCACGAGTCGGTGAAGCCGGCCGCAGCAATCCTTCGACGCTGATAATGATCAACGACGTTCCGTATCTCGTCGACTGCGGTTACGGCGTGACGAAGCAGTTGATAACTACAGGTGTCGCGCTTGACCGGCTAAAGTATATCTTCATCACGCATCATCACTCCGATCACAATCTCGAGTTTGGCCCACTGATTTACAACACGTGGATCACAGGCTTGCCGGCGCATATCGACGCTTATGGCCCACCGGGGCTAACAACGATGGCCGAGCTTTTCTTCAATTACCAGAAGTTTGATATCGATACGCGCATCGTAGATGAAGGTCGCACCGATCCGCGCAAGCTGGTCACCACGCACGAAATCAAGCCCGGCGTCGTGTTAACGAATGACGACGTGAAGGTGAGCTCGTGCCTGGTACGTCATCCGCCGATCAAGCAAGCTTACGCTTATCGCTTCGACGCAAAAGATCGCTCAGTGGTGATCTCCGGTGATACAGCGTACGCGCCCGAGCTCGCGGAATTTGCGAAAGGCGCCGACGTGCTGGTGCATGAGATCATGTATCTGCCCGGCATTGAAGCGCTGCTCAAACGTTTACCGAATGCGAAGAGACTGCGCGAGCACCTGATGGCTGCTCATACGCTTCCGGAAGACGTCGGCAAGATCGCCGCGCAAGCGGGAGTGAAGACGTTGGTGCTGACACACTTCGTGCCCGGTGATGATGCGTCAATCACAGACGAACAGTGGGCTAAAGGTGTGAAAGCGAATTTTAAAGGAGAGATTATCGTCGGTAAGGACTTGATGGAAATCTAAGCCGCAGATTAACGCGGATAATCTGCGGATTAGGTCGTCTTTTTGATGTTGTAGCGTTTGAGGATCAGGCGAACGTAGTTGCGCGTCTCGTTGTACGGCGGAACGGTGTTGCCAAACTTCATCACCGCGCCTTCACCAGCGTTATAGCCCGCCAGTGCCAGGTCAACTCGCCCGTTGAACATCTTCAGGAGATCCTTCAAGTAGCGCGTGCCGCCCATGATGCTCTGCCCGACGTCGTATGGATTCGTCACGCCGTAGCGCGCCGCCGTGCCGGGCATCAGCTGCATCAGTCCCATCGCTCCCTTCGGACTCGTCGCACCCGCAGTAAAACTCGACTCCTGCGACATCGTGCAGTAAATCAAATAAGGATCGACACCATACTGCTTTCCGTAGTAACGAATCAGACCGTCGACTTTGCCGTTCCCTGTCGACCACACCGCCTCAGCCGCTGAAATCACGACATCTTCCGCGATCAACGCCGCAGGCTGACTTGCCGTCGCGATCTCTTTAGTAACTTGTTCGACTTTCGCGCGCGCATCAGCCAAGGCCTTCTCGCTCTTCTCAAACTCTACGCGCGAGATGAGCCCGTCGTCGTAGAGCCCTTTCGACTGTTGCTGCTGCTTCTCGAGCCGCTGGACTTCGTTCTGATACAAAGTGGCGAGGTCACTCAGACTGGACTTGAGCTCAGTCTTCGCAACCGGGGTCTCCTGGGCGTTCGCGGGTACCGCTGAAATTAACCCAATCACAACAAAGCCGAGCAAAAGCGCGGCTTTCTGAAAACGAGCAAATATATTCGAAAAAACCAAACAACGATCCTCCACAAAAGTTAGACACCGTAAAAGGGTGGCCCGTTACGATGTGCTTAGCTTACGTGAAGTTGCCGAAATATGTTCTGAACACTTTCAGCAATTTTTTGGCTGCTCGTTGCTCGTTTCCTGTTGGAACGTAAGACTCAAAATGACCGCCAGCAGTTCATCTGGATCAACAGGTTTTCCCAAGTGTGTTTGAAATCCGGCCAGTAATGCCCGGCGGCGGTCGGCGGACGCGGCATATGCTGTCAATGCAATCGCGGGAATGTGACCACCTGCTCCGGGATCCAACGATCTGATCTTCCGGATTAGCTCGTAGCCGTTTTCGCCTGCCATGCCGATGTCGCTGATAATTACATCGGGTTTGGCGTGGGCGATCTCTGCAAGTGCGCTCGTGCCGGAATTGACCGCAACGACTTCCGCGCCGTGTCGTCTCAGGAGTGTTTGGAGCAACTCCTGCGTGTCCGGATCATCTTCCACGATCAGAATCCTGCGGCCCTTGAGTTTCGCCTCGACGAAAGTCTCAGCATCCGGCATTAGCGCTTTCGCGGTCTTCGAGAACAACTCGACTCCCGGTTCACTGCGAATAGTTTCAGACGCCGTCAAGGGAAATTCGACAGTGAACGTTGCGCCTTTGCCGAGCCCTTCACTGTAGGCGCAAACGATTCCCGCCTGTTGGCGCACGAGGTAATCCACGATTGCGAGTCCCAGGCCGAGACCTCCGTGCGCGCGCACATTCGAAGAATCTACCTGCCTGAAACGCTCGAAAATGTACGGCAAATGTTCCGCGTCGATTCCGACGCCGGTGTCTTTAATTTCCAGTTGAACGTGTGAGTCGCGGCGCTGCAAGCGAACGTCGATGTGTCCCTCGCTCGGTGTGAATTTAATCGCGTTCGACAGCAGGTTCGTGACTATCTGTTGCAGACGAGAGGGATCACCAAGAACCGGACCAGCAGCCGGATCGATCGACTCTTCGAGGTGCAACTGCTTCGCATCGATCGCAGGACGCAAAGAGTTGACGGCGGTCTCCGTAATCGATGCAAATGACACGGGCTGCATCTCGATTCTGAGTTTGCCCGTGATGATGCGAGAAACGTCCAGAAGATCTTCGATCAACTTCGACTGCGCTTCCGCATTGCGTTGAATGACGTGAACTGCACGCTCCTTTTCTTTCTCGCCCAGTCGATTTGAACCCAGCAGACGCGCCCATCCCATGATCGAAGTCAGAGGCGTTCGCAGTTCGTGCGACATGGTCGCTAGAAACTCATCTTTGACGCGATTTGCGTTTTCCAGTTCTTCCGCCCGCAACTGCAACACTTCGTGCATCTGTCGCAGCTCCGTCATGTCGCGACCCACCGCAAACGCCAGCCCCTCCTCCGGTACTGGGAAATAGCTCCATGTCACCCACTTGTACGAGCCATTCTTCGTTCTCAAGCGGTTCTCCATCCATTTGATTGGCTCTCCATTAGCGAGGCTCTCGTATCCACTCTCAGTTCCGGGACGATCATCAGGATGGACCAGGTCAAATAAAGACATCGCCAATAGTTCTTCTTCAGAGAATCCCAACACCTGGTGGAAAGCCGGATTTATCCGCTGGAACCGGCCGTCAAGGTGAACAATGCTCAACATATCCATCGAAAGCGCGAAGAAACGATCCCGTTCTTCGGTTAGCTTGTTTCGCTCAGTCATGTCGCGCATGACCTTCGAAAAACCGATCAATTTGCCGTCGCCATCGCGAACAGGCGTCATCACACCGCTGGCCCAGAAACGCGATCCATCACGACGAACGTGCCAGCGCTCGTCTTCAGCACGACCCGACATCGCTGCCGTGGCCATCTCTTTTCGAGGAATATCTTTCGCCCGATCTTCGGGAGTGAAAAGCCTGGCGCCATCCTTGCCGATAATCTCTTCTTCGGAGTAACCGAGTATGTGTTGCCCGCCGGTATTCCAATTCGTCACAATTCCGTTGACGTCGAGCATGAAGATGGCAAAATCACGAATGTCCTCGATCGCTTTGCGATAAATGTCTTCGGTTCGCCTGTTAACGGTGCGGCGTTCGGTTGCGACAGTCATATCCTGGAGCCCTCCTTGATGTGATTTAACTGTAGCGGCAAAAAATCACGAAAAACACAAATGCTCACAGCTAATGTTTTACGCTTTTTGTGCTTTGTTGCGACTGGTATGATTTCCCGGCCAACCATCACGCTTCGCAGGAGAACAGTTATGTTTGCTAAACGTCTCAACCGGTATAGCTTCGGGTCTTTGCTCATCGTTATCGCGCTCGTTTCAAGCGCGCGACTGTCCGTTAGCGCACAAACAGCGCAGCAGAAAGTCCCGCTCACGCACGAAGCGATGTGGATGATGAAACGTGTGGGGCCGCCCGTGCCCAGTCCTGACGGCAAGTGGGTCGTGTTCTCGCTGGTCGAGCCGGCCTACGACGAGAAGGACCAGGTTTCCGACCTGTGGATCGTTCCTGCTGACGGCAGCACCAGGCCAAGACGTTTAACGTTCACTAAGGGCGGCGAGGGTGGCGTGGCATGGAGTCCTGACAGTCGTCAGATCGCGTTTTCAGCGAAGCGTGAAGGCGACGAGGTGAACCAGGTGTACGTGTTGGACGTCGCTGATGGTGGCGAGGCGGTGCGTGTGACATCCCTTTCGACCGGAGCACGTTTGCCGCAGTGGCGACCGGATGGGAAGGCGCTGCTTTTCACCAGTACAGTTTATCCGGGCGCTGTTGATGACGATGCAAACAAGCGTGTCGCCGCGGAACGCAAAGCGCAAAAGTATCGCGTACGCGTCTATGAGAAGTTTCCGGTCCGCAACTGGGACAAATGGGTTGAAGACACGCAAGCACACATCTTCGTTCAAGCTGCGCAGCCAGGCGCGAAGGCTAAAGATCTGCTCGCCGGGACAAAGCTGGTTAGTGAGCGTGGATTTGGTGGTCGTCTTAGTGACTCCGGCGACGAACTTGATGCGGTCTGGACGCCTGAGGGCGATGCCATCATCTTCGTGGCGACAACCAACCGAGATGCCGCTGCTTACGCAGACACAAACATATCGCTCTTCAAAGTCTCAGCGAACGGCGGTGAGCCAGTTCGGCTGACGACGAGCGGCGACAACTTTACGCGTCCCACTTTTCGACCTGACGGAAAAGCACTTTACGCGTTGACCGAGATCCAAACCGACAATAAAACTTACCATCTCGATCGACTGGCGAAGTTTCCCTGGCCCAATCCTGGCCAACCCGAAATTCTCACCACAAAATTTGATCGCTCCGTCGGCAGCTTCGCACTGACGGCTGATAGCAAATCGATTTTTCTAACGGCGGAAGAAGCAGGTAACGAAAAGCTCTACACGATGCCCGCTGACGGCGGTGACGTTCGTCTCGCGATGGACATGATGCGCGGCGTCTATACAAACCTGCGCATCCCCTCGAAGGTTTCGCCAACTATCCTCATCGCAAACTGGGAAAGCGCAACCAATCCGCCGGAAGTGTTTCGACTCGATCTCAACAGCAAGACTCAGCAGCCACTGACGTCATTCAACGCCGAGCAGGTCGCGAAGATCGACTGGCTACCGCTGCGTCACTTCTGGTTTACGAGCAAAGCGGGCAAACGAATTCACAACATGATCGCGTTGCCGCCGAACTTTGA
>Ga0070689_100001105_pt1 | contig 16956 bp, 14 predicted proteins | sample KBSS23HmetaG_FD_64669 | JGI IMG/M metagenome (GOLD analysis project Ga0070689, IMG submission 64669) | Switchgrass rhizosphere microbial communities from Kellogg Biological Station, Michigan, USA - KBS S2-3H metaG | ecosystem: Host-associated > Plants > Roots > Rhizosphere ...
CCCACCGCGCGCGCGTGAATCTTGTCCGCCACCAAATGGCCCAGCTTCATCATATAGATGTAGCCGACAACAATCTCCTGATCGAAGGACTCGCCCGTGCGACCGTCGTAAAGCCGCGTCTTGCCGTTCTCGGGCAATTTCGCGTCCTTCAGGTAGGAGCGAATCTCCTTTTCCTTGATGCCGTCGAAGACCGGCGTGGCGAACTTCAACCCGAGCAACCGGGCCGCCCAGCCGAGGTGCGTTTCCAACACCTGGCCGACGTTCATGCGCGAAGGCACGCCCAGCGGATTCAACACGATGTCCACCGGCGTTCCCTCACCGAGGAAGGGCATATCTTCCTCCGGCACGATCTTCGCCACCACTCCCTTGTTGCCATGGCGTCCGGCCATCTTGTCACCCACCGACAGCTTTCGCTTCGAGGCGATGTAAACCTTCACCTGTTTGATGATGCCCACGTCAACTTCGTCGCCGGCCTCGGCGCGCTCGACTTCCTCGTCATGCTGCATTTGCAGATCATCAAACTTCTTCTTAAAGCTGCCGAAGATCTCGAAGATCTTGTTGCGAATGGGAGACGGATCGATGTCGATGCGATCGTAAACCTGGGCCAACTTGCGCAGCAGCGTCTTGGTGATCTTGCGATTGGCCGGGATAATGATCTCGCCCGTTTCGCTGTTCACCACGTCGAGCGGAATTTTTTCGCCGAGCAGTATATTGGACAGCGCCTCGGTCAATTGCTCGCGCAGCTCGTCGATCTTCGCCTTGTGCTCTTCCTGCACCTGCTTGGCGACCTTCTTGTTGTCCGCGGTGATCGGACGTTCCTTGTCCTTGTCCGACTCCTTCTTGGAGGAGACCTTGACGTCCATGACGATCCCGTAAGTGCCGGACGGCACCTTCAGCGACGTGTCCTTCACATCCGCGGCCTTTTCGCCGAAGATCGCGCGCAGGAGGCGCTCTTCCGGAGCCAGTTCGGTCTCCGACTTCGGAGTGATTTTACCCACGAGGATATCGCCGGGCTTCACCTCCGCGCCGATGCGAATCACGCCGTCCGGCCCCAGGTTCTTCAACGCTTCATCCCCAAGGTTGGGAATGTCACGGGTGATTTCCTCCGGACCGAGCTTGGTGTCGCGCGCGCCCACTTCGAATTCATCAATGTGAATGCTGGTGAAGACATCCTCCTTCACGATGCGCTCGCTGATGAGGATGGCGTCCTCGAAGTTGTAGCCGTTCCACGGCATGAACGCGCAAAGCACGTTCCGGCCGAGCGCCAGCTCGCCATCCGAGGTGCACGGGCCGTCCGCGATGGATTGACCCTTCTTCACCGAGGAGCCCTTCTCCACCAAAACCTTTTGGTTGATGCAGGTAGCCGCGTTCGACCGCATGAACTTGCGGATCTGATACACGAACACTCCGTTGGTCGGATCATGTTTGATCTTCTTCTTGCCCTCCGGGAGATGACCATCGCTGGTCACAATCACCTGGCTGGCGGTGACCGAGGCCACCTTGCCGGGTTCCTGGGCCACGACGACGGCGTGCGAGTCGCGGGCCACCCGCTCCTCCAGGCCGGTTGCGACAAAAGGCGCTTCGGTGACGAGCAACGGCACGGCTTGCCGCTGCATGTTCGAACCCATCAAGGCGCGGTTCGCGTCGTCGTGCTCGAGGAATGGAATCAACGAGGCCGCCACCGAAACGAGCTGTTTCGGCGACACGTCCATGTAATCCACCCGCTCCGGCTCGACGTCCACGAAGTCACCCTTGGCCCGGCACGTCACGGTCTTGGTCAGGAAGTGGCCCTTCTCGTCGATCGGCGCGTTGGCCTGCGCGACAATGAAGTTTTCCTCCCGGTCGGCGGTAAGATAGTCGATCTGGTCCTTGACCCGGCCCTTCTCCACCTTGCGGTAGGGCGTCTCCAGGAATCCGAAATCATTGACCCGCGCGAAGGTCGCGAGCGAGGCAATCAAACCAATGTTCGGACCTTCCGGAGTCTCCACCGGACAAATGCGGCCGTAATGCGACGGATGAACGTCGCGGACTTCGAATCCAGCGCGATCGCGGCTCAAGCCCCCGGGCCCGAGCGCGGACAGGCGCCGCTTGTGGGTCAGTTCGGCCAGCGGATTGATTTGATCCATGAACTGGCTGAGCTGGCTTCGTCCGAAGAAATCGCGGATGACGGCGGAGAGCGCCTTCGGATTGATCAGCTTCTGGGGCGTCATGGCTTCGAGCCCCTGATCGAACAGGGTCATGCGCTCCTTCACCAGGCGCTCCGTGCGGGCCAGGCCGACGCGGCACTGATTGGCCAGTAGTTCTCCGACGGTTCGGATGCGGCGGCTGCCCAGGTGATCGATGTCATCCGTCGAGCCTTCACCCTTCTTCAAACGGAGAAGATACTTGGTGGCCTGAATCAGGTCCTGTTTTGTCAGGATGCGCGAGTCGTTCTTGTCCTCGAATCCGAGCTTTTGATTGATCTTGTACCGTCCGACGCGGCCGAGATCGTAGCGCTTTGGATCAAAGAACAGCCGCTTGATCAATGCGCGGGCGTTGGCCGCCGTCGGCGGATCCCCGGGACGCAGGCGCCGGTAGATATCCTTCAAGGCTTCTTCCTCGTCCTTGGTCGGATCCTTCTTCATGCACTTGATCACGATGCCCTCATCCACGGTGGTATCGACCACGCGAATCTTCGTGATGCCGAGCTCGGCGATCTGCTTCACCACAGCCTTGGAGAGCGGCTCAAAGGCGCGCGCAACCACGATGCCCTTGTCCGGATCGATCGCGTCCTCAATCAGGACCTTGTTTCCGAGATCCTCCAACTTCTCCGCTTCGCGCACGGTGAATTCTTCGATGTCGTAAAACATCTTCAGAATCTCGGCGTCCGTGCCGCGCGGCTTGTCGTCGTCCTTGCGACGGCTTTCCTTCTCATCGCTGTCGAGGAACGCCAGGGCGCGGAAAAATGTCGTCGTCAAAAACTTCCGGCGGCGTTTCTTGCGATCCAGGTAGACATAGAGCATGTCGCTGGTGTCGAACTGGGCCTCGTACCAGGAGCCGCGATCGGGGATAATGCGGAAACTGTGCAGGGTTTTGCCATTGGGATGCTGGGTGGCCTCGAAGGCGATGCCCGGCGAGCGATGGAGCTGGCTGACGATAACGCGCTCGGCGCCGTTGATGACGAACGTGCCCTGCGGCGTCATGAGCGGCAGCTCACCCATGAACACTTTTTCTTCCTTCGTGCCCTTCTCTTCCTTGAGATGGAAAGTGACATACAGGGGAGCACCGAAGGTGATGCCTTCGCGCAAGCATTCGAGCCAGTCGACCTTCGGCTCGCCAATCTCATAGCTGTGGTAATCGAGGACCACCTTGCCGTCGTAACTCTCGATCGGGAAAACCTCCTTGAACACGGCCTGCAGGCCGACGTTCTTGCGCTTGCTGGGCGCCACGTCCAGCTGGAGAAACTCCGCGTAGGACGTCGTCTGGAGCTCGATGAGATTCGGCGGAGCGATGATCTCTTTGATTTTACCGAAGTTAATTCGTTCAGTGGCTCGCGATGGCATTGTCTTTTCAAGTTGGCCAGGCAACCCGCCGGGCCGGTTTCGTATTCCTAACAACAGAAGGCAAGCGCCCCGCGTATGCGGGGAAACTTGCCAAATTCAAATTACAGGTTCCGCTTTGACGACTGCTCTAAGTGTCTGCTGTCTGTCCGATTGTCGTTTACCGCCGTCGCAACCGGTTTTTGCCCCGTGATCCGGCCCAGGCACACCCCGGACCGTGTTCCACCAAACCGCATTGGGGCGACGAGACAGGCGCCGCCCCAACGCGGATAAAACTTACTTGACGGAGACCTTCGCGCCAGCCTCCTCGAGCTTCTTCTTGGCTGCATCGGTGTCGGCCTTGTTCGCGCCTTCCAACACCGGCTTGGGAGCGCCTTCCACCAGCGCCTTGGCTTCCGCCAGGCCCAGCCCGGCCTTAATCTCGCGAACCACCTTAATGATGGCGATCTTCTTGTCAGCCGGCACGGACTCCAGGACCACGTCAAACGTGTCCTTGGCCTCAGCTGCCGCCGGAGCTGCTCCAGGCGCGGCCTGAGCCATTGCGGCCATCGCGACCGGGGCTGCCGCTGTCACGCCCCAGGCTTCTTCAAGTTTCTTCACCAGATCCGCGGTCTCAACCACGGTCAGTTTGCTCAATGAATCAATGATAACTGCTAAGTCTGCCATTTTACCTTTCAGTCTCGTCGTCACCCGCAGCCGCAGATGCTTTCAACCAGGGAGCCCCCCAGTCGACGATTTACCATGTTGTTTATGTTTTCTGTTTTTTCCAGGCACGCCTTGAGTTCCGGCGTGCCGAAAATTCGATTCGCTGCCCCGGCGACCACCTTTGTCGTTGCCGGCCTGAGGCTTATCAGCCTTTGTCCACCTTGGCCTGCAACACCCGCGCCAGCTGGGTGGCCGGCGTGTTCAGTAGTTGGACGAGTTTCGTCGACGGTGTCTTGAGTAATCCTAGAAGTTTTCCACGCAGGACTTCAAGGGACGGTAGATCCGCCAGCGCCGTGATTTCGGCCAGTTCCATGCGCTTGCTGCCCAGGAAACCGAATTTGATCTTCGGCCTGTCAAACTCGGCCGAAAACGTCTTTAAAACCTTCGACGCCGAGGAGATATCCCGCTGCCCAGTCACCACCGCCATCATCCCGGCCATGGTGCCCGTCAAGTCCGCCACCCCGGCCTGTTTGGCGGCGATGCGGAAGATGGAGTTCTTAACAATATGCATCTCGGCGCCGGCCTTGCCGAGGCGCTTGCGCAGTTCCGTCACTGGGCCAACCTTCAGGCCCTGATAATCGACCACGATAAAGAACGGCGACTGGTTCAGCCGGGCGACGTACTCCGCGGAAATACTTTGTTTTTCAGCACGCATGATGATTCGAGTATAAAATTAGTGAGTGGTGGCGGCGAATTCCCGGATATCGAGCCGCACCGGCGGACTCATCGTCGCCGATATCGCACAGCTCTCAATATAGGTGCCCTTGACCGAATGCGGACGGGCCTTGGCCACCGCTTCAATCACCGCCCGGGCGTTTTCCTCAATCTGGCTCGTGGGGAATGACGCCTTGCCCACCGGCACATGGATGTTGCCGGCCTTGTCGATCTTGAATTCAACGCGGCCAGCCTTCACTTCCTTGACTGCCTTCGTCGTATCGTCCGTCACCGTTCCCGTCTTCGGGTTCGGCATCAGGCCGCGGGGACCCAGCACTTTTCCCAACTTGCGCACCTCTCCCATGGCTTCCGGCGTCGCAATGGCGACATCGAAGTCAGTCCAGCCATCGGTGCATTTCTTGATCATGTCATCGAAGCCAACAAATTCCGCGCCGGCGGATTTGGCGGCTTCGGCGGCGGGACCGGGCTTGGCAAAAACCAGCACGCGCACCGTTTTGCCACTGCCGTGCGGCAGGGGAACAGTGCCACGAACCATTTGATCCGACTGCTTGGGATCCACTCCCAGGCGGAACGCCAGATCCACGGTTTCATTGAACTTCGCCTTCGGAAACTTCACGAGAATCTCGACGGCCGCTTTCAGCGGGTACGCCTTCCGCGTATCCACCATCTCAAGCGCTTTTTTGTATCTTTTGCTGGGCATTGCTTTTGTTGCGGTGCGAACGAGCATACGCTCTCCCGCGGTTCTTTGGTTTCGTTAGCCGACGACTTCGATCCCCATGCTGCGAGCCGTCCCGGAAATCACACGGAAAGCTGCCTCTTCATTGGTGGCGTTGAGATCGCTCAACTTGGCCTTCACAATCTCCATCACTTGCTTGCGGGTCACCTTGCCCACTTTTTCTTTGTTGGGAACCTTGGCTCCCTTGGCGAGTCCTGCCGCTTTTTTCAGCAACACGGACGCGGGGGGCGACTTGGTAATAAAAGTAAACGATTTGTCCTGATAGACGGTGATGACCACCGGGATGATCAGCCCAGGATTGTTCTTCGTCGCCGCGTTGAATTCCTTGCAGAACGCCATGATGTTGACGCCGTGCTGACCGAGCGCTGGTCCGACCGGGGGCGCCGGGTTGGCCTGGCCGCCTGGAATCTGCAATTTGATGCTGCCTGTAACTTTCTTCGCCATAGAAAAACCTTATTCGCCAAATACTCTCAGGCCTTTTCAACCTGCCAGTATTCCAGCTCGACCGGAGTATTCCGGCCGAAAATATTAACCGTCACCTTCAGCTTCCCGCGTTCGGGTTCAATTTCCTCAATCACGCCGCTGAAATTCAGGAAGGGCCCGTCATTGATCTTCACCGTCTCACCAACCTGGAACTGCACCTTCGGGCGTTCCGTGTCTTCGGAGTCGGCGACCTGGGCCTTGATATGCCCGATTTCATCGGGCGTCACCGGAACCGGCCGCTCTCCGCCTACAAATCCAATAATGCCCGGCGTTTCGCGAATGAAATACCAGGGCCGATCCAGCACCCGGCGGTTTTCATCGAGCAGGATCATGTCAATATAGACATAACCCGGATGGAGCTTGCGGGTGGACACCGTCTTCTTCCCACCCCGCACTTCCGCGACCTTCTCCATGGGGACGAGGACTTCCTTGATGAACTCCTGCATCTCCTCGGCTTTGAGGCGCTTTTCGATGCTCTCTTTGACCTTCTGCTCCTGGCCGGAGAGCGTGTGAATGACGAACCACTGGCTTTGCATGGCGGCTTTATTCGTTATGCGTCAAAAAGTCCGCATCATCGACGTCACACAAAAGTAGAGGATCCGGTCAATCGCGATCGTAAAGACGCCCAGGATGGCGACCGAAATCATGACCACGACAGTCGAACCCTTCAGTTCATCCGCCGTCGGCCACGTGCATTTCCGCAGCTCTTCCCGGGTCTCCAGGACGTAATTGCGGATCTTCACGAGGTTCCCCGTGTACCACAACACGGCGAACACCGCGGCGATCACGCCGCCCCAAATGATTATGTTCGTGTATTCTTTCATTGCTCACCGATCTGACCAACCGAACCGATCCTGACGCTGACCATCGCTCTGACTGGCGGAGGGGGAGGGATTCGAACCCCCGATGGGTTTTGGCCCATAACGGTTTTCAAGACCGTCGCGATCGACCACTCTGCCACCCCTCCGGCGAATCAGTATTGGTCCTGGCGCCGTTTTTCTTGGCGCCTTTTTCCAGACTGGCAGGGCGTGAGGGACTCGAACCCCCAACCAACGGTTTTGGAGACCGCTACTCTACCAATTGAGCTAACGCCCTAGTCGCCACGCCCATTTGATCGCTGTCGATTATTTCGACGGCTTCGGCGGCTTCGGGCTATCCGTCGTCCCGACGCGATCCGGCAACACCTCGCTGACGCGACCCGCGCCGATCGTGCGGCCGCCTTCGCGAATCGCAAACCGCTGGCCCTTTTCCATGGCCACGGTCGCAATCAGCACGATTTCCACCGAGACGTTGTCACCAGGCATCACCATCTCCACACCCTGCGGCAGGCTGACGGTTCCGGTCACGTCCGAGGTGCGGAAATAAAACTGCGGACGATAATTGGTGAAGAACGGCGTGTGACGGCCGCCTTCCTCCTTCGACAGAACGTAGACCTCCGCCTTGAACGTGGTGTGAGGCGTGATGGTCGCCGGCTTCGCCAGCACCATGCCGCGCTCCACTTCGTCCTTCTTCGTGCCGCGCAGAAGCACGCCGACATTGTCCCCGGCTTCCGCCTTGTCGAGCAGCTTGCGGAACATTTCGATGTCGGTCGCCACGGTCTTGCGGGTGTCCTTCAGGCCGATGATCTCCACTTCGTCCATGCGGTTGAGGATTCCGCGTTCCACGCGGCCCGTCACCACCGTGCCGCGGCCTTCAATGTTGAACACGTCCTCGATGCACATCAAAAACGGCTTGTCGACTTCGCGAGTCGGCAGCGGGATGAATGAATCCACCGCGGCCAGCAGCTCGGCGATCGACTTTTCGCCCTCCGGCGTGCCTTCCAGGGCCGCCTTGGAACTGCCGCGCACGATGGGCGTCTTGTCGCCAGGGAAACCGTACTTGGTCAGGAGGTCGCGAATTTCCAGCTCAACCAGGTCCAGAAGCTCCGGGTCGTCGACGAGGTCCACCTTGTTCAGGTAAACCACAATGGCGGGAACGCCGACCTGGCGGGCCAGCAGAATGTGTTCACGGGTCTGCGGCATTGGACCGTCAGCCGCGCTCACCACAAGAATGGCTCCGTCCATCTGCGCCGCGCCGGTGATCATGTTCTTCACATAGTCGGCGTGACCGGGGCAGTCAACGTGCGCGTAATGGCGTTGGTCGCTTTCGTATTCAACGTGCGAAACCGCAATGGTGACCGTCTTGGTCTCGTCACGCACCGTGCCGCCCTTGGTGATGTCGGCATAGCTGATGACTTGAGCCATGCCCTTGCGGGATTGTGTCGCCACGATGCCGGCAGTCAGCGTCGACTTGCCATGGTCAACATGCCCGATGGTCCCGACGTTGACGTGCGGTTTCTTTCTCTGGAATTGTTCCTTTGCCATTGCTGTCTCCTGCGTTCGTTAGTTTTTAGTGCCGTAATTCTTCAAGTTGTGCCTAACAACCAAAATCAAGTCTGCAATATCTATATCAATATCAAGTCTGGTCTGGAGCCCATGATCGGGATCGAACCGATGACCTCGTCCTTACCAAGGACGTGCTCTGCCAACTGAGCTACATGGGCGATGACCCAAATCAAAAATCCATATCCCAAATCGCCCAAAAAAAACGACAAAATACCATCAACCCCGGCTTCCAGTTAAAAAAGCCAATAGGGCTGACAGTATCGCTTATCATTCTGGCCCAATGACTGGGCGGGAAAATTAGGAAAGCGACCCGGGGGTGTCAACGGTTTTCTATTCTTTTTAGGATTGCCCCCGAAATCCGTCCCCCATCGCACGTTAAATGCATTTCGCACGACCGAATCGACCTCACGCCTGCGGACCGTGTATGAACCGTATGGACCGGGGTGGACGAGATGGATCGGGGGTTCGGACTTAGGATTTCGAATTTCGTCATCGGCCACCAGCACCGGCCATCGCCAACCCGGCAATCCACCCCGTCGTCCACGCTGACTGAAAGTTAAACCCTCCCGTGATGCCATCGATGTCCAGTAATTCGCCTGCAAAATAGAGATCGCGACAGATTCGGCTTTCCATGGTCTTGAAATTCACTTCTGAGAGCTTCACCCCCCCGCAAGTGACGAATTCGTCCTTGTTCAAGCTCTTGTCGATCACCTGAAATCGGGTGCGGTGGAGTTGCTCGATCAGCAGTTGGTGACCTTCGCGGGAGAGCGTTGACCACCGCGTGGCGGGGGCCAGACCCGACGCCAGCACCAGTTGCTCCCATAAACGCGAGGGCAACGGCGCAACCGGTGAATTATGAACAAGCCGGGCGCCTTCCGTATTGCGGCGGTCCTGAAAGAGGCGGACGAGGGAGTCCGGCGTCTCCCCTGGTAGCCAGTTGACATGAAGTGCAAATCGATAGCTCGCGGCAGCAAGGGCGCGCGCTCCCCAGGCCGAGAGACGCAAAACGATTGGTCCGCTTAACCCCCAGTGAGTGACGAGAAGAGGACCTCGCTCATGGAGAGTAAGGTCCGGCACCGAGATCCGAGCGTCGGTGACGGAGATCCCGGCCAACGAATGAAGCCACGCCGTTTCGATGTGCAAGGTAAACAGCGAGGGCACCGGCGGACTGATGGAATGTCCGAGGGAAACAGCCAGTGAAGCCAGGGCCGGGGTGCGGCATCCGCCCGTGGCCAAAAGCAGCCGGTCGCATTCCAGGCGTTCCCCGCCCGCCAGAGTGAGCGCGAAGCCGCCGTTCTGGCCGCAAACAACGCTCTCCACGCCACGATTCGCGAGTAACGCAACACCGCAACCCGTGGCCTCGCTCATAAGACAGTCGATGATCGTTTGGGAAGAATCACTTGTCGGGAACATTCTTCCGTCCTCCTCCACTTTCAGTTTCACGCCGCGCGACTCGAACCAGTCGACGGTGTCCTTGGCGCTGAACCGTCGCAACGTGCCGATCAACGCTTGTTCACCGCGAGGATAGCGCGTGGCAAATTCCCGCGGATCGAAGTCAGCGTGGGTGACATTGCACCGGCCGCCGCCGGAGATGCGAACCTTGCCGAGGAAACGTGGAGACTTTTCCAGGACGGTGACGGAAGCCTGAGGATTGGCGCGGGCGCATGCGATGGCGGCGAAGAACCCCGCCGCGCCGCCTCCCACGACAACAATCCTGGGAGGATGGGAAACCATCGGCCGAAGCCTACAGCCGTTTCACGCGCACATTCTTGTAGCGGATCACACTTTTCGGATCGTGGGCTTGGAAGGCGAACGTGCCTTGATCCAGCTTGCGGGTGAAATCCTTCCCCGCCTGCGTTCCCGGTGGCTCGTTGTACTCCAGCACGGTTTTGCCGTCGATCTTCACCGTCACCTTGTTGCCCTTCACAATAATATGCTGCGTCCACCACTTGTTATCCTGTGCGGGCGTCAGGGCCATGTTGACCAGGCCGTAAAGGCTCCCGGTTTTGATCCAATCCGCCTGAGAAACGTTGACTTGGCATTCGAATCCAGTCTTGGGCCAGCTCGATTCCTGATATTTCGTATGGAAATAGATTCCGCCGTTGGAGCCAGGCTCCGTCATAACATCCACTTTGAGCTCGAAGTCTTTAAAGGGCTGTTCATCTCCCACGTAGTAAACGTGGGAACGCGGCCCTTTCGCCACGAAGGCCTCGTCCTCGATAGTCCACGATTTGGCATCCTCATCTCCGATTTTCCAGCCATTGAATGTCTTGCCGTCAAAAATGGTTTTGAAGCCGGCCTCAGAATCGGCGGCTTGGGCCGCGATGGAAATTCCGCCGGCAACGAGCGCGCTAAGAATGAATTGGTTCAGGTTCATGCGCGAATGGTTAATGGGTGGCCCGGCGAAGGCAAAGCTTTTTCCGAATCTCGAATTCCAAAGTCCGAGATGACGGCAGCGAACTTTGGAATTCGGACTTTGGAATTCGGACTTGGTTAGTCCGTAGCCCCGGAACCTTTCACCGGCCGCGGACGTCCAATACTGGCAATTCCCACTTCCTCCCGCTTTCGCAACGTTGCTTCAAACTTCGGCACGTAAAGCTGCGTTTCAGCCGGCAATCGACCGGCGATGGCCTCGAAGGTGCGTGTCTTCGCGCTCTCCAACAAATTACTGACCCGTCCCTCCCCGGCATTATAGGCCGCCAGGACCAGGCGCCAGTCTCCAAACCGCCCGTACAGATATCGCAGGTATTTCGCGGCCGCTCCCGCGTTGCTCTCGACGTTCAATCGCTCGTCGAATGGCCAGGTGGAAAGGCCGAGGCTGCGCGCCGTCGACGGCATCAATTGGAAGAGGCCGGCTGCTCCTTTTGGACTGCGAGCCTTCGGGTCGAACGCTGATTCCACCTCCGCCAGCCAAATCAATTCGGCCGGAACGCCGACAGAGCGAAAGATTGGCTTGAGCCGCGGCACGAGCGCTTGGGCCGGCCCGGGAATCGGCCGCTTCGACAGTCGCTCGGTCCAAACCCTCCTTTGCAACTCCGGCGCAGGCGCCGGCAGCGTTCGGGTTACTCCCGGCTTCGGCGGCGTCACCTCCACCGCCCGCCGCAACGTCTCGGCCGCCTCAAGGAAATCCAGCCTCGTCTCCACCCATACCGCAAACGGTTGCGTCTCCTCAAACTGCTTGAGCACCGGCAGGAGCCGGACGGCGGACTCGCGCGCTGTCGCCAGATCGTAAATGTCATTCGCATCAAACTTCTGCAGGACCGCGCGGAAGAATTGCAAAACCCGTTCCTGATCCACCTGGCTCAAGGCATCGAGCACGTCGTCGTCGATATTCTCCCGCAACCATTCCTCCACTCCGTCGAAACCCAATGTCAGATCCTCGCCGGCTTTCTTTGCGGGTACCTGGGCGCGGAGCTCATGCGTCCACAGCCCGCCAGTGACCGTTCCCACAATGAGTATCATTGCAGCCAATCTGGAGATCCGCACTGTCATGCGCGAATACCGGCCGGGAACAGGCGCCGGTGATCTCCCGGCCACCAATATCGGGGCGTCTGACGAATACCCGCAGCGATCGGCGTGGGTTGGCATGAAGCTGCGCCGCCTACTTCGGCGGCGAGGGTGGGTTTAGCGGAAGGTCAATGCGCGCGGAGAACGCGAGCTCCGGATCTCCGCGCTCAACCAACGATTCGCACAGCGTTCGCAACTCCGGTTGTAGGCGGCGCCTCCAGGTTGTTCCGTTCACCTCGAATTCAACAGGCTTGGCAAAGTTCACCAGCCGCGCATCGAGCAAAACGGCCACCGCCGCCACATTGGTCGATGCCGAAACCGTGACGCGATTGTCCCGGCAAACCGCGTTCAACTCCTGCTTCTTGGCCGGAGCGGAAGCATGAAGCCAGAAGAAATCGCGAATCACCTTGTCCGTCTGCAACCACGTCAACTCCCGCGGCACGGGATTTCGCGTGGCCGAATACATGGAGGCGATCTTGTCGCGATCCGGCAGTCCGGTGTGGCCATTGCCGGCGATTATCTCGACTTTCACCGGATAAATGTCGGAGCGACCCGCCCGCAGTTGTTCGACGTCTTCCTGAAACTTGCGGTTCCGGTCGTAACGTCCGTACATGGTGTCCTTCTCGCCCACCATCACAGTGAAAATCGTGTTCCGCAGGGTTCTGGCCGTCGTCTCGCCGTCTGTCGCGGCGGCAGCGCTCGCGTGAATGGCCGCGAATCGATCCGGCATCTTCGGCCCGATGGCATAGGCGCCGTATCCCCCATGCGAATACCCCATGATGAATACCTTGTTGGGATCCACATCACCGAATAGCAGAAACTGCCGGATGAGATTGGCGACCAGTGGATAGACGTAGGTGTCATAGAATCCGTTCCACGTGTCGTTGGGTGCGCGCAACGCCACGTAACGGTAGCCGCCGGCTTCCGGATGATCCCGGTAATATCGCTGCATGATCTCCCACTGGCTGTCATTAACCCTTTTGGGCGCGTTGCCTCCTCCATGCATCGCAATAAACAAGGCCCACCCTCGCGCCGGACGGGAGCCCACCGTCTTCACCGTGTACGGACTCAAATGTTTGTCGAACCGAGCCTGGTTGGCTTCAAAATCCTGGTGGAGCTGATAGTGAATCGGCGCGCTTTTGAACACATCCCACACTACGGCTCGCACCGGCGCTTCATCGCGAGTCAACAGCCTTTCCAAGCTTGAGGAGAACTTCCATTCCGCCTGTTGATAACGCACGGCGCTGAAATACTCCGCGACTTCCTTCCGCAATTTCGCCTCATCGCTTCGCCTCAATGCCTTCCTGGCCGGCGGAGGCAGGTAACAGGCTTGTGACGGCGCTGTCGTAATTTCCGGTTCACTCAAGGTGACCACCATGAGCTCCAGCGCATTCGTTCCCGCGAAGATGTCACGTTTCCATCGCCGGCCCTCCCGTTCGACGCAGACCTCATACGCTCGGCCGCGCCGCAGCTCGAATGGAAGGATATCGTTCAAATCCGCATTTTCCCCGCGGCTCATGCCCTCCAGTTTGCGAGTGTTTTCGCCCACATCGGTCACGGTGACTTTGGCGGCAACGCGCGGGCCGCCGGTCCGTTCCAGAACCTTGACCTGAAGGCGGAGGCTATTCGTATCCGTGTTGGTTTTTGTCGCGTATCGGTCGGTGACATTCTCCGCGTTCACCCAGGCGACGTCCCGGTCCCACGGCAAGGGAAATGAAAGCCCGGTTCCGGCGAAGCTGCTGGCATAAATGGCGTGGCGTGGCTCGTCTTTGATCGCCCGCGCAGCGTCCCCGCGAAACCAGCCGCGATCGAGTCCCTTGGGATCCGGCTCAGCCGCCCCGGTGAAATGCCAGCCGTCATCCCAAATCTCCACCCAGGTATGATTCCCGCGATTGTTCGACCACATCGGAGTAGCCGCCACCCGCGCCGGAACCCCGACCGACCGACAGGCGTCCACGAGCAAAATGGACAGGCCGGTGCACGTCGCCAATCCGCTCCCCATCGTCTCCAGCGGGCCTTGGTCCGCCCGATGACGTTCCGTGGAGTAGCGGACATTCGTCGCCTTGAACAAACGGCGATTGAGCGCCTGGGCCGCCTCCGCCGGAGTCGAGCAATTGGTAATCATCGGGAGGCACCTTTCGCGGAGCGTCTGCCGCCATCGATCGCGCCGCTCATTCAACGAGGCGTAGGGAAGCACGTCGTTTAAAAAAATATCCCGCGGCACCTTCGAGACCCATGGACTTTTTTCAAATGCCTCGTAAGCCAGCGATACATTCTCGAGGAGAAAATCCGCCGACAATCGCTGGCGATCCACCGGCGGCATGTGCTGCACGAGAAATTGCATGCCCGGCCGGTGTTGAATCGGTGTCGATTCCAAGGCGCGCAATAACTCCACGCGATTGGTGCCCGCCCCGGCCAGCGCCTTGTCCACCTCAGCGCTCCACCAACCTCCGGCGACAGCGGCGCTGGTTTTAATGGCCGAGAATGCGGCGATGGCGACCGCGACAATCGTGAACGCAACTGGCACTGGCATGGCCGCGAAGCTGCCACAACCGGCTCGCGCTGCCCATTGCAAAATGGGTAGGGACGCTGCGTCGTGCCCTGAGCTTGTCGAAGGGCTGCGGCGTCCCCGCGGCGTTTAGTCGCGGAAGCCTCTGGATGCACTTTGCGCCCCGCAAATTTCTGGACGGGCGTGATCCTGCGGATAACGTTGGGCCATGAAGCATGACGACTGGCAGACTCAGTTTCGAACCGTTTTCAACAGCGGAGCCGCAGCCTGGAAACGAGACCGGAAATCCCCTGACTCCATGTTCGATCCCGAGGATGTCAAATTTCTGAATTCAATCGGTTGCACGGCGCAGGAACTGTTCGATTTCGTGGATGACCTCCAACGTTACGGCGAGCCCGATTATCAAACGGCCCTGGAGGTCGCCACGCTGCGATACGATTATTTTCTCAATGTTCTCAAGGGCCAGAGCACCGGGCGCGTCGCGTCGATGGATGAGTTGCCCGCCAAATCCGACGAGGTCGACGGCATTGCCTGGTTGCCTCGAATCATTGAAAAGGCCCGGCTGAAGCTCCGCGGCGAAATGCCGGCCGATCTCATGTACGGCTGCGGCGGCGATCGCCAATTCCTCGACGGCATGAAAATGACCCTGCCCCAGTTCCTGAAACTCACCTGGGAGTCAGGAGACAACAATCGCCGCATCATCGACGCTGTCAAAAAATGCGCCGGTCGCGCATAACCTCGACCTCGTGGGCGAAAAGGCGCGACGAATCGATCAGATCCTCTCCAGCTACGGCTACTGCAGCCGGAGCGAGGCGCGCGCCTGGGTGCGCCAGCGCCGCGTCACCATCGATACCGGAGAAGGCGTCGATTCCCCCGAGCAGAAGCATCCAGTCTCCCGCGTTCGCATCGATGGCGAACCCATCGATGCCCCGGATGGCCTGCTCGTGCTTCTTCATAAACCCGCCGATTACATCTGTTCGCACGACGCCAATGAAGGACGGACCGTCTACGAATTGCTCCCGGCCCGCTGGTCACGACGCAACCCGCCCCTGACCACCATCGGCCGGCTCGATCGCGACACGACCGGGGTCCTGCTTCTGACCGACCTGGGAGATCTCGTCCAACGCTGGACCTCTCCGCGGCACAAAATCGCGAAGCTGTATCACGTGACCGTCGATGCGGCGCTGACCGAGGATTTGATTCCGTCGTTCAAGTCGGGCGAGCTTCGGTTGTCGGGCGAGGACAAGCCGTGCCTGCCGGCTGTGCTCGAAATCCTGGACGCCCATCACGCCACGCTGGAGCTCATCGAAGGCCGATATCATCAGGTGAAGCGCATGTTCGCCCACCACGGCTACCAAGTGGTTCAACTCCATCGCAGCCGGTTTGGCAACTTCGATGTCGACGCACTGAAACCTGGACAATGGAAGGTCCTTCCTTTGCCCAACGATGTCGCCCAATGATCACCGTCGTCGGCAGCCTCAATATGGATCTGGTTGCTGAGGCTCCTCGCCTGCCAGCGGCCGGCGAAACTGTCTTGGGCCGCCAATACCGGCAGTCACCCGGCGGCAAAGGCGCCAATCAAGCCTGTGCCGTCGCCCGCCTCGGAGTCCCTGTCCAATTGATTGGCTGCGTCGGTGCCGATGAATTCGGTCGGCAGATGACCGCCAACCTTGCCGCGTTCGGAATCGGCCATGATGGCGTGATGGCCAAACGAGATGCGCCCTCCGGCGTTGCCCTGATTGTCGTCGACGATCACGGCGAGAATCAAATCGTGGTGTGCGGTGGCGCCAATGCAACTCTCGGTGTGGAAGACATTCGCCGTCAGGCGGGGATTATCGGGAACGCCCGCGCCATCATCGCGCAATTGGAGGTCCCCTTGAATGCAGTCGCGACGGCTTTCCGTATGGGCCGCGATGCCGGCGCGCTGACCATATTGAACCCGGCGCCGGCCCAGCCGTTGAGCGACGAGATGCTGCGCCTCTGCGATTGGATTATCCCGAATGAGTCTGAAGCCGCGAGGCTGCTGGACCCTCCGTCGAACCGACCGCAGGAACCAGCCTCTTTGTCTGCAGCGCTTCGGCAACGGGCGCCTGGAATCGGCGTGGTGATCACCCTTGGAGCGAAGGGCGCGTGGCTCGATCACAAAGCCGAACGTCTTTTGGTTCCTTCTTTCCCGGTCGAGGCGGTCGATACAGTCGGGGCAGGCGACGTTTTCGTCGGCGCGTTTGCGGCTCGGCTGGTTGAAGGTGGAACCTCCCGCCAGGCCGTCGAATTTGCGACGGCAGCCGCGGCGCTGGCCGTCACGCGCGCTGGTGCGCAGGCTGGATTGCCGAGCCGAGGCGAAACCGAAGCGCTGCTGCAGGGTTAACTCAACTTTCCCGTGCAACTGCTGCCGCAGCCCGCGGTGCAGGCCAGGCA
>Ga0070689_100001108_pt1 | contig 16948 bp, 15 predicted proteins | sample KBSS23HmetaG_FD_64669 | JGI IMG/M metagenome (GOLD analysis project Ga0070689, IMG submission 64669) | Switchgrass rhizosphere microbial communities from Kellogg Biological Station, Michigan, USA - KBS S2-3H metaG | ecosystem: Host-associated > Plants > Roots > Rhizosphere ...
TGCGGCAGCGTGGCCGTGACGTCGTTGAGCGTGCGCGAGAACACGCGCACGTCGTCGCCGCGGCGGTGCACCTGCACGCGCATGCCGTCGAGCTTCCACTCGAACACGGCGCGTGCTTGCGGCAGCTGCGCCAGCGCGTCGGCGACGTCGGCCGCCGGGCTGGCAAGCATCGGCTGCACCGGGCGCAGCAGCTGCAGGTCGAAGCGTGCGATGCCCGCAGCGCCCTCGGCGAACGCCGCGTCGACCACTGCCGCCAGATCGGCGGCGAGCATCTGCGCGCGCCGCACCGCGGCCGGCGGCAGTCCGGTCGCCAGCGCGATCGCGTCGACGACGAGGCTCTCGAGCGCGCCCTGCCGCAGCTCGCCCGTCAGCATGCCGGCGAGGAACTGCTGCTCCGGCGCGGTCGCGCGGCCGAACAGCTCAGCCAGCGCCTGCTGGCGGCGGCCGGCCGAGCCCGCGCCGTGCAGGGCAGCGATCGCCGCGAGCGCAGAGTCGACGTCGTGCAACGTGAGACCCGGCGCGGCTGCCGGTGCGGTGCCGAGCGCCTGCACGATCTGGGCGGGGCCGACGCCGGTCCTGGCCTGGCGCAGCTGGCCCGCGAGGTAGAGCGCGGCCAGCGCCCGCTCGGCCGCGGGCGCAGCCGCCAGCGCCGCCGCGATCGTCGCGGTCTTCTGGCTGCGCGCGCGCACCGCCGCGACCGCGGCCGAGCACGCGACCAACGCGGACAACTGCATGGGTAGATCCTCATCCCCCCGCGACGTCGCTGCTGACGTGGAACGTCTGCGCGGCGGGAGCAACGAGATCGGCGGCGAGCACGCGGCCGACGACGAACCAGCGGTCGTCCATGTCCTCGATCCGCTCGACCTCGCATTCGAGACAGCCGAGGGCACCCTCGAGTCGCGGCGCCGCGACCGCGCGTCCGGGGCGTCGACGCAGGCCGTTCGCGGCGAACTTGTCGACGTCGCGTCCCGACGCGTTGCCGCACGCCAACACGACCTTGGCCCATGCATCGGGCACGAAGTTGACGACGAAGCTGCCCGACTGGCGCAGCAGGTTGGCGCCGTGGCCGTTGCGATACACGCACACGCCATAGCGCTGCGGGGCAAGCGAGAGCGGCGTGTGCCAGTCGATCGGCCAGACGTCGTCGTGATCGGCGTGCCGCACGGTCAACAGCACGACCTGCCGCGGCACGCAGTAGGCGACCCGCACGAACGTCGGTGGCGCCTGGCGATGCGTGCGCCGGTACAGCCATGCGGTGGCGGCCTGGACGCCGCGCTGCAGCACCTTCAGCATGCCGGCGGTCTGAACCGGAACGGGCCGGTCGGGCAACGGGCTGGCGACGAATCCCCATCGCGTGGCCGGATCCCGCGTCGTCGATGGCAGGTGCGGCCGCCCGACGACGCGAACCCCAGCCCCGCGGATTGACGGCCCGGCATGTTGCGGCTACGTCCTTGGTTGCGCAGTCCGCTTGTGGCCACCACCCCGACTCGGACCGATCGCACCGAGGACCTGATGATGACCCATTACCAGCGCACTGGGGGGATCGAAGGCGTTGCTCTCGAGCAGCAGGAAGTGCTGTTCCAGCCGAAGACCAACAAGTTCGTGCTGCTCAACCCGAACGCGAAGCTCGTGTTCGCCGCGCTGTCGCAGCCGCGATCCGCAGCCCAGCTCTGCGCGGCGCTCGCCGCCGGCGGGGCCGCGGCCACGGCCGTCGATGCTGCGGTGGCGCAGTTGCTCGCGGACCTGCTGTCGCGCGGCCTGGTGCAGGTGGTTGCCGCCGCCCCTGCTGCGCCAATGGCGGCGCAGCCGGTGCTGCCGTGGCACGCGCCGGCGCTGCGCGACGTCACCGAAGAAGAGGTGTTGGCGGCGTTCCAGATGAGCGCCGCCGAGATCAGCGCCGCGAGCTGCTGGTGGTTCAGCTGTTCGACGGGTTGCCCGTGACCTGACGGCAGGCGCCGACGCGCCCGACCTGAGACCTCCGCATGTCCACGGCGCCTTCGACGTTCGCAATCCGCGGCATCGAACTCGCGAGCGACCCTGCGCGCGAACCGTGCTTCCAGGTCGTGCATCTGCACACCGACCTGATGGACCTGGCCGGCATGGACGCGCCGGCGCGCCGCCAGCGGCTGCACCGGCACATGCACAACGAGATGCAGAATCTCGAGATCGCCGCGCAGACGCTGGCCGACTTCCCGGACGCGCCGTGGGAGGTGCGGCTGCAGATCGCGCGGCAGTGCTGGGACGAGTCGCGCCACGCCGCACTCGTGCATCGCCGGCTGCTCGCGCACGGGGGCCGGAAGGGCGAGTTCCCCGTCATGAACTACGAATGGGGCGTCGTCTGCCGCATGGACTCGCTGGCGGCGCGCCTTGCGCTGCAGAACCGTAGCTTCGAGGCCGGCGAGATGGACCTGCTGCGCCATCTGCAGCGCGAGTGGATCGCCGCTGGCGACGGCGAGACGGCCGCCGTCTACGACGCGATCCTGGCCGACGAGGTAAACCACGTGCGCTATGCCAACCGTTGGCTGCAGCGCGAGTGCCGTGAGCGTCCGCGCACAGCGTTCGAGGTCGCCAAGGCCGTGATGTTCTTGCAGCGCGTCACCGCGGCCATGGCACCGCAGCCCGGCGACAAGAATGCCGCCGGCGTCGACCTCGGCGGCTGGACGCATCTCGACGTGATGTGCAACGTCGCGGACCGCCGGCTCGCGGAGTTCAGCGACGCCGAGATCCATGAGGTCCTGCGCCGCGAAGGGCTCGGCTCGCTGGCGCCGAAGGAGCCGTGACGATGACGGAGCCGGCGAACGGCGCACCGCCGCATGCGGCCGCGGAGCCGGCGCTCGCCGCGCTGGCTGCGCTGCCCGCGCCCTGCGACCCGTCGGCGACGTCGCTGCCGGGCGCCGCGTGGCGGCTCGGCGACGCCACTCTGGCGGTACAGTCGGCCGACGCCGCGCTGCTGCAGCAGATCGACGAACTGTGGCGCGACTGCCGCGAGCGCACCGGCGCCGCGCCGGCGCCGCTACGCGTCACGTGCCGCGTGCAGGCGCTGCCAACGGGTTGGCACCGGGTCGAGGTCGCGAGCGACGAGGTCGCGCGCGCCGTGGACACTGGCAACGCGCCAGCGGTCGACCTCACGGGCATTGCGCGAGCGCTGCTCGAACCGCGGCCCGGCGACTACGTGCAGGCGCGCGAAGCCGCCGGCGCGCTCGTGCTCGTTCGCAAGGAACGTCCCGACGTGCCGCTCGTCGCAGTCGCCGGCTCGCGCGCGGCGCTCGCAACTGCCGCGCTGCCGCCCTTCTTCCTGCGCGACTTCGTCGTCGCCACGGCGCTGCGCGCGCAGACCTCGGTGTTGTTCCTGCACGCGGCGTCGATCGCCGTCGGCCAGCGCGGCGTGCTGCTGTGCGGCCGCGCCGGGGCCGGCAAGACGACGCTGGCCATGGCACTGGCCGCGCGCGGTCACGATCTGCTGGGCGACGACTTCGCCGCGCTGCGCCGGCCGACGCGCGATCTGCTGCCGTTGCGCCGCACGCTGCACGTGCGCCGTGGGCCGCGCGCAGCCGACGTCGACCGGGCCCTGCTGCGCGCCGGGGCCACCGCCGTGGTCGACCCGACCGGCCGGAGCCGCCTCGTCGCGGAGCCCAGCCGCGTGTTCGCCGTCGCGGACCCCGCGCCGGTCCGCCTCGGCGCCGCGGTGTTCCTGCGCTCGTTCCGCCGTGCGCCCGCGATCGCGCGCTTTGCGCCATCGCGCGCCGACCTGGGCCTGTTGCGCCCGCTGCCGATCCGTCACCAGTGGGGCATCGCCGCGGGCCCGCGGCTCGTGCGCTTCCTGCTGCTGCTCGAACTGCTGGCCGAGATCCCCTGCTACCTGCTCGACGTCGCCGCGCCGGAGCCGACGGCCGACCTGCTCGAAGCCACCCTCCGCGACCCGCTGACGAAACCCCGATGACCCTCGACGTCAGACGCCGCGGCCACGCCGCCGCCACGTTCCGCGCCATCCACGTCACCCTGATGGAGACGGTCGCGCGCTGGGTGCCGACCACGCCCGAGATGGAAGTGAAGCTGCTGCTCGGCGCGCACATCTGGGATTTCGCGCAGCACGCCGACGCGTTCGGCAAGCGCACGCACGAGCTGCGGCTGCCGCTGCAGCACAGCGTGCCGCCGGCGCCCGCGTACCAGTCGCTGCTCACCGAGATCGCGGCGATCGCGGCGACCGGCGAGCGCCTCGGCGCGATCTACGGCGTCATGCTCCCCGCCGTCGGCCGCCGGCTGCGCGACTACCGCGCCGCCACCGACACGCTGCTCGACGCGCCGACCGTGCGCATCGTCGACCGCGTGCTCGCCGACCACGAGCGCATGCTCGGCGAACACCGCGAGCTGCGGCAGCAACTGCCCGCACTGCCCGCGGCGCCGCCGCCGTGGCTTGCCGCGCTGTCCGCGCGCGAACAGGCGCTGGCCGCGATCGCCGATCCACCGGACCAGCAGGGGGCAGCATCGTGACCGGTTCGCCCTGGCCGACGATGGAATACCGCGGCGTGACGCTGCGCGCCGACCCGGCGCGCGAGGCGTGCTTCGCCGTCGTGCACCAGCACTGGCAGGTCTGGATGCCGACGCCGCAGCAGCCGTCCGACCCGACCGGCCGCGAGGGCCTGCACAGCCTCTACAACAGCGAGGTGCTGAGCCTCGAGATCGCCGCGCAGCTGCTGGTCGAGCACCAGGACGCGGCGTGGGAGCTGCGCCTGGGCCTCGCGCGGCAGTGCTGGGACGAGGTGCGCCATGCGGCGATGCTGATCGCACGCCTGCGCGAACTCGGCATCGACAAGGGTCACTTCCCGATCATCAACCACGAGTGGAACGTGGTGCTGTCGTTCGACAGCCTGGCGGCGCGGCTGGCGGTGCAGAACCGGACGTTCGAGGGCGGCTCGCTCGACGGCGCGCACGTGACGCGACGCATGTTCGACCGGATGGGCGATCTGCGGACCGCCGCGATCATCGACCAGATCATGGCCGACGAAGTCGAGCACGCGCGCTTCGGCAACGAGCAGGTGCGGCGCCTCGCCAAGGAGGATCCGCGCAACGTGCTGCGCATCGCGCAAGCGATCGCGCGGCTCAAGGACATCGCCCGGGCGCTGGCGACGCAGCCGGGCGAGGTCGTCGTCGACGGCCACGACCTCGCTGCGATGAAGCACGACGTGGCGGTGCAGGAGACGGACCGGCGCCACGCCGGCTTCACGGCCCACGAGCTCGGCCAGCTGCAGCAACGCGACCAGCGCGCTGCCGCCGACCACGGAGCGCCGCGGCCGTGACGCCGCAGCCGGGGCCGCCGCTCACGCCCGAGTTGTTCGCGGCGCCGCCGGCGCGCGACGCGCGCTTCCGCGTCGTCGACCGTTGGGTCGAGTGCGAGACCTTCGCCAGCGGCGACCCGCGGCGGAGCTTCGAGTTCCTGCACCGGCAGATGAACGAAGAGGTCAACGGCCTCGAGGCGTCGGCGCAGACGCTGGGCGACTTCCCCGCCGCCGACTGGCCGACGCGCCTCGGCCTGGCGCGGCAGTGCGCCGACGAAGCGCGGCACGCGCGGATGTTCCGGCGGCTGTTCGAGGCGCGCGGCGGGCGCGTCGGGCAGTTCCCGGTGCTGAACTTCCAGTTCCGGATCATCAGCGGGATCGACACGCTGGTTGGACGGCTCACGGTGCAGAACCGCAGCTTCGAGGCCGGCGGCCTCGACGCGATCGACGTCGGCATCGCGACCGCCGGCGCCGAGGGCGATCTCGAACTGAGCGCGCTGTTCGCGGCGCAGCTCGCCGACGAGATCCTGCACGTGCGGTTCGCCAACGAGGCGATCGAGCGGCTGCGTGCCGCGGATCCACGCTGCGTGCTGCACATCGGCGCGGCGCTGGGCCGCGCCGCTGCGGGCTTCCGCGAGGTGATGGGACGCGAAGGCACGGCGGGCGCGCGCTACCCGGTGGCCAGGGATGCGCGCGCCGAAGCCGGCTTCGCCGACGACGAGATCCGCCGCGCCGCAGAACTCGCGCAGCAGCTGCAGCAGCACCGAGGTCCGTCGTGACGCCGAAGACGACGACGCTGAGCGACAGCGACCTGCGCGCCGTCGGCACGCTGATCGAGGGCCACCCCGACCGCATCGCCGCGATCGCTGCCAGCCTGCAGCAGAGCGGCCGCGTGCTCGAGTCGCGCGTGCGCGGCACGTCGATGGCCGACGCGCTGCCCGAGGGCGCCGCCGTCCGCATCGCTCTGTGTCGAGCGCAAGGCTACCGCCGCGGCGAGGTCGTCGCGTTCCTCGTCGGCGCGCGCCTCACCGTGCACCGCGTCGTCGTCGCCCGCTGCTGGCCGCGCCGCACCGCGCTCGTCACCCGCGGCGACGCCCGGGTGTTCGCCGACCCCCCGTTGCGAGCCGATCAGGTGCTGGGCCGCGTCGTCGCCGTGCGCACGACCACGGCCGCGTGGACACCGGTTCCCGCGCCGACGCCATTGACCCGAACGCGCGGACTGGTGGCGGCAATTGCCACGGCCGTCGCCGCAGCGCTGGCGAGCGCATTCGGTGCGAGGGTGGCGCACGGCCTCGCGAAGGTCGCGTACCGGCTGCTGCTGCGCGCGCGGCCGGCGTGCTCGGCGACGGGCGGCTGATGCCAGCCCGACTCTCGCGTTTCGTCGCAGGCGCGGCGCTCTACTGCCGCCCGCCGCGCAGTTGCCCGCCCAGCGCGCGCGTCCACAGCTCCAGCGCGATCGGCGCGAACACGTCCTGCGCGGACACGAGCCCGCGGTCCGGCGGCTGCGCGCAGAACGCCTCGTACTGCGCGCGCACGGCGCCCGCGTCGAGCAGGCCCAGATCCGCACTCGCCAGCTCGCCGCGCAGCAGCTGCGCGATCGGCGCGAGCATGTCGCGCTTCAGCCATTCCCCGTAGGCGTCGGTGCGGCCCTGCTTGATCTTGCGCCAGACCACCTCGCGCGGCAGCACGTTTGCCGCGGCCGAGCGCAGCAGCCACTTCGTGGTGCCGCCGCGCAGCTTCGCGGCAGCGGCCAACGGCGCCACGAGTTCGACCAGGCGATGGTCGAGGTACGGCAGCCGCGTCGACAGCCCGTTCGCGCTCGAGCCGCGCTGGTCGAGGTGCAGCAGCCACGGCAACGACAACTCGGTCACGTCGGCGCGCAAACGGTCGTCGGCCGAGCGCGACCCGAGCGCGACCTCGACGCGGACGTGATCGCGCAGCAGTGGACCGGCGACGCTCGCCCTCCTGCCCGCGAGCTTCGGGAAGTAGCGCTTCTGCACGCGCCGGCGGAAGTGCAGGCGCAGCGTGCGCCGCAGCAACGCCGCCAGCACCGTGCGCGCGGCGGCGAGCCAGCGGCCCTTCGCCAGCAGGTCCTGCACGAAGAACACCAGGTGCACGAGGTTCCCGGCGAACACCTCGTCGGCGCCGAGTCCGCTCAGCACCGCGTCGAAGCCGAAGTCGCGCGCGCCCTGCTTCAGCCGGTACTCCGTCAGCGTGATGAAACTGCGCACGGGTTCGCCGTCGCGGGCGATCGCCTCGCCGAGTGCCGACAGGGCCGTGCCGGCGTCGAAGCCGAGCGCAACGCGCTGCGCCGTGCGGTCGAGGTGCACGCAGACCGAGTCCAGCAGCGGGTCGTAGTAGCGCGCGTCGCGGCTGACGCCCGACACGAGTCCGATGTCGGGCAGCACCTTGGTCGCCAGCGCCGCCACCGTCGACGAATCCACGCCGCCCGACAGCAGCACGCATGCGCGCAGCGGACCGCCACAACGGCGCCGCACCGAGTCCTCGAGCAGCGCGCCGATCGCGTGCACGCGCTCCCGCACGTCGACCGGCGACGGGTCGACCGCCGGCATGCGCCAGTAGGCGACCGGGGCAGGCAACGCGGTCGGGCGCGCCACGTCGAGCGCGAGAACATGGTGCGCGGGCAACCGCCGGATGCCGGCGAACATCGTCCGCTCGTCGACGTCCAACAGCGTCTGCTCCAGGTAGCGCGCCGCAGCGACCGCATCGACGGCAACAGGCGCGCCCGTGCCGGCCAGGATCGCGCGCGGCTCGCTGCCGAACCACAGCGCGCGCGCGTCGGCGTGCAGGTAGAGCGACCGGGCACCGAGGTGATCGCGCGCCAGGAGCAGCGTCCCCGCCGCACCGTCGAGCCAAGCGATCGACCATTCGCCGTTGCAGCGCGCCAGGACCTTGGGCCCCTCGCGCTGCAACGCCGCCAGCAGCACCGCGGCCGCCGGCGTGCTGCCGTCGTGCCGCGGCTCCAGCGCGGCGAGGTCGTGCACTTCACCGTCGAGCACCAGCACGCTCGGCCCCGCCAGTGCGAACGCGGCGTGCCGCGCGGCCTGGCCCAGCACGATCGTGCGGCCGTGCGCGCCGAGCTGCCACGTACGCACGAGCTCCCCGTGCGTGCCGGTCAACGTCAACATCGCGCGTACGGCGCGTTCGCCGTCCGCCGGCGCGAGGTCGCCGACGACGCCCGCGATGCCCGGCATCAGGAACCGGCTCCGCGTGACGGGGCACTCGCCGCGACCGCGCATTCGAACGCCGCCATGCGCTGCACGTGGGCCATGACGCCGGCCGGTGCGCGCGCGCGCCGCTGCCATGCGCGGCGCCGCCGCGCCGCCAACGGCCGCACCGCGAGCGCGATCGGCAGCAGCAACGCGGCCGCGAGCGACCGCAGCAGTACCGCCGCCGCGTGACACCCTCGCCGCCAGAGCAGTCGAACCGCCGACGGCTGCGGTCGGCCGAACCAGGTCGCCGGCGGCCACAGCCAGGAGCCGAGGCGCAGCAGCGCCCGCGGGCGGAAGCCGAGCGCCGGATGCGCGCGCTCCTGTTGCCACGCGCGCAGCGCCGTCGCGGCGCGCCCTGGGGTCGGCGTCGACAGCGCGCACGCGTGCCCGACCGCGGCCGCGAACGCCTGGGCCCGCGGTGACAGCAGCGGCTGCACGATCGCCAGCGCCGCCGCGGCGTGGTCCGTCGCCGACCACGACCTGGCTGCCGCCACGAGGCCGCCCGGCGGCGAACCTGCCGCCAGCCGTTCGGTCGCGATGACGAGGTCGCGCAGCCACTTGCCGTGCAGCGATCCCGAGCGATCGAGCAGCACGGCGCCGAGTTCGCGCTCGCCGGCGTCCGCCGGCACGGCGCCGCGGTTGGCGAAGAAGTGCGTCGCCACGTGCAGCCACTCCGCTTCGCGCGGCAACCGCGCCGCGGGCCGGCCGCACACCACGGTATCGGCGCAGCGACGCCACAGGTCCTCGTGATCGACCGTCAACAGCAGCGACTCGTGCTGCAGGCGCCAGTGCAGGTCGATGGGCACCATGCCGTCGAACGCGGGCTGCAGCAGCAGTTCGAAGTGCACGAGCCGATGGAACAACGCCGGCAAGGCGCGCGGCCCGGGCACGTGGCCGAGCGCCGCCGCAGCGGCGCACGCGCGCGCGACGTCGCGCGGTCGCACCAGCACGTCGACGTCGATCATGTGGCGCTCCGCCGGGTCGTCGTAGTCGCCGTTCGCGAGCGCGGCGCCCTTGAGCAACAGCACCGGCACCGCGCGGGCCGCTGCCGCCTCGAGGAACGCGAACAGCGTCAGCCGCTGCCGGCGCGCGCGTACGTCCGCCGCGGCTGCCGCCTGCTCGAACGCGCGCCGCACGTCCGCCGGCAGCACGAGGCCCAGATCGCCGGCGACGCGCAGACAGCGCGGCGCCAGTTCCTGCGCGACGACGATGGCCGCGAATCGTGGCCAGGCGACCGCCGTCCGCCGCAGCACGGCGCGTGCGCGGTCCGCCATCGGCGAGTCGCGGCTGGCGAGCAAGGCCTGCACGACGACGAGGTCATCGGCGTCGAGCGCCGGCGGAGCAGGCGCGTTCACCGGCGTTGCTGGCGCAGCCATGCGCGAGATTGTGCCGCGGTCGCCGCGGACCGCTGCACTTCGTTGCTATTCTGCATCGCCGGCCGCGCCGCCACGGCGGCGCGCGCACCCATGCGGCCGAGCGTCCCCGTCTCCGACTACGAACGCGACTTCTGTCCCGCCGCGCGCGGGCTCCGTGTCGAACGCGCCCACCTGGCCGCAATCGGCTGGCTGCAACTCGAGCGCGACGACCGCGTACTCGACCTCGGCTGTGGCACCGGGGCGCTGCTGCGCACGATGGCGACCCACCCGCGGGCGGTGGGCCTCGACCATTCGCCGATGGCGCTCGCGGTCGCGCGGGCGGCACTGCCGGGCCAGTCCCTGGTGCGCGGCAACGCCGCGGCGCTGCCGTTCGCCGATGCGGCGTTCGATCGCATCGCGGCCTTGGGCGTGCTCGGCTGGCTCGACCGCGATCAGCTCGCGCAGTGCCTGCACGAGTGCGCGCGCGTGCTGCGGCCCGGCGGCATGCTGCTGGCCTGCACGGGCCGCCGGCTCAACGCGGTGCCGGCCTGGCTGCGGCCGCGCGGCCGATCGCCCGGCGTGCGCAGCTTCCTGCACGCACGCTCGGTCTATCGCGGCGCCGCCGCCGCCGCCGGTTTCCAGTACGTCGATTGGACCTCGGCAGGGCACCTGCCGCGACGCTGGTGGTCCGCCGCCCTGCGACCACTGTTCGCAGTGCGCTGGCTGCGCGCGCTCAAACCGCGATGAACGACGCCGCTGCATCGTGGCGATACCGCGCCGCGGCGTCGCTGCAGCATCTGGCGTGGCTCGCCTGCCTCGGCTGGCTGGCACTGGCTCCGGTTTCCGCGGCGTTCGTGCACACCACCGACCGGACGCTCGCCGTTCCGCTGCAGGTGCTCGGCGCGGCGGTCGCGGTGCTGCTGGCGGCGCGCGGCTGCCTGCCGGCGAGCGCGCGCCTGGCCCTGGTCCGTCGCGCCGACGCGCCGCTGTTGCTGCTCGCCGCGGTCTGGCTCGGTTCGGCCGCGCTGCTCGACGATGCAGTGGCGTGGCGCAATGCCACACAGATCAGCGCCGCACTCGCGCTCGCGTACGTCTTCGGCAGGATTGCGGCCACGCTGCCGGCGCCCGAACGGCCGCTGCGCACGATCGTGTTGCCGGTCGCCGTCGCCATGACCGCGTTCGCCGTCGCCGAGGTCGCGGTCGGCGCCAACTGGTTCTACGAGCGCATCCCCGGCAACCCCTACTACGCGCCGTACCGCGAACTCTGCCGGCCGGTGGCGACGCAGTTCAACCCGGCGGCGCTGGCGACCTTCCTGCTGGCGACGTCGGCCCTCGCGCTCGGCGCACTGTCACCAGCCCGCCGACGCCTCGGCGCCGGCCTCGCCGTCGGCCTCGGACTCGCGCTGTTGTTCGTGCGCTCGCGCGCCGCGTTCGCCGGTCTCTGCGCCGGCGCCATCGCTGCGTCGCTCGCCGGTACCACGCCGGCGTCGCGCGCCCCGAGGCGCCGCCTCGCCATCGCCGCCGCTGCGGCTGCCGTCGCAGTGGTGGCGATCTCCAGCCTGCTGCCGCCGCCGTTCGACCAGTTCGGCCTCTGGCGCACGGTCGGCAGCGGCGGCCTGCTGGCGCAGGATCGACAGATCCGGCTCGACGCGGCACTCGCGATGTGGCGCGACCGGCCTTGGCTGGGTGTCGGCTTCGACGGGTTTCCGAGCCGGTTCGCGCTCTACGTGCCGGACCCGAGGCTGGCGCCGCTCGGCGGCACGCCCGACAACGGCTGGCTCGCGCTGCTGGTGGAGAACGGCCTCTGCGGCGGCGCCGCGTTCGTGTGGTTCGTCGGCGCGCTGCTGCTCGGCGCTGCCCGCACGCTGCGTCGGGCACCCGCCAACCGCCTGCTGCGCTTCGCAACGGCCGGGCTGGTCGCGCTGCTCGTCAACCTGGTCGGCTACACGTACCTGGCGTGGACGACGCCGTGTGCCCTGCTCGGACTCCTGTGCGGCACCGTCGCCGGGCAGGTGGCCGCCCTCGAACCGCCTGGCGAGGGGCGCGCAGGCTCCGACTGACGCGAAACCCCGCGCGACAGCCGGTGGCGCCGCGCACCCGGCTCACGCGCTCCGCAGCCAGGCCAGCAGCGTGCGCACCGCGGTGCCGCACGCGCCATTCCGGTAGTAGTCCTTGCTGATGCCGCCCCACGCCGAGCCGGCGATGTCGAGGTGCGCCCAGGCGGTGTCGCCGGCGAAGAAGCTCAGGAACGCCGCGCCGGCGATCGTGCCGCCGCCCTGGCCGCCGTTGATGTTGGCGAGGTCGGCGAACTTGCTCTTCATCTGATCCTTGTGCACGTCCCACAGCGGCAGCTGCCACAGCGGTTCGTCGGCCTGCTTGCCCGCGGCAACGAGTGCATCGATCAGCTTCTGGTCGTTGCCGAGCACCGCCGCGACCTCGTGGCCGAGCGCGACGACGACCGCGCCGGTCAGCGTCGCGAGGTCGACGATCTGCGCGGGTTTGTAGAACTTCTTCGCGTACGCCATCGCGTCGGCGAGCACGAGCCGGCCCTCGGCGTCGGTGTTGAGCACCTCGATCGTGTGGCCGTCCATCGCGCGCACGACGTCGCCGGGCTTCTGCGCGTCGGGCCCCGGCATGTTCTCGGCCGCCGCGATCAGGCCGACGATGCGCCGCCTGCTGCTGCGCGGCACCGCGCCGTGGCGCAGCGCGTGGAACAGGCCGAGCACCGCGCCGGCGCCGCACATGTCGTAGCGCATCTCGTCCATCTTGGCGGCCGGCTTGATGCTGATGCCGCCGCTGTCGAACGTGAGCCCTTTGCCGACCACGACGAGCGTCTCCTTCGCGGTCGCGGGGCCGTACTCGAACACGATGAACTTCGGCGGCTCGCTGCTGCCGCGCGCGACGCCGAGCAGCGCCCCCATGCCCAGCCGCTTCATCGCCGCCACGTCGAGCACCTTCACGCGCACGCCGTTGCCCGCGAGCTTCCTGCCCGCGTTCGCGAGCGTGGTCGGCGTGCACAGGTTGCTCGGCTGGTTCTCGAGGTCGCGCGCGAACACCGTCGCGTCGGCGTCGAGCCGGCCCAGCGCCACGCCGCGCTGGAACGCCTTCTGGTCGCCGCCGACGAGCACGACCGTGCAGTCGTCGCCCTTGCGCGCCTTCGGCTTGTCCTTCTGCGGCGGCTGGTAGCGGTAGTGGCCGAGCAGCAGGCCCTCGGCGATCACGGCCCCCGCGCGCTCCGCCGGCAGCTTGCCGATCGCGGCGCCCGGGATGCACAGCGTGAACGACTGGGCGCCGCAGTCCTCGGCCGCGGCCTGTGCGACCGCGGCGAGCCGGCGCAGCCGTTCACTGTCGAGGTCCTTCGTCTTGCCGGCGCCGACGAACAGCAGTCGCTTCAGTGCGGCGCCCCTGCCGGCAGCCTTGCTGCCCGCCTTGCCGCCTGCTCCCGGCTTGCCGCCGAGCAGCGGGTGGAACGAGCTGACGGAGCGCGCGGTGGTCTTCAGGTCACCGGTGGCCTTCGCGGCCGCGACCGCGTCCTTCAGGGCCGGGCCGGCATCGAGCGTCTCGCCGTCGACGGCCAGCACGATCGCGAGTTCGGTGTTCGGGTCGAGGGCGGGCGCGGTGCGGATCTTCATCGTGTCCTGCTGGTCCTTCGTCGTCCGTCCGGGGGGCCCGTGTTGTAGCGCCGCACCGGGCAGCACTCCACGATCCGCTGGCGCGTCGTCGCGGCGCGGGCCGCTGCGCGCAACGGAGTTGCATCAGCCCTGTCGCGGCTAGCCCTGTCGCGGCTAGCCCTGTCGCGGCAGCTCGCCGATCCAGCGCTCGCCGCCGTCGCCGCCCAGACGCTCGCGCTTCCAGATCGGCACCTCGTCCTTGAGGCGGTCGATCAGGAACCGGCAGGCCTCGAACGCGGCGGCGCGGTGCTCGGCAGCGACGACGACGAGCACCGACGTCTCGCCGACCGGCACTTCGCCGAGCCGGTGCACGACGCGCGCGCGCGTGATCGGGAACGCCTTGACCGCCTGCTCGAAGATGCGGCCCATCACGCGCTGCGCCATCTCGGCATACGCCTCGTAGGCGAGCCCCGCGACCGGCTGGCCGTCGTTGTGGTTGCGCGTCGTGCCCGCGAACGTCACCACTGCGCCGTCGCTGTCGGTGCGGACCTCGGCTTCGACGCGCCGCGGGTCGATCGCACCGTGCACGAATTCGAAGCGGAACAGGTCACCCTTGCCGCTGCCGCCGCTGATCGGCGGGATCAGCGCGACCTCGTCGCCGTCGCTGAGCGGTGCATCGCCGCGCGCGTAGCGCTGGTTGACCGCGAACGCGACCGGCACGCGCACGAGCGCCGGCGCCATCGCCGCGAGCTGCTGCCGCAGCGCCTCGACCGTCGTACCGGCCGGCACCTGCAGCTCGACCGCGTCGCGGCCGAGGCACTCGCGCACGGCGGCGAAACAAAGCACGGTGACCCGGATCGACGCGGCGGCCATGCGCGCGATCATCACCTGCACTGCCGGCTTCGTCGATGATTCACGGCGCCTGCACGCTAGGATCGCGCCGCGCGGCCACGCTGCGCCCCCTGCACACCGGTATCCCTGCCACACCCGTCAGCCAAGAACCACGCATGAACCCGAGCATTGCCCGTTCCGTTCCCCGTTCCGCGGCAGCCCTGCTGCCGCTCCTCCTCGCTGTCGCCGTCGCGCCGGCGCAGGGTCCGATCAACCTCGGCGACCTCGTCGTCGTCCGCGTCGGCGACGGCAGCGCAGCGTTGACGAGCGGGTCCACCGCGGTCTTCCTCGACGAGTTCACGCCCACGGGCGCCGCGGTGCAGACGTTGCCTCTGCCGACCACCGCGAGCGGCAGCAACAATCCGTTCACGAACTCGGGCACCGCGACGTCGGAGGGCTTCTTGACCCTCGCCGGCGACGGCCAGTCGCTCGTGTGCGCCGGCTACGCGATGGCGCCAGGCACCGCCGCGATCGCCGGCACCGCCAGCACGGCGGTCGCGCGCGCGGTCGCGCGCATCGCGCTCAGCGGCTCGATCGACACGTCGACGACGCTGGGCACCGCGTTCTCGGCCGGCAACCCGCGCAGCGTCGCGACGCCCGATGGCGTGCAGTTCTTCGTCGCCGGCTCGAACAGCGGCGCGCAGTACGTGATCCTCTCGACCGCCACGCCGGTGCAGCTCAACAGCGCGGTGCCGACCAACCTGCGCGTCGCCAACGTCTTCAATGGCCAGCTCTACGTCACGAGTGCGACCGGCTCGTTCCAGGGCGTCGGCACGATCGGCACCGGCCTGCCGACGACATCGGGCCAGACGCCGACGCTGCTGCCGGGCTTCCCCACCGCGACCGGCCCGTCGAACTACGACTACTACTTCGCCAACGCGAACACGCTCTACGTCGCCGACGACCGCACCGGCGCTGCCGGCGGCGGCATCCAGAAGTGGACGTTCGCGGCCGGCACCTGGTCGCTGCAGTACACGCTGGCGCCCACGGCGACGAGCGGCTGCCGCGGGCTCACGGGTTCCAACCTCGGCGGCGTCGTGACGCTCTATGCGACGACGACGCAGACCTCGGCCAACCAGCTGGTCACGGTCATCGACGGCGGCGTGGGTTCGCCGTTCGTCACGCTCGCGACCGCTGCGGCGAACACGGTGTTCCGCGGCGTGCGCCGCATCGCGCGGCCCGGACTGGCGACCGTCGCCGGCGTCGGTTCGCCGAGCAGCGGCGGCGTCGCAACGATCGCGGCGACCACGCCGCCGGTCATCGGCGACCCGACCTTCGGCGTGACGGCGAACAACTTCCCGGTGTTCGGCGTCGGCGCGCTGGTCGTCAGCTACTTCCCGTTGATCCCCGGCGTGCAGATCCCCGGCGCGCAGCCCGGCGCGCTCGCCTACGTGGCGACGCTCGACCAGGTCCTGATCACGTTCGCCGACGGCGCCGGCAGCGCGCTGCAGACGATCCCGATTCCGTTCGACAACGCGCTGGTCGGCATGGTCGCGGGCACGCAGTGGGTCGTGCTCGACGGCACGCTGCCGTTCCCGCTGCAGTTCGCGACCAGCCCGGGCATGCAGCTGACGGTCGGCAACTGATCGGCGATCGCTGAGAGCCCGTGAGAGAGACCAGCATACGGGCTCTCAGATTGCTCCTGGTGGCCGCCTTCGCGGCCACGCTGAGAGTTCGAAACCGATGGTTTCTCACTCTCTGACGGACGACGCGCGCCGGGCACGGGCAGCCGCCCGCCCCGGCGCTGCGGCGACGCGCAATTAGCGCGACCGACTCGCGACGACTCGCGCGCCTTTCCCGTTTCGCCGCCGCGCGCCACCTGCCTACCATCGGCAGCGCGCGCGGTGCACCACCCCGCGCGCCCATCACCCCCGTCACCCGCACCCGCGGAGGAACCACATGCTGCTTTCATTGCTGACCATCGCGGCGCTCGCGCCGCAGGGCCCCGGCCCGTCGCTCGCGCCGGTCGTGATCAACGAGTTCGCGTACGACGACACCGGCGCCGACGACAAGGAGTTCGTCGAGCTGTGGAACCGCACCAACGCACCGGTCGACATCAGCGGCTGGGTGCTGCAGGTCGAGGAGGGCACGGCGACCAGCGGCGCCAACGCGTCGTTCACGTTCCCGGCCAGCACGTTCATCAATCCGGGCCAGTACCTCGTGATCGCGACGGCCACGGTGCCGAACGTGAACTTCGTGCGGCCGGTCGACTGGCTCGAGAACTCGATCGGGCCCGACGGCATCACGCTGCGCGACACCGGCAACAACGTCATCGACGGCGTCGTGTGGTGCTACGCGCTGTGGACCAACCCCGCGCCGACCTGGCTCGAGGGCACGGGACTCTGGGGCCGCGTGTTCCTTGCCGACGCCGGCGCGAACAACCCGACGTTCACTTCGGCGCAGCGCCGCGTCGACGGCTACGACAGCAACAACAACGGCAACGACTTCGTCTACATGCCGTGGACGCCGGGCACCGCGAACGGCAGCGCGAACACCGAGCTGGTCCCGAACGTGCAGATGTTCGACGGCGCGCCGGCGACGATCCTCGGCACCGCGTTCGCGGGTTCGTTCCGCGCGCCGAC
>Ga0070689_100001109_pt1 | contig 16927 bp, 12 predicted proteins | sample KBSS23HmetaG_FD_64669 | JGI IMG/M metagenome (GOLD analysis project Ga0070689, IMG submission 64669) | Switchgrass rhizosphere microbial communities from Kellogg Biological Station, Michigan, USA - KBS S2-3H metaG | ecosystem: Host-associated > Plants > Roots > Rhizosphere ...
CGATGTACTCGAGGACGAGGAAGAACGATCCGTCCTCGGTCCGCCCGAAGTCCGTCGCGGCGACGACGTTCGGGTGATCGATGTGCGCGGCGGCCACCGCCTCGCGCTCGAACCGCGCGACGACCTCGGGCCGCTCGAGCATGTCGGCGTGGAGCACCTTCAGCGCCACGCGCTTCCGCATGTGCACGTGCTCCGCGAGGTAGACCGCGCCCATGCCCCCTTCGCCGAGGAGCTCGACGACGCGGTAGCGCCCGGAGACCGTGCTCCCGATCAGACTCGTCGGTGCCGACTGCGGACCGTCAGACCCCATACCGTCTCCATCGTAGACGCGGCGAAGGCCCCCGTCGTCACGTCCGACCTCAGGTGACCGCGGCCCAGGTCGCGCGCGCGGCATCGGCCGCGGCGTCGAGATCCGCGGCGTCGACGTCGCGTTCGACGTCGGTGAACTCCGTCCCCATCATCCCGTCGATCGCGCTCGCGAGACCCGACTCGAGCGACACGAGGTCGTACCCCCCCTCGAGGACGAGCGCCATCCGCCCGTCCGAGGAGCGCTCCGCCTGCGCCGCGAGGGCGCGCGCCATCCATCCGAACGCCCCCTCCGTGACGGTCATCTCGGCGAGCGGATCGTGGAGCGCCGCGTCGAAGCCGGCGCTGACCAGGATCATCTCCGGCGCGTACGACTCGAGGACCGGGAGGATGACGCGCTCGAATGCGCCGCGGTACATCGCGTCGCCGCCGCCCGCGCCGAGCGGCACGTTCACCGTGAAGCCGCGTCCGTCCCCCTCGCCGCGCTCCTCGCGCCCGCCCGTCCCCGGGTAGAAGGGGTACTGGTGCGTCGAGACGTAGAGCACGCTCGGATCGCGCCAGAAGATCTCCTGCGTCCCGTTCCCGTGGTGGACGTCGAAATCGACGACGGCGACGCGCGAGACGCCGCGCGCGCGCGCGTGCGCGGCCGCCACCGCGACGCTGTTCAAGAGGCAAAAGCCCATCGCCTGGGCGGGCCGCGCGTGGTGGCCGGGCGGACGGAGGAGCGCGACGCCGCGCCGATCGGTGCCGTCGATCATCGCGTCGACCATCGCGACGAGGCCGCCCGCCGCGGTACGCGCGGCGTCCACGCTGCGCGCCGCGTAGTACGTGTCCGGATCGACGTAGCCGTGCTCCCCCCGGAGGTCGTCGAGCGCCGCGACGTACGACGCGTCGTGGACACGGACGAGCTCGTCGTCCGTCGCGGCGCGTGCGGCGATGCGGCGGAACGCGTGGCGCGAGCGCGCGATCGCTGCGCGCGCGGCCTTGAGCCGCTCCGGGCGCTCTGGGTGGTACGCCATCGGGCGATGCTGATCGAACAGCGGATCGTCCACGAGGAGAATATCCCCACGATCCGTCCGGCGTCGCGCGGCGCTCGTGTCGCTCGTCTCGTTTGTCTCGGTTTCCGGATGCATCTGTCTGGTTTGAGCGGTTCGGCTCCGGCTATGTTGCCGGGCTCGGCGCGCGGATGATAGCGTGCCATGGCCGCGGTCGCGCGGGGCTTTGGCGGTCGCCGGCGGTGTTTGCCGCGACGCTCGCCGTTTCGGGTCGCGTGTGCGGCGCGTGGGAGGCACTCGAGGGCGAATGCGAACCAAGATCATCGCAGTCAACGCCGTCATCGTCGTTCTGGTGGGGCTCTTGTCGTTCACCCTCGTGCGGAGCGCGCTGGTGTCGGCGTCGAGCAACACCGCTCTCTTGCTGAACGACGCCCGCCACGACGCGCAGGCCTCGTCGGCGCGCCTCCAGCTCGACGGCCTGCGGATGGAACGCTGGCTCGCCGGCAAGGCGTCGGAGCCGGCGACGATCGACGTCCTCGGCAAGGCGAGCCCCGCGGCGCGCGGCGAGGCGGCGACCGCGCTCTGCGACGCGATCTTCACGGGCGCGAAGCAGTCGCCGATGTTCGGCGGCGCCGTCCCGTCGCTCGTGGTCCTCGTGGACGCGCAGGGGAAGAGCATCGGCCGGAACGGGTCGAACCTGGGGCGCGGTGACGATCTCGCGGCGCTCTACGCCGGGCTCAAGGACGCGCTCGCGACCGGACACTCGGGGAGCGACGTGTGGGTCAACCCGGAGCGCAACGATCAGTACCTCGCGTCGTACGCGCCGGTGCGGAGCGACACGGGCAAGGTGGTCGGCGCGATCATCGCCGGTTTCACGCTGAACGACGAGCTCTCGCGCGTGAGCGACGCGACGACCGGGCGGCCGCTGAAGCTCGTGATGACCCGCGGCGACGACGTGGGCATCGTCGCCAACTCGGCGAACGGCGGCGGCGACGCGCTGAACGAGATCGTGACGAAGACCGCGAAGGACGCGGTGAAGGGGGCGCTCGCGTCGGGTCACGTGGCGGCGACGTCCGCTGACGAGATGATCGTGGCGGTCGCGCCGATCGAGGGCTTCGGCGACGGGAAGCGCGCCGCGATGGTCTCGGCGAAGCCGGCGTCGCTCCTCGAGAACGTGAGCGGGATGATCCTGCCGCTGATCGGCGGCGCCACGGCGCTCGGCCTCCTCCTCGTGGTGGTCGCGGGGTGGCTCCTCGGGAGCTACGTCACCGGGCCGATCGCCGAGCTCGAGGAGGGGCTGCTCGCGATCCTCAACGGCCAGACGGACAAGCGCTTCCAGCTCGATCACCCGGACCTCGGCGGCCTCGCGTTCCGGATCGACCAGCTCCTGAACCAGCTCATGGGGATCGAGGAAGACACGACCGACGACGAGGGGCGCGTGTCGAAGGCGCCGTCCGCGACGAACTTCAGCGACGCGATGTCGGTCGAGCAGGACGGCGCGGAGGGGATGGATCAGGCCGCCCTCCAGCAGCTCGCGAAGGAGCCGCCCGACGCGTACTACGCGCGCATCTACAGCGAGTACATCGGCGCGAAGAAGGGGCTCGGCGAGTCCACCGATCACATCACCGAGACCGCGTTCCGGAGCCGCATCTCCGCGATGGAGCTCGACGCGAGCAACAAGTACGGCAAGCCGGTCCGGTACAAGGTCCAGGTGCGCGGCCGCGAGGTCGTCCTCCTCGCGATTCCGCTCGGCTAGCGGCCGGCGAGGGGACGGTGTAGCCACCGCCCGTAGCAAGCATTACGGTTAGGCGCGGCATCGCCGGCGAGGGCTCATGGGATTTTTCGATCTGTTCAAGGGGAGCAACAAGGGCGGCGGAGGGGACAAGAACGTCAGCGCGGGAGCCAAAGACGCCGCGAAGTGGGCCGACGTCGCGGGGAGCAAGCGCTCGCAGAACTTCGACCGGCAGGAGGCGCTCGCGAACCTGGCCGAGATGAAGACGCCGGAGGCGGCGGCGGCGCTCCTTCGGCGGTTCACGTTCCACATCGACCCGTCGATCACGGATCAGGAAGAGAAGGACGTGGCGTTCCACGGCGTCCTCGCCGCCGGCGAGGGGGCGATCGAGCCGATCCGCGCGTTCGCCGCGAAGGCCGAGAGCCTCGCGTGGCCGATGAAGCTCTTGAAGGAGCTCGTCGCCGAGGAGGACTACGTCGAGGAGCTCATCGCGTGGCTCTCGAAGTGGGACACCGAGTACGCGAAGTTCATCGATCCGAAGACGCAGCTCCTGGCCGCGCTCGAGGAGCACGTCGACCCGCGGATCCGCGCCGCCGTCGAGCCGTTCCTCGAGGACGTGAACGAGACCGCCCGCTACCACGCGGTGGGGACGACGTTCGCGCAGGGTGACGCCGAGGCGATCCCCGCGCTCCTCCGCGCGCTCCTCGAGGAAGAGAGCTTCCGCGTGCGAAACAAGATCGTCGACGGCTTCGCCGCGCGCGACTGGGTCGTCCCCGACGACCAGCGCGATTCGATCCGCAAAATCCTCCCGCCGGGCGTCTCGATCGACGGCGAAGGCCGCCTCAAGCGCCGCCCGGAGTGACCGCGACGTAGGTTCCTAGATTCACCGACGCATGATCGGCTGGGGAGCTCGAGGGGAGCGGCCGCGCTCCCCTCGAGCCCGAGTGGACGAAGTCCAGCTTGCTGGACGAAGTCCGGGAGGGCCCACGAGGACCGAAGGCCCGGAGTGAAACCAGACTAATCCGAGACCTTCGCGTGCGTCGGCAGCGAGATGCCGAGGGCGATGGTGATCATCTGGTTGAACTTGAACGTCTGATCCTGGTCATCGATCTTCGGCGGGACGTTCGGGAACTTCCCGTTGTTGCCCGCGCCGCGTGAATCGAAGCCGGCGCGGTTCCACGAGAACGGGAGCGCGCGGTATTCGAGCCCGATCGACAGGAGCTCGCTCACGTAGAAGTTCAGACCGAGCCCGAACGTCGGCGCGATCGCGGTGCGCGACGCGAGCGCGAACGACGACGGATCGGTGCACAAAGGCTGCCCCGACCCACCGCAGTTGCCGCGCTCCTGGACACCGACGAAGGCGACCCCGCCGTGGAGGTAGGCGTCGGTGTCCACGAAGATCTTCTGAAAGATGGCGAACTTCCCGCGGAATGGGACGAACGTGGCCTGCGGCGCCGCGACGTAGGTCAGCTTCGCCGTCTGATCGCCGAAGTTTTTTGGGGCGACGTTCGCCGCGGTGCGGTTGTTGCGAATCGCCACCGCGTCGATCTGATCGGTCAAGTCGGTGGTGGAGCTGACGACGCCGTACGCGCCCCAAACGCCGACGCCGAGCCAGTCCTTGATATGGTATTGGAGGCGCCCGCCGACGAAGATCGTCCGGCGGTACTCGTCGAGCAGCGTGAACGACGTGGTCGGCGCGAGCTCGAAGCGCCCTTCGCGATAGAGGCGCAGCTTGCGCGCCGCGGGGGCGCCGGCGAGCGGCCCGGTGAGCTGGATCTCCTGCGCGTTCGCGTCGGTCTCGGCTGCGAGGAGCGCGCCGGCCGCGAGCGCCGCGGAAACGAGGAGCGTGACGAATCGTCGCATGGCGTGGGTCCTCATTTCGGCAACCGATACTCCCAAGAGAACGGGAGAAAGATGCTCAATCCGACTTGGGCCTGGACGTTGTTCGTGAGCCGGTTCTCTTTGTACCAGTTGTTCTTGTCCTGGAGCTGCGCTTGGGTCTGCCCGACGATCGAGTCCGTGTTCTCGAGCTTCTCGTTGTAGATGTAGTCGCGAACCTCGAGCGTCGCGGCGAACCAGCGATTCAGGAAGATCCGGAGGCCGAGACCGGCGTTGAACGCCACCTTCGGCTCCCACGAGAAGTTTCGGTTGTCGGGGTCGATGACCGGGATCGGCCGCGTCGAGATCGCGCCGACGCCGCCGACGACGTACGCGTCGTAGTGAAAGATGAAATCGCTGAAACCGGCGAACTTGCCGTACATCGGGACATACGTGAAGTTCAGCGCAGCGGCCCACTGGTATTCGTTCAGCGGGACGGCGACGCGCGTGGCGCGCCGGTTCTCGAAGTTGAAATCGGAGTCGCCGTTCAGCCCCGCGTACAGCGTCCCGTTCACGCCGACGGCGAGGACGTTCGAGATGTAGTAGTTCGCCGCGAGTCCCGGGCCGGGGTGGCTCACGAACTGATCGTTGAGCGTGAACGCCCAATACGGATTCAGCTCGAAGCGGCGCGCGCGGAGCGCATAGATCTGCTGGACCGCGTAGATCTCGGCGTTAATCGTCTTGTTTTGCGCGGCCTTGATGTCCGCCTGCTTGGGGCACGCCGACGGATCGATGTCGCAGATGCCCCCTTCGCCTGTCGCGCCCCCGCCAGGCGGAGGCGTGGGCGTCGGAGTCGTCGCCTGCGGCTGATCGAGCTCCACGGTCCCACCCGCGCCCGCCGCCGGCTGGCCGGTCGCCGGGGCGTCCAGCTCGATCTCGGCGCCTCCCGAGGCGCCCGCCGCGGCACCGGCGGGCGGCGGCTTCGGCTTCGCGCCCCCCTTCTTCTGTGCGAGGGCGGAAGGCGAGGCGAGCGCCACGACGAGCCCCGTCGCGAGCGCCGTCAGGCTCGTGAGCCTCGTGAGCCTCGTGAGGAGTCTCCCGGTGGGTCGAGGCACCTTTCGTTTGTATCCCACGAGACTCGAGCCCGCGGGCCTAGCCTGGTCCATCGTTACCCCTTCCGCATCCACTGCACGCGTCAGCTGCACCGAACGGAGCACCGCGCTACACAACTGCCTTGAACAACTGGGGAATCAGGCTTACAGCGATGTGGGCGCGACTATAACACGCGTAAATTCGCACAATCAATGAGAATCGGCCCTCTCGACCCCTCGGGCCCGCGCCCATTTTTCGGGCTCCGGCCGCGTGGAGAGCTAAGCGGCGGCGGCTTCGTCATCGCCTTTACCAAAGAGCGCCTCGACAAAGTCGTCGGGGCGGAACTCACGAAGATCCTCGGCTCGCTCGCCGAGGCCGATGTAACGAACCGGCACCTTCAGCTCGTCGCAGATACCGAGCACGACGCCGCCTTTGGCGGTTCCATCTAGCTTCGTCAGGATGATACCCGTCAAGTCCAGAGCGTCTTTGAACATCGACGCCTGATTGAGCGCGTTCTGGCCGGTGGTCGCGTCGAGGACCAGGAGGGTCTCGTGCGGCGCGCCGTCGAGCGCCTTCGCGATCGTCTTCCGCACCTTCTTGATCTCGTCCATCAGCGGGCTCTTCGTGTGGAGGCGCCCGGCGGTGTCGACGAGGAGGAGATCGACCTGGGCCTCCTTCGCCTTCGTCGTCGCTTCGAACGCCACAGCGCCCGGATCAGCCCCCTCCTTGCCGCGGACGACGTCGGCCGATACGCGCTTCCCCCACACCTCGAGCTGCGCGACCGCCGCGGCGCGGAACGTGTCCCCTGCGCCGAGCATGACCTTCTTCCCGTCGGCGGTGAACTTCGTGGCGAGCTTGCCGATGGTGGTCGTCTTCCCGACGCCGTTCACGCCGACCATCAGGACGACCGTCGGCTTCCCCGAAAAGCGGATCGTCCCGCCGTCGATCGTGAGGATGCGCGCCGCCTCGGCGCGGAGCGCGGCCCACACGGCATCCGAGTCGGCGAGCTCGTTCTTCTGGAGGCGATCGCGGAGGCGCGCCAGGATCGACTGCGTCGTCTTCACGCCCACGTCGCTCGTGAGCATGACCTCCTCGATCTGCTCGAGGATCGCCGGGTCGATCTCTTTCTTGCCGGTGAAGAGCGCCGTCAGGCGGGCGATGAAGCCACCGCGCGTCGCCGCGAGCCCCTTGCGGAGCCCGGCGATGTCCCGCTTCGCCGCCGGCGGCGCGCTGGGCTTCGCCGCTTCGACGGGCTTCTCCCGCTCGCGCTCGGGCGCCTCGACTTCGGCGGCGTGCTTCGGCGGCGCGGCTGGTTGAGCCTCTCGCTTCGTGGGCTCGGCTGCTTGCTTGCGAGCGTGCGCGTCGCCCGTCGTACCGGCCTTTCCGGCCGCGGGCGCCTTCGCCGCCGCGAGGTCGCTTTCGCGCGCCTTCGGCGCCCCCTTCGCTTCGCGATCGCGCGGCGGCGCTTCGATTCCTGGCGGTGTGCTGCGGCCGCGCGAGAAGAAGAGGAAGAGGCCGATCGCGAGGACGAGGGCGATCCCGATGAGAACGTAGGTCATTCGAGTCTCCCTGGCCCTCGGCGCAAAGCGCGGTTGACTATAGGAAGGCTCATGGAGCCCCGTCAATGTCGCCTCGCGCGGTGGGGGCGAGGCGATCCACGTCCTGCTCCATGCGCGCGTCGACATCGGCGAGGCCGAACGCGGCGCGCTCGACCGCCTCGGCCCAGCGGGACGCGCGCACGTCGGTCTCGGCGACGCGGCGGACGTGTCCCGGCGTCGCTTCGGGGCGCGCGTCGTACGGGCGACCGCGAGCGCGCGCCCACTCGACGAGGCTGCCGAGAAGCGCGCGCCGGCGCGAGACGAGCGAGAGGACGACCTCGCCCGGCGGCGGGAGCTTCTGCCGGAGCTCGCGGTGGAGCGGCCCCTCGGCGACGAGCGCCCCTTCGGTGATCGGCTCGGGGGGGGCGAGATCGAAGCCGCCCGACTCGTCGGTGAACGCGGTCGCGGCGATCTCCACCCTGCCGAAGCCGGGGCGCTCGATCGCGATGCGCGCGTGGACGAGCGGCGATCCGTCGTGCGCGTCGACGGCGCGGCCGGTCCATCGGTTCACGCCGGCAGCGGCGGGGCGAACGAGATCGATGCGCGGCTCGGGCGCCGCGGGCCGGACCGGTCGCGGCGGCACGATCGTCCGCGTCTTCGCGCCGACGCGGCCGAGGACGACGAACGCCGCGACGGCGATCCCCGCGAGGACGAGCGGGAGCTGTCGCCACGGGCTCGGCGCGTTCACCGGAACGGAGACGACGAGCGGCTCCCCGACCTCGAACCACGGAGCGTCGGGGAGGTACTGGAGGACGAGCGACGCCGACGCCGCCGGCGGAGGGACGAACGTGGCGACGACGTGCGCGCGCCCCGCTTCGACCGTCCCGGCGCCGACGACCGCGTCACCGAGGCGCGCCTCGATCGTCCCTCCATGGAGATCGCCGGCGCGCGTCGTCGCGAGGACGTCGAGGCCGATCCCTTCGTCCGGCGCGCCGCCGCGCGGCGCCGCCGCGAGCGCGAGGTGCACCCGCGCACGCCGCTCGATCTGCACGGCGTGCGTCGCGGCGGTCACGTCGGCGTCGCCCTGGAACGCGACGCGGAGCTCGCCCGTGCCGGGCGGGCCCATCCGATCCATCGGGATCTCGAAGCGTGCGCGCCCCGAGCTGTTCGTCGTCGCGGTGCCGAGCGGCGTCCCGAGCTCGTTCGTGATCGCGAGCATCAAGTTGGGCGCGGCGGCCCCTTCGTCGTCGGCCGAGGCGACCGCCTGGATCGAGAGCGCGTCGTCGTCGAGGTGGACGACGTGCGGCTCCGGATCGAGCGCGAGCGCGAGCGATCGACGCGTGAGATCGATCGTGACGTCGAGCTTCGCGGGATCGAGCAGCGGCGTCGCGCGCGACGTGAGGTGGACGACGTAGTGATCGACGGGGAGCGGAATGCGGACGCAGAACCGGCCCGCCTCGTCGACGACGAGGACCGCGGTCGTTTCCCCTTCCACCTGCGTCGGTGGCGCGTGGAGCGCACATCCCGTGGGGGTCTCCTCCGCACCGAAGCGCACCGCCTGCGCGCCCGTCCCCCTCTCGAGCGTCACGAGGAGGGGCTCGGTCGCGATCGGGTCGCCGGCATCGTCCTGGAACGTACCGCTCACGACGACGGCGCCGGGTGAGCGCGCGGCGTGCGCCGTGATCCGCGAACCGCCGTGGACGTGGATCCGCGGTGATTCGGCGCGCGCCGCGCGCGGCGCCGCGACGGCGATCGACGCTACGGCGACGAGCTGCGCGATCCGTCTCGTCGCGTGCCTAGCGGCGCCGAAGGCGCCCGCGTCCAGGCTGAAGTTCCTTGTCATGCCGCCGTCCAAATCGAAGCGCATTCCGTCGCCAATGTCGAAAGCGAAAAGCGGCGGCGAAGCCGTCCGCGTCCAGCCAAGTCGGGGGGCCAGTGTAGTGAAGGACTTCGTGACTGGGTCTGGACGCGGCGCCTTCGGCGCCGTTACCCTCGACACGCGCATGCAGCGAACGCTCGCGGATCGTCCGCTGCTCCTCGTGGTGTGGCTCGCCTGCGCGTGCGCGTTGTGGCTCGCCGGCGCGGCGGTGCTCGAGCGCGAGAGCCTCGCGCAGAGCCGGACCGCGTACCTGATCGATCGACTCAAATACCCGCCGCCGAGCGGGCTCGCCGACGACTTCCGCGTCCGCACGAACGCGGCGCTGGCGCTCGGCGCGACGCGCGACGAGGCGGCGGTCGCGCCGCTCTGCCAGGGCCTCTCCGATCCGAGCGACGTGGTCCGCCAGGCCGTGGCCGCGGCGCTGAATCGCCTGGCGAGCGCGGGGAGCCTCGGGTGCCTCCGCGCGCGCCTCGCCGTCGAGCAGAACGCCGACGTGAAGCTCCAGATCACGCGGACGATCGACGCGCTCGCGGCGGCGTCCACCCCGCCTCCCGAGTACGTCCCGAAGAACGTGCAAAACGCACGCTTTTACGTGGCGCTCTCGCCGATCGCGAACCGGACCGGGCGCCCGCAGGGCGAGATCGACAAGGTGATCCTGGCCGCCGTCCGCGACAAGCTCGACTCGCTGGGGAACGTGCAGATTGCACCGATGCGCGAGGCGCCGGACGCGGCGCGGGCGGCGCTCGCGAAGCGCAAAATGAAGGGGTACTACCTCGAGGTCGCGGTCGAGAAGTTCGACTACTCGGACGGCAACCTCCGGATCCGCGTGAAGTGCGCCGTCTTCGACTATCCGGGGAAGAACCTCCGCGGCGAGATCCCGGCGGGGATCACGCAGAGCGGCGTCTCGCCCGGCGACCGGTCCGCCGAGGACAACTTGATGCGGATGGCCGCCGAGCGCGTCGTCGAGCTCTTCTCGCAGAATTTCCGGTGAATCCCCGCGAACCGATTCACCGCCGGAAAATGTGGCGCGCGAGGGCGCTCATCGTGCAACCTTTGAATGGATTCCCGCGCTCTCGAGGGCAACGATGACCACCTCCATCAACCCCGCCGTGGCTCCGCCGGGCGCGCGTCACCAGCGCAGCGTCCGCAACTACCTCCTCGATTCGCGGTTCCAGCTCAAGTACGCGGGGCTCATCGTCGCGGTGGCGGTCTTCATCAGCGCCGTCCTCGGGGTCTTCCTCTACTCGACGAGCGGCGAGGTGGTGGAGCAGAGCCAGCGGGTGGTCGACGAGAGCCGGAAGGTCTCCGACGTCGTCCGGATGAACATCAAGAACGATCCGATCTACGGCGGGAACCCGGAGCTCGCGACGTCGTTCACCGCGGCGTCGAGCGACACCGACAAGAAGATCGCCGAGCAGCAGCAGGTGCTCGTGCGGCAGCAGCGCGCGATGCTGACCGGCGTCGTCGGCGGGCTCAGCGTGATGGTCGTCCTCATCGGCCTCCTCGGCATCTGGTTCACGCACAAGGTCGCCGGGCCCATCTACAAGATGAAGATGCTCCTCGGTCAGGTCGGCGACGGGAAGCTCACGTTCCACGGCCGCCTGCGGAAGGGGGACGAGCTCCAGGACTTCTTCGAGGCGTTCCTCAGCATGGTGGAGAAGCTGAAAGAGCGGCAGGCAGCCGAGGTCTCGGCGCTCGAAGCCGCGATCGACGGCGCGCGCGCGTCGGGCGCCGACGAGGCAGCGCTTGAAAAGGTGCTCGACGTGCGCGACACGATGAAGAAGGCGCTCGACGCGTAACGCGCGGCGCGAGCGAGTGAGTGCGCAACGCGAGTGAGAGAGGGGAGAATGGTGCCGCCACTCGCGGGTGCTCGCCGCCTGCGGCGGCTGCGCGCGCGATGGGGGAGACTTTGGACTAGGCGGTGATCGCCCCTTCGATGTACTCGACGGACGCGATCCCGCCGTCGAACGACACCGCGGCGACGTCGATCCGCATGCGATCGATCCCCGGCGCCGCGGCGAGGCGCTCGCTCCACAGGCGCTCCGCCGCCGCGATGATCCGTGCGCGCTTCTTCCCCGCGATGCTGGCGAGCGCACCTTCGAACGCCGTGCGGCCCCGCGTGCGGACCTCGACCATCACCGCGAGGTCGCCCCGCTGGGCGACCAGATCGATCTCGAGCCGCCCCACGCGGAGGTTCGTCGCGAGGATCGAGAAGCCGCGCGCGACGAGGTAGTCGGCGACGACCTGCTCCGCGCGCCTCCCGCGCGTCGCTCGCGGATCATCCCGGAGCGCGCCGGCCCGCTCGACTCGCGTCGCGCGTGCTCTCGGCGGATCGCTCGCCGTCACCGGCGGGCAACCAGAGCGCCCCGCGACGTTCGCGAGTCCGGCTGGGGAGCGCGAGGGGAGCGGCGCTCCCCTCGCAACCAGACTAATGGCACTGCTTGCCGTTCGGGTTGCACGACTCGGCGACGCACGTCTTGAGCGGGCTGTACTCCGTCCCGCTCTTCACGCAGTACGATCCGGTGAGAAAGGTGTCCTGTCCCGGGATCGGGAAGAGATCGAGCGGCTGGCAGGTGAAGCCGTCGGGGCAACTGCAGTAGTTCGCTCCGTCGTCGGTCTTCCCGTCGACGTTCGCGCAGCGGCACGAGCAGTAGACCGCCTTGTCCGTCGTGCGATCGCTGCATTGCGGGCGCACGAGCGCCTTGTTCGGATCGCCCGGATCGCCGGTGATCGGCGTCTTCTCGCCGGGGACGGTGCACGCCGACCCGCCGGCGGGCCCCTGCCCCTCCGGGTTCTGCCCGTACGGGCACGAGACGCGGCCGCGGAAGTGATACACGAGGCACACACGCGTCTGGCACTGGAAGCTCTTCGACTCGATGTTGACCTCTTTGTCGTCGAAGCCGCTGAACTCCTGATTGTACTCCTGCTCCGGAATGCACGGATCACCCACGCCAGTCGCTTTGCAGCCCGGCGCGGCGAGGATGGCGACGAGGCCACAGGCAGTCAGCCCAAGGAGCCCATGGGCGAAGATCGAGCGAGTCATGCGGCGGAGCTCCCCTGGTCTGGACGCGGGCGCCTTCGGCGCCGCTTGGTGAGAGACCTGCGTGTGAGGTTGGCCGGCGCCAACGGACGATGAAACGCCTACGGGTTGCAGGCTAGACGACCGGACTTCGAAACGTCAACGACGATGCAGCTTGGAGCCCGTCGGGAATAGCCCGACGGCGCTCGCCGCCAAGGCGCGGGCACCGCGCGAGTCCAACGGCCGCGTTCTCTCCTCCGTCGAGAAATGAGACGACGGAGGGGTCGGACGCCGGGCCCGACGTCATGCGCTGGACACGACGTGGTCCGGTTCGGGGCGGCGACGAGACGCTGCGGGCGTGACCGCGGCTGGGGGCTCGGGGGTGACTAGCGTGTGATCCAGGTATGTGTTCCATCCAGCTCCAACGACCGAAATCGGAGGCTTCGTCGCTTGCCGTTTCGCTTGACAAAATCGAAAGGCCCTCCTTACCATTCCTCCGCTTGGCGTGAATATCCTTCCGACATCGTTGAAGTATTTGGCTATTCGTTGGACGATGTCGACCTACACGCCGCGCGCTTTCCTCTTTCGACGTTTCGCGTTTCGCCACCTCTTCACTCGCTCTTCTCCTCTCTTGTTGCGCGAGGGGTGACCGCGAGGGGTCCGGCGAAGTAGCCTTTTGACGTTCGCGGTCGGAGATCGGGCCTATCCACATTTTCGCGATGGGCCACGTGCGAACGTGCAGTGCGAGCGGCATCGCAAGAGCGACGCGAGGACACGGGCCGAAACCATCAAGGAGCATGACGATGCGAGGCATCTCGAAGGCTTCACCCGCTTCATGGACGTCATGGGCGGGCATGGCGCGGAAGGCGCGTATCGCGATCTGGGCGTCGGCGCTGGGCCTCGCGGCGCAGCTCGCCTCGCCTGACGCGGACGCCCAGAAGAAGAAGCCGAAGCCCGCCGCGCCAGCGCCGACGAGCGGCGCGGTGGACGTGGAGCTCGACGCACCGGTGGCTGCGCCGGGGCAGGGTGCCGCCGCGGCGAAACCGGTCGACAACTCGCCCCCGCCGCAGGCTGGTCAGATGACCGAGCAGGCGGCGCAGGCGAAGAAGCTCTTCGACGGCGAGAAGTGGCTCGAGGCGGCGCTCGCGCTCGACCGCGTGCGCAAAGGCGAGACGGGCGACGACGAAGGGAACAAGCAGCTCGCCCAGTACCACCTGGCGATCGCGCTCTACCGGTTGAAGCTCTATCAGGGGTCGTACCAGCTCTTCAGCGAGATCGCCGACAAGCCGAACCACCTGAAGTTCAACGAGACGCTCCTCTGGCTGTCGAAGCTCGCGACCGATCTCCCCGAGCCCGCCGACATCGTAGAGCGCGTGGGGAAGTACAACGACGAGCAGATCGCCCGCTTCAACAATACGAATCAGCGCGATCTCTTCTGGCAGCTCAACTACCTGCTCGGCCGCTACAAGTACCGGAACCGGCAGTACGAAGACGCGCTCCGCCTCTTCTCCAAAGTCGGGCGTGAATCCAAATACTACGTTCAGGCGCAGTTCTTCGCGGGGATCAGCAACGTCCAGCTCCGCAAGTCCGTCCCCGCGGTGCAGTCCTTCCAGCGGATCGTCGGCGCGATCGACGAGGGGGTCGAGGGGGTCGAGGACGAGGCGCGCATGCGCGACCTCGCCTACCTCTCGATGGCGCGCACCTACTACTCCGCCTCGGTGCGCCTCGACGAGAACAACACGCCGCAGATCGACGCGCAGAAGCTCTCGGCCGCGGTGAAGTACTGGAACAAGGTCGACGTCGCGAGCGAGTACTGGCTCGACGGGCTCTTCGAGGAGTCGTGGGCCTATTTCATGGCCGGCGACTACCCGCACGCGCTCGGGAACATCCACACGATCCAGGCGCCGTACTTCCCGAACTCGCACTACCCCGAAGCCGAGGTCCTGAAGTCGGTCATCTACTTCGCGAACTGCCAGTACGAGGACGCGACGGTCATCGTCGGCCAGTTCCAGGGGAAGTACCAGCCGATCTACGACGACCTCAACAAGGTGCTCGGCCGCTTCAAGGGGGACAACCAGGAAGAGGCATTTTACAAGTTTCTCCGCGAGGTTCGCGAGGGGAAGACGGATCTCAAGCCGAACATCAAGCCGCTGGTCGAGAACGCGCTCTCCGATCGGCAGCTCCTCCGGAACCTCGAGTACGTGAAGGTGCTCGATGAGGAGGCGGGGCGGTTCAAGGCGAAGCCCGCGAGCTTCCAGACGTCGGCGCTCGGCAACGACGTGAAGGACTCGCTCCAGCTCGCCCGCGAGCTCGCCGTGCGGAACGCCGGACAGCTCGCGCGCGACCGCTACCAGCGGAACCTCGACGAGCTCAACGAGCACCTCCGGAACAGCGCGAAGATCTTGATCGACATCACCGCGGCGCAGAGGAACCAGCTCGACGTCGCGATCGCCGGCGGGCAGGTCACCGCCGCCGAGTCGAAGGCGAACATCGTGAAGCCCGACGAGGAGCACGTCATCTGGCCGTTCAACGGCGAGTACTGGCGCGACGAGCTCGGGTTCTACCGTCAGACCATCACCTCGAAGTGCGGGAGGTAGCAGTGATGTATCGGACACTGAGCGTGCTGGTGGCGGCGCTCGCCCTCAGCGTGGCGAGCGCGGCGAGCGCGCAGACGGCAGGGGGCGCGTGCATCGGGGACAACGCGAAGAAGGAGCTCGCGGTCTGCCCGAACACCGGGCCTGCGACGTTCGACGTCGGCAAGCATGGGAAGGCGCCGCAGGTGAACTTCCACTCGGCGCCGCAGGCCGCCGACCTGAAGAAGCGCGACCAGGCGATCAAGCCCACGAACCCGGAGCTGGACATCCCGCGCGACGAGCGACGGAACCGCCTCCAGGCGCGCGCGCGAGCGCTCCTCGTGACCGAGATCAGCGGCCTCGAGAACCTGTTTCGATCGACGCCGAAGAACGCGCCCGATCGCGTCGAGCTCGCGCGGCGCCTCTCCGAGGACTACGTCGAGCTCGAGAGCGCCGCGTTCCGCGAGAAGACGCAGGCCGAGATCGACCGCGACAACTTGAAGAAGCAGAACCCGGCGGGCGCCGGGCAGAAGCAGGCCGTCGCGAACCAGGCCGCCACCGTCATGAACGGCGCGCGGACGAAGGCCGAGCAGTACTACGGCCTCATCAAGAACGAGTACCCGAACTACTCGAAGCTCGACGAGGTCCTCTACTACCTCGCGTACGAGTACGAGCAGTCGAACGACAACGCGAACGCGCGCAAGGTCTACCTCGAGCTGATCAACAAGCGCCCGGACTCGAAGTACATCCCGAACGCGTACCTCGCGTTCGGCGAGCTCTTCTTCAACGAGGCGCAAGGCGACCCGTCGAAGTGGGACCTCGCCGCGCAGGCGTACACCGAGGTGATCAAGTTCCCGCCGGAGAAGAACAAGGTCTACGGCTTCGCCTGGTACAAGCTCGGGTACGTCTTCTGGAACAAGGGCGAGTTCGAGAAGGCGCTCAACGCGTTCAAGAAGACGATCGACTGGGGCGTCACGTACTCGCAGCAGCCCGGCGCCAGCAAGCTCGCCGACGCGGCGCGGAAGGACACGATCCCGGTGTACGCGCTCCGCGGTGATCCCGGCGCGGCGTACAACTACTTCCACAACATCTCGGGCGACCCCGCAGGGTCGAACGAGAAGACGTTCAAGATGATGGACGATCTGGGGATCAACTACCTGGACACCGGCCATTATCCCGAGGCGATCACGCTGTACCGCGACCTGATGGCGCGCGACCGGAACGGCGAGAAGCACTGTCTCTATCAGTCGCACATCACCGAGGCGACGCTGGCGATGAAGTCCGGCCAGAAAGAGGCGGTGAAGGTCGAGCTCGACAACCAGGCGAAGAACTACAACGAGTTCAAGCAGGGGAACCACACCGCCGAGGCGAAGCAGGAGTGCGGGAACAAGACCGCGGCGCTCCTCAGCGAGACGGCGATGGCGTGGCACCTCGAGACCGTCGGCTCGAACGGGCAGCGCGGCACCGGCGACAACAAGACCATGTCGCTGGCGGCGTACCTCTACAAGAAGATCGTCGACAACTGGACGGCGCAGGAATTTGCAGGCTACACGTTCCCGCGGATCGTCAAGGAGGACTGGCCGAACATCTACAAGGTCAAGTACGCGATGGCCGACCTCCTCTACTTCCAGCAGCGCTGGGCGGAGTGCGGGCCGGCGTTCGACAGCGTCGTCGCGGAGAACCCGAACGCCCCCGAGGCGGCCGAGGCCGCGTACGCGTCGGTGCTCTGCTACCAGAACATCTACGAGGCGACGCACACGGGCGGCGCGGATCGGCGCGGCTCCGGGAACATGCCGGGGAGCGCGAAGCGGAGCGCGGCGGAGCAGAAGGCCGACGAGGACGCGAAGCTCCAGCCGAAGCAGCTCACCGACAACCAGAAGGGGATGATCACCGCCTTCAACCGGTACATCTGTTACATCCACCCGGCGCCGGGTGACGCGACGGGGCAGGACCAGCTCGTCGAGGTCAAGTACGC
>Ga0070689_100001110_pt1 | contig 16911 bp, 11 predicted proteins | sample KBSS23HmetaG_FD_64669 | JGI IMG/M metagenome (GOLD analysis project Ga0070689, IMG submission 64669) | Switchgrass rhizosphere microbial communities from Kellogg Biological Station, Michigan, USA - KBS S2-3H metaG | ecosystem: Host-associated > Plants > Roots > Rhizosphere ...
GGACGCGGATGGGCGGTTGTGGACCGCCGACGTTGCGACGATGCACTTCTATGCACTGCCCGACCTCGCTCCGTCGGGTCAGCCACCTTCCCCGGCGCAGGTTGGAGCGCCGGTGCCCGAGCGCGTGCTGGGCCGCGTGATGTTCGATCGAGATGGAGCACTTTGGTGTTCGAATGGCATCAACGGTGGACTGTTTCGCATACGTTCAGTCACGGCGAGCAAAGCCGAGTTGGAAGAGTTCAAGCCGGCTGACGGCCTGACCGATGGAACGCCGGGGCGCGCATTCGAGGATCATGAAGGCGATATCTGGGTCGGCACTGACGCGGGGCTCAATCGATTCGCGCCCGCAAATGTCATCACTGATCCGTCCATCTCGATCCGGACAGCTGGCGCGCAAATTACTGCTTCAAGAGACGCCGTCTATGTTGCCGACGGCTGGGTGCCGCCCGCCCCCGCGACGGTGCACAGGGTTCAGACCATTTACGCCATCACCGACGGCGCGCCCCGATCGCTTCCCATCAACATTGGCAACATGTCGGTGTTGAACGCACATGGCTCCAATGGAACCTTGATCGCGAGTCGCCAGGAGTTGCTGCGTCTGAGCGATGGTGTCTTGACGAAGATTCCGCTGCCGCAAGAAGCGACTGGTGCGGAACTGATGTCGGCGACGGAGTACGCCGGTGACCTTTGGGCGATCTTTGGCGATCGGGGCTTGTTTCGACGGCGAGATGAAAGGTGGACTCACATCGTGCCTCCGGACATTGTGTCTCCCTTTACGCGGGTGCGAGTCGACGAGACAGGGACGGTATGGCTCTTACAAGGTGAAAACATCCAGCGGCTCACACTGAATCGGCCAAAGGAAGGCCCAACAGGCAGCCCGGAGATCGGCGGACTCCATGCCTTTGTTTCTGATTCACGGGGAGTGCTGCTAAGCGGCGAGCGCGGAGTCTCGCACTTCGATGGCCACACTTTTCACACCTTGTCGAGGCGGCAGGCCCCGTTTCTGATTCTGGTGACAGGAATCGTCGCCGACGACGTGGGTGGAACCTGGTTCCATACGGGCGCCGGAATCTACCGTGTCTCAACTTCACAGCTTGAACGAGCCTTCCGCGATCCCGCGGTGCGAGTCGATTACCAGCGGTACGATTTGCGGGACGGTCTTCGATCCACCGTAATTCTTCAGCAGTTTGGAGGCACCGCGGCAAGGGGGCCGGACGGGCGACTGTGGTTCCTGAACTCCGACAACGTCGCCTGGATCGATCCTCATCATCTCTACCGGAATCCGGTTCCGCCACCGGTCAGCATCAAGGCGTTGACAGCGGATGAGAAGTCGCTCGACCTTGCGACAAAGCGGCTCGACCCAGGCATTTCCAAGATGCAGATCGACTACACGGCGATCAGCCTGCAAAGCCCCGACCAGGTGAAGTTTCGCTATCGAATGAAAGGCGTCGACCGGGACTGGGTCGATGCCGGCGATCGACGACAGGCCTATTACGCTCAGCTCGGCCCGGGAAATTACCGTTTCCAAGTGATAGCGGCTAACAAGGACGGAGTCTGGAACACGGTGGGCGCTTCACTGCAGTTCGAGATTCCTCCCACGTTCATGCAAAGCGGCTGGTTCGTGCTCTTGTGCGCAGCCATCGGCGCGTTCCTGCTCTGGCTTGTTTACTCACTGCGGATGCGGCAGGTTACGGCCGGCCTGCAACAACGTTTTGAAGAACGGGTGGCGGAACGCGAGCGCATCGCGCGCGAACTTCACGACACGTTGTTGCAAGCTGTCCAGGGACTGATCCTGAAGATCCAGAATGCGTCGGAGGACATTCCTGCAGACAGCCCGAGCCGAAAAGTGCTGGCACAGGCACTGGACCGTGCCGACGAGGTATTGGTCGAAGGCCGGGACCGCGTGAAGGACCTGCGAATTTCGCACGCCGTGAGTTCCGACCTTTCATCGACCATCGGCACAATGGGTTCTGAGCTGGCTCAGCAAAATTCGGTTCGCTTCAATGTATCCGTTGAAGGCACAACTCGAGCGCTGGACTCGATCGTGCGGGAAGAAGTGCTGCGCATCGCGCAGGAGGCACTCGCCAACGCGTTCCGTCACGCGAACGCATCCAAGATCGAGGCGGAAATCATCTTCGAGCGCAAAGAGTTTCTATTGCGGATACGGGACGACGGCCGCGGAATCGATGAAGTGACCCTCAAGACGGGGCGAGACGATCACTGGGGCCTGCAGGGCATGCGAGAGCGGGCGAAGAAGATTCGCGCGAAATTCGAAGTCTGGAGCCGGCGCGGGGCCGGCACCGAAATCGAGTTGAGGGTTCCTGCGCGAATCGCATATAAGAAGAGTCCCTGGGGGTGGCGCGGGCGGCGAACCGACGCCACACAAACGGAGCAATGACGCGATGGTCGATTCCAAGGCTTCCGGCCGGCGGATCCGGATCCTCAGTGTCGACGATCATCCAATGCGGGCTCCGGCGGGCGTTGAAGCGGCTTCACGCCCGCAGCGCGGCGCCGACGGCATCGAGCAGTCCCTGCAGTCCGTAGGACACGTCGACGATCCGGTCGTTCAGGAAGAATGTCGGGGTGGCGCGCACACCGCTGGCGTTGCCGCTCTCCTGGTGCTCGCGTATCCGCTGTAGATAGACCTCGTCATCCATTTCCGCCGTGAAACGCGCGATGTCGAGCCCGAGCCTGCGCGCATAGTCGAAAATATGCGCGGGATCGAGGTGCAACTGGTTCTCGAACAGCAGGTCGTGCATGGGCCAGAACCGGTCCTGGCCGCCGGCGCATTCGGCGGCTTCCGCCGCCCGTAACGCATGTGGATGGACTTCTTCGAGCGGGAAGTGCCGGAACGCGAATCGCACGCGGTTCTCGAAGCGCGCGAGTATCTGCCGCACGGCGCCGGTCGCCTGCTTGCAGTGAGGGCATTGAAAGTCGCCGTATTCCACGAGCGTCACCCGTGCATGATCCGGACCCAGGACGTGATCCACCGGCCCGAGCGGATCGACGAGAAGAAAAGTCTGTGCGTGCATGTCAGCTCCTCCATCAGGACTTGTTTGCAAGCAATGCGGATTCGATGGGCATGCGCCGCAGTGCGATGCCGGTTGCCGCGAACAGCGCGTTGCGCAGCGCCGGCACGCTCGTGGTCGTCCCGGCCTCGCCGATCCCGCCAGGCGCCTCGGCGCTGCGTATGATCTCGACGTCGATCGGTGGCACCTCGTTCATGCGCAATACCCGGTAGTCGTGGAAATTGGATTGCTGGACACGGCCCCTATCGAGTGTGATCTCGCCGTACAGCGCCGCCGAGAGGCCGAAGATGATTCCGCCCTGCAACTGCGCGACCAGCGTATCCGGATTCACCGCGATACCGGTGTCGACCGCGGTGGTCACGCGGCGCAGTGCGACTTCGCCCGCTTCGTCGACTCCGCACTCGACCACGGTGGCCACATGGCTGCCGAATGAAGTCTGGACCGAAACTCCGCGGCCGCAGCGCAGTGGCAGCGGCGTGTCCCAGCCACTGCGCTTCCTGACGCGATCGAGCGCGGCCGCCAGGCGCGGCGTCTTGCCGAGATGCAGGCGCCGGAAGTCGATCGGGTCCTTTTCGCTCATGCGCGCCAGCTCATCCATGAAGGACTCGACGGCGAACACGTTGTTGTTGGGTCCGACCCCGCGCCAGAATGTCGTATTCACGCCCGGGGGTTCTTCGCGATTGAACTCCACGCGGTAGTTAGGTATTTCGTAGGGGATGTCGACCGCGGAGTCCACACCATCGGGATCGATCCCAGCGCGAAATGCCGGGGGCAGAAAGCGCGCAAGAATTGCCGAGCCCGTAATCTTGTGTTTCCACGCGCGTATGCGCCCGCCCTCGAGGCGCGCCGACAGCACGTCGTGATAGACCGGCCGATAGTAGTCGTGGCGCATGTCCTCTTCCCGCGTCCAGACCACCTTGACCGGCCCCTGCACCTGGCGAGCGATGCGCGCCGCATCGTAGGCCATGTCGGGCTCGAGTCGGCGACCGAAGCCGCCGCCGAGCAGATGGTTGTGCACCGTAACCTGCGTCTCCCGAAGACCTGTGGCGCGTGCTATCGCCGACTGCACCCGTGCCATCACCTGCGTGCCGATCCAGGCGCGGGCCGAATTCGCCGTGACCTCGACCGTGCAATTTAAAGGCTCCATCGTCGCGTGCGCCAGCAGCGGCAACTCGTATTCCCTCGCGAACATCTTCTCCGGATCGCTCAGCCGGCCCTTTTCTCTCGCGAGTGCACCGTCGCGCTTGCTGGCTTCCCGCAGCCGCGACCAGATGAGATCGGACGACACATTGGCATTGGGGCCGTCGTTCCAACGGATATCGAGAGCAGCGAGGCCGGATTTCGCGGCCCACATGTGATCGCCGACGACCGCGACGAGATCTTCCAGAACCACGATCTGACGGACGCCGGGAATCCTCCGCGCCGCGCTGTCGTCGACACGGGAAACCGTGCCGCCCAGCACCGGGCTTTTCATGAGCGTGGCGATCTTGACGTCGGGCGGCCGCGCGTCGATGCCGTACCGGGCCCGGCCATCGATCTTTTCCGGCGCGTCCAGTCGTTTGAGCGGCCGGCCGATCAGGCGAAACTCGGCGGGATCTTTGAGCCGCACGTCTCGTGGCAGCGGCATGGCAGCCGCTCGCGCCGCAAGTTCGCCATAGTCGAGACGTCGGCCATCTTCGTGAATGACATTGCCGCAGTCGGTTCGGCATTCCGACGCTGGCACGTTCCACGCGCGCGCCGCGGTCTCGATCAGGCAGGCACGCGCCGTGGCCCCCGCCTGGCGCATGGGTTTCCAGAAGGCACGTACCGAATTGGAGTTTCCGGTGACCTGGTCGCCAATCATCGGATTCGAGTAGCGCTCGCGATCGGCCGGTGCGTGTTCGACGCGCACCTTGTTCCAGTCGGCATCGAGCTCCTCGGCGAGCACCATGGACAAGGATGTATAGGTGCCTTGTCCCATCTCCACCTGCGGGATGATGAGAGTCACTATGCCCTGAGCATCGATGCGAATGAACGCATCGGGCGCGAACGGAGCGTCGGCGGCGGGAACAGCGCTCGCCGACGGCGTGACGAATCCCAGCGCAAATCCGGCCGCGGTCGCCGTCCGCAGGAATTCGCGGCGACTCCGCAATGGCAGTTCCTCACTCACTGGCATCGCCCGCGACTGCCGCGCGTTTGATCGCCGCGCGAATGCGCGGGTAGGTCCCGCAGCGACAGATGTTTCCGGACATTGCGGCATCGATGTCGGCGTCGAGCGGCCGCGGATTTGCATCGAGCAATGCCGTCGCGCTCATGATCTGTCCCGACTGACAGTATCCGCACTGCACGACTTCCAGGTCGAGCCAGGCCTTCTGCACTCTTGCGCCGTTGACCGTGGCACCGATGCCCTCGATCGTGGTGATCTTTCCCCCGCCCACCGCGCTCACCGGGGTTACGCAGGAACGAATCGGCTGGCCGTCCAGGTGCACCGTGCACGCACCGCACAGCGCGAGACCACAACCGAATTTCGTACCCGTCATGCCCAGCACGTCGCGCAACACCCACAGCAGCGGCATGTCGGATGGAACATCGAGCTCGTGATCTTTGCCATTGACGGTGATCCTGAATATCAGTGCGCCATCCATCCGCCACCCAGCGACTTGTAGACGGCCACCAGTGCGGTGGCGGTTTGCGTGCGTGCCTGTACGAGGCTCTCCTCGGCGGAGAGCGCGTCACGCTCGGCCTGGAGGACGGTGAGGAAATCGCTGAGGCCGCCCTTGAAACGATCTCCCGCGAGACGCGCAGCGCGCGCGCTCTCCTGGGCGGCCAGCTCGAGAATCGTTTCGCGACGCTGCGACTCGCCGAAATTCGCCAGAGAATTCTCCGTGTCTTCGAGCGCATTCAGCACAGCGGCCCGGTAGCCGGCGAGCGCTGCGTCGGCCTGGGCGCGGGCAACGCCGATGCGCGCGCGCACCCGTCCGAGATCGAAAGCCGCCCAGCTCAGACCCGGCGCGACGAAATGAGTCTGTGAGTCCGCGCTGCCCAGATCCCGCCATGACCCTGCTGAGAAGCCGACCGATCCGACAAAGGTCACGCGCGGAAACAGGTCGGCCATCGAAACGCCGATGCGCGCCGTGGCCGCGGCGAGGTTGCGTTCCGCGACACGGATATCCGGTCGGCGCCGCAACAGAGCATCGGGTGCGCCGATGTCATTGAGAGCGGGCAGCGCGGGCATTGGCCTTGGCTGCGAAAGATCCGGCAGCAGTTCTTCCGGAAGACGCCCGGTGAGCACCGAGAGTCGATGAATGGTGATGGTGATCGCGGCCTGCAGCTGGGGAATGCCGGCGAGAGTCGTCGCGAGTTGCGCGGCGGCACGGGACACGTCGAGTTCGGTACCCCGGCCGGCGCTCAGTCTCGTTTGCGTGAGTGTGAGCGTCCTCTGCTGGTTGACCGAGTTCCGCTCGGCCACCGCCAGCCGCTCCTGCAGTCCGCGCAACACGCAGTAGTCGCGCGCGACTTCGCTGGTCACGATCACGATGGCGTCACGCAACGTCGCCTCGGCCGCGCCAACGTCGGCTCGCGCCGCTTCCTTGTTGCGGCGTATGCGGCCGAAGAAGTCGAGCTCCCAAAGGGCGTCGAATCCGGCCTCGTAGGTGTCGATGGTCCGCTGCGCGCGGGTCGCGTTCGCTGCTCCGATGAATTGATGCTGGCTCGCAAGCGCGTGCGAATAGGAACCGCCGACACGGATGGTTGGATATGCGTCGAAGCCGACGAGGCGCGCCGCGGCGCGCGACGCCTCGAGGTTGTCCGCGGCGCGTGCCAGATCATTGTTTGCGGCCAGCGCATCGGCGATCAGACCATCGAGCGTCGGGTCGTTGAGCAAGGTCCAGAACTGCGCGGCCACCTGCCCCTCGCCCAGCGATGGGTACCGCGCATTGCCGAAGTGCGCAGGCAATGGTCGTTGCGGCTCATGGTAGTCAGGACCCGCGGCACAGCCCACGAGCACTCCCGCCCAGAGCAGCAGCAGTCCGGTTTTCATGGTGACAGATCCGGAGCAGGCCGCGGGGCGAGGTCGCTGATCGCGGGCCGGGCACGGCGCAGCGCCAGCTCGATGGCCACGAAGAACACCGGCGTGAGGAACAAGCCGAACAACGTGACCCCCAACATCCCGGCGAACACCGCGACGCCCATCGCGTGGCGCAATTCGCTGCCCGCGCCGCTGGCGATGACCAGTGGCGCCACGCCCATGATGAAGGCGAAAGAAGTCATGAGGATGGGCCGCAGGCGCAACCGGCATGCCTCGACGGCGGCCTCGATGACCCCCATGCCCTGCTCGAGCCGGGCGCGCGCGAATTCGACGATGAGGATCGCGTTCTTGCACGCCAGGCCCACGAGCACGATGAATCCGATTTGCGTGAGCACATTGTTGTCCGACCCGGCCGAACGCACGCCGACGAGCGAGAACAACAGGCACAAGGGCACGATCAGCACGACCGCCAGCGGCAGGGCCCAGCTTTCGTACTGGGCCGCGAGGATCAGGAACACCAGCAGAACGCACAAGGGGAAAACGTAGAGCGCGACGCCGGCGGCCGATTTCTGCTGGAACGCAAGCTCCGTCCACTCGTAGCCGAATCCGTTCGGCAGCTCCTGCTTCAGGACACGCTCCATTGCGGCTGTGGCCTGGCCCGACGAATACCCCGGCGCCGCCTGCCCGTTCACGTCGGCGGCGAGGTGAACGTTGTAGTGCGATACGCGATCCGGCCCGGTCGTGAAACGCAGCGTCGCGACAGAACCGATCGGCACCGCATCGCCGGCCGCGTTGCGAGTCTTCAGATTGGCGATGTCCTCGGGGCGGGAACGAAATGTCGCATCAGCCTGCGCATACACGCGGAATACGCGGCCGAAGAGATTGAAGTCGTTGACGTACGACGATCCCAGGTAAGTCTGCAGCGTGCCGAAGATGTTCGCCAGCGGGATGCCCTCGCGCTTGGCCTTGTTGCGGTCGACGTCCGCAATAAGCTGCGGCACGGAATTCTGGAAACTCGTATACGTCGCCGGCGCCAGCAACTCGGGTTGTGTTCGCGCGGCGGCCAGCACCTCGCCGGTCACCCGCGCCAGTTCGTCGTAACCGCTGCCCGCGCGATCCTCGACATAGAGCTTGAATCCTCCGGTGGTTCCCAATCCGTTCACGGTGGGCGGCGGCACCACCAGGATGTACGCATCCGGAATGCTCGAGAGCTTCGCGGTAAGCGCCCGCGCGATTCCGGCGGCCGACAATTCCGGACTGCGCCGCGCGGTGAAGTCCTCGAGCGGCAGAAACACGACGGCAGAATTCTCCAGATTCACGAACCCATTCGGAGACAGACCCGGGAAGCCGATGGCATGTGCGATGCCCGGTGTTTTCAGTGCGAGGTCGGAAAATTTGCGGACGACTTCCTCGGTTCTGTCCAGCGATGCCGCGTCTGGCAGGCGCACCACCCCGATCAGATAGGCCTTGTCCTGAACCGGAATGAACCCTTGCGGCACGACCCGGAACATCACCCAGGTGCCAACCAGCAGGATCATGAAGCCGGCGAGAATCATCCGGCGGCGGTCGCCGAAGGTCGCGACGCGGCGCGCATAAGCGGCCGAGGCAAGTGCGAAGATCCGGTTGAACGCGGCGAATGGCCTGCCGAGAAACTTATCGATCAACCGCTGAAAGCGATCGGCCGGCGCCTGCCTCGGACGCAGCAGCAAGGCGGCGAGCGCGGGTGACAGCGTGAGCGAGTTGAAGGTCGAGATCAGCGTCGATGCCGCGATCGTCACTGCGAACTGTCTGTAGAACTGGCCCGTGAAACCGGTCAGGAATGCCACGGGAATGAAGACGGCACACAAGACCAGCATGATGGAGATGATGGGCCGCGTGACTTCGGCCATGGCCGCGTGCGCCGCGGGCCGCGCCGCGGCCCCGGCTTCGATCTTGCGCTCGATGTTCTCCACCACCACGATGGCGTCGTCCACGACGATGCCCGTTGCGAGCACCAAACCGAACAAGGTGAGCGTGTTGATCGACAACCCGAGCAGTCGCAACACCGCCAGCGTACCGATGATGGCCACCGGCACGGCCACCAGCGGTACCACGCTCGCGCGCCAGGTCTGCAGGAACACGAGCACGACGACGACCACGAGCCCCACTGCCTCGAGCAGTGTCTCGATGACCGCGTCGATGGCGTTGCGCACGAACACGGTCGGGTCGTAGGTCACCTCGTAGGTCAATCCTTCGGGGAAATTCTTCGCCAGCTCGGCCATGGTCGCGCGTACCGAGCGCGACAGTTCGAGTGCATTGGCGCCAGGTAGTTGGAAAATGGGGATCCCGACGGCCGGCGACGAATCGAGCATGCTACGCAGGCTGTAGGTCTCCGGCCCGAGCTCGACGCGGGCAACGTCACGTAGATAGACCGCCTCCCCGTCGGCGTCTGTCTTGACGACGATGTTTTCGAAGTCGGCCTGGCCGCGCAAACGACCCTGTGCGTTCACGATATACGCGAATTGTGTTCCCGATGCGGCGGGCTGACCGCCGATCTGGCCGGCGGCGACTTGCGTGTTCTGTTCGCGAACGGCAGCCAGGACATCCTCGACGATCATGCCGCGCGCGGCGATCTTGGCGGGATCGAGCCACAGGCGCATTGCATAGTCGCCGGATCCGAACACGCGCACGTCGCCCATCCCCGGGATCCTGGCGAGCACGTCACGAATCTGGATCACCGCGTAATTTCGCAGGTACAGCGAGTCGTAGCGCCGGTCCGGAGAGCGCAGGAACACCACCATCGTGAGGTCCGGCGAACGCTTTTGCGTCACCACGCCGATCTGGCGCACGACTTCCGGCAGCCGCGGTTCTGACTGCGCCACGCGGTTTTGCGTCTGCACCTGCGCGATGTCGAGATTCGTGCCATGGCGAAAGGTCACGGTGATGGCGAAGCTGCCATCTGGATTTGCAGAGGAATTCACATACAGGGCGTTCTCCACGCCGTTGATCTGCTGTTCGATCGGCGTGATGACCGACTCGGCGATGGTCTTCGGTGAAGCACCCGGATAGCGGCCGCTGACGACGACGGTGGGCGGCACCACTTCGGGGAATTCGCTGACCGGCAGCAACGGCAGCGCCACGAGGCCGGCGACCACGATGAAGATGGACAGGACCGACGCAAAGATCGGCCGGTCGATGAAGAACGACGAGATGTTCATCGGCTACTCGTGCGCGAGGATCTGCGGTTCGGGCAGTCCAGCGCCCATCGTCACTCGCCTGGCGGTGACCTGCATTCCCGGCCGAACGCGCTGCAGTCCGTTGACGACGACGACCTCGCCGGCACGCAGGCCGCTGCGGACGATGCGCAGACCCGACAATTGCCTGCCGAGTTGCACCGGCCGGTATTCGAGTCTGCCGTCTCCGGCAACGACCATAACGAAGCTCTGGGTCTGGTCCGTGCCTATGGCGCGGTCTTCGACCAGGATCGCCTGGTACCGCGCGCTGCCGAGCAACTGCACGCGCGCGAACATTCCTGGCGTGAACAGGCCTTCCTTGTTGGACAGCACCGCGCGGCCGCGAATGGTGCCGGTACGTGCATCGAGCCGGTTGTCGACGAAATCCATCCTCCCCTCGTGCGGGAAGCCCGTTTCATTGGAGAGTCCGACACGCACGGGATTTGCAACGTTGCGCGAGCTCGGACGTTCGCCCCGACGCGCGAGTTCCTGATAGCGCAGGTATGCATTTTCGTCTCCGTCGAAGTACACGTAGATAGGGTCGGTCGACACGATGGTCGTGAGGAGCGTGCCGCCGTTGTTGCCACCGGTGACGAGATTGCCGCGCGTGACCTCGGCGCGGCTGGCCTGGCCATCGACCGGAGCCCGCACCGACGTGAACGAGAGATCCAGTGCCGCCACGTTCAGCGCCGCCTGCGCACCGGACACGGCCGCTTCACGCTGACCCAGTTCACTCGCCCGCTCGTCGACCTCCTCTTGCGATACGGCGCCCGACTCGAGCAATTGCCCCGCGCGACGCGCCTCGATTTCCGCCAGCTGCAATTGCGACTTCGCCAGGGCGAGATTCGCTTTGGCACGCTCGTAGTCGGCCTGGTACGGACGTGGATCGATGATCGCGAGCGTGTCGTCCTTCTTGACAGCCTGGCCTTCGCGAAAAAGGATTCGGTCGATGTAACCGGAGACTCTGGGCCGCACCTCGACGGTGTCGATCGCCTGAAAGCGCCCGGAGTATTCGTCCCAGTCGGTGATTCCGCGACTCAGCACTTCGGCGACCATCACCTCGGGTGGCGGCGGCTGTGGCGCGCCCGGTTTGGCGCAGCCAGCGAGCAGCAGCCCGCCCAGAATCGCGATGAACACTGACCGATGCATGTCCGGCATTACAGGCCGGGACACGCCGGACCGCGATTGCACGTTGGTATCGGCACCATCGTTCAATCGCGCACCGCGACAGAGGCCAATAGTGTCCGGAGGCATGGAAGAATCGCCGCTGGACTCGGGAAATGAACCGCCGCGGCCCGGTTACAAGATGACTGGCCGCAACGTGAGCAGCGCGCCCGAAGTCCCGAGCGTGTTTGTCGTGGACAGCGACGCCGGCACATCACGAATGTCTACTTCCAGGGATTGAACCAAGGTGTAGATCGGCGGGCCCGACACCTTCGTCCAATCGTGTCACGTCCTACGGCCTGGTCTCATCGCCTCATGAGCCGGAGTGCCGCGTGAATCGTCGAATGTGGATGCGCACGGCTCTGTCCGTCGCCGCAGCTGCGTCGGCCGTCGCTCGCGAAAAGGACACAATCATGTCGGGTCGAAATTCCATGCGAACCGGTTCGCTCGCCCGCGCCGTCGGCTGGTTGAATTCCCCTGAGCTCGATTCGGCGGACTTGCGCGAAAGGGTCGTGCTGTTCGATTTCTGGACGTACACCTGCATCAACTGGCGGCGCACGCTGCCATGGTTGCGAAGCTGGGCGGAGAGATACCGGGACCAGGGCCTGGTCGTGATCGGCGTGCACACGCCGGAATTCGAGTTCGAGAAGGACATCGACAACGTACGCCGCGCGGTCAAGGCGCAAGGCGTCGACTATCCAGTCGCAATCGACAGCAACTACGAGCTCTGGGATGCCTTCGAGAATCGCTATTGGCCTGCGCTGTATCTCGTCGACGCGCAGGGACGCGTCCGTCATCGGCAGTTCGGCGAGGGCGACTACGACCAGATCGAGGCAATCATCGTGAATTTGCTGGTCGAATCCGGCCGCAAGCTGGCGATGCCGCATGACCACACGCCGATGGGACAAGGCGCCGAGGCCACGGCCGATTGGCAAAACCTACGGTCACCGGAAACCTACCTGGGCCAAGCACGCTCGGCGGAGCCGGCACGCGACGGGCTCGCTCCGGCCGGGCTGAAACTCAACCAGTGGGTCCTGATCGGAAGCTGGAGCACGCGACGTGAATCCACGATTTCGCGCCGGCCCCATGGCAGCATTGCAATGCGCTTTCACGCACGCGACCTCCATCTGGTCATGGGCCCCGCTTCGCGCGATACGCGTGTCAGGTTTCGCGTGTCCCTGGATGGCGAAGAGCCTGGCGAGGCACGCGGTGTCGACGTCGATGCTCGAGGACTGGGCACGATCGAACAGCCGCGCATGTATACGTTGATCAGACAGTCGTCCCCGATCCCGGATCGCCTGTTCGAAATCGAATTCCTGGATCCCGGCGCCGAAGTCTTCGTCTTCACATTCGGTTGAAACCCCGGGGATCGGCGCCTCGTCAGGATTCGACGCTCCTCCAATTGGTATTTCGCAAGCGCGTTGCAAGCGCACGAAGTGCGGCGTCGCCGAATCGGCCCGCCCAGCGGTTGAGCCAATCGTCATTGTCCAGGAAGAACATCCAGTCGCTGATGACGGCCTGCCTCAGCAACAGGAACGGCACGGGCGATTTGAAAGGCTTGAAACCGGGATTGCGAATCGCGGAACCCTCATTCCTTTCATGAAACTCACCGATCACGACTCCGTGCTCGGCGTAGGAGGAACGCTTGAGATCCTGGAAGTGCGCATTGCCGAATACATCGCCGGCACGCTCCGCGGACAGGTCGCTGAGAACGACGACGATCGCCTTGTAACCGGCCATCTCGCCCTCGCGCGGCCGCGAACCCAGCATCAGGTCCCGGTAGTCGCGAACGAGATTCACGAAATCAGCCGGGCCGCGGCCGGTAACCTGTTCCGCCGCCAGGCAGAGCGTCCCGAGCTCGAGTGCTCGTGGTACGAACGGACAAACCGGACCGGAGCGGCCGAGATCCGGGTGAGGCCGGATCACGAAGTTCCCGATCCAGTCTGCGATCGTGCACATCGCGCCCAGATCACGATCCGCGAAGGTGCGCGTCTTGTCGCGATCGTCGAGATCCTGCAGACGAATTAGTTTGGCCTGAGTCGACATGGGGTCTGCTCCCGGTTCAGCGCTGCGCGAAACGGGTGAAGACATAGTCCTTCCCTTTCACGATCGTATGGCATGCGAGGCCGCACTTGGCGTCGTTGCCCTGCGGTGGTTTGTGGCTCTGAGTGGCGGGCCGGTAAGTGCCAGTCGCGGGATCGTTCACGAACACCGCGTAACCCCAGCCGCCACTGTCCGCGAATCGCTTTGAATCCTTGACCATGAAATCGACGTCATACACGGTGTCCGGCACCGAAATATCGTAGGGCGCCTCGGCGCTCTTCTTCGGGTGCCATTCGACCTTCGCCATCCGTGAGCCTTCGGGGAAGGGTTTGTCGTTGTCGGGGGCGCCGGCGCGATACGCCTCCATGGCCACGGGGTTCGCGACGATCACCTTGAGCAATTGATCGGTTCGGGCGACCGCTACTACCTGCCAGTTCTCGTATCCGCGGAATTCGGAAAACGCGAGACCGTTGGGGACCTTGAGGTCGTACTTGTCAGCAGCCGACAGCGCCCAGGCGCCCAATAAAGCGAACGCGGTGAGCGCGGCAACGGAGGTGCGCCGAACGAGGCCGGAAAAAAGCGAGTATTGGATGGACATGGATGTTCTCCGCGAAGATGAGTGCGATGGATTCGTGAAGGCGTGCGCCATCAGATCAGCCGCTTCGCATCGAAGCGATTGCACGTTGGTGTCGACACCAATGTCCAATGGTCACCAACACCTTGGTGCAATCGTAGGGACGCTGGGTTTTTGGTGGGATGACCAGGCATGCGACGACGTCGCTTTCCATCACCACTCTCTCGCAGCAGGAGTCATCATGACCGCCATCCAGAAAATCGCAGAACTCGCCCGGGCACTCAGATTGGCCATTGGAACTGTACTGGGAGCGGTGCCGACTCTCGCGCTCGCAGCAGGCGCACACGATGTCTTGCCGATGATGTCCGCAAGCGCCGCGCCAGCCGCCATGCCTGCCGCGACCGGCGATTCGGCGATTCGCCCGTTTCGCGTTGCCATCCCGCAGGCTGCACTCGACGATCTGCGCAAGCGCCTGCTCGCAACGCGGCTACCGGATGCGGAAACCGTCTCGGATCGATCGCAAGGCGCGCAGCTGGAGCAACTGCAAAAGCTGCTGCAGTACTGGGGCAGCGGATATGACTGGCGCAAGGGCGAGGCGAAACTGAACGCGCTTCCGCAGTTCGTGACGAAGATTGACGGTGTCGACGTTCACTTCATTCACGTCCGTTCGCGGCACAAGAATGCGCTGCCCATCATCATCTCGCATGGATGGCCGGGTTCCGTGTTCGAGCAGATCAAGCTCATCGGCCCCCTCACTGACCCCACGAAGTACGGCGGCCGCGCGGAGGACGCATTCGATGTCGTGATTCCGTCCTTGCCTGGTTTCGGATTCTCGTCGCGACCGACCGAGGTCGGCTGGGGATCCGAACGGATTGGGCGTGCATGGGACGTACTCATGAAGCGCCTGGGCTACACACGATACTTCGCGCAAGGCGGTGACTGGGGAGCGGCCGTCGTCGAGGCGATGGGCAGGCAGGCGCCACCGGGATTACTCGCCATCCACACCAACCTGCCGGCAACGATTCCGCCGGAGGTCGGGCCGGCTCTCGGCGGCGGCCCGATCCCGCCGGGACTTTCACCCCAGGAGCTGTCCACGGTCGAAGCCCTTCGGGTATTTCTCAAGGACGGCAATCTCGCGTACGTCACGATGATGAATGCGCGTCCACAGGCAGTGGGATATGGACTGACGGATTCACCCGCAGGTCTCGCAGGCTGGATGCTCGTGCATCCTGGCTTCGCTCAGTGGGCATATGGCGACGACCCCGAACAATCGCCGACGAAGGACGAAGTGCTGGACGATTTTTCGCTCTACTGGCTGACGAACACGTCCGCGTCGGCGGCGAGGATCTACTGGGAGCATCGAGGATTGAATCTCATCAGCGCAGCCGCGTTGCGAACCAGCGAAATTTCGGTACCGGTCGCCATCACCGTCTTTCCGGAGGAGGTTTATCAGGTCCCCGAGAGCTGGGCTCGACGCGCCTTTCCGAAGCTGGTCTATTTCCACCAGGCTGCTCGAGGCGGGCACTTCGCGGCCTGGGAATATCCCGAACTTTTTGCCGCGGAGCTGCGAGACGGGTTCAGATCCTTGCGCTAACACTGCATACGGCAGTTCGAGGTTGGCGCGCTCACCGGTGCGCCGATCTCGACGCGGGAATGAGATCCAGGAGAATCTGGCGGAGAGAGAGGGATTCGAACTCGGGTAACTGCAGGTGCCCATTGCCAGGGGCGCGAGAGTGCACGCGGCCGGCGACGAAATGGTTCAGCTCGCCGGCGCAGGCTTCAGCGCCCGCGTGACGAACCACGCCGACGTGAGCCCCACCAGCACGATGTGCCACAACGCGTTGATGGGCAACGTCTCCACCGGGTAGATGGGCCGCCCCGCGCGCGACAGCGGCGCGACTACGTAGTTCATGACGAGCATGAACACGATGCCGTACACGACGGCGACCAGCAGCCACCGCCGCGGCAGTGACGGCGCCTTCTTCAGGATGAAGTACAGCATCGCCGCGGCCGCGAAGCAGATGAAGAAGTGGAGCGCAATGCCGAGCAGCACTATCTCGAAGCCGCCCTCCCGCGCTGCCTTGCCGATGAGGCAGCCCGCCACACCTTTCCACGGATCCATCCACGATCCACCATTCATCACGCGTGTGATCGACGCGAACAGGAAGTCCGCGAGACCGGCCGTGAAGCCGGCGAGCAGCACCCGGTTCCGCGCGTGGTTGTTAGTCGTGCTTTCCGCCTTCATCGTTTTCCTCCGTTCAGTTGAGGCGAACAGACTAGCTCCGTTAGCGCGACGGGTTCACACGGTTCGTCGCTCTCTTAGTCGCGTCCCTCACGTGGACCAACCGCCTCTTGGCGAAGACCTTTCCATCCTTGTGAGCCCGCCACCGACGTCGTTAGGGCGGAATACGCGGCTCGTTGCCAGCGCCATCGTCGAGCGTACGTTGCGACCGGCCCTCGCGAAAAGGAAGGCCCATTTAGGCGTATCGACGCGGACCATTCGCGGTCACCACTGGATACGCCTGCATTGATTTTCGCTGGAAAAGACAGTGCTATAGCCGCTCCATGGCAAAGACAAGACGCTCTCTCGATCTTTCGTTCGCGCCCGCGCCCGCAGGTCAGCCGCGATCGGTCTGGCTGTACGGAGAACTGCGCGCCGCCATCCTCGATGGCCGCCTTGCCTCGTCGACTCGTCTCCCGTCGACGCGCGATCTGGCCCGGCAATATCGCGTATCACGCGGAACGGTCGTCGCCACATTCGAGCGACTGAAGTCTGAGGGGTACCTGACATCGCGCGTCGGCGCCGGAACTTTCGTCGCGGAGAACGTGCGTCCACGCAAGGCTCCGATTCCGGTCTCCGCCACGCCCCCCGCGTACATCGGT
>Ga0070689_100001114_pt1 | contig 16894 bp, 11 predicted proteins | sample KBSS23HmetaG_FD_64669 | JGI IMG/M metagenome (GOLD analysis project Ga0070689, IMG submission 64669) | Switchgrass rhizosphere microbial communities from Kellogg Biological Station, Michigan, USA - KBS S2-3H metaG | ecosystem: Host-associated > Plants > Roots > Rhizosphere ...
GGTGTGTACACGAATGTTTTAAAAGCCATGGAAGGAGCAGCAAAGCTGATCTCCTTTTCACCGCCATAAATTACACCGGGCACCAAATCCTGAGAGCGAAGTTGGCGGGTGGCTTTCTTCCCGGTTTCGGTCCTCAGTTGTCCTTCGATCGTAATTGATTTCATTTTATGTTTATTTATTAGTTACTCGTTATTGTTGCGATCCGCCGGAGGCGGAGAAGCAATCTCCTTTTTCTAATTATTATTTACTCTGCTTTAGTAATCCTATTTAGCTTTTCTTGCGTCGCACTCTTGTACTACATTAATTCTATTCATCTCTCTTTTCGCTGTGAGTGTACAAACAGACTTGTAATACTTTTATTTTCAAAAGCATTCCTTATAGCCACTGCAAATAGCTCAGCAACTGATATCACTTTTATTTTCGGTGTAGTTTGTCTTAAAGGAATTGTGTCACAAACCACTAATTCATCCAACACACTTTTCTCGATATTCTCATAAGCCTTTCCACTTAATACCGGGTGTGTGATCAATGCCCTAACACTTCTTGCACCTTTTTCCATTAAAAGAGCTGCGCTTTTTGCCAATGTGCCTCCGGTATCGCAGATGTCATCGATAATTACTACATCCCGGTCAGTCACATCCCCGATCACTACCATGCTTGCAATTTCATTGGCCCTTTTCCTGTGTTTATCACAGATCACCATCTCCGCTTCAAAATAACTTGAGATCTCTCTTATCCTGTTCGCACTTCCTACGTCGGGGGCCGCAAAGGTAAGGTTTTCGAGTTTCAGATTCTCTATGTAAGGAATAAAAACTGCGTGGCTGTCAAGGTGGTCAACAGGGATATCAAAGTAGCCCTGTATTTGAGGAGCATGGAGATCCATTGTTATCAAGCGATCAGCACCAGCTGCTTCTATCATATTGGCAATCAGCTTACTTCCTATTGCTACTCTTGGCCTATCCTTCCTATCCTGGCGGGCATAACCGTAATAAGGGATCACTGCAATGATCTTATAAGCTGATGCTCTTTTTGCAGCATCGATCATCAATAAGAGTTCCATTAGATTCTCGGCAGGAGAATGGGTGCTTTGGACAAGAAAAACAAAATCACCCCTAATACTCTCCATAAAGGTGGGCAGGATCTCTCCGTCGCTGAAACGTTGAATATTGACTTTTCCAAGCCGGCTACCGTAGCTTTTGCAAATTTGTTCTGCTAAGCCTTGTGATCCCGTACCGGAAAAAATTTTAGCGGCTGACATTACTTGATTTGATTACACCAAAGGGATTTCTCTGGAGCGGCGAAGATAATACTTCACCCCAAATCAAACAGGTGACGGGAAAAAATGTTGATGATTATGCAGTCCTATTTTACTGAGGCTATTGCCACCGTATTCGTGGCTGGTTCGCTTGCTTTTTTCTCATTCGAGGAATAGTTACCACCACTAGTTGTGTTGCAACTATAAAAAAGTGATGAACAAATAAAAATGGAGAAAAATAAAACGACAACATAAACGCCGGCAAAAAATAAAATTGGATGCAGTGCACCAATTGGGGATACGGATCTTTTTTTCATACGGTCCTGGTTTAGCTTTTCAAGGGTTTGGATTCAATCTTCAGGGCTGTACCCTAAAAGTTGTATTTTCTAGGCCTAAATTATTTGTTAATCTTGGGTGATGCAAGAGCAGAAATACTCTATAAAGCAATGGGCAAAAGACGATAGGCCAAGAGAAAAATTACTATTGAATGGGGTTCACACTCTCAGTGATTCCGAGTTGCTTGCTATTCTTATATTAAATGGTTCGAAAGAAAAAACAGCAGTTGATCTTGCAAAAGATATTTTAAAGCTCAGTAAAGATAATTTATCTGAGTTAGGTAGACTATCAGTAAAGGATCTAATGAAGGTAAAGGGTATTGGCCAGGCGAAGGCGGTTGCTATTTCAGCTGCACTTGAATTAGGCAGAAGAAGGCAGGCAAGCACCTCCCTTCAAAAGAAAATAATTTCTTCAAGCAATGATATTGCCGATTATTTTATGGCAAAACTGAAAGACTATCGGCATGAAGTATTTGCAGTGGTTTTTTTAAACAGGGCCAATAAGATCAATCATTTTGAAATTGTAAGTGAAGGTGGAATAACCGGTACAGTTGCTGATCCTAGAATAATTCTTAAAAAAGCATTGGAAGAAGATGCTGTCAGCATCATCCTTTGTCATAATCATCCATCGGGCAGTTTAAAGCCAAGCAGAGCTGATGAAGAACTAACGTTAAAAATAAAAGAAGCTGCAAAATATTTTGACATCAAAGTACTTGATCACATGATAGTAAGTGAGGCAGGCTATTTCAGTTTTGCAGATGAAGGACTATTGTGAGTTAATAGTCATGAGTCAATAGTTATTAGTAACTCAGTATTAGATTTTATTATGGGAGATTACAGGACTTTGCTTGGCTATCAAAAAGCATTTTCATTGGCAATGAGAATTTATTATTCATCAAAAAGATTTCCTGCAGAGGAAAAGTTTGGTTTAATATCTCAAATTAGAAATTCTTCAAGATCAGTATGTGTCAACATTGTGGAAGCATATAAAAGAAAAAGATATAAGGATTATTATATCTCTAAACTAAATGATTCAGAAACGGAAAATGCAGAAACACAAGTTTGGCTTGACTTTTCACTAGCCTGTAAATATTTTACCGATGAAGAATACCAAGAATTGAAATCGGAAAATGATGAAGTAGCCAAATTAGTATTATATATGATAAATAATCCGGATAAATTTATATAGACTTCAACTACTATTGACTTAAGACTAAAAACTATTGACTTGACCTCATGCTTGCGCTGAGGGGCCACCAAAATTGAGTGGCAATTGAATATCTTCCAGATCTTTTATACCACCATTAGCAGCTTCATAACGTGAAATATTCTCTGTCAGCGCCTTCATAAATCTTTTAGCATGCTGAGGTGTAAAAATTATTCTTGATTTCACTTTACTTTTTGGTGTACCCGGCATCACGTTTACAAAATCTATTACAAACTCTGCGTGAGAATGTGTAATGATAGCGAGATTAGCATAAGAACCTTCTGCTACCTCTTCTGATATTTCTATATTGAGCTGGTTAGGTTGTTGTTGAGGTTGATCCATTTTAATCGAAGTTTTAGTAAAAGTAGCTAACTGCAACTATTGATTCAAAAATAATATCAATTCTTTAAGAAATGTTTCATTGATAACGCCACTCTCACTTTTCGAAAAATACTGTTTAACTTTTTCTTCTTCATTGGCCAGCGTTTCCCTGATAGACTTCTTTTTTAATTCAACTTTTCTAAATTGTTCCCCGCCCGGAAAAATAATATAGTATTCAAATTCATCGACAAATTCGTCATACTTTTTTCCCGATGCGATGATCCCATTATTAGTATAATCGGCTTTCTGAAATGTTGTCTTCATGGACTTATACAAAGAATATTTGACTTCGTTTTTAACCAACTCGATCATAAATTCCTTTTTACTAATTCCAGGGATCTTTTCAAACTTTGCAATCGAAGTATCGTTTTTCAGTATAAAAGAATTTATCGCCGCATCATTTATTTCAATTATTGTGTTTTTATCACGGGTAGCTAATAGTTTTTTTCCGACCTTATCATAGTTAAAACTAAAATCGGCCGTATTGATCATAGTAAGATTTGTGTCAAGTATCGTTCCATTTACCCACCAATTAAACAAATATTGACTTCCCTGGGTTTTTTCTTTCTGATGAAATACGGTTAGTGCAGATCCCTGGTAAAGGCGGCTGGATTCTGTTTTTCCAAAATCCTGTACAGAATTGTAAACTGCTTTTTGGCTGATTGTTTCGTTTAGGATACTGCTATTATTATTGTCAGGATTTTTGACCAAAATTATGATCAACTCTTTTCCATTGACCGGCTTCATTGTTGGCTCATATCCTTCAGCAGCAATAATAAGAATTGAGTTTGGATTTGCATCTATTTTAAAAAGACCAAGACTATCAGTTACAGTTCCCTTCTCTTCTCCTTTCACAATAACAGAAGCATTTTGTACCCCTTTATTTTTTTCATTCTTTACTATACCATGAAGAGTTTGTTTCTTTAATGCATTAACTGATTGTGCTCTGGCGATAATTGAAAAAAAGAGAAATAACAATAAGAAAACAGATTTTGTTCTCATATACTTCCATTTTTTTTAAATCTTTATTGAATTAAGAAGCCACTTCAAAATTATATTTTGAAGTGGCTCGATTTTAAATTCAACTTGTTTGTGTAAAGCATCAAAAATTTGATGACCTCTTACTATAACTTTATATACTGATAAACTACAGTTCTTGTGAGTCCAGAAGCATTTTTATACTGCTGGAATATTTTATAATAACCATGGATGGGGTCAGCGGCTTCAAACACAGGAGGACCCCAAGATGGAACGCCTAGAGCTGCAGCCGTACCCGCAGGATTTGACACCTTAAAATTGCTCAAAACACCGTTAGTATTGGTAAAATCAATAATAATGGTTTCACCAAATGCACCGTCAACCTGAATTTGCGTGGGACTTGCCGCTGAAAAACTATAAACACCTTCATCTTCCTCATAAAAATCTGCCGAACCGGCACCTCCTGTCGAATCCGCAGCAAGCCATCTTGAAGCATACAATTCATAATCTCCAGCTATCGGATTTCCAATTACATTATAGTAAATAATATTTTGGTTACTACTCAAAGCTTTTCCGCCACCATCAGTTATTTTAATCGGCAACATATAGCTAATAACAGGATCCAATTTATCTTGAAATACCCAAAGAGTAGTAGCTCCTGTATGTTCTAAGCCTCCCTTAATTGTAATAGTATTACTTACTAACTTAAACGCATTTGCCGGGAACGCCTGGAAATTTGTTCCATTAGCAGCATTATAAGCAGCAATACTAGCATTATCAACGGCGATTGTAACAGTTACAGAAGTATTATTGCTATTATTGGAAGCAAGAACCGCCATTACGGTTTTCTTGATCGTATCAGCTGACGATGTATTCACTAAAATATTAGCAGCTTTGAAATTACTTGTACCAGCACCATTCAGAATTACGAGATCAGATGTCTGACTAAGGTCAGTAAATCCATCTCTTTCTTTTACACAGCTTGTGACCATGATTAACAAGCAGCTGACCGCAAAAAAAGCTTTAAATTTTATAAGATTATATTTCATAATATTTCTTTTACTTTTAAGTAATTACTATTAAATATTAAGGCATCCACCAAACATTGGTAGTTGGTGTAATAGTTCCCACGGCCAGCACACTTTCAGCATTTACTTCATATTCTCTTTGTGGATATAGAAGACGTGTAGGCATTTTTCCTGTTGAAAACGGACTGGTAGATAACGGAACATCAGGCGGTAATTTTAACCTGCGATAATCATTATATGGCTCCAATTCATTAATGCAACATAATGCAGCCCATTTTTGCCTGATAATAAGTGCAATTTGTTCGCTAAGATTTGTAGTTGCATCCCAGTTCGTTTCTTTATCTCCTGCCCGGGTATAATAAGTGGTTGCTTGGGCAGCTGTTAAACCGAGGTAAAGGAATGATTGTGTTACACCATTTTGATAGGCAGTTTTTGCTGCTGCGGCGCCACCGGGTAACCAACCTCTTGCTATTGCTTCGGCCTGCAGGAAATAACTTTCAGCAGCAAGCATAATTGGAGCAGCTTGGCTAAAAGCTTTCAATATTCCTGTACCGAATTCAGAAGTTCTGGAATTAGGAATTCCCTGGTCGCCAAAATAATTTCCCTGGTATGTGCCGCCGGGTGTAGCAGCGGTTTTAAAAAACTTTCCGATACGAGGATCATTATGTGCCTGGAAAAAGTCAATTGCATATTGTCCTGCCCGATAAAAGTCCTGGGTATAAGTTCCTGAAGTATTAATATTTGAACCCCAAAAAGGATTTGTCTTTCCTGCAGAGTTTAAATAACCCGGATTTACGCTTGCATCTACATCCAGAAATGATGCTCCAACTAATTTTGCAACTTCGGCAGTTATATAAGCTGCCCTATCGGCTTTCTGACTTTGCCTGAGGAGTAATCTTAATTTGACAGTGTTAGCAAATTTCACCCATTTAGGCGCATCGCCCTTAAACATCACATCTCCACCAATTGATCCTGTTACAGCAGTTTTCAATAACGCAATTGCTGTATCCATTTTTTTACCAAGATCATCATAGATCGCTTTTTGATCATCGTATTTTGGTTTACCTGCATCAGTACCTTTCAGAGCTTCAGAATAAGGTATATTTCCATAAAGGTCTACGAGAGTTTGATAATTATATGCTTTCATAAGAATCCCAATTCCCCTGTAAAAATTATTACCACTTTCTGCACCTTTTTTTTCTACAAAATCAAAATCTTCCAGGATGTCATAAATATTACCAAAGGCCCCCGCAGCGAAATTATTCGTGATGGCATAAGAAATGTTTTCTGTAGCGATAGCATAGTTACCGCTATAAGAAATATGTCCCAACCATAGGCCTGCAAAAGCAAAACGGGCATCAGCGGTTGGATTGCTATATTGAGCAGCCGTATTTTGAAGGGCGGCTGATAAAACCAGCTCGGGCGAAGCCGAAGCCGTGGTTGGATTATTAGGATCTGTATTAATATCCAACAGTTGTTTCTTACAGCTTCCGAAAAAAGCTGCCAGAAAAACTACTGCTACCAATCTTTTAAATATAAGTTTCATAATTATTTCTTTATATTTTATAATTAAAATATCACGTTAAGGGTAACTCCATAAATTCTTGTTGGAGGAGTTTGGTTGATATCATTTGATCCGATCGCATTAGCCGTACCTGCAGCACTGAATTCAGGATCTGTCCAAACATTGTCTTTAGCTCTGAACATAAATAAATTTCTACCAGAAAGACTAATTGAAGCCTGTTGAATAACCTTTGTTTTATCTGTTAGACTCCTGGGGAAATCATAGGTTATCGCTATTTCTCTTATTTTCCAAAAATCTGCACTGTTTACATAATTAGATCCTGCCTGGTTCCATGTATTGGCCCAAAAACGCCAGTTCGCATCAATAGTCGCCACATTTGTATTAGGGATGTACTTACCGGTTCCATCATCAATAACTGAATTAGGAATAACAAAAGGCTGACGGCCTGTTTGTGCAGTATATGCAGAGATACCAGTAAAGTCAAGACTTGATCCGATGCTATTATTCACTACGGCGCCAAACCATCCATCGGCCACAGCAGATAAGGTAATTCCTTTCCAGGAAACTGAAGTATTGATACCAAGTTTTGAAGGAGGAATTGAGGTTCCCATTTGTGCAAGCGGACCCGCTTTTGTCGGGAATCCTGTAAACTTGTCTACAATTATTCTGCCTTGATCGTCACGTACCCAATCAGTTGTTTTGATATATGGGTAAGCCTTACCAGGAATTGCATAAACTGAATTTCCAAGTGAAATTTCTCCACCCAAGTCCATACCAACCTGATTTGTTATGTGGGTGAAATTTGCGCCAACATTCCATCTTATGTCTTTGAGATTAAGGACCGGTGTCAATCTCAGATCCAGTTCATAACCCTTGTTAGTCATGCTTCCCAGGTTTACAGTAGCACTAGTAAATCCTGTAGCGGAAGATATTTGGGAAGGAATTGTTTGGTTGGTTGTTTTAGTGTCAAAATAAGCAGCCTGGAAATTGATCCTGTTTTTAAGAAACCCTAACTCCAATCCAATTTCTTTTTCGTGTGTGAATTCAGGAAGCAAACCCGGGTTTGCATAATTATTACTGATCGTGAAACCAGCCTGAGCTCCGTAAGGGAAACCACCACTTACAAGAGCAAGATTATCCAATGAATAGGGGTCTACACTTACCTGGCCTACCTTAGACCATGCTGCTCTTATTTTTCCATAACTTATAATTTTACTATCCTGGAATATTTTAAACGCCTCAGTAAAAATAAAAGAAGCGTCAAGACTTGGATAGAAAAATGACCTGTTGGCTTCAGCCAACTTTGAATTCCAGTCATTTCTACCAGTTCCATGCAGGAACAAAAAGTTTTTCCATCCTATAGTTAAGTCTGCAAATACACCTATCAAACCTTCTTCTGTTATTTGTTCATTTACTGTAGGTTCGCCCTGTCTATAGTTAATATTGTATAAACCGGGTACAATAAGGCTTGCTGACCCGTCATTGATAAACCTTGTTTTTCTTTTATAAATAGAATTACCAAGAATTAGCTTAGTTGTAAAATCGCCAAATTTTTTATGCGCAGTCAACAGGGCATCACCACTGGCGCGGCTGCTATATCCCACCTGATCCGTTAATGAAGGTTGTAATACCTTAACACTGGAAGGAATTGCTCCAGCCTGCCATGGATCTGTTTGTGCATAGGCATCAAATACAAACCCGGCCTTAGTAGCCTTAAATGATTGATCATTCCTGGAATAACCTAAAGTATAAGAAAGATCAAGCCAACTGGTGATCTGTAATGAGGCTCTTACATTACTAAGTAATGTGTTGTTTCTAGTGACGCGTCTTGATTCATCGATCTGCCACCATGGATTACCATAATAAGCATTGAAGTATCCGTTTGGATTTGCAAAGGGATCGTTGCGCCAATCCCGGTAGTCACGAAGGTCAACATGTTGTGGTGCATTGATCACTGTCCAGTAAACAGGTCTGTCCTGAAAATAAGATCCACCGGCAACATCTATCTTTTCCAATGTGTAGGATGAGTTGTATTCAATATTGAATTTTCCATATTGTTTCGACCCATTCACCCGTATAGTATTTCTGTCTGATTTATCCCCGGGCACAACACCTTTAGTGTGCACGTTTTGATAACTCACATAGAAGAGACTGGTTGCATCACCACTGGAGAATGAAACATTGTTTTGTAGGGTTATTCCCTTATCAAAAAACTTACGCTTACCATCCTTGACGGCAGCATAAGGTATCATCTTCGTAGAATCAAAAAATGTTCCGTCAGCACGGTATATTCTTACAGGTCCGCCTATTGGAGCCATCACACCATTGTATTCGGGACCATAACTCTGGTTCTCATATGGATAATATACTTTGATTGGATCTTCCGGGAAATGCACTGCTAAATTATCATTATACCCTTCTCCGCCGTAACTGCCAAAACGATCTTGTAAGTCGGGCATATAGGAGATTGTTTCCATTTGCACTGTACTTCCAAACTGCACCCTTGGTTTTCCCCTGGTACCTTTTTTAGTAGTTACTACCAAAACTCCGTTTGAGGCGTTTGAACCATATATCGCAGAGGCTGAAGCTCCCTTCAACACATCAAAACTTTCGATATCATTTGGATTCATTCTTGCTAGGTAAGTATTATCTACCTGCACGTTATCAACAACGATCAAAGCCTGGTTATTACCTAAAATCGACCTATTGCCTCTTAATGTAACACGAACCTGTGGGTTCACACTATTATCAGAAGTTTGTATCTGTAAGCCGGAAACTTTTCCGGTTAAGCCACTAACAGGATTAATAACTTTTGACTGATTTAATTCCTTGTTATTAATGGTTGCGGTTGAATAACCGACCTCCCTGTTTTGCTTTTTTATCCCAAGTGCGGTTGTTACAACAACCTCGCTTAAGTTTTGAGACCCGCTTGCAACCAATGCAATGTTGTTTTGTCCATCTGTGGGAGTTATTGTTACAGTAGTAAAACCGGTAGCAGAAATTGCTAGTTGAGATTGATTACCGATTTTAATACTAAAAAGACCATTAGCATCAGCCTGAGCAGCGTTTTTAGTTCCTACTTCTGTAATGGTCGCAAAGGGGACAGCATTCCCCTTATCATCTCTGACAACGCCTGTAACCGTACGTGTCTGCCCAAATGCAAAACTGCAAAGCAGTATCAGCATCGGAAATAATGATGCAATTTTTCTCATGTGGAGATCAGTTTTTGATTAATAAATACTTGATTCTTAACTAAAATGAAGTTTTCAACGGGCAACTAGGATCTAAATAGACATTTTATCTTTAAAAAATGCTGCGGTAAGTGAATAAAAATCTAATTACCGTTTGTTAAATCAGGTAACAAATCTGAATCCAAATTTCGTAGATGAGTAAGATTGCAGAAGACAGGTAATAGCCGGGCAGGTGGTATTTTATCTCGGTCTTATATAAGTAAGTGTATCATACTTTTCTCTTGTACCCGCACCGGCAGGTGTCCATGTGTAGGCAACATAAAATGTTTTAGTATTCGGATCATAACGGTTAGTAACCCCTGGCGGAACAACTAATGGAGGGAATGCATTGGCAGCAGCTCTTGACCCCACATTTGTTATTGACACAGTATTATCAGAATTAACTGTCATACGAACTAATAAGCTTGGACCAGCAGCATCACCAAAATAGGTTAAGGAATTAGCAGGAAAGTTGATAAATACTGTAGCGACATCCCAATCAATAGATCTAGGTCCTGAAGAAAGAAAATCCCATTCCGGAATTGTTCCGTTACCGGTAATGTCTGGACTGGTTGGGTGAAATAATTTATATTTAACTTTATATACTCCATCCCATTGATTTTTGGCTGATATCTCAACTGCCACTTGATATTTTGAACTACTAATGTGTGCATTTTCTGCTCCTGCTATTTGAAAACCCAGCCCCACTCTGCCTAATGAAGTAATATCAATTGTCTTAATATTCAGTTTTAAATACTTTGTAGTTTCCCCGGGTTGAAAGGTGACAGTCCAAAATTCTCCGTCAAAGGGATTATCAGCAGGAGTTTGATAAAAATCCATTGATAATTCTTTAACTGCGGCGCCGCTAAGCTCAGAAAGAATGGCATTGCTTTTTTGAATTTTTACAACTTGCGTTTTATTTAATTCACCTGCATTTGTAGTATTTCTATCGATCCTTAGAATATCGTATGTAGCTATTGTGTTGTTGATCTCCAAAGCTTTTGTTATCAGGTTACCTCCATCGGGCAAGAGTATAATGTTTTTTTCAGTACTTGTAACCGGAGGAAATTGTTCATCTTCTTTTTCACAGGAAACAATCAGAGAAATGCTTAGTATAGAAAATAGTTGCAGTAAACCTTTTCTCATATATGTTTGTTAGTTTGCAATTAGGTAGCGATAAAGTTAAATAAAATCTTATCCTAAAAAACAAAAGTGGGATTAAATATTACCCCACTTTTTTATGCAATACTATCTTGAAATATTTATGGTTTATCCCACCATACTCTTGCATCCTGAGAGTCCTTAACACCGCCTACAGTATATCCGGTAGCAGCAGCATTCCAGTTTGTTGGATTATACAGTGGATCATTAGGTCCATAAGCCATTCTACGTGGTATTTGTTTACCAGCACCCGGTGCTGGTAGTAAAGCAGGGTATCCATTTGGATTAGCTGCTGTACTTGTTCTTCTCCATTCGGCCCAACCTTGGTTACCATCTGGATAATGAGAGATCCATCTTTGTTCTGCAATTTTCTGAAGATCATTAGCCCCATTCAACATTACAGAAGATTGAGCAAGGTATGTTGTTGTGGCAGCGGCAGAAATACCCCATTGCTCCATGCTTGCTGATATGCCGGTATTGTAAGCAACAGTAGCGTCATCAGCTGTCCATCCTAATTTAGCAGCTTCAGCTCGAGCTAACCAAACTTGTCCTGCTGATATAACATGGAAAGGAAAAGTTTGTGGTGTAGATGTATAAGCTAAAAGATTAGCATAATCAGCGTTAACGTCTGACCATGCGATTGCATCATCTCTTGATAGCCCATAAGGAAATCCTTTTGAAGTATGCCCAAATTTAGAAATTCTTGGATCTGCTAATGCTGTTAATTTATCTGTTATTGTTTTGCTTACTGCATAGTCAAAACGCTGAGTTATCACATAATAATTGTTTACCGGGTTTCTATAGTTTCCACCAGGATATGCAATAGTGAAGTTATCAGCGTTAGCTGTAATTACTCCTGCAGTAATTGCAGCAGCGAATTCTGTCTTACCTAATGTAGGATTGATCTTTGACATTCTTAATGCAAGAATTGCTCTCAGTGAATTGCCAAATTTTTTCCACTTAGCAGTGCTGCCACTATAAACAAAATCTCCCTGAAACACTGCACCAGCATCAAATTGTGCTACGGCCGATTTAAGATCGTTGATCAACGCAGGATAAACATCCTGCTGCTTATCAAAGGCAATAGTTGGATTATTCTTTAAAGCAGCACTATAAGGTAAATCACCATAAGTATCCGTCAACACCATATAATAATAATCAAGCAAAATACGAGCTGTCGCTATTTGGTTAGCATTTGATCCATATATGAGGGCAAGATCCTTGGTAGCAGGATCAGTATTATAATTGATGATACCTTGAAGGTCATACATTGGCCCACCATAGTATCCATCCCAACCAAGATTAGGATCAGTATACCTTGAGGCATCGGTGTATTGAGTCTCTGAACAATATTGACAATATAGTGCCGAGGTTTGCGCAATTGCATTTCCCCAAACGTTATTACCAATCACTGCCAGCACATTCGACAAAAGCGCTGAAGGAACAGGGATCGTAGGAGCGTTGGGATTTACATTGGTATCATCGAATTCGTTTATCTTACTACAGGAGGAAATCATTAGTAATGATATTCCTAATGCAACTGAGAGAAACTTAAATTTTATTGCTTTCATAATAATCTTTTTAATCATTAAAAGTTGAGCTTTAAATTAAACCCAATAGAACGGGTTCCGGGCATTTGTCCATCTTCTCCATGATTGAAGCTGATCTCTGAAGGATCAAAATTATCAGACTCCCGATAGATCAACCATGGATTGCGTGCGATGATAGAAATATTTGCCCCCTGAAATGCTTTACCAATGTTTCCTAACTTATTTACGGGTATTTTATATCCCAGACTTATTTCACGCAATTTTACAAAGGTGAGATCATGAACAAATGGTTCTGCGATCTGCTGGTAATAGAATTGGTGGTAATAATCGTAGCCACTGATATAGACATCAACCGGTGTTTTTCCGTCAGCAGCATCAACACCAACTACATGCACACCGCCACCGTCAGCAACATCATCACGAACATTCTTGCCTTTATCGTTGATTGCAGCTGTTCCTTCTAGCAGACCAGAGAAAGTACCCCACTGCTCAGAGAGAGAAAAGAATTTACCACCAAACTGGTAGTCAAGTGTCATTCCGAGAGTAAAATTTTTGTAGTTCAAAAAATTCTGTAACCCTCCAGTAATTTTTGGTACGATAGATCCATATTCTTTCTCAGGATCTTGTGCAAACCATCCTAGACCACCGCTAAAACCATTTTCAGTGATCATTGGTAACCCATCTTCATTACGAAGAATACCACCGCCCTTCAGGATTCCCCAATCTTTACCTTCAAAATGAAAAACACGGGCAAAGTTTGTTCCGAATGCACCACCGCTTAATGTATAACTGGGAACGCCTTCAGCAAGTTTTACTACAGTGTTATCTGTAATATATGCGAATGTTGAAGTCAGACTCCATTCAAAGTTTTTGCCTGCAACAGGTTTAGCATTCAATTCAAGTTCTATACCCTGGCGCTCTATTTCGGCTGCATTGATTGTTCTGTTAGGGAATCCACCTACTGCGCTTTGATTAATCGTCAGCGGCTCTTTAATATTCTTTTCTGAATAATAAGTAATATTAACACCTAAACGATTTTTCAGGAACCGAAGATCAATACCGCCTTCCCATGTATTTACAAGTGAACCTGTCAAATTTGGATCAGGGAAGTTATCCGGAACATTCATAAGGAAATATGAACTTCCTCCAGAAGCCCACGTAAACTGATTCACTCCATAATATAGTTGCAGGCTATAAGGGTTTAAGGTCTTTGGCTTTTTACCCCATGAACCAAACAGCTTTCCATAAGTAAGCCACTCAAGTTTGCCTTTGGTAAACTCACTGAATATAAATGCAGCACCAATTGATGGAGAAGCAAGAGAATTATCCTTTGTTGGTAAAGTAGAGTACCAGTCATTCCTGATCGCCCAACTTAAACTGATAAATTTTCTGTATTCAAAATCACCAAAAGCAAACAGTGAATTACTTTTCAGGTTTTCCCTATAGTTACCATTAGTTGGTGGAGTTTTTGAATTGGCGATAGTATACAAGTTTGGAATATTCAAACCACCATTGGTGGCAGAATTAACATCTTTGTATTGAGTTGTTAACCGGTTGGCACCACCATTAGCATTAATAGCTAATTTACCATCCATAACAGTTTTATTGAAAGAAGCTAATAACTCATAATTATACTCCTGGTAAGATGTTTGGCCAGTAGCATAACTTGCCAAAAGACCGGTTTGTCCTCCTGAATTCTGCAATATACTTGGATTGATGTTTTCAAAGTTGGTAGTTAACTCATTCTTACGAACAGTACCCTTAACACGAAAGTTGTTATTTAATTTATATGTAAAAGAAATATCTCCAAATAGCCTGTTTCTATTCTGAACGTTATTGATTTGATCAAAATAAGTAAAGAAATTATACCAGTAATTACCCGCATATACACTAGCCGCCGGGTTCGAAGCACTCCATGAATTTGGATTACGGCGTAAGTTCCATGATGCATATGAGCCAATACCACCTAAAGGAGTTCTTAAATCCTTTAACTCCCTCATTATACCCATATCAAGATCACGATGGAACCATGAAGTAAATGATCCGCTTGATTGGTTTCCATATGCGTCATCAAATTCACCTCTGATCTTTTGAGATGTATAAGTTCCATTTAAGCCCACTGTAAAATGCTGTCCAAGATCTGCAGACACAGTTGCAAATACCGTGTTTCTATTTGAAGAAGTGTTCGGTAACATGCCCTTTATATACTGATTAGTATAGGATACCCTGAAAACATATCCATTTCCACTTTGACCAAGACTAATATTGGTATTATTGGTAACGCCAGTCTCCCAAAAATCACGAGCATTGTCAGGCTGCGGATTTAAGCTGGCAGTTTTGAAAGAATATTGAGTTCCGGGATACCATGCATACCAGGGAATATATTCCTGGCCGCTAATTCTTGGACCCCATGATGCATCATCAGTATAATCATGGTGCTGTTTTCCATTAAGCGCCTGCCATTCAGCTGGCATGGTAGAATTATAGTTGAATGTGATGAAATCCCCATCACCACCAGCATACAAGTTTTGATACTTAGGTAAAATATAAACTTTATCAAAGATCACTCCTTGGTTAATTTCTATACCAAGACCTGTTTTACCCATACGTTTTTTTGTCGTAATAACGATGGCACCATTAGCAGCACGGCTACCAAATTGAGCAGTAGCGTTTGCTCCCTTCAAAACGTTAAGCTCATCAATATCATCAGGGTTAATGTCAAAAGAATTCACGACCGTTCCATCAACAACGTACAACGGATCGACATCAGTTAATGAACCACCACCACGGATCCTTAAAAATCCTTGTGAATTTAATTTAATTGGGGATTGACCTCTATATTGAACACCGGCCACCTTTCCGGCCAAGGCCGAGTTCACATTAGTTTGTGGAATTACATTCAATTGCTCTGATTTTATAACCTGAGAGCTATAAGGCGTGACTCTTGCTGATTTTTTTACACCAAATGCACTTGTTACAACGACTTCGGTGAGGTTATTACCTGCAGTGGGTGTTAAGTTAATACTAACGTTTTCTGAAGTACCAATCGATATTTCTCTGTCATCAAAACCGACCGATGTAATTAGTAACACTGTGCCGGAAGCAACGCCCTTAATAGTGAATTTTCCATCGGCGTCAGCAGTCACTCCATTCTTAGTGCCCTTTACAGTAATAGAAGCAAATGGTATTGCTTTACCATTAGCATCAGTTACAGTACCGGAAACACTCCGGCTCTGTGCGAATACCAGCATTGAGCATAGTATCGCCGTCACAAATAGTGATGCAAATTTTCTCATGTGGAGATCAATTTTTGATTAAATAAATACTTGATTTTGAGCCTAAAACATTCATTTTCATGATGGAAGAGTACGATATTAAGACATCAACTTTTTTGTAAAAGCTGCCGCAATGTAAACAATTTTTTAACACACTACCAAAAGGGAAACTAACAAGCGTTACTGTTTCAAAAAACAAGTCTCACCATCATCCTGATCTCAGATTTTTTTGAGCCGGGTATCTCATCCAATCCCGACCCAATAGACTTTACATCATGATATAAAGTTTGTGACCATTTTATCCAAAATGAAATGGATGAATTCAAGTCGTAATTGACATTTAAATAATACCTGTATCCTTTATCATAAAAAGCCGGAATCGAATAATAAAAAAGGACGTCATTTTCATATGCATAGATCCTGGAGTTATAATCATCAGTTTCAAAATATTGAAGCCTGATATTGGCACTATAGTTTTTAAGTAAGGGTTTATAAATAACATCAAAAAAAGTTAGAAATCCTCTTTCAGCATTTTCACCATCCTTATCATACCATAATAATTCAGTTCGGTTCCTGACGGCAAAAGATTGATTTATTTTAAAACTGATCTGGGTTCTCCAATTTTGTCGTGGCAGCGATACAAGATAGTTCGTCGCAAGATTATTATCGGGTTGATTACCTTGTTTTGACTCACTACGATATCTTGTATACACTTCAAGTTGCTTATTCGGGCTATAGGTTATTTGTGCTAAAAAATCTTTTCCCTGGCTTGGCGCATCTACCAAATATTTTAACCAGGGAAATTTATAAACATCAATATATGCGTCAAAGCGCCATGCCGAAGCAGGCCGTATGCTTATACCCGAATAAAAACCATTCTCGTTTGTTGGATATGTATTTTCAGTAAATGCATTTCCATTATTGGATTGATATTGTGGATCTATCTTACGATGGAGAAATGAGATATCA
>Ga0070689_100001116_pt1 | contig 16885 bp, 16 predicted proteins | sample KBSS23HmetaG_FD_64669 | JGI IMG/M metagenome (GOLD analysis project Ga0070689, IMG submission 64669) | Switchgrass rhizosphere microbial communities from Kellogg Biological Station, Michigan, USA - KBS S2-3H metaG | ecosystem: Host-associated > Plants > Roots > Rhizosphere ...
CAGCGGGGGAGGCGTCCGGACCGGCTCGGAAGCCCAACGCGACGGCCAGCGCGACCAACAGGACGACCTGGGCCACGGCGATCACCGCCACGACGACAAGCTTGGCGACCAGCAGCCCGTCGCGTCCCAGGGGAGATCCACCGAGACGCTTGAGGACGCCATAGCCACGCTCGAAACCGGTCGCGATCGCGAGATTCACGAGGCCACTCGCCACGAGCGCCAGCGCGAGGACCCCGGGGAGGATCGAGTCGACGGTCCGGGTGCTACCGGGCACTGAGCCGAGGAACCACAGGGCGGCGGCCGGCAGGATGACCATCGCGAGCAGGTTCTCGCCGCGTCGCAGGGTCAGGCGGCCCTCGACCGTGGCCTGCGCGGATACCAGGCGCCCGAACGACGCGGGCGCGCTCACCGTGGACGCTCCGCAGCGTCACCACGACTCGCGGCGACGAGGTCCAGGTACGTGTGTTCGAGGCTCCCGCCGGTCGTTCGCGACGAGGTGATCAGGAGCCCCTTCTCCGCGCACCACGAGGCGAGTGCGGCCAGTAGCACCGGGGACGGTGGGACATCAGCGACCTCGTAACCGCCTGCGGCGTCGTTGGCGACGACGCCGGCCCCGAGCACCCGACCGAGGGCCGCCACCTCGTCCGGATCCAGAACGCGATCGAGACCGAAGCGCAGTGTCGGCTTACGCGCCGCAGAGAGCTCGGAGGCGGAGCCGCTGGCGACGATCCGGCCATCGACGAGGATGGAGATCCGGTCCGCGAGGCGTTCGACATCCGATAGCTCGTGGCTGGTGAGAAGGATCGCCCGCCCATCGTTCCGGGCGGCCTCGATCCGGCCGCGGACGACCGCTCGTGCCTCCGGGTCCATGCCGGCGGTCGGTTCGTCGAGGATCACAACGTCCGGGCGGCCCACCAGCGCGACCGCGAACGCGAGACGCTGTCGCTCCCCGCCGGACAGGCGCCGATACGGCGTCCTTGCGACGGCACGCAATCCGAGTTCGTCGATCAGGTCATCGGGTGGGATCGCGTCCGCATGGAATGCCGCATATTGCCGGAGCGTCTCGGCCGGACGGGCCCGCATGTCGAACCCGCCCGATTGGAGCATCAGTCCGACGCGAGCTCGATGTGCCCGCCCGGCGCGCCATGGATCAGTTCCCAGGACCCGGACCGCCCCGCTGTCCGCTCGCCGGTAGCCCTCGATGATCTCGACGGTCGTCGTCTTGCCGGCGCCGTTGGGCCCCAATAGCGCGACGACCTCGCCGGCGCCGACCTCGAGCGAGACGGCGTCGACCACCGGACGGCCCTCGTACCGCTTCGCGACCCCCTTGACGACGACAGCCGGAGTCCCGGCGGCGACGCTCGCCACGTCAGCGGATCTTGTCGTAGTGGTTCTGGAACTCCTGGTCGGTCATCGGGCCGCCGATCTGTCGCGCGCGGATCACGCCGGACCGGTCGATGAACCACGTGAATGGGCGCCCGACGATGCGATACGCATGCTTGATCGACTCGTTCGGATCGATGACGGTCGGCCAGGTCGCCCCGTACTGGGCGACGAACTGGCGCGCCGGCTCGGGTGGATCGTCCGTCAGGACGCCGACGATCGCGAGGTCGTCGGCCTTGTGGGCTTCGAGCTCCCGGAGGAACTCGGGGAACTCGTCACGGCACGGGATGCATGACGGGCCCCAGAAATTGACGACGACGGGACGCCCTCGAAGTGAGGCGAGGTCGAACGGCTGGCCGTCGAGCGTCGTGCCGACGATGGGCGGTGCCGATTCACCGACCGCGGCGTGGCCGTCCCCGGAACCCTGGTTGACGTACCACCACACGCCCGCTGTCGTGGCGACAGCGATGGCGAGAGCGACGAGGATCAGGCGACGCGACGTGATGGACCCGCGGATCGATCGCTACTGGACGGTCGCGGTCCCGGTCATCGTCGGGTGGACCGTGCAGAGGTAGGGGTACTGGCCGGGCTGGAGTGCCGGCACCTTGTAGGTGGCGGTCTTGACGCCGGTGACGATCTCGCCCTTGAAGATCACGTTCCCGCCGCCGTCCTTGATCTCGATATTGTGCGGGATCGCCGCATCCTCGTTGACGAAGTCGAGGTCGAATGGCTTGTTTGCCGGAGCCTGGAACGTCTTGTCGACGAACTGGATGTCCTTGGCATGGACCGTGGGCTTCGCGCCGGCGACGGGCGGCGGCGGTGCGCCCGATCCGCCAGGGGCACCTGACGCGCCCGGGGAAGTCTCCTCGCCGGAGGCACGCGGTGGGATCCAACCGACCTGGACGACGAATGCCGCGACCAGCATGATCGCCAGGCCGGACAGCAGGAGCTTCGGCGTCCGGGGCTCGGGGATGTTCTCGAGGTGGCCGGTCGCGTCCGCTTCGACGGTCTTCTCGAATTCAGCGCGAGCCGCACCCATCCACCCGGCCAGCGTCAGGATCAGCGCGATGACCCCGGCTGCCAGGATCCAACCGCCGAAGACCAGGCCGAGGAACAGCAATCCGGCCCCGAGGGCGGCGAGGAACGGCAGGAACGACGGACCCGGCATGTGCACGCCCGGAGGCGGACCGGTGTGGGTGACCTCAGGAAGTTCGGGGACGGTCGACCCGAGGTCGTGGTCGTAGAGGCGGACGGCCTCCACCAGCCAGTACAGCAGCGTGACCGTGAGCCCGATGACACCGACGATCAGCAGCGGGCCGCCGAAGACAAGCCCAAGGAAGAGCATGAATGCGCCGAGCGCGGCCAGCGGCGGCGCCCATGACGGTCCCGGCATGTGCACGCCGGCCGGAGGCACCGGCTCCACCTTGACCTTGCCGACCCGAGGCTTCGGGTGACGCCAGATGATCCAGAACAGGATCCCGATGACCACGATCGCCCCGGCGAACACCAGCACGGGCAGCATCGCGATGACGGAGCCCCAATCGGGGATGACGAACTTGCTCGTCAGCTCCAGGATGCTGTTCCAGAGGTCCTCGAACATCGGCGAGGATCAGTCGTTCGGGGAGCCGGCGATCAGGACGTAGGCCATGATGCTGACGGCCACACCCAACAGAAGCAGCAGCGTCACGCCCGCGATGTCGGCGTGGAAATCCGCCCTGTACTGCACGAACCAGTAGACGACACCGATGAGCGAGAACATCAGGCCGACGAAGATCGCGTTGCGCGGGTGGCGAAGAGGATGCACGCTCAGACCCCGGCCGGCGACTTGCCCGGCAGCAGGTACAGGAGCGAGAACAGCAGGATCCAGACCACGTCGACGAAGTGCCAGTAGAGCGACACCGCCTCGACCGCGTCGTGATGGCGCGCGGAGAACTGGCCGGCCAGACCTCGGTAGAGCACCACACCGAGCATGATCGCGCCGCCGAAGACGTGCGCGCCGTGGAACCCGGTCAGCGTGAAGTAGGTCGTCCCGAACGTCCCTGACCCGAGCGTGACGCCCTCGCTGTACAGGATCGTGTAGTCGATGCCCTGCATGATCAGGAAGGTCACGCCGATCGCGAAGGTGACGCCGATGTTCCGCAGGAACGCTGTCCGGTCACCGCGGCGGATCGCCCAAACGGCGAACTGGCACGTGAACGAGGACAGGATCAGCAGGACCGTCGCCGGCCCGACGAGTGGCAGGATCTCGAGGTGGAACGCCTCGCCCGTCTCCGCGTTGATCGGCGGCCACTGCGGTGCGTTGGCTCGGACGTTGAAGTACGCGGCGAAGAGGCCCGCGAAGAACATCACCTCGGAGGTGATGAACAGCAACATCCCGAGCACGACATTGCTGATGCCGCCGCGCTCGTCGTGTGCGAGGCCCGCGACCGGGCTGTGGTCCTGGGGCGTCAGGGCGTGGCTATCGGTGGCCATCGGTCAGTGACTCGTCGAGGCTGACTGCGGGACGACGGCCGTTGCCGCCGGGGCGGCATGACCGTGACGCTGGTCGAACAAAGGCCGCTCGGAGCGGATCTCCGGAAGGTGGTCGAAGTTGTATGGCGGCGGCGGCGACGTCGTTGCCCACTCGAGCGTATTGCCCTCCCAGGGATCGTCCCCGGCCGGCTTGCCGCTCCGGAGTGACACGAAGATGTTCCACAGCAGCGGGATCATGCTGGCAGCGATGGTGAAACCGCCGATCGTCGCGAGAAGGTTGAGGTCGTTCCAACCGGCGGTCGACGAATAGTCGGCGATCCGCCGCGGCATCCCGGCCAGCCCGAGCTGGTGCATCGGGAAGAACGTCAGGTTGAACCCGATGAACATCAGCACGAACTGGATCTTGCCGAGGCCCTCGCTGAGCATCCGCCCGGTCATCTTCGGGAACCAGTAGTACAGCCCGGCCATCACGCCGAAGACCGACCCGCCGAAGAGCACGTAATGCAGGTGCGCGACGACCCAGTAGGTGTCGTGCAGCGCGAAGTCGACGGGGACGGCGGCAGAGAAGGCGCCGTTGATGCCGCCGATCAGGAACATGCTGAGGAACCCGAGGGCGAATAGCAGCGGCGTCGAGAGCACTAGCTGGCCGCGCCACATGGTGAAGATCCAGTTGAACATCTTGACGCCGGTCGGGACGGCGATCAGGAACGTCATGAGGCTGAAGAACGGCAGGTACACGGCACCGGTCGTGAACATGTGGTGCGCCCAGACCGAGAAGCCGAGCGCCCCGATGGCCGCGGTCGCGAAGACGAACGCCTTGTAGCCGAAGAGTGGCTTGCGGCTGAAGACGGGCAAGACCTCACTGATGATGCCCATCGCGGGCAGCACCATGATGTACACGGCCGGGTGTGAGTAGAACCAGAAGACGTTCTGGTACAGGATCGCGTCGCCGCCGTTGCGCGGGTCGAAGAACGCGCCGCCGAAGTTGCGGTCGATGAACAGCATGATCAGCGCGCTCGTCAGCACCGGCGTGGCGAGCAAGCCAAGGACCGAGGTCACGAGGACGGTCCAGACCATGATCGGCATCCGGAAGAGCGTCATCCCCGGAGCCCGCATCTTGAAGATCGTCACAAGGAAGTTGACGGCGCCCAGGATCGAGCTCGTCCCGACGAGGACGACCGCCACGATCCACAGGTCCTGACCTGGCCCGACGCTTCCGAGTGGACGGTCCTGGGCGAGCGGGCTGTAGCTCGTCCAGCCGGCAGCAGGCGCCTGACCGGTGAAGAAACTCAGCAGCAGCAACAGGCCGGCCATCGGAAGCAGCCACAGCGACAAGGCGTTGATGCGCGGGAAGGCAACGTCCGGGGCCCCGATGTGGAGCGGCACGATGAAGTTCCCGAAGCCCGCCAGGATCGGGATGATGAACAGGAAGATCATGAACGTGGCGTGCATCGTGAACAGCTCGTTGTAGACCTGGTCGGTCACGAACTGGAGTCCGGGCTGAGCAAGCTCGGATCGCACACCGAGAGCCAATAGGCCACCGATGAAGAAGAAGATGAACGAGTTGATGAGGTACATGACCCCGATCTTCTTGTGATCGGTGGTCGTGACCCACTCGTACAGCGTGCTGCGATAGGTGCGGGCGGCCGGGTGGAGCGCGGTTGTCGCCACGTCGGACTCCTACTGGACCGTGAGGGTGCCGGCCATGTTGGGATGGATCGTGCAGAAGAAGGCATATGAGCCGGCCTTGAGGGGAGGCACGTCGTACATCTTCTGAGCTGGTCCCGTGACCACGTCGCCCTTGAAGACCTCGGCTCCGGACTGGGATCCCTCATGGATCGCGACGTCGTGCGGGATCGATGCATCCTGATTATCGAACTGGATCTGGAAGGGCGTGTTCGCGGGCGCGGTCAGGGCTGCGGTGTCGAACGCGATGTCCTTGGCGACGAGGGACAGCGGTGCTGCGGCCGGCGGTGCTGAGGCGCCCGGCGGGGGCGACCCGGCCGACCCGGACGGCTGCGGCGGGGGCGGGGACGGCGACGCGTTGGCGGCAGCGATCTTCTGCTGGAGCCACGTGTCGAAGTCTGCGCCGGCCATCGCGTGCACATCGAAGTGCATCTTGTTGTGGCCCTCGCCGCATAGCTCTGCGCACTGACCATGGAAGGTGCCGCCGGCGTCCTCGTCCTTGATCGTGAATTCGAAGCTGTTGATCCGACCGGGGACCACGTCGCGCTTGAAGAGGAACTGCGGGACGTAGAACGCGTGGATGACGTCCGGGCTCTGGAGGTACAGGTGGATCGTGCGGCCGACAGGTAGGGTCAGACCGCCATCCGGACCCTCGGGTTCCGTGATCTCCAGGAGCGGTTTCGCATCCTTGTTCGTGACCGGGTCATAGTCGTTCGGCAGATACTGGAACGACCAGAGGAACTGGGCAGCGGTCGCGCGGACCTTCATCTGCGGCTGGGCCGAGGCGGCGTCGACGGTGTTGAGCGTCAGCCACGAAGCGACGAAGAGCACCGCGACGATGAGCGTCGGGACGACGGTCCAGACCACCTCGGCCACGGCATTGCCGTGGGTCTGCGGGGGGAGCTCGTCGTCACCGGCCTTGCGCCGATAGCGAATGACCGTCCAGATGATCAGTCCTTCGACGACGAAGAAGATGACGACCGCGATCCCGAACACGAGGTCGTACAGCTGACGGATGTGTTCGCCGCGATCGGTGACGGCATGCGGCGGGAAGAAGCTGGAGATGACGCCCTGGCTGACCCGCAGGGGGTCGAAGCCCAGGACGACCATCGCGATGACCCCGAGGATGAGGACGGCGCCGATGACGACTGCGAAGAGCGCTGGGGACGAGCGGCCGGTCCTGGGGGAACTCGCCATGCAGCTCCTCGGTGCGGGTGGGATGCGAACGCGTCCGGACCCGCGCCGGGTCGGACCGCCGACATGATAACGCGCACGGCCTGCGTGCAGTGCGGGTCCCGACCCTCCGTCTGACGCGCCAGATGAGCCGGCGTGGGACGATGCGGCCGATGCGGATCAACCCACGGTCGTCGCGCGCGAGGGCCCTCTCCCGCGTGCGTCCTGGGATGGTCGCAGGCATCGTCGTGGCGACGGTCGCCGCGGCGTTCCTGGCCGCCCCGGTCGCGGCACATGGCCCCGCCCCGACCGAGGCCCCGACGCTCCAGAACCTCCTCCTCGGCTGGACGTTCGAACCCCTGCCGACGCTCGGCATCCTTGCCGCGCTTTCCTGGTGGACCTGGGCGGTCCGGCGTGTCAACGCGCTCCACCCGTCGAACCCCGTGCCGCGTCGCCGTTCCGTCTCGTTCGGCGGCGGCATGCTCGCCATCGCGTTCGCGCTGCTCTCCGGGATCGATCAGTACGACACCACGCTCTTCTCGATCCACATGGTCCAGCACATCCTACTGACGCTCGTTGCGGCTCCCCTCATCGCGCTCTCCGCACCCGTCACGCTGATGCTGCGTGTCGCGTCGCCACAGACACGCAAGCGCTGGATCCTGCCGGTCCTTCACTCGCGCGTGCTGCGGTTCCTGGCGTTCCCGGTCGTCGCCTGGATCCTGTTCGCAGCCGCCATGTGGGTGAGTCATTTCTCGCCGCTCTTCAACGCGGCCCTCGAGGACCCGCTGCTCCACGACTTCGAGCACGTCATCTACCTGACGACCGCGTTGCTGTTCTGGTGGCCGGCCGTCGCGCTCGACCCCGCGCCGTGGCGGATGTCCCATCCGGCTCGGGCGCTCTACGTCTTCCTGCAGATGACCCAGAACACGTTCCTGTCGGTCGTCATCCTCAATGCCCAGGAGGTGCTCTACCCGCATTACGCGACCGTCCAGCGGGCCTGGGGTCCCACGCCGCTGGAGGATCAGCAGATCGCGGCCGCGTTCATGTGGGTGGTCGGCGACCTGATCTTCCTCACGGCCAGCTTCGCGATCCTCGTCGGCTGGTCACGGGCCGAGGCACGGGCGGCCGAGCGCATCGACCGGCGAGCGGCCGAGGAGATGGCGGAGATCCGCATCCGCGAGGCGCGACTCGCCGAGCGGCTCGGGCGCGAGCAAGCCGTGACCGACCGCGCCCCCGACGCTCAGCCCGGGAGCGGCGTCTCCAGGTAGCGCCGATACGCGACCGGATCGACGTTGCCGCCACTCGCGACGGCGACCGCGTCGCCATCGAGGCCCGCACGGATCTCCTCCGCACGGAAGACCACGGCGGCGATGCCGAGCGCGCCCGACGGCTCGAGGACGAGGCGCGCCCGCTCGGCTGCGAGGCGGACCGCCGCGGCGATCTCGGCTTCGGTGACGGTCACGATGGCATCGATGTTGGCTCGGAGATGGGCGAACGTTCGGATCCCGAGCGCCTGCGTGCGCGTCCCGTCCGCGATCGTTCGCGAAACGTCCGCCGCCTCCCAGCGGACGATCTCGCCGCGATCCAGGGAAGCCTTCGCATCGGCGGCCAGCTCGGGTTCGACCCCGATCACGCGCACGTCGGGTCGGAGCGCCTTCACGGCAGTCGCGACGCCGCCGGCCAGCCCACCGCCACCGACGGGCACCACGATGAGATCGACGCCCGGCAGGTCCTCGAGGATCTCGAGGCCCACCGTGCCCTGACCGGCGATGATCCGGTCGTCATCGAACGGCGGGATGATCGCCAGCCCACGTTCCGCCGCGATCTCCTCGGCACGTGCCTGGCGTTCGTCCGAGGCTGGTCCGACCACCACGATCTCCGCGCCATCGCGCGCGACTCGATCTCGTTTGATCTCGGGCGCGTCGTCCGGCATGACGACGACCGCTGGGATGCCAAGGAGTCGAGCCGACCGCGCGACGCCCTGGGCGTGATTCCCGGACGAGTACGTGATGACGCCGCGTGCGCGTTCCGCCTCGTCGAGTGACGCGATGGCGTTGTAGGCGCCGCGGATCTTGAAGGCTCCGATCGGCTGGAGGTTCTCTGCCTTGACGAACAACCGCTCGGGCGGCGCATCGAATGGCACGAGCGGGGTGCGCGTGATGACCCCGCGCAACCGTCGGGCCGCGGCCTGGATCGCGTCGATATCGACCAGCTCGGCGGTCTCGGTAGCCGTCATCGCCGGCTCCGATCGAGGGCGCTCTGGCAGCCGATGCAATGGGCTGCCCAGGGCAACGCCTCGAGGCGCGCGGCGGCGATCGGCTCACCGCACCGGACACACACGCCGAACGTCCCCTTCTCGAGTCGTTCGATGGCCGCATCGACCAGGGCGAGCTGCTGGCTGGCGCGGTCGCGCAGCGCCAGATCCCGTTGCTGTTCGAAGACCTGGCTCGCCGCTGCCGCTTGCGAGCCATAGGTCATCTGGCCGGGGGCGCGGATCTCCTCGCCCAGCTCGGCGATCAGCCGCGAACGCTCGGCGTCGAGCGTCGCGCGAACCGCCACCGGATCGAGATCATCCATCCGCGGACTGTACCCGTGGAAGTGCGTCTCGCGCGAGCGCGCCTATACTCCCCTGGAGTACCCATGGAGGACGCATCGATGGCGACCGAGATCGATCCCGTCTGCGGCATGGAGGTCGACACGACGACCTCGCTGCTGTCGTACGAGTACGACGGCAAGACCTACTGGTTCTGCGGGAAGGGCTGCCTGCTCGAGTTCAAGGACGATCCGGAGAAGTACCTGGACCCTGACTACCAGGCCTCGATGTGACGACCCGCGCGAGCGGGTAGCCAGCGCTCTTCGGCGCAGCCGCCAGCGCGGCCGCAGGTTCGGCCGTCGGTGCGGCCGGGGAGTCAGGGGCGTCGTTCGACGCTCCTCGCCGCCCTCGCCATCCGCTCACGCCCACGCGCGCCCCGTCGACCAGTGAGTAGACGACCGGCACGACGAGCAGGGTCAGGAACGTCGAGCTGAACAGACCGCCGATGACGACCGTGCCGAGCTCGGCGGCGATGATCGATCCCTCGTTGAACCCGGCGGCGAGCGGGATCAGCGCCAGGATCGTCGCGATGGCCGTCATCAGGATCGGCCGGACGCGGGTCTTGCCACCCTCGATCAATGCGTCATGGGTGGACATCCCCTCTCGACGCAGCCGCTCGACGAGGTCGAGCAGGACGATCGCGTTCGTCACGACGATGCCGATGAGCATCAGCATGCCGATGAGCGCACTGACGCCGATCGGCCGCCCGGTGATGTAGAGGGCGGGGAACGCGCCGATCATCGCCAGCGGCAGGCTGAACAGGATGATGAACGGCGTCACGAGCGAGTTGAACGCGAGGACCATCATCACGTAGACGAGCAGCACGGCGACCGCCATCGAGGCGAAGAGGCCGCTGAACGCCTCGTTCTGCTGCTGCGTCACGCCGGCGAGCGTCACGTCGACCCCGGCCGGGATCTGGCCGGAGGCCTTCAGCGAGTCGATCTCCTGCGTGACGGCGAGGCTGACAGCGCCCGTATCGGGCGACGCGATCTCGGCGGTGACCTGCGCCGCGGGGGCGCCGTCGACGCGGGTGATACTCCCCTGGACATCCTGCTGTTCGACCGTCGCGACGGTGTCGAGCGGCGCCTTGACGGCCGTGCCGACGGGCAACTTCTTCAGATCGTCGACCGACGTCACGGAGCTCGGATCGAGGCGGATGATCACGTCGACCGGGTCCGTGCTGCCCGCGACCGTCGTCGTCGTGGCCGTGGTCGGCGTCAGCGCGGCCCGCACCTCAGCGCCGATCTGAGCCGCGGTCGAACCGACGCCGATGGCCTTGTTCGGATCGACCGTGACGGTGATGGCAGCGGTCGCCTTCACGAGGTCGCTCTTCAGGTTGTCAAGGTCGTCACGATCCTTGAGTGCGTCGACGACGGCGGCGGTGGCCTTCTCGACGTCGGCCGTGTCCTGGCCGGAGACGATGACGTTGAGGTTGTTCGAGGTGAACCCCGCCGCCTCGGAGACGTTGACGTCGAAGCCATCGGTCTTCACGGGTGCCATCGCGGTCGACAGCTCCTGGGTCTTGACGTCCAGGTCCACGCCTTCCGTGTAGCGGACGGTCAACGTCGCCGAGTTGGCCGGCTGCCCCTGGAGCGCGGCGACGACGGCACGGAAGCCAAGGTCGCCCTCGCCGGGCACGCTCGTCTGGACGAGCTCGACGTCCGGAAGGTCCATCGCGATCGCTTCGGCCTTGGTCGCCTGATCGAGGACGGTCTCGGAGCTCGCTCCGGCCGGCGGGATCACGACGGCCTGGAGGATCTTCTCCGAGCCGGCGTTGATGAACTGGGTCGGAAGCTGGCTCACCAGCGAGAGCGAGGCGACGAACAGGACTGCCGCGACGCCGAGGACCGCCCACTTCGTCCAGCGGCTGCGGAGCGCCGAGGTGATGGCAGGGACGTAGGCGCGGATCCAGAAGGACTTCTTCGGCTCGCCGTGCTCGTCGACCGACAGGCTGACCTTGTCGATCACGAGGTACGCGAGGACCGGCACGACCGTGAGCGCACACACCAGCGAGGCAAGGAGGGCGAACGTGACGGTCAGCGAGAAGGGGAGGAAGAACTGTGTCACGAGGCCGCCGACGAAGCCGAGCGGCAGGAAGACCGCGACCGTCGTCAAGGTCGACGCTGTGATCGCGCCGGCGACCTCGCGCGGACCGCGCGTGACGGCCGTGAGGCGGTCTTCACCCATGGCTCGGTGTCGATAGATGTTCTCGAGGACGACGATGGCGTCGTCGACCACGCGGCCTACGGCTACCGCCAGGCCCCCCAGCGTCATGATGTTCAGGCTGATCCCGGTGATCTGCATGATCACGAGCGCCGTCAGCACCGACAGCGGGATGCTGATGGCGGCTACCAGCGTCGACCGCAGGCTGAACAAGAACAGGAAGATGGTGATGACCGCGAACAGGGCGCCCAGGCCGCCCTCGCGGAGCAGACCGTTCTGCGACTCCTTGATGAAGGTCGACAGGTCCTGGACGACGGCGACCGTGAGCGTGCCGGCGTGGCGGGTGCCGGCGTCGTTCAGCGATGCCTCGACGGCTTCGGCGACCTGTACCGTGTTCGCGCCGGAGCTCTTCGTGACCGTCAGCGTGAGCGCCGGCTTGCCGTTGGTGCGCGCGTAACCGGTGGTCGCGACCCCCTTGGGCTCGACGGTCCCGAGGTCACCGAGCGTGACGGGAGTCGGTTGGGCGATCGGGGTCGCCCCGGTCGTGCCGGCGGAGGCGGCCGGCGCCTGCGAAGCTCCGGGCTGGCTGGCGCCACCGGACGGGACCGGCGTGATCAACGGCTTGCGCACGCCGACGACGAGGTCGCGGATCGCATCGACCGATCCGAGCTCGCCGGTCGTCGACACCGGCACCTTCTCGCCGTCCGCGGTCAACTGACCCGCCGGCAGTGTCAGGTGGTTGGCCTGCAGCACGCCGCTGATCTGGGCGATCGTGACGCCCGTTTCGGCGAGCTTGTCGGGGTCGAGGGTGATGAGGACCTGCTGCTCGAGCCCGCCGGTGAGGTCGGCGTTCGCGACGCCCTCGATCCCGAGGATGTCAGGCACGATCTCCGTTCGGGCGATGTTCGCCGCAGCCTCGAGCCCGTCCGGATCGGTCGCGGCGATCGAGGCGATGACGACCGGAGATGCGTTGATGTTCAGCGCTGAGACGTCCGGTTTGACCGAGGCGGGTAGCCCGGCGCTCGCGATGTTCTCCTCGATCGTCGCCTGCGTCTCCTTGACGTCGGTGCCGAACGAGAACTGCGCGACGAGCAGCGCGATCGAGTTGGCCGAGGTCGACTGCAGCTTCTCGAGCCGCGGTACGCCCTTGATGGCGCGCTCGATCGGTTCGGCGACCTGGCTCGCGACATCGGTCGCCGATGCGCCGGGAAGTGGCGCCACGACGGTGATGACCGGGAAGTCGATGTCGGGGAGGAGCTCCTGCTGAAGTCTGCCCCAGGCCGAGATCCCGGCGATGAACAGTGCCGCTGCCAGAAGGAGCGTGACGCTCCGCTTGGAAACGGCGAGCTCGGAGAGGCGACTCATCGGGGGTCCTTTCGGGGGTCGGCGGCGGGCACCGCGACGCGGTCGGCGGCATGGCTGAGGATCTCGATCGACCGATGGACGGTCCGAAGCTCCTCCGGCGTCAGATGCGAGATCAACCCGCGGAACTGATCGTTGTTCAGCTCGCGCATGCGATCGAGGAAATCGCTACCGGCGGGCGTCGGCGACAGGACGACCTGACGCCGATCCAGCGGATCGTCGCGACGGCTGACGAACCCGTGATCGACGAGCCGATCGACGAGGCCGCTCACGGTCGAGATCGACACGCCGAGCAGCGCCACGAGTCGGGACATCCGGAGCTGACCAGCGCCCGCGATGAGATGCAGGCAGCGCAGCTGCGACATCGAGATGCCCGCATCGGCCGGCGGCTGGTGCTCGGCGGCCATGCGGTCCATAAGCCGCGTGAATGCGGCCACGGTCGCATCGATATCGGCGGAGTGTGAGGTCAGGGTTTCGTTCGGCATCTTCGGATGGTTAGGCTCGACCGAATGGTTCGCTAATACCGAAATATACCAGAAGGCCGCGACGCGCCGTCCAGGCGCCGGGTGCAGATAAGTCGCAGCTAAGCGGGCCTGGCGATACTCGCGGCAACGGGTTCGACCGGGCACTCCTCGATGGGGTCGACCGTCGAGTGGCCGGTGCCGGGAACCGGCGGAGGTCGGACTGCCATGTCCCAGCGCATCCGCCAGTGGATCGTCGTGTTCCTGCCCGTCTTCGCGATGATGTTCGCGGACATCGCGCGACGCTGGCACTAGCCCCGCCGGGATCAGCCCGGGTCAGGTCCGGCCGCTGACGGCCTCAGAGCTGATGCGCGTCGCGATGTAGACGGGGATCACGGAGAGGAGGATCGCGACCAGACCCGCGACGTTCACCAGCGGGACCTGGTTGGCAAGTCGGAAGCTCTGGAAGATCCAGATCGGTAGCGTCTTCACGCCACCGGCCGTGAAGATCGTGACGATGACCTCGTCGAACGACAGCGCGAACGCCAGGAGAGCACCGGCGAACAACGCGGACCGGAGCGACGGGAACGTCACATATCGGAACGTCTGGAAGACGTGCGCGCCGAGGTCGGCTGACGCCTCCTCATAGGAGCGCGCGGTCCGCCGTAACCGAGCGATCGCGTTGTTGTAGACGAGGACGATGCAGAACGTGGCATGACCGACGATCACCGTCAGGATGCCAAGCGGGACGCTGAGCGACGAGAACGTGGTCGACAAGGCCATGCCGGTCACGATGCCCGGCAGGGCGATCGGCAGCAGGATCACGAACGAGATGCTGTCGCGCCCGAACCACTGGTAGCGACTGACTGCGAGTGAGATCAGGCAACCGAGCACCAGCGCGATGATCGTCGCGCCGATGGCGCACATGACGGACGTGAAGAAGGCTTGCTGGAGCCCGGAGTTGTCGAGCGCCTCGGAGAACCACTCGAGCGTGAACCCGGATGGTGGCCAGGCGTTGGTGCCGCTCTTATTGAAGGCGTACAAGACGACGATCGTGAGCGGCAGATAGACGAACGCGAGTACCAACGCCGTGGCGAGCCGCAGTCCGACACGGGCGGCGCGACCGCTGTTCATAGCGCGTCGAATGCGCCGAAGCGGCGCACGATGAAGAGGTAGATGAGCATGATCGCGAGCGGGACGAGCGAGTAGGCGGCAGCCAGCGGCAGGTTCTGCGCCACGTTCACGAAGATCACGTTCCCGATGAACTGCGTCGTCGACACCAGCCCCGGCACGATGTAGTCACCAAGGGTCAACGAGAACGTGAAGATCGAGCCGGCTGCGATGGCTGGGATCGTCAGCGGGAAGATCACCCGCCGGAACGTCATCCAGCCCTTGCCACCGAGGTCCGCGGATGCTTCCAGGAGCGAGCTCGGGATGCGCTCGAGCCCCGCGAAGATCGGCAGGATCATGTATGGCAGCCAGAGGTAGACGAACACGATCCATACGGCCAGGTCGCCGTATCCGGGTGTGCTCAGACCGAGCGGCTTCAGGAGCCAGTCGATGACACCCTCGTCGGCGAGGATCAGGCGCCATGAGTAGGCCTTGATCAGATAGCTGGCCCAGAGCGGCATGACGACCGCGACGACCATGATCCCGCGGACCCGAGGCGAGGCAACGCGGGCCATGTAATAGGCGATCGGGTAGGCGAGGATGATGCAGGTCAACGTGACGAGGAGGGCCATCGTCACGGTCCGGATCGTGACCGTCCGGTAGACCTCCGTCGTCAGCAGCGTCTTGAAGTTGTCGAGGGTGAACTCGCGGACGACGAGCGATGTGAACGGGTCTCGCGACCAGAACGCGTTGAGGAACAGGACGCCGAGCGAGCCCAGATAGATAACGACCAGCCAGAGCAGCGGCAGGAGCAGGAGCAGTCCGAGTCGGAACCGTGGATGTGCATGCATCCACGCGGAGACGCGCCGCGCCACAGACGGACGCGGCGCCGGGACGGCTGGTGCGGCGGACATCCCTGCCATGCGTGCGGCCCGGGGACGGCGTACCGGCCCCGGGCCTTCAGGTCACGTTCGGAAGGCCGCGCTCAGCCCTTGATCTCGGTCCATGCCGCGATCCAGGCGTCAAAGCCCTTGCACTTCACATCCGTTCGACCGTCGACGCAGTCCTCGGTCGGCGTCTGCCAATTCCAGACGTCCTTCCAGAAGTCGTCGTCATCGGCATGGAAGATCTGGCAGTGATCCTTGGCGACCGTCAGCGCACATGACTTCGAGTTGCCCGGCGCCTCGCCGAACCACTCGGCGATATTGGCGTTGATCTGAGGCGACGTCAGATAGTCGATATACGCGTACGCGCACGCCAGGTTCTTGGTCTTGGAGTTGATCATCCAGGTGTCGGACCAACCCGTGGCCCCCTCGGGCGGCTTGACGACGTCGACCGCGACCGGCGGCGTCTCGCCCTTCAGCAGGTTCGTGATGATCTGCCAGGTCGTGCCCACGTTGGACGTGCCCGACCGGAAGTCATCCATCTGCTTGAGGTAATCGGTCCAGTACTGCTTCACGGCCGGCTTCTGCTGCTTGAGCAGATCGACCGCCGCCTGGAACTGGGTGTCGTCAAGGGCGTAGGGATTGGTGATCTTCAGATCCGGCTTGGTCGTCATCAGGACGACGGCTGCATCGGCGATGTATATCGGCGCGTCGTAGATGCTGACCTTGTAGCCGTTCGCCGGGTCGAACATCTGCGCCCAGGTCGTCGGCGCCGGGTTGACCTGGTCAGTGCGCCACATCAGCAGGTTCGAGCCGCGCCCGTGGGGCACGCCGTAGTGGACGCCGTCGACCGTGTTGTACGGCTGGTCCTTGATGGCGTCGAAGATGTCCGGGTAGCTCTTGAACAGGTCGACGTTCACCGGCTGGACGAAGCCGCCGCGGACCAGCCGCAAGCTCGCATCGCCCGACGCCGAGATGACGTCGAATTGCTCGGGGTTCGTCGAGAAGAGCGTGTACGCCTCATCGGACGTCCCGAAGATCTGCGGGTTGACCTTGCATCCGCTCGTGTTCTGGAAGTCGGTCACCCAGTCGACGGTCTTGTCCGTGGAGCCGTTCTCGACGTAGCCCGGCCAGGCCAGGACGTTGATGCTCTGCCCCTGGGTGCTACCCAGGTCGGCAGCCGTCGGCAGGCTCGGGCCGGCTGACGCGCTGGCCGCGGCGCTCGCACTCGGCGAACTGCCCCCGGCACTCGGCGCGGCGGCACTCGGCGCAGTGGTGGCTGTCCCACCGCTGCTGCACGCCGCGAACGTCAACGCGGCGGCCCCGGCGAGCGCCAGGATCCTCCTACTCAGCATGCGTTTCCTCCTCCTCCACTGGGGTGTTGCCGTCGGCGACGGATAGCTCGTGCTGTCGCTTCCAGATCAGGCGGACAGCCTTGCCTTGCTGCTCGACCACATCGGTCGAGGTGGTCCTGAGGTTCTGCTCGGTCACGACGAGTCGGGCTCCGGCGTCGAGATCGACGATGTAGCGCGTATCGGGACCGAGATAGACGACGCTCTGGATCGTGCCGCTCGCGGATGTCTCGTCTGCGCCGGACG
>Ga0070689_100001118_pt1 | contig 16883 bp, 27 predicted proteins | sample KBSS23HmetaG_FD_64669 | JGI IMG/M metagenome (GOLD analysis project Ga0070689, IMG submission 64669) | Switchgrass rhizosphere microbial communities from Kellogg Biological Station, Michigan, USA - KBS S2-3H metaG | ecosystem: Host-associated > Plants > Roots > Rhizosphere ...
CTGGCGGGATTATTTTTGTCATGACTATGAATGAGGGGATTGGTTTTTCTGGTACATTCCAACCAGATACGGCATTCCTGAATCGCGTGGATATGACAGAAATTGTAGATGAACCGCCGTTGGGTGTTGAAATTGAGATCGTTAGTTCGCGTGTTGGAGAACATCGTACAAATAGGACAGTTGTTGAAGCGGTACGTGTTTTGCGTAAGCATTTTGTGAAAAATGAGATCACTACAGACGCATCGACTCGTAGTTCAATTAAGGTTGCTAGGTTGGTATCTATGGGCATGATGTTACAAGATGCGTTGATTTTGGTCATCGGCAATAACGTAGATGTTTCAGAACAGAAAGCAATCCGAGATATGATCAATCAGATCAAGTAATATTGATCCTTGACATTGGCGTAGTTCTCACTTATACTATCCTCATACACAAAAGAATGGGGTATCTAACCAATACCCCCTACAAGGAAAATCTTCAATGTCTGAATACATTAACGACAAAAATCTACAACGTGAATTGGAATTTACAAAAAACTGGTATGGTCGCGTGTTGCCGCAATCTTTAGATAATGGTGCTTTTACTCAATTTGCACTACGTTCTAAGAATTTTGCGGAATTGATCGCGCCTAACGCTAAAATTCTGGTTGATGCTATCGCGCCTACTGCATATACTGACGGTGAAGATATTTATATAGCGGGAATTTTCTTTATTGCTAAATTCTATAAAGATTATGGCATCGAAGATGAGGATATTACGTCAGCCGCAATTGCTTTAGTAAACGGCTTGCAATCTCATGAAGCGTTACATATTTTGTTGTCTGATCGTCTTATTTCAGATTCAGCAAATAGGGTAGTTGGTATATTACCAGCAGAAATTTTACTATCTAAATTCTTTGCAGATTTAATGAATATCGTTGAAGATGTTTTTATTGAGAATTATTGTGTAACAAAATTCCCCACTGCCAGCATTTTTGTACAAGCGCAACAAAGGATTTTGTTTTCTCAGCATGTTCGCGATATGGTTTACACATATCTGCAAACATCTGACAAAGTTGAGGATTTTCTAGAAGTTTTGACGTTAGCGAAAAATGTTGATATTTTGGATGATTCACGTTTTGATGATTTTGATAATTTATTTATGATTCTCTACAAAGCAAAGAATTCAGACTTGACTCGCAAAGATCGTGCTTTGATTGCGGTAGAGTTATACAACGAAATTACTAAAAATCTAAAAAATCCAATTTCTGAAAAACCAACTAACACGCCAGATACGAAAAAAGCGGATAAAGGCGAAAACTATGATGGTGATTCGCCCGATGGTGATGTTGCAGAAAAAATGATGAGCGATTTTTGCAAGTCTATCGCGGCAAAAGATCGCGCCAAAACACAAGAAGCATTTAACAAAATGTTGGATAATGCAACATCACCAGAACAACAAAAACAAATTGTTAAAATGCGTAATGAAGCACGACAAGCCATTGAAGAAGCAAAACGAGATTTTGCAATTTCTTCATACGAACGTGTAGAAACTAAAGAACTTAAGTTAGATGGAAAAGTAATTTTTGAAAGTTCTTTAGATATGTTTGAAAAAACGACTCCATATGCACGCGAAAGTAAAAACGTGCTACAAGGTGAATTGCCAGAATGGAAGGGTTTTGATCGATATTTGCGTTATTCTCGTGAAGAAAAACATACAACCGGACGTTTGCGGGATACTGGCGCAAAGATGATTAATCGTCAAATTTTCCGTATTGCAACAGATAATAAAATCTTTGCAAATCGTGACAAGTCATCCGTAAAGCGCGGTAAGCCGGAAATTATTATTTTGATTGATATGTCGGGATCAATGGGCGCATATGCTGAAAATATCGCAGATAAAAATGGAGAACCAGTTAAATTATATAATCACGTTGTACGTGTTGCGTATAGTGCTTACTTATCTCTTGTTCGTGCTGGTATTGCGTGTGCTGTATATGCACATTCTACCGATGGTTATGATGATACGCATGTTGTAGGAATTGTGGCAAATAAAATGCCATTAATGGGCAAGCAAGAAATTACATCCAATGACGTAGAAAAACGTTTTAATGCAATGAAAACAATGCAACATAACTCTAATCGTGATGGTGTTGCATTGGATTTTGTAGCAAAGCGTTTTTCTAGCAAAGCGGGAAGTAAGATTGTTCTTGTAATGTCCGATGGCCAACCATCAGCCGCAAATTATGGTGGTAGTGCTGGTGTTGCTCATACAACGTCTGTAGCTAATAAATTGCGTAAAGCTGGTAAGCATGTTATGGCAATATCGCTAGTGAAGGGTGTTGTTGAAGCTAATAATCAAATTTATGGAATTGAAAATAACGTTCATGCTTATGATGGCATGTTGAGTAAGTCAATTCAAAAAGTGATCGCTAATCTGGATATTCACTAATTTAATTACCCAAAGGTTGGTATTTACCGAAATTCCGGCCTTTGGGTTTATGGAGATTTTAATAATGGCAAAAGAAAAACGAATTATCATGCGTGTATTCTATAACAAGAAAAACACGCCTAGAATTTCTAATGATTTTGATATTACGGATTGGTCGGAAGATCAGCACGATAATTTAGTTGTTAAAGTTTTGTGTCTTTCTCCAATTTGTCGAATTAAATATAAAACAAAGAAAGTGAAAATCAAAAATGTCTAGTTTAGTTGTGGGTTATATTGGTGTTTGTGTTTTTCTTACTTTAGGCGTGTATTTCGCACAAGTAAAACGACAAGATGTAGCTATTGCAGGAATGACTATATCGTTGTGGTTTTTCGCGTTTTTCTTGTTTATCGCTATGGGTGTTTTTGGTTTTTAATAAAGGGAAATATAATGAATATGTTGGTCAATGTTATCGTAGGTATTGCGTGTTTAATTGGATCGAATATATTTGCGTTTCGAGTTACCAACAACAATAACCCTAATGAAGTTGTTTTAGGTTTGTTTGTGGCGGTTTGTGTTTTGACGTTCGGATTATCACTCATATTTGGATTAATCAAAATTTTCTAAATTGCCTATTGACAAAGCGTTTCACTTGATGTAATATAACTACATAAGCAAAGGAAAATTATCATGTGACGGATAAATTCCAACTTAACCAACTTATTTTTTAATCTACATATCGTAAACAAAAATCAAAGGAAATACTAAAATGACTTCAATTCCAAGTTTTGCAGCATCGGGTTTTGCGGGTGAAAAACTTGCAAACACATCAGCGGGAAATTTTCTAAAGTTTGAAGATGACAAGCCATTACGCATTTATTTCATGCACGAATTCGCAGCACCAGCAGGTGAAGAAGAAACAGGAAACAATGGCGTTATCGCATATCGTCAGATGGCAATTTATAAGGATGATGCACGTTTTACTTTGCCAGAAGATGTTAATGCGGTTACGTTCCCTGATCTTGGTGATGATGCGGGTGAAGTTGGGCGTTTGTTAGGCTTGAAACCAAACTTTCGCGCTTTGGCTATCGTTGGTATCGATGGTGATGATAGCGGAAAAGAATATGTGTGGGCTTTTTCCAATGCCGTACACAAGCAACTTGCAGCAATCGCGTCAGAAGCAAATCTCAAGGGTGTTGTTTTAAAGATTACGCGTTCGGGCAAGGGATTCAAGACAAAGTACAGTATCGTTCAAACTAATAAGCGGATTGATGTTAAGGGCGAACCAGCAACGGATTTAGTAGATTATCTAGGCGAAGAACGGACTCGTGAAGATATTATCGCTAAGTTGGTTGAACTAGATTGTGGTTTGTGGCCTCCCGAAGGTGGTGATCCATTTGCTAAGAAGATTGCGCCTAAAACAACCAAGCCTAAGACTTCTGAGCCAGTTGTTGCTACGGAAGATGAATACGAAAGCGTCTAATTTTGTGATTTGAGGGAATTTCGGGAATTATCACGTTTAATTCCCTCATTGGCAAATATAGAAATATGCGGGATTAGTTTGTAATTTAACTAATCAAAACTATAATAATATCGTGATGCTTGGGTAATTAAGAAAAATAAATTATGGGTTCAACCAAGTATTTGTTTTTCGGGTATTGGCAATATATTTATTTATTATGACCCTAAACTACCCAAGCGTTTGTTTTTTTTATTAAGGAATTATCGTGAGAAAAATGTCATTGCAAGACGAAGAAAAGTTTTTACGAAAATTGCAAGAAGAAAAAGAATATTTAGAATTAAATGAAAATCTGCCAGATACAGATATTCGTAAAATTCCAATTATTTCTCAACATGAAATTAGAAAAACAAAATCATTAAATGAATTTTACGAAAATATAGATTTTGTAGATTTCGCACAATTGCGTGCATATTATGACGAACGAAAAACAAATGAAAATACTTAAAGTTATTTTTGAATTATTTATTTTCTTTTGCGCTTTTGTTTCTCTAATTATTTTTCTAATTATATTTATTTAAGGAAATTTTATGTCGCATTTTAAAAAACGTGTAGATTTAAATCATACAGAAATTGTAAAGAATCTACGAAATAAAAAATGCGGAATTATTATTTCAGTTTTGGATACGCACGAATTAGGAAATAATGCGCCAGATATTATAGTAGGAGTCTACAATAGAAATTATTTAATAGAAATAAAATCTGAAAAAGGAATCGCATCTAAAGGACAATTAAATTTTTCTTCAAATTGGAATGGTACATATTTTTTCGCAAAATCTGCATCAGAAATATTAAAACAAATCTGGAAAGATTTTGAAAGAGAATTTCCGTTTTATTTAGAAGAAAAAGAAAAATTGTGGAGCGCATATAGTTTTATGTTAACACTAGAAATAAATAAGGAAGCTACAAAATAACTATGAATATTTATTATATTATCGACACTCTAAATGATAACACTCTAAAGCTAGATATTACCGCTACAGAAGTTAGTTTGTCAGACTACAATAATGATGTTATCGCTGTTGGTTTTGGTGGTAAGACGTATTTGGTAGAAATTGTTAATGGTTGCACTTGTTCATCTTGCAAGGGAACAGATCAAACTCAAAGTGTATTTGCTAATTGGAATGGCGCAAAGTTCACGGCTAGGGATTTGCGTAGTTTGATTGATGGTCTTTTTAACAATCAAGACGCTGTTTCAAAGATTATTTCTTTGCCGTTGTTCTCGTATGCATTTGGTTATCTTGACGGAAACAACACGCAAGAAAATTACGATCAAGAATAATTAGTTAAGTTATTAGGGCGTTACATCAGACGTTAGAGTCGATAAGGTGTAACGCCATTTTTATTAAAGGAATTATCGTGGAAAAAATCGCTATTGTAACATGCAAGTGCAACCATCCATATCAAGACAACAAATATGGAATTAATAATCGTGTTGCTAATCTTGCCGTAAAGAAATCTACCCCAACCGTTGGGGCTTATCGTTGTGTAGTTTGTGGTGAAATTCATTTTATTAACGAATCTGGAAAGAAAACCGTAGAGGAAAAGAAAAAGAAATAATGCGACAATATATTAACACTCTACCCAACGCGATTATTATTGATGGTTTGCCTTGTGTTGGTAAGACGTTGGCGGTAGAGGGATTAAAAGCAAAACTAAAGACTTTCGGATGTGATCCAATTATTATTTCTTGTGATTCGCGAAATTTAGATAATGGCGCTTGGGAAAGTGTTTTAGAAAATCTTGAGCATTGGTTGTTGCAATCTAAGGAAAATAAGAATACACATTATATTTTCGATGGATTTATTGCATCTTATTTTTCTAGTGTTGTTTTGTCGGGGAAATTAAATCCAAAGCACGCGATTGTAGGTGCGTTGCGGGTTAACGATCTCGTTAATGAATTAGGCGCATTGCATTATATTCTAGACGCACCTACGCATATGTTACGTAATAATTATCGTGCAGCAATGTCCCGTTATACTGAACCGCTTTGGGACGTTATGCAAGCGTCATGGAGTTATAATCTAGCAATGTTTAGTGGATCGATTAAGCGTACAATTTTGAGTAAGTCGGATATTGAGACATTTACTAATGAAATTTTTGATTCGATCTATAGCCCACGTCTAGCTAAGATGAGGTAAGTATGAGCAAAGAAATTAAGGTTGGTTTGTTGGCGTTAGGGGTAATTGGTTTATTAAATCTTGTGAAGGGATTTTTCGTAAAAGACGAAACAAAATCTTATCCGCCCTTGACAGACGAAGAATCGCGTGTTACTCTAACGCCAGATGCGCCAACACATGACAACGACGTTTACAAAACCGTAATTGTACAAACCGCTGGAAAGCGTACTACAATTGCTAATTTGTTTTATTCTGAAACTATGCAGTTGATTGGTTCAAGCATCTTTGGTTTTGTTGGTGAGTTGCAAGTGTGGGAAAAACAAATTACGTTTGCGTTATACGTTGGTTCTGATATGGATAAATTTGAATTAGCAGCTAGTTTTATTCGTGAAAATGTTCACATGTTATGGGATGATTACGAAGTTCAAGCCGTAAATTTTTAAGGTATAATTGCAAGATGTTGTTTATCAGAAAGACATCTTGCGTATGGCAATTTTGTATATCGCAACGAATAAAATTAATAACAAAAAATATGTGGGAATTACCTCTCAAAAATTATCGTCTAGGATAGCTGAACATATCAGAGATTCTAGACGAAATGATCCACGATACGTTTTCAAGTTTCAAAGAGCGATTAAAAAGTATGGTGCTGAAAATTTTGAATGGATTGCAGTTCTAGAAAATGATAACTACGAAAAAATAAAATCTCTTGAAAGAGCCACAATAAATATTCTAGGAACTTACAGCCAACAAGGATACAATTCCACAGGTGGCGGTGATGGTAGGTTTGGTGGTGGTAAACAAGAGGTTGTTTGTTTTAATTGCGGTAAAAAATATTTTGTCAATAGAAATAAATTTAATAACAATAATAAACGAAACTTAAAGTTTATTTGCTCTAAAGAGTGTAATTCGCAACACTCAAGAAATAGGATGTTAAGGTTTAATAATGACAGAACAAATTGATAATCTAGTTCACATGCATTGTCATAGTGACGCATCTATAATTGATGGTTTAGGTACTAACGAAAATCTTGTAAAGACAGCAGCAAATCTAGGTTTTACCGCGTTGGGTCTTACAGATCATGGAACACTCACCAACACTATCGTCCACACACAAGCGTGCAAGCGATACGGAATTAAGCCGATTTTGGGGCTTGAAGCGTATGTTGGTCGTGATGGTAAGAGATTCCATTTAACCTTGCTTGCTGATGGCAATGAGGGGTTTAATACGTTAGTTGAATTGAATAACTTTGGTCAGTTGTCGGGCGATAAGATGCGACCTACGATTGATTTATCGTTGTTGCGTAAGCATAACAAGGGTCTTATCGTGCTTACTGGTTGCCCTGCTAGTCCATTTCAGGAATTGGATTACGCCGATTCTCTTGAAATAGGACGTGAAATGAAGGATTTTCTAGGCAAGAATTTATTCGCAGAAGTTATGTTTATTGGATCGCAACCAACATGGGAACGTTCTGCAAAACTTGCGCGTGATCTACAGCTTGCGCCAATTCTTACTAATGACTGTCATTTTCCGTTGTCTGAAAATGCACAAGCGCACGTCAATCTTGTTAGTATCAAGAGTCATTTTAATTATGATTCTCGTCTTTTGTTTCTTGCTACTCCAGATCAAATGCGTGCGCGTGTTGCAGGATTAGCGCCTTCAGAATTGCCATTATTAGAAAAATCTATGATGAATTCTGCAAAGTTGGCAGGAAAAATCCAAGCCGTAACTTTCAACCCAACGCCGCGTTTGCCGTTTATTCCTAAAGCAGATGATGAATTGACGTATAAGGCAATGGCAAAGTTAACGGATATTTTTGGATATTCATTAGCACCTACTAATTATGTTGAACGTATGCAAGAAGAATTAGGTGTTATTACTGCAATGGGATTTTCAACGTATTTTTTGATTCTTCAAGACATAATTCAATTCGCACGACGTAATAATATTCGTGTTGGTGAAGGTAGAGGGTCAGCCGTTGGGTCGTTAGTTTGTTATTTGTTGGGAATTACGGGAATTGATCCTATCGTCTATGGTTTGTCGTTTGATCGTTTCTTGAATCGCAAGCGTAAAGAAATGCCGGACATTGACACAGATATTGAGGATGAACGTAGACAAGAGGTGTTGAAATACGCACATGAGAAGTGGGGTGCGATTCAAATTGCTACGTTGTCAACCTATTCGCACAAGGTACTTACTAATGATTTAGGTAAGTTCTTTAAGGTGGATCGTGAATTAATCGAAACAGCTTCAGATGGTGGTAAGGATAGTGAAGCATTTTTGAAAATTGCAACAACAACACCACAATTTGCAGACACATACAATGCAATGGAAAATCAAATTCGTCACGTTGGTATGCACGCTGGTGGTGTTATCATTGTGGACGAAACTACTAAAGTGCCTTTGATTCGTACTGCTAATGGCGGCGTCGCAGCTGGTTGGACAGAAGGATTACACACGCGTGATTTAGGTGCAGCGGGTATTGTCAAATTAGATATTCTAGGCTTATCCGCTTTGTCTGTCTTACGTAGGTTAGAGGAAAAATTCAATACACATGCCGATGAACCAACGGATAATTCGCCGGTGTTTGATTTGTTCAAGACCGGAAATACTAATGGAATTTTCCAATTTGCAGGTAGTCGTGGCATTATAGAGTTTACGATGAGCGTTGCACCTAATAAATTTGAAGATTTGGTTGCTATTAATGCGCTATACCGTCCAGGCGCTTTAGGTAGTGGTGCTGCCAAAAACTTTCCATTATGGCGTAAGTCTCCACGTCTTTTGCATCCGTTGATTGATGATATTATTATCCCAACGGCGGGTGTTATCTGTTACCAAGAACAGATGATGGAAATTTATAAGGTTATTTCTGGCGGTGATATGTCAGACGCGGATAATGCGCGTAAGGTCATGGTTAAATCGAAACTTGGTGATCCCGCTTGGGAAAAGTCGATGAGTGAGTTACGTGAGAAATTCTTTAATGGCGCATTGGCGCATGGTCTATCAAAAGAATTAGCGTCTAAAATTTGGTCGGAATTGTCAACGCACACACAATATTCTTTTAATAAATCTCATGCCGTTGCTTATTCACATGTAGCGTGGCAGTTAGCATGGTGGAAATATTTTTATCCAGTAGATTTCTATGCGGAAACAATGTCAGTTGATCGTGGTGAGTGGCAAAAGTTTTTGTTTGAGGTTATTTCGTCTGGAATTGAGATTGTTCCTCCACATGTCAACACATCTACTGAAGATTTTGTTGTTGTGGATGGCAAGATTATGTTGCCAATTTCGATTGTAAAGAATCTTGGAGAGAAGGGCGTAGAAAGTATTATTGCGAATAGGCCATATGTTAATGCTGATGAATTTATGGCAAAGAATCCTAAGAAAGCAGTTAGCAAAAGAGGGCGTAAGGGTTTGTTTGCGTTAGGTGGTTTTGATGGTTTAGGCGCAACAGAAAAGATTTTAGATATTGATGAAATTACCGAAATTACGCCAGAAGAAATACAAGAGGCGTATATGGGTTTTCTTCTCCCAACGCGCGAATTTTTGGAAGCAGTAAGGTTAGCAAAATTAGGCGGATTTACAGGTGGGTTGATTGTTAGTAGGGAATTACGCAAATCAAATTGGGGTGAGTATAACGTCTATAAGATGTTGCCAGAAGGGACGTTTTGGAGTAGAGATTCTAAATTACAGTTTGAAGTAGGGGCGAAAGTCAAAGTTAAGATTTCAAAGAAAAATGGAAAGGTAGAGTCGGCGGCTAAGTTATTCTAGTAGATTTCTAATGGAAAATTTCGTCTTTATAATTTATAATATTTGGTATTGAGGGAATAAATAAAAATGTCCATTGCAGAGTTGTTAACGAATTCGATTGAACAAAACGATACGAAGTATTTACGTCGTCTTAATAAAAAAATTATGTTGGATAGTGAAAAGGCGGCGGTAGATTGGGTGTTGGAGTACGAAAAGAAATATAGTGCTGTTCCTACACTAAAGCGCATGAAAGACGAAGGAACACACGCGCCATATATTTCTAGAACATTATCTGGATCGCCATTGAAGGATTTATTTGAACGTGCAGTTAGTAAGATGATTGCACGTTATGCTTTAAATTCTCATAGTGAGATGGAAGAAATTTTAAATTCTACAAACGTATTTCCCGTTAATGAATACATGAAAGTTGCTAAGATGTTAGCGGGAATTTCGGTAGAAGAAAGCACGTCTATTCATACGTTGGATCGTGGTTCAATGTATAGTGGTGAAGATTTATCAACGGCAATTAGTAGTGGAATTGATTATGTTGACGAATCTACAGGTGGTACATTGGCGGGTGAGGTTCAAGTATGGGTTGCTCGTACTGGCGTTGGTAAAACTTTGGTTCTCTGCACACAAGCCGTTAGACTTGCGCGTATGGGTCATCGTGTTTTAATAATGTCATTGGAGATGTTACCTAAACAACTCGCACATCGTATTGATGCCACGTTGGGTAAGTTCAATCCTAAAGTATTTCGCGATTCACGTCCTGATGCTTTGGATGTTCGAGAAAAGAAATTGCCAGTTGTGCAAGCAGAATTAAAGCATATTGCAAGTCGTGGTGGTGATATTATCTTTACAGAACGTCATATTCGTTCTTTGGAAGGTTTAAAGCGCACGATTGAAGAAGTCAAGCCAGATGTTGTGATGATTGATGGATTGTATTTAGTACGTTCGGATGATAGTGCTAAAGGTTCTGCGTCATGGGAAAAGATTAAGCAAGTATCTAACGAAACAAAACAATTGGCGTTAGAAACATCTTTGCCTTTCATCGTAACTACGCAATTTTCGCGTTCTGGTTCTGGTTCTGAATCGCGTCAAGATTTAACGGAGATTGGCGGTAGTGATGCAATTGCACAAGATGCAGATACGGTAATTGGATTATATAAAGAACCAAATGGAAATGTGGTAGGAAAAACGCTTAAGGTACGCAACGGTGAATCAGGCGGTGAATTTGAATTAGAATTAGATTGGTCGGTAATGGAAGTTCGTAGTGTTTATCATGCGCCCGTTGTGGTTACTTTACGTGGCAAAGCGGGTGTATTGGCAGGAACGTTAACGACATGAGTGTAGATAAATCATCTTATGTTGTAAAACGCTCAACAGGAACGTTATATTTATATGAATGGGATGATGAACAACAAATTCATATCCCTAAGAATTTTAAGAATGAACTATACGCCGCTTGGGAAGATAAGAAATTTAAGAACAATCCCCAACGGTGGGATGAAATTAATTTAGTAGTTGAGGGTTATAAAAATGGAAAGCAATTCAAGAATGACGTTCGATGATTTTTTAGAAACACAACCAGAAAATGCCGTTGGGGATATTGTTTTTGAAATGAACGGTGAATTATGGCGTTGGCGTTTGTGTATGGATTGTGGCGTATATCATGGTAATAAACTTCAAGATGATGTTGACGCGTGGGCTTTAATGTGGAATGAAAGTGTCAAGGCAGATAATCCACATTGGTTTTTCTATAAGATGGTTCGTTATTACGGAATTTTCTATGGAATTAAAAATAAATTTATGGGGAAGGTCATATAATGGCTTACGTTTTAATTGACGGAGAATTTTATCATCAAGATTGGTGTGAAGATTGCAATGATTTTCACATTGTAAATTTACAGGCAGAATTGGAAAACACTTTAAGTTTGGCCTATAAAACTGGCGATTTTAGAGAATGGGAATCTTTTGTAAAGGATATTTTGGAACGTCAGGAATTAGCAGAATATTTCGATGATTTTAGTTTTGTGAGGTTAGATCGATGAAAGCCCTAATCTACGATCCTAAAGAAATTGGCCTCACAATCGGAAAATCTATGGGTTGTGAGGTTTTTGTTAATTGTCCGTTTCATGGCGACACACACCCAAGCGCGGAATTTAATGTTCAGACCGGACGTTTCTTTTGTTTTGCTTGTGGTGCACGTTCTTATGCGCCATTTTTAGCACGTAAGTTAGGCGGAACTTGCTCACAAGAATTTCGGGAATTACCAGAAAAAGATGCAGACGTAGATGATGCGTGGATCGGCATGAAAAACGCGCCTTTGGGTTTTAATAATGAGTATTTGCTTTCACGTAACGTAACAAATATTCAAATCAAGAAATACGATATTCGAGAGACTTCATGGGGCGTTTTGTTTCCATTGCGTAATGAGAATGGAATTATTAAAGGCATGTTGGCGCGTAAGTATAAAGGTGAACAAAAATATCTTGTGTTTGGTGAAAAGATGCCTTTGTATGCGTTGGATCAATTTCAATTTTATTATGGAGAAGTGATTGTTACAGAAGGTGTGTTTGGTGTGTTGGCGGCTGATAGGGCAAACTTACCAGCTACCGCAACATTATCTGCAATGGTCAAGGAAAGCGCTAGTGTGTGGTTAAATCAAGTTGATCCTATTGTTTGTTATGATGATGATGATTCCGGCTATATTGGCGCTGCTAAGGTGCTTAAACTTGCGCCTATGGCGCGTGCAATTGTATATGGAGGGGAATTTGATAATCTAACGCCACAAGAATTTTACGATGTTGTTACGCATCCAGAGTTGACAGCAAGAGAATATACGCGTAGTATTGAATATATATCGGAGTACACAAGCGATAAGAAAAAGTTTTGGAACGACATAGAAAATTTCGGTAAGTACATGAAGAAGAAAAATTTTACTAAAGGAATTAACTTAACTAACGAATGGATGAGGGGATAATGAAAATTGAAATTGAATATGATTTAACAGATGATCAAGTTGTAGATTTTTTAATGTTCAAGCCATTCAGAGAAGAAGATGAAGAAAAATTCTTTCCAGAAAATTTAGACTATTTTCGTGGTTTAGGATTAATAAAAGTTGGTCATTATAGTTATCCAAACGACGACAATTTATATTATCTCAATCTAACTTATTCTGGCGAATGTGTTAGAGAAAAATTATCTTTAGGAGTGTTTTAATATGACAGACGATACTTTAATGCAACAACTACAAAAAGAATATGATGATGTTACGTTTAACATTGGTCATCATCACGAAGAATATTTTAAATTAATCGGACGTATGATGACATTACAAAAAGAAATGCAGGAATTAAAAAATAAGATGGAAAGGGAAAAGAAAAATGCATAGTATTGAAGAAATGATGCAAGGAATTTTTTGGATTTTTATGATCGTGATTTTACCTTCATTTTTGCTTGCCATTTTGTTTGTTATGGCGTTGGGAATGAAACCGCTATGAACAACGAAGTTGCATTACTAGGAATTCTTAATAATAAAATTGATAGTATGAAACTCGTATTTGCTCAATATTTAATTACTCTGCAAGAGCAAGAAAAAGAGCGTGAAGCAATAGAATTAGAATTGAAAGAACTACAAGAAAGGATGCGCAATGATAAAATTTCTACGTGAGTTTTTCGATCCTTTTGAATTGCTTTATATTTCTATTGCAGTAGCAACCTTTGACCATACCGTATGGGCTGGAGCGTTTTTGTTTGAAGGTTCGATGCCAGTTGATAATAATATTATTTGGCGTTTGAAAGGTTCTCTAATCGCAATTGCTGTTGACTTAGGAATGTTGTTAACGTCGCGTTTCTTAAGAAATTCCGAAACACCAACGCAAACAATTGTTTTAGTAATTGCTTTTATGATGGCTGCTGTTACGTCGTTTTATTTTCAGATGGTGTATATTCTTTTTCATACGCCGATCTTTACGATTTCAGAAGGTGTAGATAAGTATTGGATTCAAGCGCTAACGCCGTTCTTACAAGCGCGTGTTGTTATTTTGCCGCTTGCATTGCCTTTACTTGCTACAGTGTACACTCTTGCGCGTATTTTTACGCATAGGGTTGCAGTAAAGAAAGAATTGCCTATCCCAACGCCGGAAGTTAAGGTTGAAAAGCCAAAACAAGAGTTATTGGATGATGGTAAGCGCACGAATCTAGAGGAAGTTCTCAAGGCATTAGAAAACGTAGACGACAAAACATTTTACCTAGAATTTCCTACGTTATCTATTAATGTTCCAAAATTAGAATTTTATTACACTAAGACAGATCGCATGTATTCAGCCAATACACGAGAAAAATTAGCTAATAAAATTCGTCTTATGGTCGGACGTTGGGAAAATACAGACGAAGAAACCGCGTAATTACCTCTTGACAATTCCCGAAATGTAGATTAATATACACGCATTAACCTAAAATTTCGGGAATTACAAAAATCATGGCTGTATATGTTGATACGCCAAATCTTGCGAAAGGCGGTAAGTTTCGTAAGTGGTGTAATTTAGTCGCAGATAGTGTCGATGAACTACAAATGTTTGTTGATGCATTGTTTAAAGGATCTTCTTATCCACGCATGAAGGTTAAGGCGTTCATTCGATTTGGCTTTATTCCTTATGTCTTGCTTTCACCTAAAAAACGCCTACACGCTTTGCGCTTGGGTGCAATTAGTATAGGTTGGCGTAAGATGAAAGATATTGTGGAGTTTTATCAAAAGAAAGACGCGATTCAAAAGTTCTTAAATGTTTTTATTAAAGTAAATCCACAATACGGTGAATATCTTAAAATGAATCCAAAGCAAAAAGATGTGTATATTCGTTCTGAAAAAGTTATTCTTGCGTGTAAAAATCATAAGCCAATTAATTTTTAAAGGATTTTATAAAATGAGAAATTCAAGTAAGTTGATGTTGTTTGGTATTCTTGAGATGTGTTTGTTTGTTGTTAGTATTCTTAATTTCAAACATCATCCTGAAACTGCAATGGCATTTATGGGCGTTGTTGCTTTTATGGGTATTTTATTTGTTTTAATTGCTGGTGCTGTAATTCATGATAATACGGAGAATGGTTAATGTTTAAATATTATTTGAATCCTAAGTCTATTTTTCTATGGATTTTTACGTTATTGTTTTTGTCTTTTGCTGGTGGCTGTATTTACGCATCTATGGCGCATTGGTTATTTATTTTGTATGTAATTGCAACTACAATTCTTATTATTATTATTTTAGTGAATGACGATGCCAGAATTTCAGAGATTTATAAAAAAGAATTTCATTATTGGATTGATGAAATGGGAATTTCAGATGATCACGCACGTCAATTAGCTTTGGCACGTACTAAAGAGATTGTTCGAGAATGGCGATAACATGACTCCCAACGGCGCATATTTATTGTTTTTATTTATTTCAGCGGTGTTTTTGTTTTTAGGAATTTGCGGGATCGTTTCGTTGGCATATGTGGTTTTTGTTTTGCGTGTTAATCGCATAAAGGAATTGAAATGATCAAGTCACAAGATTTTCATAAGGCGATAGAAAAAGCTAGAAAATCAGATATATTGGATTTTGATGAATTAAACGCAATTCTACAAATGATGGTTGATAATCAAAGTCATTTTGTATATGCACTTCAATTACTTGAAGGTGTTGAAGCTAATAACGATGATGTTGTCAATGAAGTAATTGCTAACGCTAATGCAAATTATTATCGTAAGCCAAATTTGTTGACGCTTCTTGAAGAAATTGCAGAAATGATTTTATCAGGTCGTGGAAAACATGACGATCCTTTAGAGTTGGAGCTAATCCAAATGGCGGGAATTTGTATTAATATTGTTCGTCGCATACGAAACGGTGATAAGGTAGAATTAAAAACGGAGGATTTTAAATGATTAAATTTTTGTACAAAGAAAATTGGCTAAGGAACTATCTTTTGTTGTCTGTTCCTAGACTGTTTTTAGCGTCAATTTTGAAAATGTTAATGACGCAAGATCAATTTATTATATTTTGCATCATGTGCGGAATTGCAACAGCACTTGAGTTTTTAATGGAAGATATTAAGATGTTTCGCAAAACTGAAGAAATTCGTTTGATGTTAATACCGTATGCTTTGAACGATCCCGCAAAACGTATGGCGTGGGATGTTATTAAAATTTATTATATTAATGGAAGCAAAATTGACGATCAGGTAATTAGATTAGTAAAAACATTGAGTGGTAATTATGCTTAAAGTGATGAACTCCAAATGCGATCAATGTCTATTCACTAAAAATCGTGTTGTTTCTTCTGTACGTATGGCAGAGATTGTAGACGAGTGTTTAGCACATGATACGTATTTTGAATGTCACAAGGGAACTATCGTGCATGATCATATCGTGTGTCGTGGTTTTTATGATCTGTACAAATACGATGTTTTGGTAACGCGTATTGCTTGTATGTATAACTTTATAGACTTTGTGGAAGTTGGTAAATTTTAATGTCTGAATTATACGTAAATAACCCAACGGCGCAATATGCGGAAAGGAAAGAATTTGAATATTATCCTACCGATCCGCGTGTAGTTCGTGCGGGAATGTCGTTTTTGCCTAGTCCAAAGGTTTTACAATTTAATAATATTATGGAATGTGGCGCTGGTGAAAATGCGCCATTCTTGCAAGAAGCATATCGTTTATATCCAAATGCAGATTCTTTCGATGCGTTTGAGGTTAGAGATTTAGAAACGCCACAATGGATAAAAGATATTGACGATTATCGTGTAGTTTATTTTGGTGAAACGCATTATATCCGAGACATTGAAGATGATGAACGCTATGATCTTATCGTCGGAAATCCGCCCTTTGGGGATTCGTGGGAGCAAGCAGAGAAGAAGAACAAGAAAGAAAATAAAAAAACATTAAAACAAATTGAACAAATGCGCTTAAATGGAGAATTGAGATACGATTTTGTTGATCCTTTACCGTATAAATCTCCGCCGCGTCCTTTATCGCAACCACGCGCTGATGCAGAAGCGTTTGTGCGTAAGTCAATGGATATGTTAGAGCATGGTGGATTTTTG
>Ga0070689_100001120_pt1 | contig 16876 bp, 17 predicted proteins | sample KBSS23HmetaG_FD_64669 | JGI IMG/M metagenome (GOLD analysis project Ga0070689, IMG submission 64669) | Switchgrass rhizosphere microbial communities from Kellogg Biological Station, Michigan, USA - KBS S2-3H metaG | ecosystem: Host-associated > Plants > Roots > Rhizosphere ...
GTGACCGCGACGGCCGAGAAGCCTTACTCGACCGACGCGAACCTGATGCACATCTCTTACGAAGGCGGGATTCTCGAAGACCCCTGGGCCGAGCCGCCGGAGAATATTTTCCAGCTCACGCGCTCGCCTGAGAACGCACGTGCTGAAGCGCAGTACATCGAGATCTCTTTCGTCAAAGGCGAGCCGGTCGCGATCGATGGGAGGCAACTCGATCCCGTCGCACTGCTCGAGAGGTTGAATAAGCTCGGTGGCGAGCACGGCATCGGACGTGTCGACGTGGTTGAGAATCGTTTCGTCGGCATGAAGTCGCGCGGTGTTTACGAAACACCGGGTGTCACGATCCTGCAAGCTGCACATCGCGCGCTGGAGTCGATCACGCTCGATCGCGAAGTGGTCCACTTGCGCGATTCGCTGGGCGTGAAGTTTGCGGAGAGCATTTACTACGGTTTCTGGTTCGCTCCTGAGTTCAAGCTCATGCGCAAGATGATCGACGAGACGCAGGTACGAGTGAATGGTGATGTGCGTTTGAAACTGTTTCGCGGCAACGCGATCGTGGTCGGGCGGCGTTCACCTGACTCGCTTTACGACGAGAACGTCGCGACCTTTGAAGCGGACACGGTTTACAACCAGCGCGATGCGGAAGGATTTATCAAGCTGAACGCGCTGCGGCTCAGATTGGGAGGTGGACAATGAACACGGAAATCAACGTCATCGACGTCGACAAGATCGGCTCGGCAACGTCTCCACTCGGTTTGACCAAAACGGTCGCGCTCGTCTCCAGCTGCGGTTCTACGAAGGCCGGCGACGTGGTCGTCGTTCGCGCTCTGACGGACAGCGCCACCTACAACATGCTCGAGCTGCCGACAGGGCGGCTCGCGAAGATCAATCCCGGCGACTTGTTGCTCGGCGTTCTCGGCCGTCGTCGCGCGTTGAAGGGTTTTGTCGGCGACGTTCCGGCGAGCCTGCAAAGCGGCGATCAGCTTCACCTGCTGAACATGGGCGGCGTGATCGGTTACTGCACCGGACACCATTCAAGTCTTGGCGACGCGATCAAGTTGGAAGTGATCGGATTGGTCTGCGATGAAGCAGGCCGAGTGATGAACATTGCTGACGCAGCGTTGCCGCCGCGCACGACTCTCGGCGACACCGCGCCGATCGTGATGATCGCGGGCACGAGTATGAACAGCGGCAAGACTTACGCTGCGACTGAACTGATCAAGCAGGCGACGCGCGTAGGGCTGCGTGTGGCGGCGGCGAAGCTGTCTGGTGTCGCGTGCCTGCGGGATACGTTGAACATGGCGGACCACGGCGCGGTGACCACTGCGAGCTTTCTCGATTGCGGTCTGCCGTCGACTGTAGACGTCGCGGACCTCGCGCCGTCGTCGAAAGCAATTATTGCCCGTTTGAATGAAGCACATCCGGATCTGATCGTGATTGAGTTGGGCGATGGAATTCTCGGCGGGTACTCGGTCGACACGGTGTTTGCCGACGCCGAACTGCTCGAAGCAACGGCGGCGCTCGTGTTCTGCGCGTCTGACTACGTCGGCGCCTGGGGCGGCATCGAGTTACTGCGCCGGCGCGGCGTTGACGTTGACGTGATCTCCGGGTCAGTGACTGACTCGAAGATGGGCGAAGACTACATCCAGTCGCAGTTCAACGTCCCTGCGGCCAACGCACGACGCGAAGGCGGCGCCTTATTTGATCTGGTGATGGCGAAAGTTGCGCCGAAACAAACCGTCTCAGTCTAGGGAATTTTCTTTTGTGCTTTTTGTGCCTTTTTGTGGCGAGAAATGGAACAGCAAAACAAAATTCGCGTCGGGATCTTTGGCGGCTCCGGTTACGGCGGCTCGGAGTTGCTGCGCATTCTCTTGTTCCATCCGCAGGTCGAGCTGGTTTTCGTTACCGCCAACGAGCAAGCTGGTAAACCGGTCGGCGAAGTTCACCGGAATTTGCACGGGCTGACTCAGCTCAACTTCATCGCGGCCCCAGAAAAAGTAGATGGCGTCGACTGTGTTTTCCTCGCGCTCCCACATGGACAGGCGATGGACATCGTTCCGCGACTGCCCCCAGACGTCAAAGCGGTCGATCTCTCCGGCGACTTTCGTCTGCGAGATCAGAGCGTCTTCGAAAAACACTACAAACAACAACACACAGCCATGCATGCGCAGGCGGAGTTTGTTTACGGGCTCACAGAGACGAATCGCGAAGCAGTGAGAAACGCGCGCCTGATCGCCAACCCGGGATGCTTTGCGACCGCGACGTTGCTCGGTTTGGCACCCCTCGTTGCAAATCATTTGTTGAGCGGGCGCGTCGTGGTCGATGCAAAGACCGGCTCCTCAGGCTCCGGCGCGAAAGCAGCCGCGAACACGCATCATCCGCAACGGATGAATTCGTTCTACGCGTACAAACCTTTCACGCACCAGCACGTGCCCGAGATCGAGCAGGAGCTGGAGCACATCGGCGACTGGACCAACGAGCTCATCTTCATGACGCACTCCCTGCCTGTCGCGCGCGGTATCTTCGCGTCGATCTACGCCGAAGCGAATCGCGAAATCAAAGAAGACGAGTTGCGCAGTGTCTACGAGGACTATTACCGCGAGTCATTCTTCGTGCGACTCGTGAAGGGATCGCCTGACATCAACTGGGTGAAGACGACTAACTTCTGCGACCTCGGTTTCGCAGCGCGTGGCAGGCAGGTCGTCATCTTCTCGGCCATCGACAACCTGGTCAAAGGCGCCGCCGGCCAAGCCGTGCAAAACATGAACCTGATGTTTGGTCTCGAAGAGACTACCGGTCTTATGTTAGTCGGAACGAATCCATGACGAATGAAGATCAGTTTCAGCTCGCCACGTACAAGAAGATGCCCATCGCGGCTGAACGCGGTGAGGGGGTCTGGATCTATACGAGCGACGGCGAAAGGTATCTCGATCTGTACGGCGGTCATGCTGTCGCGGGCACGGGACACTGTCACCCGCACGTCGTGAACGCACTGCGCGAGCAGGCCGGCGAGCTGCTGTTCTATTCAAACCTCGTTTACTCGAGCGCTCGCGCGCGTGCCGCGGAGAAGCTCGTTTCTATCGCTCCGGCCAATCTAACCAAAGCGTTCTTTTGCAATTCAGGCACTGAGGCCAACGAAAACGCGATGCGCATTGCGCGCATGGCAACACATCGCGAAAAGATCATTACCTTCTCAGGCGGTTTTCACGGCCGCACCGCCGACGCAATCAGCGCGACGTTTCTCGGCAGGTATCGCGAGATCGGAAAACCGAACGTGCCCGGACATCTCGAAGCCGAGTTTGGCAACATCGATTCCGTGCGCGAACTCGCCGACGACACTGTTGCGGCGATCATGCTCGAGCCGATTCAGTCGATGGCGGGCGTGCGCATGGCCCAACCCGATTTTTATCGTGCGCTACGAACGCTGTGCGACGAGCGCGGCATCGTCCTCATCTATGACGAAGTACAAACCGGCGTCGGGCGCACAGGCGAGTGGTTCTTTGCGGACAGCGACGCCGGCGGCGGTGTCGTGCCTGACGTCGTCACGCTTGCAAAAGCACTAGGCAGCGGTGTTCCCGTTGCCGCATGTCTCGTCACTGACGCGATCTCGTCGCACATCAAAGAGAACGATCTCGGAACAACGTTCGGCGGTGGCATGCTGGCGATGGCCGCGGTTACCGCGACGCTCGAAGCAATCGAGAACGATCGCATGCTGGCCAATGTGAAGAATGTCGAGGCACATTTGCGAGAGCGTCTGCGAGAAGTCGAGCAGGTGGTTGCGGTTCACGGGCTCGGCTTTTTGCTCGGGATTGAATTCAACGACAAAGCGGCGCCCGTTCATCAGGCACTGCTCGAGCAGAAGATAATCACGGGCACGTCGAGCAATCCGAAGGTATTGCGACTGTTGCCGCCGTTATGCTTGCAGAAGGAGCACGTCGATCTGTTTGTCGAGAAGTTGATTTTGGCCGCGGATGAACGCGGATAAAAAACACGGATTTATGCATTTACTGAACACCATTGGCATGTCGCGTGAGCAGCTTGATCAACTGATCGAGTCGGCGTTGCGTTTTAAGAGCGGCGATGACGCGTCGAAACCATTGGCGGGGAAATCCGTGGCGCTGGTGTTTTTCAATCCGAGCTTGCGCACGCGCGCGTCGATGCAGGTTGGGATTTACGAGCTCGGCGGCAATGCGGTGGTGCTCGAGCCCGGTGGAACCAGTTGGACGCTTGAGCATCGCGAAGGCGCTGTGATGGACACCGATAAGACCGAACACGTGGCGGAGTTTGTGCGCGTGCTCGAGCGGTATTGCGTGGCCATCGGCGTGAGAACGTTTGCGGCGTTGAAAGAATGGCAGGAAGAACGCACTGATCCGGTGCTCAATGCGTTTGCGCGATATGCGTCCGTGCCGATCATCAACCTCGAGTCGGCGATGCATCATCCCTGCCAGTCGCTCGCGGACATGTTGACGATCCGCGAAAAGCTTGGAGTTGGTAAGAAACGTGTCGTGCTCACGTGGGCCTGGCATCCCAAGCCGCTGCCGATGGCTGTGCCGAACAGTTTCGCGCTGGCCGCGGCGCAGATGGGCCACGATCTCGTGATCGCGCATCCCGAAGGTTACGAACTCGACGAGGAGTTAATGAAGACCTCGCGACAGATCGCCGCTGCCGCAAGCGGAAGCGTCCAAATTACAAACGACACCGGCGTCGCCTTCTCTGGCGCCGAAGTCATCTATGCAAAGAGTTGGGGAGCAAAACAGTTTTACGGCAACACGGACCAGGACATCGCAACGCGAGCACAATTTCGCCGCCAGTGGATCGTCGACGAGGAGAAGATGTCACGCACAAACAACGCGATCTTCATGCACTGTCTGCCTGTGCGCCGCAACGTGATCGTGACCGATGGCGTGATCGACTCTCCGGCCTCGGTAGTGATTGATGAGGCTGAGAACCGGTTACACGTGCAGAAAGCAATAATGGCGGCAAAGATCAAATGACTCATCCAATCGTCGACGATCAACTCCGGCTCGATCTATTGCGCGAAGCGTTGCCGTACATCCAGCGCTTCCAAGGCCAGACCTTTGTCGTCAAACTTTCCGGCAAGGTCACGGAGGACCAACTAAATTTAACCTCGCTGGCCGAAGAGCTGGCGCTGCTGCACCAGGTGGGCATTCGTATCTGCGTCGTTCACGGCGGCGGCAAACAGCTCAGCGACCTGGCCAACAAGCTCGGCATCGAACAGACGATCATCGAAGGCCGGCGCGTTACCGACGACGCCACACTCGAGATGGCGAAGATGATCTTCGCCGGAAAGATCAATACTGACATCCTCGCGGCGCTGCGGCACAGAAGCATCGAAGCCGTCGGACTCTCCGGCGTCGACGGCAACACTGTTCACGCAGCTCGACGTCCGCCGAAAGAGATCCTGAACCGCGAAACCGGCGTGCGCGACAAAGTTGATTTCGGACACGTCGGCGACGTGGTCCAGATCAACGCCAGGCTGTTGACTGTGTTACTGGATCACGGGTATCTGCCGGTGATCTCGTCGCTGGGCGCAGACGATGAAGGCATGGTCTTCAACATCAACGCCGACACGATCGCCGCCGAAATCGCGGTGCAACTTCAGGCCGAGAAGCTGATCCTGCTGAGCGACGTCGACGGCATCTTTCTGACCGCGGGCGATCCGGGAACAAAATTGTCGCGCCTGACCGCCACCGAAGCTGGCGAACTAATCAATAGCGGCGCAGCCTCAGGCGGCATGATCCCCAAACTCCAGAGCATCATTATGCTGCTGCAACGCGGCGTTCACAGCGCACACATTATCAGCGGAAACAAACGCAACGCGCTCCTCTCCGAGATCTTCACGGACAAAGGCACCGGCACGATGATCGTTGCTTAACCACAAAGACACTAAGACACAATTTAAATAGTGCCTTCGTGCCTTTGTGGTTAGTCTTTTCTCAGCCCAACGGCGACCGCGGCAGGAAGCGATCGCGATCGAACGGCGGGTCTTCGTGCTCCGGCAACGTATCGTCCGGCCAATCGTGCGCCCACTGCCGCCGGTGTTCCTCATCCGCGTAGTACTTCAAATAAATCTGGTTGTCCTCATCGCTACCGCTTCCCGTGAGATCGATCATATACGCATAACTCGGATTCTCAGGAAATAGCACCGCCTCCTCCCGCAGACCGTCATGATAGAGATAGTCGTAGAGCTCGCGATCCGAAAGATGATCGGTGTGCATGATGTATGCGCCGAGCGATGCCATTCGCTCGATAGTCTCCTTGAGTTTGATCCTGAGTGTGTCTTTATCGAGCGACTCGGGCGCCGGCACTTCCAGCCCGGAATTCTCGAGCAGGCGCATCAGGCTGATCGGCTCGGCGGTTTCATATTCGAGTACGTGCCGCAGGAACTCTTCTTCCATGTCAGCAGGCATCGAATCGAGTGTCGTAGTGCTGCCGCCGAGTTTCTCGAGCTCCGCGCGGAGTTTGGCGATGCGTTCTTCCTGGCTTGGTTCGTCGGCGTCAGCAAATTGAATGAATGTCATGTCTGGCTCCTTAAGGTTTAGAGGTTAAGGTTTGAGGGTGCCCGAGGGGACTGTGAGGGCCCTCCGTCCGATTTTGATGGGTGCGCGCATTGTCTCACGCAAAGACGCAAAGGCGCAAAGAAAGACGCAAAGGTTTTGCTTCATTTGCTCCTTTGCGTCTACTTTTGCGCCTTTGCGTGAAATATTTCTTTACTTCGGTGGCTTTGGGGCTGTGAACATGTCGAGATTCGATAAGCCGAGACTCGTCTCTATCTCTTCCATCCTTTTCAACGCCGCCTCGAATCCATCGTCTCCAAACTGCTCGTGCTCGATCTCTTCAAACTTTTCTCCAAGCTCATCAAGCTCACCCTGTCCGACCGCGGACTTCCACGCCGGAAAGATAACCGTGTCTTCAATCGCAGCATGATGCTCATACATCCGCACAAACGACTCCAACGTCTTCGCCAGTGACTCCACGCTGTTCGATGGAATCCGATCAGCCTTTGTGATCGACAACAAGTAATCAGTGATCTCACGTCCGCGAGTGTGCTGCTCAAACAGCACATCGACGTATCCCGCCGCCACCCCCGGCGACTTCTTCACCACCGGCAGAATGTAAACTTCCTCCAACTTCCTCTCGTGATAGTCCTCGCCGAAGACGCGAAACAAATTCGCCGCCTTCTCCAGCGCATCCGGTGGAACTGACGACGCATCCTGTCGCAACCGCACCGCCGACTCCTGGTAAACCAGCAACGCGCGTCGCAGAATCCCATGCTCGCGCATCAGATCCTCCGCGGCCGTCACCTCCGCCGGCGCGGCCTCGCCTGCCGCGGGTTCATCACTTTTATTGGTCGCACTGCCGCTGCCACTCGGCGACGTGCGACACGCGTTGAGCAAAACTCCGGCGCCGGCAAGCGAAATGCCCGCGATTAGCTGTCTTCTCTTTGAATCCAAAGTTTTCTCCAATCTGTGTAATCTGCGGATGGCCTTTGATATTACCGCGCTCACGACGTTAGACTAAGCTTATTCCATGGACAACGACGCAATCGCCCGCCGATTTCATCGTCTCGCCGCGCTGATGGAAGTCCGTGGCGACGATCCGTTTCGCCTGCGCTCCTATCGTAACGCAGCCGAGGCGATCGAGGTGTGGCCCACGCCGTTGAAAGAGATTGCTGAAAAGGAAGGCGTGGCGGGCTTGCAGGAAATCCCGGGCGTCGGCAAAGCTATTGCCGGCAAAGTGATCGAACTCCTGACGAAGGGCACTTTCGACGCGTGGGAACGTCTTACCGCGGAAACACCCGAAAGCGTACTCGATCTCCTGGAGATCCCCGGCATTGGACCAAAGACAGCAGCGCTGCTCCACCAGCGCTTCAAAGTCTCATCCCTTGCCGATTTAAAAGTTTTCGTCAACTCCGGCGGTCTCGACATGGTCGACGGCATCGGTCCCAAGACCGCCACGCGTATCAAAGAAACCTTAGCCACAGATTAACTAATGAGGAGCCCCATGAACAAAATTAAACGTCGCGAATTTATTCGTAACAGCGCTGCCGCAGGCATCGCGATCCCGGCTTTTCCGATGATCTTGACGCAAAGCGCCGTTAAGCCGCTGGTGATTGCTTCGGCGAATGGTAATAGGTTTAAGAATGGTGGGACCGTGACGGCGGTGCAGAAGGCCTTCACGATGATGACCGGAGGGTCGGATGTGCTCGACGCCGTGGTTGCGGGGGTGAATATTGTCGAGCTCGATCCGCTCGACGATAGTGTTGGGTATGGGGGGCTGCCGAATGCTGACGGCGTGGTCCAACTCGATTCGTCGGTGATGCACGGGCCGAAGAAGCAGGCGGGTGCTGTCGCGGCGTTGGAGGGTGTGCGCATGCCGTCGCTGGTGGCGAAGGCAGTGTCGGAGAACACTGATCATCATCTCATCGTTGGTAAAGGCGCGCAGGAGTTTGCACGCAACATGGGTTTCGAGATCGAAGCCGATCTCAACACTAAGAACTCGCGGGAAAAGTGGCTCGAGTGGAAACGCCGCTCAGATCCTGATCATTATCTCAATCCTAAGAAACGCGCCGAGGCCGGTCAGCGAGCCGCGCTCGAAATGCTCGCCCAGGGACTGTTACGCGAAGAGAACCTGCACGGCACAATCAATTGCGACGGCATTAACTCGAGAGGCGAGATTTGTGGTGTCACGACTACCAGCGGGCTGGCATGGAAGATCCCCGGACGAATAGGCGACTCTCCGATCCTCGGTGCTGGTCTTTATGTCGATAACGCCGTCGGCGCGGCTGGTTCAACGGGGCGCGGTGAAGCGAACCTGTTCAATCTCTGCTCGTTTGTGATCATCGAGGAAATGCGACGCGGCGCGCATCCGAAAGACGCGGGCATGGAGGTTTTGAATCGAATCAAAAGCAACACGATCGAGAAGCGACTCCTGAACAGCCGGGGCTTGCCGAATTTCGGGATCAACTTCTATATCCTGAATGCGAAGGGTGAATATGCGGGAGTGACGATGTACGAGGGTTCGTCGTTCGCGATCTGTAATGAGAGCGGCCCACAGACGCTCAAATCCGAACCACTGCTGCAAGGCAAACCGAGTGATTGAGCCGCAGATTTACACGGATAAAAATCCGGATTAAATCCGTGTAAATCTGTGGTTAGTTTTACTGCGCGTTGGGATCGTTCTGCATCATACCGAAGATGTTCCCTTCAGTATCTTTGCAGTAGACCAACCACCCCACTCCCGGTATTGGCATCTTCGGTAACGCGACCTGACCGCCGTTCGCCAATGCTGTTTGCAGTGAAGCATCGACGTCCTCAACATTGACGGTACACACGTAAGCAATTACCGCCTGGCCGTCGATCTCACCCTGGCGTCGTAGTAGACCACCATTGATCCCCGGCTGATCGTCCGCGCCAGTGATGATCATCCAGTACTCCATCGGTCCTTCCCATTTCTGAAAGGTCCATCCAAACAGAGTCTTGTAAAAGTTGACGGCGCGATCCGGATCGCCCGCATGAATCTCGAAATGAACAACTCTCGGCATCGTTTATTCTCCTTTTATTAATTCGCTGTAGCTGGTGTTTTTCCGTACTTCTGGGTGGCGAAGCCGACGATCAGCCCAACCAGTGCGCCCGGCAGAATGATCTCGAGGTAGTAACCGCCTTGCATGAACGCCACGAGATACGCGAGAAACGCACCTACAAGCAATCCAAACAATATCCCGATCGGCAACGAATGAAACTTCTTCGCAAAGAATCCGATCGCGACTCCGGCAATGATTCCCTTAACAGTGGAACCAAACACAATACCGGCAAGTTGATCTCGAACGGCGGGCGTGAACCATGCCGTCAGACCGTCGATCGCGCCGAGCACGGCGCCCAGCACTAATCCAATTAGGGGTTTGGACATCGTTTTTTCTCCTATCTGATTAATCTTTCTGTTCTTCTATTAAACGTCTGCCGAGAAATCTTTAAGGTCGAGAGGTAAAAATAAAAATAATTCTCATGAGCAGGTAGGCGAGGACCAGCAACACCAGGAAACGATTCTTACTGACCCAGCGACCAACCTTCTCGAGCGCGTTCTCGCGGTACGCCGTGACTGGTTCCGAATCGAGCAGACGGCCGATGTCGGCGGACAACTCCGACGCGCTCGCATAGCGGCTCTCCTTCTCACGTGCCATCGCTTTCAAAAGAATCGCATCGGCGGCTTTGCTGACTTTCGATTGATCTTTCAACAGGAAATGAAGAACGGCGCCGAGCGAGTAAACATCCGCACGCTCATCGAGTTGATCGATCTCACCTCGGGCTTGTTCCGGAGACATGTAAGATTGCGTGCCGATTATTGTGCCTTCCTCTTCATCCGCGTTCATCTGTGTCTTTATCTTCGCGACGCCCCAGTCGAGCACAAGCACCTCGCCAAACGATCCGATCATGATGTTCTGTGGTTTTAGATCGCGATGGATAACTCCGTGAGCGTGTGCGAACGCCACGGCATCGCAAACAGCTTGAAACTTACGCAGTCGATCCCTTAGTGAAGCGCCTTGAGCCGCGTACTCATCGAGGCGGCTGCCGCGCACAAACTTCATCGCATAGTAAATCCGTCCATCAGGCAACGTGCCGACGTCGTGCACTGGAACGATCCCCGGATGTTCGAGCCGCGCGATAATCTGCGCCTCACGAATCATGCGGTTGCGCAGGTCGTCCGTGACTTCCGGAGTATTCAGGACTTTGATCGCGACGAGCCGGTCAAGCTCCGTATCCTCGGCCAGGTACACCGTGCCCATGCCGCCGCGCCCGAGCTCTTTAACAAAACTGTACTTCGTCGAACTGAAGTCCGGATTGCCGACGATGCTCCGGAGATGGTTTAACCTGTCGTCTGAAAGCCACTTCATTTCACGTCCACTCCGAGCAACGAGCGCGCTTCGGTGCGAAACTCTTCGTCAGTCGCGGTTATCTCACGTAATTTTTCCAGCACGATGCGGCGGAAGTCGCGACGTGCTGCGGCGAGATAGTTGTTAACAGTCGCTTGCTCGAGTCCGAATTCTGCGGCGAGTGAAGCGTACGAAACCTCGCGATTGTCGTCGTTCAGGTCATAGCATTCGAACAGTCGAAAGTGAACTGCGCGGCCTGTCTCATCACAGCGACGACGAAACGCATCGACAGCGAGTGTAAACATCCAGCGCACCCACTCGCGATGAAAATACTCTTCCGGACTTAACGTTGATGAAGCGTGCGAGGCTAGCTCATCTTCCGCTGAAGCAAAATCAAGCTGATAGTGGTCCATGTCGCCGCCACGCTTGAGCCGCCGTCCGGCTTTGCGTTCATTCGAAACAAAACCATCGAGACAAGTGCGCAGAAACGTTTGAAAGCTGGCCTTACCGGCGTCGTAAGCAGCGAAATGATTTTTCTCGAATGCGTTTGCGAAGAAGCCCTGCGTGAGATCTTTTGCGTCTTCGTTATCTGCCTGCCACTTGAGTCGAATGTATTTGTAAGCCGGTTTCCAGTAGCTGGCGAGAATGGTGTCGAACGCGCGCCGGCGCACGACCTGATCGTCGCTGCGCGCACCTACGATTGCAGAGTGATTGGTGACCGGGAACTTGTGAAGCGGTCCACCTATATCGGTATCTGGATCCATAAGAGACCGGATTAGCTTAACCACAAAGACACTAAGGCACAAAGTTTTAATAAAATTTGGTGCCTTTGTGCCTTTGTGGTTAAGGCTGTCTCTTGACTATCACGAGGGTGATGTCGTCGGCGGCGCTGGTACCTTGTGCGAACTTCGTCAACGACGACTCGATGCGATCGCGTATTCCCGCAGCTGAGGCTTCGATGTTTCGCGACACGACCTCGTACAAACGCGTCGCGCCAAACTCTTCACCGGTTGGACTAACAGCTTCCGTCACACCATCCGAATAGATCACGAGCACATCTCCGGGCTGCAACTGCGTGCGGCCCTCGCGATACTCAGCGTCGCGCTTGATTCCGAGCGGCAAACCTCCCGAAGCGAGTTGCTCTACAGTTCCGGCGGAATGAATGATCAGCGGCGGATTGTGTCCCGCATTCAAAAACGAGAGCGCGCCGGATTCCGGATCGAGCTCCGCATAGAACAACGTGACGAAACGATTCGCGGGAATGTTGTCGGCGAGATACTTATTGACTGCCGAGATCGTCCCCACTAACGAGTCGTGTGAAGCCGATTGCGCGTGAATCGCCGCGTGCAGCGATGACATCAACAATGCCGCCGCAGTTCCCTTGCCCGACACGTCACCCAGCGCGATCACCAGTCGACCATCTTCGCGTTCGATAAAGTCGTAGTAGTCGCCACCGATTTCGTAACAGGGGAAACTGATGCCCTGCAATTCATAACCGTTAACATGCGGCGGCGCAGTTGGTTGAAAACGCTGCTGGATCTCGCTCGCCAATGCGAGCTCGCGTTCCAGACGTTCGCGCTCCAGGCGAGCTTCAATCAGCCGCGCATTCTCGACGCGTATGGCAGCGACCGACGCGAGTGTAGTCAAAACCTTCAAGTGATCTTCCGTGAAACGTCCCTCGGCGATCGGTGAATCCGCGTAAATGATTCCAAACACCTTATCGGAAACGCCGAGCGGCACGGCCAACACCGATCTCACGCCCTGCAACACCATCGTGCCGCTCGCAAACCGAGGATCGTGCTGCGCGTCGGACGTCAACACTGACTTACCACGAATCACGACTTCGTCGAGCACGTTGCGACTGACACGAATCTCGCCGACCTCACCAACTCGATCTCTCAATCGCGCCACGGCCACACGCAAATCTTCACTCCCTTCATCGCGCATCATGATGAGACAGCGATCCGCCGGCACCGCTTCAAACACGAGTGAGACAATCTGTTCGAGTGTTTCATTCAGCGTCGCCGAAGAGAGCAGCGTGATTCCCACCTTGCTGATCAAGGCGAGTAGATCGCCCTGCTTGGCGGCTTTCGGTGCTACGGCCGTCGACGTGACGATTTCCTCAGGCTGTGTGCGCGCGCCTTCGATCGCTTCGAGCAAACCAGACGTCGTCCGGTCGCCGGACGCGAGCGCGATCGTCGCTTCGGGAAGAGATGCGGCCGAGTTGTCGGTGATCATCGTCGCGCCCATGCCGGAATTGAACGTGCCGTCGTCAAAGACGATCTCCGTTTCTCCGATCTGAATGCGACCGCCGGCAGTCATATGAATCGCACCTTCGACTGTGGCGCCGTTGTAGAGCGTGCCATTTGCCGAACCGAGATCCTGGAGCACGTACTCGTCTCCCTCGCGACGCACCTCAGCATGTACGCGGGACGCGAACGGATCGGGAATACACAGATCGTTTCGAGCGGAACGACCGATAGTTATGCGCAGGCGGCCGAGTGGAAAATGGTCGGGGGCGCGATCGGGGTATTTAACTATTAACTCTGACATTGTTAGCAGACGTTTAGGCGGCGCAGCGGCAGCATCAACTAGACTGAACCCTCACGAACGACAATAGTGCCCGCTATAATATCGTGCAAACCTTTACCATGCACAGTCACCGCGGCGATTAAGAATCCGAGACCGAAGAGAGCAAATGAGAGGGGATAACCAATGAAGTGACGAAGCAATGCGCGGCCGATTCCAGGATTTCCACCGACTTTATGTTCGATCCGCAATCCGGTTGCCCACTTGCCGAGAGTCAAGCCTGTTAAGCCGGGAAGGACTCCAAGATTCATCAGGGCCATAAACACGGCGAGGACGATGCCGGCAGTTTCGGCTGAGCTACCCGCGGCACGCGCGCCTCCACCAAGCATGCGCGCGACCAGGGTTCCGAGCACGACGACGGAAATGAGTGCGATGTAGTCGATTAGCAAAGCACCGCAACGGAGAGGAAACGGGGCTCTGAGGCGTTGGCCGTCACGCCGGGCGGCGCGGCTTTTTGCCTGGGAGCGCGGCAGACCTTGAGCAGATGTCATTTTTGAATCTTTACGCTTAGCTTGGGTCGTTGTAGGGGCGGCCCTCCGTGGCCGCCCCAGCCTACGCATTCAACGCTGGGGCGGCCACGGAGGGCCGCCCCTACAACGACCCAAGCACAAATCATCCTACTAAAAAGTGAAGCGTTGTCTCGCCCACGCGCAGCTTGTCGCCACTGTCGAGCACGCGCGGTTGTCGCGGCGCAAGCCGAACCGAATCGTTGATCACTGTGCCATTCACGCTTCCGAGGTCTTCGACGAGAAATGTTTCTCCTTCGAGCCAGATGCGCGCGTGGCGGCGAGAAACTTTTGTTTCAGGATCAAATCTTGAAAGATCGATCTCCGGAAAGATATTCGAGTGCGGATCGGTGCGCCCGAGCAGATTGCTATCTTTCTGCAGGATGAACGACGCGTCGAGCTCCGTGGTTCCAGTGACCACGAGCTTCGCAGTCGGTCTCACAGCGTGCAGCAACGCACTCGATCCCACTGCCGCCAGCGGCTGTCGCGCGCCACAGTGAGCACAAAACACATCGTCAGCAGCAATGCGTCCACCGCAAAAACCGCAATAGACTGTTTGTACCTGAACCGTCTCCTGGCCCAGCACGGGCGCGGGCATTCCGTAGCTGACCCTGCCCTCCATCAACTTTTCGAGATGGTCCGCAAGCATGTTTCTCAGCTCGCGCGCGGTGCGGAAACGATCCTCGGGCTTGTACTCCACCGACCGCATCAGGATCAGTTCCATCTCGCTCGAGATCGACGGCGCTATCTGGCGTGGTCTCGGATTCTTCGTGAAATCAAAAATCAGGAGCGGATTGTCCTGTGGATCGGCTCCGGTCAACAGGTGAAACATCGTCGCGCCGAGACTGTAGACGTCAGAAGCAGGCTGCACTCGCCCGCTGAAGAGCTCCGGCGGCGCATAACCCATCGTGCCTACCGCAGTGACGCCCTTCTCCTGCTGCGTCACCCACCGAGCGATACCGAAATCGATCAGCATCACTCGACCCGTGTTGCCGTCGATCATCAGGTTCGCCGGTTTCAGATCGCGATAGATGATCGGCTTTGGTCTCGAGTGCAGGTAGTCGAGCACGTCGGCCACCTGCATGCCCCAATCGGTGACTGTCTTCTCGTCGATCCTGCCGCCGACTGCCGCACGCATTCGCGAAGCGAGGTCGCCACCCGAGATGTATTTCATCACGAGATAGAAACGAGGCTCGTCGTAAAAGTAGTCGTAGATCGTCGGTATCGACGGATGCTCGAGCGCCGTTAACAACAGCGACTCGCGTTTGAAGTCTCCGATCGCCTTCTCGTGTTGCGCGGGATCCAGGTGCGACTCGACCATCTCTTTCACGGCGCGCGGAGCATCACCAAGGTTGCGATCCTTCGCGAGGTAAACAGCGCCCATGCCGCCGCCGCCGATCCGTCGCACGATCTCATAGCGACCATTCAAAACGGTGTTGGCAGAGAGTTGCTTGACGGTCGGACGATGACCGCCGGTCGTGCTTTCTTTGCTCGACGTTTTCCCGGGCGCCTCGACGTTATCCGTGAACGATCCACCGAGTGAATTCGAAGATATCCGAGGCAACGACTCTTCCAGTTCTTCAGGTGGGACAACGGTCGTTTCAAGACTGCCTGAAGGTTCTCGTACCTCCGCCGCCACTGGTGCTGCTTCGTAAACTGGCTGCTCCTCGGCAACCGGCATTTCGCCGGCATCTTCGGGATCGAGCGTAGTGGCCCACTCGCGGCCTTCGCGTGGGCGCACGTTGTCGTCGTCTCCCAGAGTGGCAGACATGTAATCAAATTCCACTGAATTATTTGTTAGCTGCGAGCCGCAATTGCCGCAATAGTGTTCATTCTCGCGTACGCGGGCTCCGCAGGCGTTACATTCAGTCATCGATTAACGAGTAACCAGTCTTTCCAGATTAAACGCGGCTCTACCTAAGAAGACGTTGTAGCAGGCTACTATTTCACAATGTGGAAGCGTAGAAATGTCTTTCCGACGATAATTTCATCACCATCGCATAATGCCTGACGCTGTCCTGGGGGTAATCGCTTGCCGCGATTGATGAACGTACCGTTTGTCGATCCGAGATCCTCGAGAAAATATTGGCCGTTACTGAGAGTGATGCGCGCGTGACGCCGCGAGACCTTGGCTTCGGGATCGTCCGTGTCCAGATCGACATCTGGGAAGATGCCGCCATCGGCGTCCCAACGACCAATCTGGGCTTCTACATCACTCAACATAAACTGCTTTCCGGTCGAGCGGCCCTTTTCGATAACGAGACGGGCATGCGGTTTGGCAGTTGATCGCAATGCTGAAAAACTCAAGTTGGCAGAAACGCGACCACCGGCGAATTCCGGATGTGCGCCGGGCTGCGGTGCGTGATTGCCGTTGCCACCGTGCACAGGTTTTCTCTGAACGGGGGTTGGACGGCCATTCGGGCGCAAAGGTGCGCCACACTCGTCGCAATATTGCGAGCCATCCAGATTCTCTGTTTTGCACCTGTCGCAGGTAATCATAGCAGTTACATAAAGCAAATCATTTTAGCGCGAACGCGGCTGACACGCCAACGCATCTATAACAGTGATAGCGTTTGAATCATTCAGCCCATTAACGCCTAAGGCGTTGGCGATTAACGCCGAAGGCGTTGGCTAATTTCAGCCCAGGGTTGGAGCGCAGCGACAACCCTGGGGTTGCAATACGAAAAAGGAATCAACCCTGAAAGGGTTAGGCACGTGCGGTATTAACCCTTTCAGGGTTGATAATAGCGGTAGATTTTATTCCCAGGGTTGGAGCGCAGCGACAACCCTGGGGTTGCAATACGAAAATGGAACCAACCCTGAAAGGGTTAGGCACGTGCGGTATTAACCCTTTCAGGGTTGATAATAGCGGTAGATTTTATTCCCAGGGTTG
>Ga0070689_100001122_pt1 | contig 16865 bp, 15 predicted proteins | sample KBSS23HmetaG_FD_64669 | JGI IMG/M metagenome (GOLD analysis project Ga0070689, IMG submission 64669) | Switchgrass rhizosphere microbial communities from Kellogg Biological Station, Michigan, USA - KBS S2-3H metaG | ecosystem: Host-associated > Plants > Roots > Rhizosphere ...
AGACTCCGCATGATCCGTATTGCCCACGCCGATGACGCGGCAGCCGTCCACGACATCTACACGCCATCGGTACTTTGCGGCGTGGAAACCTTCGAGACCGAACTCCCCGGCGCGGAGGCCATGCGCGAGCGCATCCTCACCCGCCTTCGCCATTACCCGTGGATCGTCTGGGAAGAGCAGGGCCGAGTGCTGGCCTATGCCTACGCCAGCCGCTTCCGCGAACGCGCCGCCTACGACTGGATCGCGGAGACGTCCATCTACGTGCACGCCGATGCCCGCCGTCGCGGCATTGCCCGCAAGCTCTACGGCACACTGCTTGACGCGATGCGTCTGCAGGGCATCAACCAGGCCGTGGGCGTGATCACCCTGCCCGGCCAGAGCAGCGTGACCATGCACGAGACGATGGGCTTTACGCCGGCCGGCGTGTGGCGCAGCTCGGGTTACAAGCTCGATGCCTGGTGGGATGTGGGCGTGTGGCAGCTGGAGTTGCAGCAGCCGGAGAACCCGCCGCAGCGCGTTATCCCGTTCACCGAACTGCGCGAGACTGCTGGCTGGGCAGCGTTGCTGCAGCGCGCCAATTCCTGATCTGGCCCGACACTTGTGAGAGCGCACTTGTGCGCGACCGCGGAGATCCGGTGTACCTCGCTTCGGGACTGTCGCGCACAAGTGCGCTCCCACAGGGTCACGGGCGGCACGGCCCCCTCCTCGGCTACCATTCCCTTTTTGGCATTACCGAGGACGTTCCATGCAGCTCAATCAGGTCAAGGCGATCATCACCGGCGGCGCCTCCGGTCTCGGCCACGCGGTGGCCCAGCATCTGGTGGCCAACGGCGGCACGGTGGCACTGTTCGACGTCAACGAGGAAAAAGGCCAGGAAGCGGCCAAGGCGCTGAAGGGCCACTTCTTCCGTACCGACGTCACCTCGGAGGAAGGCGTGTCCGCCAACGTCGCCGCCGCGCGCGAAGCGATGGGCGGCTTGAACGTGGTGGTGAACTGCGCCGGCATCCTGGGCGCGGGCCGCATGCTCGGCAAGGATGGCCCGATGCCGCTCAACACCTTTGCCACCACGGTGATGGTGAACCTGGTGGGCAGCTTCAACGTCGCCAAGGCTGGCGCCTCGCTGATGCAGAACAACGACACCGGCGAAGACGGCGAGCGCGGCGTGATCATCAACACCGCTTCGGTCGCAGCGTTCGAAGGCCAGATCGGCCAGGCCGCGTACTCGGCCTCCAAGGGCGGCGTGGTCGGCATGACGCTGCCGATGGCGCGCGAACTGTCGCGCTTCGGCATCCGCGTGGCCACCATTGCCCCGGGCATCTTCTGGACGCCGATGGTCGACGGCATGCCGCCGCAGGTGCAGGAATCGCTGTCGGCCTCGATCCCGTTCCCGTCGCGCCTGGGCAAGCCGGACGAATTCGCCAGCACCGTGGCCTTCATCCTCGGCAACCGTTACATCAATGGCGAGACGATCCGCCTCGATGGCGCGGTGCGGTTGCAGCCGAAGTAACCTCTCAACTCGTCATTCCGGCGCAGGCCGGAATCCAGTTGCGTGGTACCCGGTTGTCGCGTGGCGACCACCTGTGAGCCCATCAAAGTTTCGCGATAATCACGCGATACCGTTACTGGATTCCGGCCTACGCCGGAATGACGGTCTAGAACCCAACCATCCGGTCATACACCCATGAAAGCTTCCGACGTCAAGAAAGGCAACGTAGTCGAACACGACGGCACCGTTTATCAGGTGCGCGACATTGAGCGCAGCTCGCCGACCGCGCGTGGCGGCAACGTCACCTTCCGCTTCACCATGTATTCGATCCCCGGCGGCCGCAAGTTCGACCTGAGCCTGCGCGCCGATGACGATCTCAAGGAAATGGAGCTGGTGCGCCGCGAGGCGAACTTCTCGTACATGGACGGCGAGACCTTCGTGTTCATGGACAACGAGGACTTCACCCAGTACCTGCTGTCGTCCGACCTGGTGGGCGACAATGCCGGCTACATCGTGGAAGGCGTCGAGGGCTACTACGTGCAGCTGATCGACGATGCGCCAGTGGGCCTGCAGGTTCCCACCAGCGTCACGCTGACCGTGGTCGACACCGCGCCGGAAATGAAGGGCGCCAGCGCCACCAAGCGCACCAAGCCGGCCAAGCTCAACACCGGCATCGAGATCCAGGTGCCGGAATACATAACCAACGACGAGAAGGTGTGGGTGAACACGCTGACCGGCGAGTTCGCCGGCCGCGCCTGATCGCCGCTGCAGTTTTGATCGAAGAAAAGCGCCGGGGAAACCCGGCGTTTTTTTGTCTGGCTTGACGCGGTGGCGCCGCTGCGGCACGTTCGCATCTTCCCGCCCAGGAATGAATGCCGTGTCGCGTCCCCACGCCCCGCATGCTCGTTTCTTCCGCACCCGCCATCTGCTGATGCCGATGCTGCTGGCTCTTGCGCTCAGCGCCTGTGCACCGGCGCCGCTACGCAACCCCCTCGCGCAGTGGGAGCCGTCGCCCAACTTCGATGCGCGCCGTCCGGTGCTGATCGTGATTCATTTCACCAACGAGCATTCCGCCGAACAGGCGCTGCACACGTTGCGCACGGCCAACAGCGGGGGCCCGGTGAGTTCGCACTACCTGGTCGGCAACGACGGCCGCATCTACCAGCTCGTCGCCGACAGCCAACGTGCGTGGCATGCAGGTGCGGGGCACTGGGGCACCATTACCGATGTGAACTCCGCCTCGATCGGCATCGAACTGGACAACGATGGCGACTCGCCCTTCACCCAGGTGCAGATCGACAGCCTGCTGCGCCTGCTGGCCGACCTTACCGATCGCCTGCGCATTCCCCGCACGCAGATCATCGGGCACGAAGACCTCGCGCCGGGACGCAAGGACGATCCCGGCCCGCGCTTCCCGTGGCAGCAACTGGCACAGGCCGGCTTCGGCCTGTGGCCGCGCGTGGCACTGGTCGATCCGCCGCCGGGATTCGATCCGTGGTCGGCGCTGGGCCTGATCGGCTATCCGCTGGATGACCGCGCCTCCACCGTGCGCTCGTTCCATCACCACTTCCGCGGCATGGATGGCGATACGCTGGATGATCAGGACCTGCGCATCCTGTTCGCGTTGTCGCGGCAGCTGGGTGCCACGGGAGGAAACGCAGGCACACCTGCCGGCTGACCGTCATGCCGTCGCGTCCGCTTCAGGCTGGCTGAGGCAGAATCACCGTATTGCCAAGGAGCTTCGCCGCGTCATGTCCTCGACGGGTTATTCGCTGCGCGCCACAGTCGTCGACAGCCTGCTTACCGCCAAGCGGCCCGACGTGCCCGTGCGCGTCGTCTTGCGCAACACCGCCGCGGTGATCCTGCCGCTGGGCATCGGCATCGCCACCGGCCATCCGGGCATCGGCCTGGGTATCGGCGCGGGTGCGTTGGACACCATGTTTTCCGATCAGCCGGGCCCGTATCGCCAGCGCATGGCGCGCCTGCTGCTGGCCTCGCTGGCTGCCGGCCTGGCCTCGCTGATCGGCTTCCTGATCGGCGACCAGTTGATTCCCATCCTGTTCGCCACGGCGGCGTTCGGCTTCTTCGGCGGCATGTTGGTGGTGTTCGGCCCCGACATGGCCCGCGTGGGCATGACCAGCATGATCCTGCTGGTGGTGACCGCGGCCACGCCACGCCCGCTGCACGAAGCGCTGGGCGCCTCCGCGCTGATCTTCGCCGGTGGACTGCTGCTGACGCTGTTCTCGGTGGCCGCATGGCCGCTGCAACGCTATCGCCCCGAGCGGCATGCGCTGGCGGCGGTGTATCGCGGCCTGTCCACGCTGGCGCGCCAGCAGGAACACGACGACGCCGACGTGCCCGCGCTCACCGATGCCATGACCACGCTGCAACACACGCTGCTGGGACGGCACCACGCGCGCGGCCGCGCGATGGAAGCGTTCGGCGTGCTGCTGGAACTGGCCGAGCGCATCCGCCTCGAACTCACCGCGATGGCGGAGTTGCGCGCCAACCCCACCATCCACGCGATGTTCCGCGGCGATGCGGCGCGCGTGCTGGCCGCCATCGCCGACGCGCTGGAAGCGGCCGAGTCGCCGCAGCAGGCGGAACATGCCTTGCAGACGCTGCAGGCGAGCGAGAACGCGCTGCTCAGCGATGGCGGCAATGCCGATGGTCTGGCCACGCATATCCATGCCTTGTCGGGTCAGCTGGCGGCGGCGGTACGTAACGCGAACTGGGCCGGCAGCCGTGGCGAATTGCGCGCCGCGGCCGCCGAAACGCCGCTGCCGACCGCCCTGCGCAGCAATTCGGCGCGCGCCACCTTGCGCGCAAACCTCACGCCGCATTCGGTGACCTTCCGCCACGCCGTGCGCTCGGCCGTCACGCTGACCGCCACCCTGTGGGTATCGCGCGAGCTCGGGCTGCCCCACGGCTACTGGCTGCCGATGACCGCGGCCATCGTGCTGCGTCCGGATTTCGCCGCCACCTTCAACTTCGGCTTGCTGCGCGTGGTCGGCACCATCCTTGGCCTGGTGCTCACCACCGCTTTGCTGCACTTCACGCCGCACGATGCGTGGACCCATCTCGCGCTGATGGCGGTGTTGTGCATGGGCTTTCGTTACCTTGCCACCGCGCACTACGGCATCGCCGTGGCGGCGCTGACCGGCACGGTGGTGATCCTGCTGTCGTTCGAAGGGGTGAATTCCAGCGACGCGGTGCTCGATCGCGTGATCAACACCGCGCTGGGCAGCGGCATGGCGCTGATTGCCTATGTGTTGTGGCCGAGCTGGGAACGCGCGCGTGCACGCGCAGCCTTGTCGGACATGCTCGACGCGTATGCCGGTTACCTCGGCGCGCTGGCCAACCCGGAACGCCGCGATGGTCGACGCGAAGCGCGCACCGCCGCACGCACGGCGCGCAGCAACGCGCAGGCCTCGCTCGATCGCATGCGCGCCGAACCCGCCACGCCGGCCGTGCTACTGGAACTGGCCAATGCTCTGTTCGCCAACGGCAACCGCCTGGCGCGCACGGCGATGACCCTGGAAGCCCTCGTCGACGACCACCACAACCTGCCGGAGACGGCGGAAATGTGCGCATTCGTCGATCACAGCGCCACCGCCCTGCACGAAGTCGCCGCCGCGCTGCGCGCGCAGCGTGCGCCGGACCCGCTACCCGACCTGCGCGGCCTGCAACGCAGCCTGGCGACGCTGCTCAACATGGCCGAGGACCGTCAAGCCGCCGAACTGCTCACGCGGATCAGCGACCGCCTGGTGGACAACGTCAACACGCTGGCGCATATCACGGGGCGCAGCCATACAAAGTCGACGGCGACGGCGTAACACTCACCTCTGTGGGAGCGCACCCTGTGCGCGACGATCCAACGAAGAGGTAACGGCGCGGCTCCGCGGTCGCGCACAGGGTGCGCTCCTACAGGCACCTCCCGTTGGCCGACAGGCCCCTTGTGGGAGCGCACTTGTGCGCGACAAACCAACGGAGCGCGGACGATGCGGCCCTGCAGTCGCGCACAAGTGCGCTCCCACAAGGTTCCCGCAGTGATGCTATGCCCCGACGCGGCGACGCACCGCGTCGATGTCGCGCACGGGGCGCACTTCGATGCGGCCGGTGCGGGCCCAGGGGAATTCCGCGGCGATGCGCACGGCCTCGTCCATGTCGGCCGCTTCGATCAGGTTGAAGCCGCCGAGGTATTCCTTGGCTTCAGCGAAGGGGCCGTCCATTACGCTCATCTGGTTGTCGCGCATGCGCAGCGACTTGCCCTGCGCCGGCGCTTCGAGCTGCATGGAATCGAGCAGATGCCCTTCGGCGCGCAATTCGTCGGCATGCACGAAGCAGCCGTGCATCATGGTGTCGAACTCACCCTCGGGCAGCGCCTCGAGCAGGCTGTCGTCGTTGTAGATCATGACCAGGAACTTCATCTTGCCTCCCATGGCAATCGGACGCCGTTGCACCCGCCATGATGCCGGTAAAACGTTACCGGATGCACGTCCAGCGCGGCTGCGGTTCACCCGCCGGCCATGCGCCGGGCCTGGCGGAATCTCGCTCCAGCTGAGCCTGGGGGCTTTACGCTGCACCGCGCCGAGACGGCACCCCGCCCCTGACATACACTCGGCGCATGCTCAAAATCGACACGCACGCCCATATCCTCCCGCGCGACTGGCCGAACCTCGCCGCCAAGTTCGGCGACGAGCGGTTCCCCGTGATGATCCACAACGACGGGCGCCACCGCATCTACAAGGACGGCAAGTTCTTCAGGGAGGTGTGGGATTCGGCGTTCGATGCGCAACAGCGCATCGATGACTACGCGCGCTTCGACGTCAGCGTGCAGGTGGTGTCCACCGTGCCGGTGCTGTTCTCGTACTGGGCGCCGGGTTACCAGGCGCTGGAACTGCATCGTCATCTGAACGACGAGACGGCGCGCATCTGCAACGACTACCCGCGTCACTACGCCGGCATCGGCACGGTGCCGCTGCAGTCGCCCGACCTGGCCATCCGCGAACTCGAACGCTGCATCGACGAACTGGGCCTGCAAGGCGTGCAGGTGGGCTCGCACTGCAACGATTGGAACCTCGACGCACCCGAGCTGTTCCCGTTCTTCGAGGCCGCCGCCGACCTGGGCGCCGCGGTGATGGTGCATCCCTGGGACATGATGGGCACGCCCAGCATGCCCAAGTATTGGCTGCCCTGGCTGGTAGGCATGCCGGCCGAGCAATCGCGCGCCGCCTGTTGCCTGGTGTTCGGCGGCGTGCTGGAGCGCCTGCCCAAGCTGCGCGTGATGCTGGCCCACGGCGGCGGCAGTTTCCCCTGGACCATCGGCCGCATCGAGCACGGCTTCCGCATGCGCCCGGACCTGGTCGCCACCGACAACCCGCGCAACCCGCGCGAATACCTGCAACGCCTGTATTTCGACTCCTGCGTGCACGACCCGGCGGCCCTGCGCTATCTCCTGGATGTGACCGGGGTCGAGCGCGTGATGCTGGGGACCGACTATCCTTTCCCGCTGGGGGAACAGCATCCTGGCAGCGGCATCGAGTCACTCGGACTCGACGACGTGGCCCGCGCGCGGCTCTTCCACGGCACCGCCCTGGAATGGCTGGGGCTGCCGCTGCATCGATTCCAACCCAACGCCCTCTCACAGGAGCAGGCATGAGCTTCTTCCGCAACGTGGTGATCGCCGGCGCACTCGCGCTGATCGGTACCGCACACGCCGCCGACGTCAGCATGGCCGGCGGCAGCGTCACCTTCAGCACGCCCGACCAGTGGCTTGGCATCATGGAAACGCAGGGCGACCCGGAAGCACGCGTGTTCCAGGTTCCCGACCCCTCGCCCAACGGCAACAGCAGCCTCGCCCGCATCAGCGTCACGGTGAAGCAGGTGGCCAATGCCGGCGAGTTCCAGCAATACGTGACCGGCGCCATGAGCAAGGCCAAGGCACTCACCGCTTACCAGGCCGCCAGCGGTGGCGTAGCCGACAACTTCGTCTACACGGCGCAGGAAAACGGCACGCCATACAGCTACAGCGAGCGCTACTGGTTCAAGGACGGCCACGCCATCCAGTTGCGTTGCGTGCGTCCTACGCAGAGTTCGGCGGGCGCCGCCTGGCGCACCTCGTTCGACAAGGGTTGCGACGCCATTGCCGCACGCATGAAATAATCGCCATCCACGTCGTGCCCCGCTGAGGGCACGGCGCTTCCGCAAGAGATCCCCGATGTCCGCTCCGTTCGAAGCCACCCTCGCCTGGGCGCAGTCCCAGGATGCCGCCGATCCGCTGCGCGGCTTTCGCGATGAATTCCTGATCCCCAGGCACGAGGGTCGCGACGTCCATTACTTCTGCGGCAATTCGCTGGGCCTGCAGCCGCGGGCCGTACGGCCTGCCTTGAGTGCGGAACTCGACTCGTGGGCGGACCAGGCAGTGGAAGGCCATTTCCGCGGCGATCTGCCGTGGATGGGTTACCACGAGTTCGTGCGCGACGATCTGGCCACCGTGGTGGGCGCGCAGCCGTCCGAAGTAGTGGCGATGAATACGCTGGGCGTGAACCTGCACCTGATGATGGTGAGCTTCTACCGCCCCACGCCGGAACGGCACGCGATCCTGATCGAAGCAGGCTCGTTTCCCACCGACCGCTACGCGGTGGAATCGCAGGTGCGCTTCCATGGTTACGATCCGGCGACGGCACTGATCGAGCTGAAGGGTGACGAAGCGAACGGCGCGATCTCGATGGAAGCGATCGAACGCGTGCTGGCCGAGCACGGTTCGCGCATCGCGCTGGTGATGCTGCCCGGCGTGCAATACCGCACGGGCCAGGCGTTCGACCTGGCCGCCATAACGCGTCTGGCCAGCCGCCATGGCTGCATGGTGGGTTTCGACCTGGCGCATGCGGTGGGCAATCTTCCGCTGCAGTTGCACGACATCGGCGCGGACTTCGCCATCTGGTGCAGCTACAAATATCTCAACAGCGGTCCCGGTGCGGTCGGCGGCGCCTTCGTGCATGAGCGGCACGCACGCACCACCCTGCCGCGTTTTGCCGGCTGGTGGGGCCACGACAAGACCAGCCGCTTCCAGATGGGGCCGCAGTTCGTGCCCACTTATGGCGCCGATGGCTGGCAGCTCAGCAATCCGCCGATCCTCGCGCTCGCACCGTTGCGTGTGTCGCTGGAGATCTTCCGTCGCGCCGGCATGGCGAAGCTGCGCGAGAAATCGCTGCGCCTGACCGGCTATCTGGAATGGCTGGTGCAATCGCAACTGGGCAATGTGCTGGAAGTGGTGACGCCGGGCGATCCTTCGCGTCGTGGTTCGCAGCTGTCCATTCGCGTGCTCGGTGGTCGCGAGCGCGGGCGCGCGCTGTTCGACGACCTGGTGGAACACGGCATCATCGGCGACTGGCGCGAGCCCGACGTCATCCGCATCTCGCCCACGCCGCTGTACAACCGCTACGCCGATTGCGTGGCCTTCGTGGAAGCCACGCGACGCTGGGCGCAACGCGGGTGATCAGCCGGCGCGGCTCAACCCGCGCCGCGCCATCGCATCCACCACAAAAGCCAGCCCGCAAAGCGCCAAGCCAACCGCGCATACGCCCGTCCATCCCGCTGCGGCCCACGCACTGCCGGCCGCCACGGCACCGGCACCACCGCCGATGAAGAACACGCCCACGAACAGGCCATTGAGCCGGCTGCGCGCCGCCGGGTCGAGCATGTTGATCGCACGCCGACCGAGCGTCTGGTCACCGATGGCGCCAGCATCGATCACGATGGCAGCGGCCACCAGCAAGCCCAGCGCCGCCATCGAATGCTGCGCGATGTCCATACCGAACCAACCTGCACCAGCTACACCCGCCAATACGAAGCCCAGCGTCGTCACCACGTGCGCGATGGGCATGCCCACCGCGCTGTAGCCGCGATCGCCCGCCCTGCCCGCCAGCGGCGCCACCACCGTGCCGGCCACGCCAGCGAGCGCAAACCAGGCCAGGCTGCGGCTATCCAGCGAAAACGGCGCCTGCACCAGGCGCAAGGCGATGCCGGTCCAGAAGGCGCTGAAGGCGGACATCACAATGGCCGCCGAGATGGCGTAGCGACGCAATACGGGTTCATCGCGCCATAGCGTCCACAACGAAGCGATCAATCCGCGATACGACGTGTGCACCGGCGGCTGCCGGCGCGGCAGCGCAAACCACAAGGTGATGGCGAGCAGCGCATCGAGTGCGCCGAGCAGCCCGTAGCAGACGCGCCATCCCCAGGCACCTTCGACCAGGCTGGCGAACGGACGCGACAGCAGGATGCCGAGCATCACGCCGCTCATCACATTGCCCACGGCGCTGCCGCGATGCTCCGGCTTCGCCATGGCCGCCGCCAGCGGCACCAGGATCTGGATCGCGCACGAGGTCGCCCCCGCCAGGCAGACGGCGAGCAACAGCCACCACGCCTGCTGGGCCACCGACGCCGCGCACAGCGCCAGCGCACAGGCGAGCAAGGTGACGGTGGTGAGGCGCCGGTTCTCGAACAGGTCGGCCAATGGCACCAGGAAGAGCATGCCCACGGCGTAGCCCAGCTGGGGCAGCATCGCCACCAGGCCGGTCAACGACGACGGCAAGTGCATCGCGCGCGCCACCGGTCCGGCCAGCGGCTGCGCCGCGGTGAGGTTGATGATGATCACGCCCACCGCGAAGGCAAACAGCAGTGTCAGCGGCGTGGTGAGTTCCGCCTGCACCTCATGGGCCACGGCCTCGATGCGCGAACGGGAGGGATATTGCATGGATGGGGCCTTGCCAATCGGTAGGCCTGCGATGCTAAATACCCGGAGATCATGATGAAAGTGAATAATCATCATAGTTTTCATGCTTAATTCGCATATCAGACCGGAAGATCCGTATCATGAATACGCGGGATGTCAGGGCTTTCATTGCCGTGGTGGACACGGGTTCCATCGTGCAGGCTGCCGCGCAGCTGCACCTCACCCAGCCGGGCGTGACGCGCCGCGTGCAAAGCCTGGAAGCGCTGCTGGGCGTCGAATTGCTCGACCGCCAATCGAAGCCGCTGCGTCCCACCGCCACGGGACGCGAGATCTACCAGAAGGGCCGCGACCTGCTGCACGCCGAAGCCGACCTGCTGGCGCTGGCCCGCAACGACGCCGAGCCCAGCGGTGAATTGCGCCTGGGCATGCCGCCGTTCCTGGCCGAGCGTGGACTGACCACGCCCATCGACCAGCTACGCTCGCGCTATCCGGGTCTCGCGCTGCGCATCCAGTCAACCTGGTCGCCAGGACTGCTGGAACAGGTCGAAACAGGCCTGCTGGATGCGGCGGCGGTGGTGCTGTCCGAACACTCGCCGCCTCCGGCCCACATGACGGCACACGCGTTCGACCGCCAACCGTTGCGCATCGTGGCCGCACCTTCGCTGGGCCTGCGCGCACGCGCCACGCTCAAGGACCTGGCGGAGTTTCCGTGGGTGCTCAGCCAGAACGGTTGCGGCATGCGCTCCACGCTGCGGCGTGCGCTGGAAGAACGCGGGCTGCCCTGCAACGTGGGCGTGGAAGCGTTCGGGGCGGATCTCCAACTGTCTCTGGTCGCCCGCGGAGCCGGTGTCGGCATCATCACGCCCGACTTGCTGGCCGCCAGCCGCTTTCGCAATCAGCTCAAGCTCGTCACGGTGACCGACTTCCAGCTCGACATGATCGCCTGGCTCGTTCATCGCCCCCTGCCGCCGCGCCTGGAAGCACCGGTCGGCATGTTTCTGGAGCAACTCAAGGCGGTGATGTCGCAGCGGCCACGCTCGCGTTGAGCATCGTCGACGGCCCTTCGTCCGCGAACGAGTGCGTCGCCGTCGCGAATGCCCCATCATGGATCCATCCACGACAAGGAATGGCCATGCGCAATGCAACGCTCGTCCGACTGGGCTTTCTGATTGCCCTCCCGTTCGCCACCTGCCTGGCACATGCCGAGACACCGGCCGCCATCCCCACCGGCGATGAACTGACGCGCACGATTGCATCGCTGGATACCAAGGTATTCGACGCCTACAACCACTGCGACCTGAAGACCTTTGGCGAATACTTCAGTACCGACGTCGAGTTCTATCACGACAAGGGCGGGCTGATGACTTCACGCGATGCCGTGGTGGACGCCACGCGCCGCAACATCTGCCACAAGGTGCGCCGCGAACTGGTGGGCAGCATCGAGGTGTATCCGATCAAGGATTACGGCGCCATCGAGATCGGCACGCACAAGTTCTGCCAGATCGATACTGGCAAGTGCGAAGGCACGGGCAAGTTCTTCCATGTCTGGCGTTACCAGAACGGCCATTGGCAGATGACGCGCGTGATGAGCTACGACCATCAGCCCATCCCACCCCCCAAGTAAACCGACACCCCTGTGGGAGCGCACCCTGTGCGCGACTGGGGAACCGAAGCGTTTTCGGTCTCCCAGTCGCGCACAGGGTGCGCTCCCACAGGGAGGAGCTTAAGCGAGGCGACTCTCGGGGTGGCGCACCTGGCCATCCCCCCGCACCACGAATCGCTCGATGGTGAGCGACTCCGCTCCCATCGGCCCGTACGCATGCAGGCGGGTGGTGGAAATACCGATCTCCGCGCCCAATCCCAGCTGCCCACCATCGGAAAATCGCGAGGACGCATTGACCATCACCACCGCCGACCGCAACGACTGCACGAATCGCTGCGCTGCCGACTGATCGTTGGTGGCAATCACTTCGGTGTGATCCGAGCCATAGCGACGGATATGCGCAATGGCTTGTTCGACGCTATCGACCACGCTGATGGCGATGACCAGATCCAGGAACTCGGCGGCGTAATCGTCTTCCGTAGCGAGGCGAGCCTCAGGCACCAGCGCCCGTGTTGCCTCGTCGCCACACAGCACCACACCACGCTCGATCAACGCTGCGGCGGCACGCGGCAGGAAAACCGATGCGACATCGCGGTGCACCAGCAGCGTTTCCAACGCATTGCATACGCCCGGGCGGGACGTCTTGCCATCGACCAGCAGATTCAGCGCCACGGCCAGATCGGCAGAACGATCCACGTACAGGTGACACACGCCCTTGTAGTGCTTGATCACCGGCACGCGCGCATGCTCAGTGACGAACCGGATCAACCCTTCGCCACCACGCGGAATGGCCAGGTCGATGATGTCGCTCAATTGCAGCAAGGCCAGCATGGTCTCGCGGCGCAGATCCTCGACCAGGGTGATGGCCGCCTCGGGCAGCCCGTGCGCGCGCAGTGCCTCATGCAGCGCAGCCGCAATCGCCCGGTTGGAATGAATGGCCTCCGAGCCGCCGCGCAACACCACCGCATTGCCCGCCATCAGGCACAACGCAGCGGCGTCGGCGGTGACATTGGGGCGTGCCTCGTAGATCATCGCCACGACGCCAAGCGGGATCCGCACACGCTCCACCACGATGCCATTGGCCAGCGTCTCGCGCCGCGTGACCATGCCCACGGGATCGGGCAGCGTCGCCACCTCGCGCACCGCCTGGGCAATGCCGGCGATGCGCGCCTCATCCAGCCGCAGGCGATCCAGCATGGCACCCTGCAGGCCCTTGTTCCTGGCTTCCTGCATATCCCGTTCATTCGCGGCTAGTACCTCGCGAACGCGATGGTGCAAAGCGTCCGCCATGCCATGGAGCAGCGCGCGCTTGGACGGCGTATCGAGCGCGGCCAGCAACGGCCCCGCATCGCGGCAGGCCAGCGCCAAGGTGCGGATCTCGCTCATGTGTCGATATCTCCGGCGGTCTCGAAGCCCACCATGCTGGCGAGATCGTCGCGATGCACGATCTCTGCGCCATAGCTGTAACCCAGCACCGCGTCGATGTCGCGGCTATGACGTCCGGCCAATCGCTTCACTTCGCCGGCGCCATACTGGGTGAGTCCGCGCGCCACGGGACGGCCCGATGCCTCGACGATCTCCACCAGGTCGCCCCGATGGAATTCGCCACTCGCATCCAGCACGCCGCCGGGCAGCAACGAGGCCTTGCCGCCAGCCAGCGCGCGCACCGCCCCGTCATCCACCCGGATATGTCCCGCTGCTGCCGGAGCGTGACACAGCCAATACTTGCGCGCCTGCATGCGCGTACGGCCGGCCGCGAAGAAGGTGCCGCGCAGCTGGCCTTGCCCGAGCGCAAGCACGGTGGCGCAGTCCCGGCCACTGAACAACGCCGTCGGAATGCCCGCTGCGGCGGCCTTGGATGCCGCTTCCAACTTGGTGCGCATGCCACCGGTGCCCACCTCACTGCCGCTGCCGCCCGCCATCGCCCATACGTCGGCCGTCAACGATTCCACCCGCTGCAATGGCGTGGCGCCGGGATCGCGGCGCGGATCGGCGGTATAGAGCGCATCGATGTCGGAGGCGATCAACAGCAGGTCCGCGTCGACCAGGGCGGCCACGATGGCGGCAAGATTGTCGTTGTCGCCAAGCTTCAACTCGTCGACCGCCACGGTGTCGTTCTCGTTCACCACCGGCAACACGCCCAGGCTCAGCAGCTCGCGCAAGGTGGCACGCGCGTTGAGATAGCGGCGGCGATGGCGCAGGTCGTCATGGGTCAGCAGCACCTGCGCCACCGGGCGAGGACTCAGCGACTGCCATAGCGCGATCATCGGCGCCTGACCCAACGCAGCCAGTGCCTGTCGCGCGGCAAGATCGCCACTGGCGGGCGCATGGGCGCGCAACTGCGCACGCCCCGCGGCCACCGCACCGGACGATACCAGCACGACTTCCCGACCGGCCGCGTGGCTGGCCTGGATAAACTCGGCCAACGCCGTCGCATACCGCGGTGTCAGGCCGCCGCCGTCGGCCGCCAGCAGATTGCTGCCGACCTTCAACACCGCACGTCGCCAGGAAGGCAGCGCCTGCACGGAAATCACGTACGAGCGCTGCGCTTCGGTCATGGACGGGCGTCGCCTCCGCAGTGATGGCTCATTCGATCAGCCGTCCAGACGGCCGAGTCGGTCGCGCAATACATCCAGGCGAAGATCGTTGCCCGAACCCGGCGAGACGCGCGCCGCCAGACTGCCCTCGGGAGTGCGCCCCTCGCCCGCCGATGCCGCGGCATCCGCCGCCGCGCGGTACGCATCGCGGAACGGCACGCCGGCCGCCGCCTGCTCGATGGCCACGTCGGTGGCGTACATCGCCGGCTCGATGGCCGCCCGCATGGCCGGCTCGTTCCATTCCATCCGCGCCAGCAGGTCGGGCACCAGCTCCAGCGCGACCAGGCCATGACGGCAGCCATGGAACAGCGAACCCTTGGAGAACTGCAGGTCGCGCTGATAGCCCGACGGCAGCGACAGCAACTGCTCGATCTCGGTGCGTGCGGCTGCCACGCTGGCGTAGCTGGCGCGCAGCAGCTCGACCACGTCCGGGTTGCGCTTGTTCGGCATGATCGAGCTGCCGGTGGTGTATTCCGACGGCAGCTTCACGAAGTTGAATTCCGCCGTGGTGAACAGCGACAGATCCCACGCCATGCGGCGGACATCCAGCAGCGCACCCGCAATCGCTTCCAGCACGGCCATTTCGAACTTGCCGCGCGAGAGCTGGGCATAGATCGGCGACACCTGCATGCGGGCAAAACCCAGCGCCTGCGTGGTGTGCTCACGATCCAGCTTGAGATTCACGCCGTAGCCGGCTGCCGTGCCCAGCGGGTTGGCGTCGATCAACAACGCGGTTTGCTGCGCGCGCAGGGCGTTGTCGATGAAGCCTTCGGCAAAACCGGCGAACCACATGCAGGTCGAGGACACCACGGCGCGCTGCAGATGCGTATAGCCGGGCAGCGGCACCGCCGTCTGCGCCGCACGATCGAGGCATACCTGGGCGATGGCGCGGCAGTGCTGCTCCAACGCGGCCAACTGCTCCTTCAGCCACAGGCGTGTGGCCACCAGGATCTGGTCGTTGCGGCTGCGACCCGTGTGCACGCGGCGGCCCGCGTCGCCCAGCCGCTCCGTCAGGCGTGCCTCGATGGCCGAATGCCCGTCTTCGTAACGGTCGTCCAGCACGAAACCGCCACTGCGGAAATCGTCAGCCAGCGTGTCGAGTTCGCGCTTGAGCGCATCGGCCTCGTCGGCGCTGACCACGCCGATATTGGCCAGTCCTTCCACGTGCGCCTTGCTGGCGGTGATGTCGTGCAGGAAAAACTCGCGATCGAGCAATACATCGTCGCCGGCCAGGAACGCCATGATGCGGGCGTCGATCTTGATATTGGATTTTTGCCAGAGGGGTTGGGTCATGAGAGGTTCGCCTTTAAACCGGAATCGCCGTGTATTCGTCCACGCCGATCGCGCGGTTGATGTTCTGCATGGCCTGCGTCGCGGCCCCCTTCAACAGGTTGTCCAGCGTCGCCACCACCACCACGCGCTTGCCGTCGTTGGATACCGCGAAACCGCCGATATCCACGTGGTGCTTGTTGGCGATCTGGCTGACCCATGGGGCCTCGTCCACCACATGCACCAGCTTCTCGCCCTCGTACGCGGCGTTGAAACGCTGGACGATCTCCTCGCGCTTCATCTGACGCGCCAGGTAGAGGTTGGTGGTGACGGTAAGGCCGCGGAAATGCGGTGCCACGTGCGGCATGAATTCCACCGGCACGTTGAGATGGCGGCTCGCCTCCTTCTCGTGCATATGGCCGGTGAGCGAATACGGCATCAGGTTGTCGCGCAGCTTGTCCGGATTGTTCTTGTCCGACGGCGTGGTGCCCGCGCCGGAGTAGCCGGACACACCAAAGCTCACCGGGGGCGCTGCCAGCAGATCCTTCAGCGGCGCGACGGACAGCTGGATGGCCGTGGCGTAGCAACCTGGGTTGCTGATGCGCTTCTCGCCGCGCCACCGCTGGCGGGTCAGCTCCGGCAAACCGTAGTACCACTTCTCGTTGAAGCGATAGTCGGCCGAGAGGTCGAGAATCAAGGTGTCGGGCCTGGCCTTGTCGATGGCCTCGACATAAGGCTCGGCCTTGCCGTTTGGCAGCGCCAGCACCACCACGTCGGCGCCCTGCGCCGCCACGGCCTCGGGGTCGAGATTGGCGTAGCGCAGATCGCCCTTGAAGCCCTCGACGTGATCAGCCACGCGCTGGCCGTCCAGCTCGCGCGAGGACACGAACGCCAGCTCGAGCGACGGATGGGCCGCCACCAGGCGGATTAGTTCGGCGCCCGTATGGCCACGTGCGCCCACGATGCCAATGCGATGTTGAGGCGTGCTCATAGGTCAGTCCACCAGGGTCGGCAGGCGCTGCGCGCAATGCGCCACGCAGCGGGCGATCGTGTCGAAATCTTCCAGGCCGTACCAGAACACTTTCCAGCGCGGCTGCTTGAGGCAGCCATCCGATTCGGCGTAGTAGAAATGATTCACCGTGTTGCCGTGGCGCGAGCGCCAGAACAGCT
>Ga0070689_100001123_pt1 | contig 16851 bp, 10 predicted proteins | sample KBSS23HmetaG_FD_64669 | JGI IMG/M metagenome (GOLD analysis project Ga0070689, IMG submission 64669) | Switchgrass rhizosphere microbial communities from Kellogg Biological Station, Michigan, USA - KBS S2-3H metaG | ecosystem: Host-associated > Plants > Roots > Rhizosphere ...
CGCGCGGTAGAGCGCGACCGTGCCCGGGGCGGGCGGCGTGAACGTGACCGTGATCCCGGTGCGCGAGCCGGCGGGATTGCCGGTGACCACCTGGGCCGTGGCGAGGTTGAAGATGTGCGGCGGCGTCGAGTGGTTCACGACCAGCTGCGCCGCAGGGCCCGGCTGGCCGGGCAGCGGCTGGTTCGAGCAGTCCCGGATGCGCACCTCGGTCACCGTGATGTCGCCCACGCCGTCGCCGCCGACCGCGGCCACGTCCACCGTGAACAGCGTGCCGCCCGTGGTGGGGCCGCACGGCAGGCCGAGCAGCGACTGGTCGACCGTGTAGCTGCCGCCGCCATTGTCGACGACCTGGAACGTCTTGTTCGTGAAGCTCGAGAGCCAGCTGCCGATGTGCATGCTGGAGGTGGCCGTGCCGCACAGCGCGAAGCGCGGATCGAGCTGGAACGTCACGTGCGCGGCCGCCGCGGGCGTCGTATCGCCGCGCGTGTAGACGAACGGCACGCTCACGCACGTGTGCGCCCCGGACAGGCAGAGCCCCGCCGTGACCGGCGCCACGCGCGAGATCGCGGGATCGGTGAACACGGGCAGTGTGTAGACCTCGGTGCCCACGCAGTCGAAGTCGTCGACGGCCACCACGGTGAACACCGCGGCGCCGGTGGACGTGGGCGTACCGGTGATCTGGCCATCGTTCGCGAGCGTGAGCCCGGCCGGCAGGCTGCCGGACTGGATCGTGAACTGGTAGGGCGCCGTGCCGCCGGATGCGACGAGCGACACCGAGTACGGCTGGTTCAGCTGCGCATCGACCAGCGAGCCGGGCGTGATCGAGATCACCGGGCAGGCGACGCTCATCGTGTAGGCGCGGCTCCCCGGCACGCCGCCCACGTCCACCACCGAGACCGTGAACGAGAAGCTGCCCGTGCCACCCGGCGTGCCGGCGAGCAGGCCGGCGGTGGAGAGCGTGAGCCCCGCCGGCAGCACGCCCGCGCTCACCGAGAACGTGAACGGCGCCACCCCGGACTCGGCGGTGATCGCCTGCGAGTAAGGCTGGCCCACGAGGGCGTTCGGGAGTGTCGGCGGCGCGAGCGTGATCGGCGTGTTCTGGATGCGCAGCGTCGTGGGTGCCCCCGCGGCCACCGCGATGGGCGTGTTGTCGCAGTCACGCGACTTGACGCGCGTCACCGTGATCGCGCCCGAGCCGTCCGCGCCCACCGACTTCAGGTCGACCGTGAACAGCGTGCCCCCGGTGGTGATGCCGCAGGGCAGACCGAGCAGCGTCACGTCCACGGTGTAGGCGCCGTCGCCGTCGTCGGTGACCAGGATCTGCGTGTTCGAGAAGCCGTTGAACCACGAGCCCAGGTGCACGCTCGACTCCGGGGTCGAGCACAGCGCCAGCTTCGTGGCGTCGAGCTGGAACGACACCGAGACCGCGCGCGCCGGCGTCGCCTCGCCGCGTGTGTAGACGATCGGCACGCTCACGCATGGGTGCGCGGTGGAGATCGCGAGCCCGGTGGTGTTGGCGGCCACGCTCGAGTTGGGCGCGGTGCTGAAGATGTCGACGGAGTAGGCGCGCGAGCCGGTGCAGCCGGCGCCGTCGGTGACCTGGATCGTGAACGGGAACGTGCCCGCCTGCGTCGGGCTCCCGGAGAGCGCGCCGGAGGGCGCGAGGGTGACGCCGTTCGGGAGCGCGCCCGCCGTGACCGCGTACGTCCGCGGCGCCACGCCCGCGGGCGCATCGAGCGTCGCCGAGTAGGGCGTGCTCAGGGCACCATCGGGCAGGAACACCGGCGTCACCGCGATCGCCGGGCAGGTGAACGTTACCGAGTAGGCGCGGAACCCGGCACAGCCGCCGGCCTCGGTGGCCGCGATGGTGAAGTTGAACGCGCCCGCCTGGAGCACGGTTCCGGAGAGGAGTCCCGCGCTCGAGAGCGTGAGCCCGTTCGGGAGCGCGCCGGACGAAACCGCGAACGTGAACGGTCCCGGGCTTCCCGAAGCGGTGAGGGTCTGGCTGTACGAAGTGCCGGTCGAGCCGCCGGGCAGCGTCGTGGGCGAGAGCGTGATCGTCGAGCCGGAGATGTTGACCGTGGTCGCCGCACCCGCGTTCATCCCCACCGCGCCGTTGCTGCAGTCGCGGGCGGTCACCGATTGCACCGTGATCGCGCCGGTGCCGGTCGGCCCCACGGCTGCCACGTCGAGCGTGAACAGCGAGCCGCCATTCGCCTCGCCGCACGGCACGCCGAGCAGCACCAGGTCCACCGTGTAGCGGCCGGATCCCAGGTCCGTCACCTGGACGCTGCGGTTCGCGAACGAAGCCGCCCACGTCCCGAGGTGCACGTTCGACGCCGGCGTGCCGGGCGAGGCGAGCCGCAGCTTCGAGGCCTCGAGTTGGAACGTGGTGGAGATGCCGCGGAGCGCGGTCGCGTCACCGCGCGTGAGCACGAACGGCACCGCGACGGTGGGCGCCGACGGGTTCAGGCACAGGCCGGTTCCGTTCGCCGCCACATGGTTCACGGCGGGCACCGGCGCGATCGTGAGCGTGTAGCCCGCCGTGCCGGCGCAGCCGAGCACGTCGGCGGCGGTCACGGAGAATACCGAGACGCCGGCCGCGGTCGGCGTACCCGAGATCTGCCCGGTCGCGGAGTTGAGCGTGAGCCCGGCGGGCAGCGCGCCCGCGCTCACGGTGAAGCAGTAGGACGAGGTGCCACCCGAGGCGATGATCGGGAGCACGTACGGGGTGCCGACCACGCCCGCCGGCAGCGGCGGGGCGGTGAGCGAGATGACCGGGCACGGCACGCTGGTCTCGAGGCTCACCGCCGCCAGGTTCCCGGACGGAGTGTTGCCCATGGAGGAGTACACGCCCGCGACGTACGCCGACGTGCCGTCCGCCACGATCGCGCGCACGGTGCCGTTCGAGTTCGGGTTCCACGGGCGTACGGCGCCGGTCTGCGGATCCACGGCGGCGACACGGTTGCGCGCGGCGACGCCCATGGTGCTGAACACGCCGCCGACGTAGAGGATCCCCGGCTGGGGCAGCAGCGTGAACACGGGTCCGTTCGCGTTGGGATCGAACCCGAGCGCCTGGCCGTTCACGAGGTTCACGGACGCCAGGCGATTGCGCGTCAGGCCACCGATCGTGGTGAAGAAGCCGCCGATGAAAGCACGGTCGCAGGTCACGGAGATCGCGCGCACGGTGCCGGTGGCGTTGGGGTCCCACGAGGTCACGCTGCCGGTGGCGGCGCTCACCGCGCCCACGAAGTTGCGCGTCACGCCGCCCAAGGTGACGAAGTTGCCGCCCACGTAGACGACCGGCGTGCTGGCGTCGATCGCGAACACCTGGTCGTCGGCGTCGGCGATCCACGACTGTGCGAGCCCGGTCGTGGCATCGACCGCCGCCAGGTTCGCCCGCGGCTGGCCACCGACGTTTCCGAACAACCCGCCCACGTACACGCGATTCCCCGACACGGCGAGCGCCGAGACTTGGCCGTCGGCGTTCGGGTCCCAGGAGTTGGCGTTGCCGTTCGTGAGGTCGAGTGCGGCAAGGTTGTTGCGGATCTTCCCGCCCACCTGCGAGAAGTTGCCGCCGGCGTAGATCAGGTCCTGCGTCGCCGCGAGTGCCTGCACCATGTTGTTCGCGTTGGGATTCCATGCCGTGACCACGCCGGTGGTGACGTCGATCGCCGCCAGGTTGTTGCGGGCGGTGCCGCCGATGCCGTTGAAGGCGCCGCCCACGAAAGCCTGGGTGCCGTCGAGCGTGATCACGTTCACGGTGTTGAACGCGCTCGGGTCCCAGGCGGTGGCGTTGCCGGTCGTGAGGTCGAGCGCGGCGATGCGGCTGCGGCCCTGCCCGCCGATGGTGAGGAAGTCGCCGCCGGCGTAGAGCGCGGTGCCGGAGAGCGCCAGCGCCTGGATCGAGCTCCCGGCGTTCGCGTCCCACGTCGTGGCGCTGCCGGTCGCGGCCGAGATCGCGGCGATGCGGCTGCGCGGCTGGCCGCCCACGGTCGAGAACAGTCCGCCGACGTAGACCTCGGTGGCGCCGATCGCGAGCGCGTTCACTTGGTTGTTCGCGTTCGGGTTCCACGCCTGCGCGTGTCCCGTGGCGGGGTCGAGCACGGCGAGGCGGTTGCGCACGTTGCCGTCGATCGCGGTGAACTGGCCGCCCACGTAGAGCAGCGAGTTGGCGGCGTCCCAGGCGAGCGTGTTCACGGTGCTGTTCGCGTTCGGGTTCCAGGTGGCGTTCGCGGCACCGGTCGTGAAGTCGAGCTGCGCGATGCGGTTGCGGCTCTGGGCGCCGATCGTGGTGAACTGCCCGCCCGCCCACAGCACGCTGCCGTTCGTGGCCAGCGTGCGCACCGAGCTGTTGGAATTCGGGTTCCACGACGTGGCCACGCCCGTGCTCGCATCGGCGGCGCCGACGCGGTTGCGGGCGATGCCGCCGAGCGTGGTGAAGTCGCCCGCGGCGTAGAGCACGCCGCTCCGGAGCAGCAGTGCGCGCACGATGCCGTTGGTGCCCGGGTTCCATGCCGCGACCGACTGGTCGGCGAGCACGTGCGCGAGGTTGGAGCGCACGCTCGCGCCCACGGCGCTGAACTGGCCGCCGATGAACCAGCCGCCGGCGCCGTCCGGGATCGCCGCCATGACGGTGCCGTTGACGCGCGGGAAGCCGGGCGCGGGGATCTCGGTGTTCACGTCGACCGGCACGCCGGCGCCGGTCACGGGGCCGACGAAGTTGAACATGCCGCCGATGTAGAGCGTGTTGCCGCGCAGCACCTCGGCGACCACCTGCCCGTTCGTGATGTAGAAGTCCGGGGATACCGTCTGCGCGCGCGCGGACGACAATGGCCAGAGCACGGCGCATGCGAGCGCCAGCGACGCCAGTGGCGCCGTACCGCCGGCCGAACGTCTCGTCACGGGAGCAGCACCACCCGTGCGCACTCGATGCGGCCGTTCCGGTGGATGCGCGCCTGATAGACACCCGGCGCCACCGGCGCGCCGTGCGCGTCACGGCCGTCCCACGTCACGCGCCCCGCGGCCGCCGCAGCGCCGGGCGAGAGCGTGCGTACCACGCGTCCCTGGAGGTCGAGGATCTCGACCGCGTCCACGCCGGCGGCGCCGGCCTCGGTCACGAACGCCACCCGGCCGAAGCTCGGGTTCGGCTCCACCCGCACGCGCCCGGGCACGGCCGGGCCGGAAGGCCCGACGCCGACGTTGATGCCGATCCCGATCACGGCGTCGTTCGTCGACACCGGCGTCACGAACAGGCCGGCGTTGTAGAAGTTCGTGCGGCGGACGAGGACGTGCGTGATCTGCACCGTGCTCGAGGCGTGGAAGCGGAGCTTGTAGAGGTGGCCGGGGCCGGTGAGGAAGGTCTGGTCGCAGAGCAGTACGTCGCTCGCGGACAGGCTGTCGGCCGCGGCGCTGAAGAGATGGAACGTGTTCCCGCACGCCGCGCTGCAGCCGCCGGTCATGAGGCAGCCCTGCTGCAGCGACGTGGGCGCGAGCGGCACGAACGTGAGCGCCGCGGGGTTGTACGACACCACGACGTCGAAGCCGTTGAACTGGGAGCCGGCGGCGGTGACGTCGAAGAACAGGTCGAAATCGGTGCCCGGTGTCACCATCTGCGACGCGGGCGTCAGTCCGGCGCTGACCGCCGCGCGCGCGATCGGCGCGATGGCCACGAGCGCGGCCACGGCAAGCGCCAGGCATCCCAGGCGCCTCGTGCGCCCGGCGCGGCCGGTTGTTCTCATGTCCGACATCGTCCCTCCCGACCTGCTCTAGAGATGGACCAACCTGCGGGTCAGTCGCGGCCCGCCGCGGATGGTGAGCCGCGCGTAGTAGATGCCCGGGGCCACGGGACGCCGCGCGTCGTCGTCGCCTGCCCATTCGAGCGAGTAGCTGCCGGCATCGCGCTCGCCCTGTGCGAGCGTGCGCACGAGACGGCCGGCCACGGAGTAGATCGCCAGCTCGACCGAGCCGGGCTCGGCGAGCGTGAACGTGAGCGTCGAGCGGCCCGCGGACGGGTTCGGCGCCGGCGCGAGCAACGCGGTGGTCGCCGCGAGCGGGCGGCCGCCCGAGGTGACGAGCGTGCCCGGCGGCAGCGGCCGGTTCGCGGCGTCGCGCGCGAGCACGCGGCCGAAGCGGAGCGCGGGATCGCCCGCGCGCCGGGCGCGGAACGTGAACGTGGCGAGCAGCCCCTCGCCGGCGATGCCCTGCGCGCGGATGCCCAGGAGCGCCGCGTCCACGGCGCCGGGCGCGGGCGAGAGCACGACACCCTTCTGCGCTTCGAGCCAGCCGTCGCTCGTGAACCCGATCGCGTCGGCGACCGAGGCGTCCCACGCGAGCGCGGCCGAGATGCCCTGCGCGCGGCCGTTCGCCTGCAAGCGCACGCTGGCCTCGAACGTCTCCCCCGCCGCCACGGTCGAAGGAGCGTCGAGCGAGAGTTGCTCCGGCCCGGACCCGTGCTGCGCACGGGTAGCCCCGCGGCCCTCGGCGTTCGCCACGATCGCCGCCGGGCGCGAGACCAGCCCGTAGTTGGAGGCGAACACGATCAGGTCCTCGAAGTCGATGCGGGCGTCGGTGAACGGCCGCGTCGAGAGCGAGAGATCGACGGTAGGGCCCACGTCCAGGTAGCTCACGCCGGCGCTGGTGATGGCGCTGCCGCTGATGCCGTAGTGGGCGCCGAGCAGCGACACGTCCGCGTCCGTGACCTGGTTGTCGCCGGTGCCGGCAGTGATGCCGTTCGTGACGTCGCCGAGTGCGTAGTTGGGCGCGGGCGCCGTCTTGTTCGAGACGCCGGAGACCGCACCGGCGGCGTTCTTCGCGAACGCCACGTACGACCACGCATCGCGGCCCGAGGGCTCGTCCGACTGCCCGCTCGCCGTGACCGCGGTCAGCACCCACGGCGGCCCGGGCGGATAGCTGGGCGTGGGCGGGACGAACCCGCCGGCATCGTCGTAGAGCGGGTAGCCGCCGAACGGAGCGCGGTAGACCTCGGCGGTGGCGGCGAACGTCGTGGGCGTGAACGTGAGCTGGATGCGCGACGTGCCGTCGGCATCGTTGCCGGACGTGAGCCGCGCGGCGGCGAGGTTGGTGATCGCCGCGGGCACCCCGTCGATGGTGATCGACAGCGGGCGGCTCGCGGTGTCGCTCAGCGCGTCGGTGGCGAGCACCACGAACGCGCTGGTGCCGATCGAGCCGGGCGTGCCGGTGATGGCCCCACTGCCGGCGTCGATCGAGAGCCCCGCGGGCAGGCTGCCGCCGGCGATCGACCACACGATCGGTGGTGTGCCGCCTGCCGCCTCGACGGTATCGGCGTAGCTCATGCCGGCGGTGCCGCTCACGAGCGACGACGTGCTCACCGTGAGGGCGAGCGCCGGAGCGGCGGCCAGCGCCAATGCGGCGGCCGTGAGGGTGAGCGCTTTCATTGAGCCTGCGGGAAAGCTCGTGCGCATCGGCAAGGGGTTCCGAACGGGGCGGGGATCCAGCACACGAGGCCGGCGCAGGGGTCCGTTCCGCGGCTCGAAGGGGGGTGAGCCCTGGGAACGAATGGGGGACTCCGTCAGCGTGCAGGCGTTGGCAAGGCGAGTCTTCCGCGAAGATGATACAGGTGCATCGGGGCCGATTCCAAGGATTTGGGAGGTGAAGTGGCCCCATCCCCGCGCGCTCACCGCGAGCGTTTCCGGTCTACACGGAAGTACGGAGCGGCAGACCCGGCCCCGCGTGGGCTCAGCGCGTGCCCGGCGCCCTGCCGAAGCCCGGGGCATAGTCCGCCGCGAGCCACGCGAGCGCGGCGTAGCAGGCGACGTTCCGCCGCACCAGGGCCGGGTCCACCTTATCGAACGTGTCGTTCGCGGTGTGGTGCCAGTCGAAGTACTCGGAGGCGTCCGTATCCAGGTCGCAGACCGGCACCCCGAGCGCCGCGATCTGCCCCACGTCGGCGTCGCCCGAGGCGTCGTTCCCCCGGTACTGGACGCCCAGCGGCGCGAGCACGGACTGCATGGCGCGGATGGCGGCGAGCCGGTCGGGCGGCACGCGCGAGTGGAGGCCGAGCGGCGCGTAGGCGCCGAGGTCGGACTCCATCCCCATCACGTGGCTCGCCGCCTCCCCGGCGTGGTCGCGCGCGTACGTGAGCGCGCCGGAGAGGCCGAACTCCTCGTTCGCGAACAGCACCACGCGCACCGTGCGCCGGGGCTTGGATCTCGCCTCGCCGATCAGCTTCGCCGCGGCCGACACGATGGCAACGCCGGCGCCGTCGTCGTGCGCCCCCTGGCCCAGGTCCCACGAGTCCAGGTGGGCGCCCAGCACCACCACCTCGCGCGGCCGCTCGCGGCCCGGGATCTCGCCGATCACGTTCGCCGAGCGCGCGCTGTCGGCCCAGGACGAGCTGTTGGACATCCTCAGGCGCACCCGTTGGCCGGAGGCCAAGTGGTCTTCCAGGAGATCCGCATCGGGGTTGGAGATGGCGAGCGCCGGGATCAGCTTGTCGCCGGGCTCGTTGCGCATCCCACCCGTGTGCGCGAGCCGGTTCCGGTCGGTGCCGACCGAGCGGATGATGACGCCGATGGCGCCGCGGCGCGCGGCCTCCGCCGCGCCACGCCCGCGCACGGTCACCGCGCGGCCATAGCCCGAGCCGTCCTCGGCGCGCTGCATGCGGCCGGTGTAGAAGACGATGCGCCCGGCGATGCGCGTCGAGTCGATGCGCGCCAGCTCGTCGATGTTGGTGACCGGCACGACGTCGGCCTCGAGCCCCGCCTCCGGCGTCGCGACGCTGCCGCCGAGCGCCACCGCGACGAGTGGTTGCGGCCACGGCGAGACCACCTCCACGGAGCAGTTGCCGCGGATCCAGTGCGGCACGGTGACCGGCTCGGCGTGCACGTTCTTCAACCCCAGTGCGCGCAGCCGCGCGAGCGCCCATTCGACCGCGCGCGCATCGCCGGGCGAGCCGGCCGAACGCGGTCCCACCTCGCGCGTGAGCGAGCGCAAGGTCTCGTAGCCGGTGTCGTCGATGAGTGCGCGCTCGCGGAGACTCCGCGCTTCCTCGAGCTGGGCGTCCGTGAATGGAGCGGCCGGCGCCGCGGCGGGAGCGGCCTCGGCAAGGCGCGGATGCGTGGCGATCGCGACGAGGAGCAGCGTCCGCACGAGCGCGTGCGGACGGAGGGGACGCGGTGGGGCGACCGACATGGAGCCTCCGGACGGGGACGTGGGGCCCTGCTCGTGCTGCCGGAAACTGGACCCATGCTTCGCGACTCGAGTGGACTCGCTGCGATGGGGCGGGACTCTACCCGGTCCGGTCATCACGCGCGCGGCGCGTCGCGCCCGCCGTGCCCGGGGGATCGACGCGCCGGTTTGGTAGGGCCTTACAGCGTTGCTCGAGGGGGCCCTTGGCGCGTCGCGCTCAACGTCGAGGGAACCTAAGGCGCAAGCCGGATCAGTGCCGCCGTGCGACCGAAGTATCCCGTTCGGTAAGTGGCGGTTGGACGCACGTCGATGGCGCGGGAGGAGGGTACCGCTCGAGTTGATTTTCCTGTTCCATTTGACTTGAGGTTCCCGTATCGTTCACTTGTTCGAGCGCACATGAGCTTGGCAGCGGGATACTGCGCATCCCGCCACCCCCCCCGGCCAGCGAGCGTGCTCGGTTTCAGCGAACGTGTCCATCCCGGTGGACGCGTGGCCGTAGCCTCGCCCCTTCCAGATACCTCCACGTCCGGGAACATCGCGGCAGCACATCATAGGAGGGCTGCAATGAAGCGTCTCGCTACGATGGTCATTGGAACGATCACGATGCTGGCGCTCGCAGGTTCGGCTTCGGCCGCGCTGCGTTCGCCGCAGGTCGTCGTCAACGGCGGCACCCTGCAGGGCTATCTCAACGGCGTCGGTGAGAGCATCAACGTCTCCACCGATCAGCAGGACATCCAGCGTTGGCTGGCGACGGTCAGCAGCAACTCGACGTTCACGATCCAAGTCGAGCTGACCGGCAATGCCGCCGGCAACACCTACGGTATCTACAACGCCAGCTTCGCGGCGCCGCCGCTCTACCAGTGCTTCCCAGGCGCCGCGACGAACGGCTGGTTCTGCGTGGTGGCGTTCCGCACGGCGCCGACGCGCGCAGTCGTGAGCCTCTTCGACAACAATGCTGCGTTCCAGGGCTCGACGACGTACCTCGCCGGGCCGCCCGACCGAAACGACTTTTCGTTCTACCTGCAGCAGAACCCGAGCGGTGGGGTGCTCTACCAGCAGGATGCTCGCAATCCCGGTGGCAACGCGCAGGCGCTGGTCTTCGCCGGCACGGGCATCAACAGCGGCAACTGGTGGCTGTGCTTCGACGACCAGAGCTCGGCGCAGAGTTCGGACTACGACTTCGACGACGCCGTCCTGTTCCTCGAGTCACTGAACCCGACGCCGGTGGCCAAGACCTCGTGGGGCAGCCTGAAGGCTCGCTTCAAGTAGTCGCGATCGAGTTCCAAGAACCCGGCGCCGAGCGATCGGCGCCGGGTTTTCGTTTTACGGACCCGCGGGAGCACCTAGCGCCGCGCCGCCTCGCGCAGCGCGCGCTCCTCGGCAGGCACGCGCACCGACATCGCCAGCGCGTTCAAGGCGCTGAACGTCCCGGCGGTGCGCCAGGCGCCGAACAGGAGCGATGCGGACACGAACTCCAGCGCCACCGCGACGTAGTTCGGGTGGGCGAGCCAGCGGTAGATGCCGCCGGTCACGGGGGCGGCGCCGGGAATGGTGACGATGCGGGCATTCCAGCGCTCCCCCAGCGCGCGCATGGAGGCGCCCCGCAGCCCCTGGGCCACGAGCCAGACCCCGAGCCACAGCGGCCACGCCGCCGGCGGCCGTGCGCCCGCGAGCACCTCGGCCACGAGCGCCAGCGGATAGGCGGAGTGGAGCACGACGAACATCCAGAAATGCCCCGCGTGTGATTCCACGGCACCGCGCGCGGCGAGGCGCGCGAGGTTCCGGCGCGAGAGCCACAACTCACCCAGGCGCTGCGCCACGACCACGACCAGGAACACCGCCAGCGCCGCCAGCGTCGAGGCCGGGACCGGCGCCGCACCCGTCATGCCGCGCTTCGCCCAAGCACGTACTCGGCGGCGAATCCGGGGCCCAGCGCCGAGACCAGCACCGGCTCGCCGGGGCCGATCGCGCCCGATGCGAGATGGCGCTCGAGCACGAACAGGCAGGTGGGCGACGACATGTTGCCGTACTCGCGCAGCACCTCGCGCGCGTGCGCGAATGCGGCCGCCGGCTGGCCGAGTGCTTCGGCGTAGGCCTCGAGGACCTTGGCGCCGCCTGGATGTGCCGCGACGTGGAGCGTGCCGTCGAGCGAAAGGCCGTGCGCGCTCAGGAAACCCTCCAGGCTCGGGCGCACGCGCTCACGGACGAACGAGGGGATGTCGCGCGAGAACACCACGCGCAGGCCGCGCCCGCTCACGCTCCAGCCCATCATGCCGATCGTGTCCGGCCACAGCATGCTGTGCGAGCCGATCAGCTCGAGCGCGCCCGCGCCGTTCCGGTGGGCCGCCCGTGCGCCCTCGACCACCACCGCTGCCGCGCCGTCCGCGAACAGCGACGTGGCGACCAGGTTCCGCTTGTCCATGTCCTCGAGGCGGAAGGTGAGGCTGCAAAGCTCGACCGCCACCAGCAGCACGCGCGCGGCGGGGTCGGCCAGCGCCAGGTCGCGCGCGCGGGCGAGCCCCGCGGCGCCGCCGGCGCAGCCCAGGCCCCAGAGCGGCGTGCGCCGGCATTCCGGCCGGCAGCCCAACGCCAGTGACAGCCGCGCATCTAGGCTCGGCGTGGCGATGCCGGTGGTGCTCACGAAGACGATGTGGTCGACGTCGCCGGGGGTGATGCCCGCGCGCGCCAATGCCCGCCCGGCCGCCGTGCGCCCGAGCGCCAGGGCATGTTCGACGTAGAGCGCGTTCTGCTCCTCGAACTCGCGCTCGTGCGTGTACCAGTCGAGTGGCATGCAGAAGTGCCGGTGCTCGATCCCGGAATGGTCGAACACCGCGAGCAGGCGTTCGCTGCCCGCCTCGGAGCCGTTGAACATGCGCGCCACCAGCGCGCGGGCCTCGGCCTGTGTCGCTCCGTGCGCCGGCACCGCGGTCGCGATCGCCGCCAGCCGCGGAGCACTCCCTCCCGTGTTCACCACCATCCTCCCCTCACCCGGCTCCTACGACGCCTGCTTGCCGACCGTGGCGGAGTCGCCGCCGCGGTCCAGCTTGATGTCTTCCCACGACGCCGGGTCTTCCAGCGACTCCAGGTGCGTCAGCACGCTCGTGTTCGGAAGCGCGCCACGGATGCCGGCCTCGATCCTCTCCAGCAGCTCGTGGCCGCGCTGCACGGTCCAATCGCCGGGCACGAGCACGTGCAGCGAGACGAAGCGCCGCGCCCCGGCGACGCGCGACTTGAGCGCGTGCACCTGTACCGGGTGCACGACGTGCACGCTCAGCGCGCGCTGGAGCGCAGCCTGGTCCTCCGCGGAGAGCGCCGAGTCCATGAGGCCGGTCACGGTGCGCCTGAGGATCGAGATCCCGATCCACGACACGTTGCCGGCCACGAGCAGCGCCACGACCGGGTCCAGCCAGTGACGGCGCGTGACCACGACCGCGCCCAGGCCCGCCACCACCGCGACCGACGTCCACACGTCGGAGAGCAGGTGGTGTCCGTTCGCCTCCAGCGTCACCGAGCGATGGCGGCGGCCGGCGCGCAGCATCAGCAGGGCCACGCCGAGGTTGATCACGGTGGAGAGCGCCGAGAGCGTGACGCCGATGCCGAGCTGCTCGAGCGGGTGCGGCTGCAGGAACCGGCGCAGCGCCGCGATCGCGATGCCGACGCCGGTCAGGAGCACGAGCGCGCCCTCGACGCCGCTCGAGAAGTACTCGGCCTTGCTGTGGCCGTAGGGATGCTCCTCGTCTTCCGGACGCGCGGCGAGGTTCAGCATCGCAATCGCGAGCAGCGCGGTCGCCAGGTTCACGAACGATTCGAGCGCATCGGAAAGCAGCCCGATCGAGCCGGTGATCCCCCACGCCGTGGCCTTGAGCACGATCGTGACCACGGCGGCCCAGGCCGAGATCCACGCGTAGCGCGGCAGCCAGCGGGCCGGGGCCTCCTCCACCTTCATCGCCCGGCGGGCTCCTCGCGCAGTCTCGACGCGAACTTCGCGCGCAGCTTCGCCACCTTGGGCGCGATCATCGCGCGACAGTAGGGCTGCTCGGGATTCTGGCGGTAGTAGCCCTGGTGGTAGTCCTCCGCCGCGAAGAACGTTCCGAGTGGTGCGACCTCGGTGACGATCGGCGCCGGGAACACCTTCTGCGCGGTCATCTCCGCGATCAGCTCGCGCGCCGTCCGCTCCTGCTCGCTCGAGGCGAAGAAGATCGCCGAGCGGTACTGGCTCCCGACATCGGGTCCCTGGCGATCGGGCGTGGTGGGATCGTGGAACGCGAAGAACATCTCGAGCACGTCGCGGTACGACAACTCTCGAGGATCGTACGCGACCTGGATCGCCTCCGCGTGACCGGTGCGACCGCTGCACACCTCGCGATAGGTCGAGGGCCCTTGGCCCCCCGTATAGCCGGAGACCACGCGCTCGACGCCTCGCAGCCGCTCGAACACGGCCTCGAGGCACCAGAAGCATCCGCCCGCGATCGTCGCGGTATCGAAACGAGTCTCTGTCATGACTTCCTCCGTTCACGAGTCGGTGGAACCCCTTGAGAGTACGGGATTCGCCGGGGGCTCGTGACGAGAGCGCGGCCGCGCCGGATGCCACTCCCAGCGCGGGTACGTAAGCCCCCGGGAGGGCGTTCGCCTGGGTGCGCAGGCGCTTGCCGGGTAGGCGCGACGCGGGTTCCACTTCGGGACCGTGAGTCGCACGCCGATGATGGACGAGAGCCCATTCCGTTCTCTGGGGCCAGGGGGCGCATGTCAGGGATGAGACGATTCTCACCGGCGACGCTGGTGATCGCGCTGATCGCGGTGCTGGTGTCCTCCGCGGGCGCCGGCGTGCTGCGCGGCGAGCTGACGTTCGCGGGCGGGCGCGCGCGCGGCCGGAACTACGCCGACGCCGTGGTGTGGATCGCGCAGCTCCCCGACAAGGTCGAGACCAGTCTCATCCAGACCCGCGGTCGCTGGCCGTGGAGCAAGCCCAAGCCGATCGTGTTCCCGATGCCGCGGCTGGTGGAGACGGGACACCACTACGAGCCGCGCGTCTCCGTGCTGGTCGCGGGCACGCCGATCGAGGTGCGGAACGAGGACCAGGTCTGGCACGGCACGTTCAGCGTCACACCCGGCGGCACGTTCGACCTGGGGAAGCGCGCCCCGGGCTCGGTCGACACCGTGCGCTTCCAGCAACCCGGCCGGTTCGCGATGCGCTGCGACATCCATCCCGAGATGTCGGGCTGGGTCGCGGTGACGCCGAACCACGCCTACGCGCGCGTGGACGAAGCCGGCCAGTGGCAGCTGCCGGCGCTGCCTCCGGGCGAATACGAACTGCACGCGTGGCATCCGGACCGCGGCGAGACGCACGTCGCCGTGCACGTGCCGATGAAAGGCGACACGCTCATCCGCCTCCACTGGTAGCGGCCGGGCCAGCGCCCCCGCGTGGCGCTCACGGACGGCTGCGAGTAGACTCGTGCGCCCATGACCGCCACCACGACGAGGTCCGCCGTCCGCGCGCTGGACACGCTGGACGAACTGGTCGAGAAGCGCCGCGAGCGCGCGGCCGCGGCGTGGGCGTTGCGCGACGAGGTGCTGCTCGTGGGTGCGGGCTCGCCGATCGGCGTGCCCGGCGGCGCCGACCTCACCTACCCGTTCCTGGCGCACACGGAGTACGTGTGGCTCACGGGCCACGAGGTCGCAGGCGCGGTGCTGGCGTTCGATCCGCGCTCCGGCTGGACCGACTTCGTGCCGCCGGTGACGCAGGCCGAGCGCGTGTGGGAGGGCCGCCAGGACGCCCCCGGCACGCCGCTCCCCGAGCTCGCGGGCTGGCTCGCCGCGCGTCGCGGTCGTCCGGTGGTGGCGCTCGGCGTGCCGATCGCCGGTCTGGAAGGCGATTCCGCGCGCGCCGCGGCGCTGCGCGAACAGCTCCTGCACGCGCGGCGCCCGAAGGACGCGCACGAGATCGCGCTGTTGCGGCGCGCGAGCGAGGCCACCGCCGTCGGCTTCAAGGCACTCGTCCAGGCGCTCAAGCCCGGCGTGAGCGAGCGCGCGCTGCAGGTGGAGCTGGAGCTGGGCTTCCTGCGCGCGGGCGGCGACCGCACCGGCTACTCGAGCATCGTCGGCATCGGCAGCAACTCGGGTGTGCTGCATTTCACGCCGAGCGCACGCCAGGCGAAGCCGGGCGACGTGGTGCTGGTGGACGCGGGCGCCGAGGTGGGCCGCTACACCGCCGACGTGACGCGCACGTACCGGCTGCCGGGCGGCGACGACGGCTTCTTCCGCTCGCTCCACGCGCTCGTGCTCGCGGTGGAGAGGAAGGCGATCGCCGGCTGCCGGCCCGGCGCTGAATGGCGCGATCTGCACCTCGCCGCCTCGCTCCAGATCGCCGAAGGGCTGGTGTCGCTGGGGCTGCTCGTGGGCTCGGCCGAGTCGCTCGTCGAGCGCGACACGCACGCGCTCTTCTTCCCCCACGGCCTCGGCCACATGGTGGGCCTGGGCGTGCGCGACGCGAGCGGCTACCTGCCGGGTCGTGCCCGCAGCAACCGTCCTGGACTGTCGATGCTGCGCACCGACCTGCCGCTCGAGAAGGGCTACGTGATGACGGTGGAGCCGGGGATCTACTTCATCCCCGCGCTGATCCAGGACCCCGCGCTCCGCGAGCGCCACCGCGACGCGGTGCGCTGGGATCGCGTGGACGCGCTCCTCGAGTTCGGTGGCATCCGCATCGAGGACGACGTGCACGTCACCGATGACGAGCCGGACGTCCTGACCGCCGCCATCCCCTGATCGGATCGTGCGCCGATCCGGCCCACTGATCTGGTCGACCGTCGCGCTGTGCCTCCTCTGCGCGGCCTCGAGCGTTCGGGCCGCGGGGACCGGCTGGCAGCCGTCGCCGGGCCACACGCAGATCCCGATCTGGCCCGAACCGGTCGCGGGCGGTCTGAGGCTCCCAAACAGAGGTTCCCCGCCACGGCGAGCCGGAGCGGATGCCGAATCGGCCGCGGTCGTGGAGGCCAAGGAGTATGTTGCCGGCCGGCCGTGGGTGTACGTGAGCCATGTCACTCGACCGACGCTGACCGTCTACTCACCCACGGGGAAGAACACGGGCGGCGCGGTGATCGTGTTCCCCGGCGGCGGTTACCAGATCCTGGCCATCGACCTGGAGGGCACCGAGGTCTGCGACTGGCTCAACTCGATCGGGATCACGGCCGTGCTCCTCAAGTATCGCGTGCCCCATGCCGGACCGAATTGGGAGCAGTTCTGCGGCTGTGACACCACGACGAGATCCTCGTGGGCGCTCGAGGATGCGCAGCGGGCGATCTCGCTCGTCCGCGCCCATGCGACCGAGTGGCACATCGATCCGCGCAAGATCGGCGTGATCGGCTTCTCGGCCGGAGGGGGCATGGTCGGCTCGACGAGCACGCGGTTCGACCGCCGGGTCTATCGACCGGTGGGTGCCAGCGACAGCGCGAGCTGCCGGCCGGACTTCGCGATGGCGATCTACCCGGGGCACCTGTTCAGCCACGACCGGTCGGCGCTCAACACCGACTTCCACATCACCCGGGATACGCCGCCGACGCTCCTCGTCCAGGCCGAGAACGACCACGTGGACGGCGTGAGCAATGTGCTCGCGTACTTCGACGCGCTGAAGAACGCGGGCGTGCCCGCGGAGCTGCACATCTACCCCGAGGGCGGCCACGC
>Ga0070689_100001126_pt1 | contig 16837 bp, 11 predicted proteins | sample KBSS23HmetaG_FD_64669 | JGI IMG/M metagenome (GOLD analysis project Ga0070689, IMG submission 64669) | Switchgrass rhizosphere microbial communities from Kellogg Biological Station, Michigan, USA - KBS S2-3H metaG | ecosystem: Host-associated > Plants > Roots > Rhizosphere ...
TCGGGCATGTGCCTCGTGACGCCGCCTTCGCTGCCGGGGACCATCAGGTTTTTGATGCGCACGTTGGCAAACGTTCCGCGGGTCATCACCCGGTCGTTGCCCCGTCGCGAGCCGTAGCTGTTGAAATCCATCACGCTCACGCCATGGTCCATCAGGTATTTTCCCGCCGGAGAAGTTTTCTTGATGGAACCGGCGGGCGAAATGTGGTCGGTGGTCACGCTGTCGCCGAAGATGCCCAGAGCCCGGGCGCCCTTGATTTCGTGAATCTCACCTGGCTGCGTGGAAAAATTCTTGAAGAATGGCGGCTCCTGGATGTAGGTGCTGTCGGGGTCCCACTCGTACACATTCCCGGTGCTGGACGGAATCTCGTTCCATTTGGGATTCTGTTCGGCGAAAGCCCGATAGAGTTTGTGAAAAACGTCCGGCTTAAGGGCCGCCTGCATCAATTCGCGGATCTCCTTCATCGTAGGCCAGAGGTCGCGCAGGTAGGCCGGCTGGCCGTCATTTCCCTTGCCGAGCGGTTCGGTGTTCAGGTCGATATCGACGCGTCCCGCCAGGGCGAAAGCAACGACCAGCGGGGGAGACATGAGGAAATTGGCCTTGATGCTTTGGTGCACCCGCGCTTCGAAATTGCGATTGCCGGAAAGAACCGCGGCCGCGATGAGGTCATACTTGTTGATGGCATCCTCGATGGAAGCCGCCAGCGGGCCGGAATTGCCGATGCACGTGGTGCAACCATAACCGACCAGACTGAAGCCAAGCTGGTCGAGGTACGGTTGCAGTCCCGTGCGGCTCAGGTAATCAGTGACCACCCGCGAGCCCGGCGCCAGCGATGCCTTGACGACGGGATTGACACGGAGGCCGCGTTCGACGGCCTTCTTCGCGAGAAGACCGGCGGCGAGCATCACTCCGGGATTGGATGTGTTCGTGCAACTCGTGATGGCGGCGATCAGCACGCTGCCGTGATGAATTTCAGATTCTGCCTTGGGGAACGCGCTCGCCGGCACCTGTTCCGGGGTGTCGGGCGCCGGGTGCTGATCGCGCATCTCGGATTCGCTCGGTTCCACGCCCAGTTTGCGGTGACCGTAAGTGTGGTCGATGAGCGGATGGGCCTCTTTCGCCGTGTTCACACGCGCCATCGTTCTGAGGTCCTCCGGCTTTTTGCCAAAACCGTTTTCCGTCAGCGGCCGGGTGAACGCGGCGAGAAACTCCTGTTTCAGTCTCGGCAATTCGATGCGGTCCTGCGGCCGCTTTGGACCCGCCACGCTCGGCACGACACCGCCCAAATCCAGTTCGAGTTCGGTCGAGTAGCGCGTGTCGCCCTTCTTCGGAATCCCGAACAGTCCCTGGGCGCGATAATAATTTTCGTAAATCCGGCAATGCTCGTCGCTGCGCCCGGTTGCGCGGAGGTAATTCACGCACTCGATGTCGATGGGGAAGAGACCCATCGTCGCGCCATATTCCGGCGCCATGTTCGAAATCGTCGCCCGGTCCACCACCGGCAATGCCGAGGCGCCGGGCCCGTAGAATTCGACGAACTTCCCGACCACTTTCGCCTTGCGCAGAATCTGGGTGACCGTCAAAGCGAGGTCGGTCGCGGTGACGCCTTCAGACAATTCGCCAACCAAATGCACCCCCACCACATCCGGTGTGAGGAAATAGACCGGCTGACCGAGCATGCCCGCCTCGGCTTCGATGCCGCCCACGCCCCAGCCCACAATGCCGAGGCCGTTGATCATCGTCGTGTGGGAGTCAGTGCCGACGAGGGTGTCCGGGTAAAACAGCGAAGAGGATTGAGATGGGGCGGTCGATGGACTGCTCAGAACGCCTTTGGCCAGATATTCGAGATTCACCTGGTGAACTATGCCGATTCCCGGCGGGACCACCTTGAACGTGTCGAACGCCTGCATGCCCCACTTGAGAAACTGGTAACGCTCGCGGTTGCGTCGGAACTCCATGTCGAGATTGCGTTGCAGGGCGTCCGGTATGCCGGAGAAGTCCACTTGCACGGAATGATCCACGACCAGATCCACCGGTACGAGTGGTTCGATGATTTTCGGATCCTTTCCCATCCGCGCCACGGCGGAACGCATCGCTGCCAGGTCCACCAACAACGGGACACCGGTGAAATCCTGCAATACGATGCGTGCGACGACGAAAGGAATTTCCTCAATGCGTTCGGCTTTGGGCGCCCAGTTTGCGAGCGCCTTCACGTTCGCTTCGGTCACCTTCGTGCCGTCGCAATTGCGCAGAACGGATTCGAGCACCAGCCGGATCGAGACCGGCAGCGTTGAAATGGGGCCCACGCCGGCCTTTTCCAGCGCCGGAAGTGAGTAGAAGGAACCTTGTCGTCCATGGCCGAGGTCGAATGTTTGAAGGGAATCAAAAGGCGAGTGCGGTTGGTTCATAAAATCGGTTCGCCAGCTATCCTGAGCGCTGGTGAGCGATCAAAATGAAGTTTGATCCGGGCCATGTCAAGGTGCTTGCGCGTTTCCCCGATAGATCGGGCGCATCCACGAGTTGTTGGTTTGTGGCCTTCAGGCCGCTTCAGCGGGAATGAGCCGAGAAGGTTAAAATCAGGGAGAGCAGTCAAACGAGCGACAGTGAAGCGGCGTAAACGCCGCTCTCCGATGCCGACAACTTGTGGATGCACTGCGCTCGATCGGGCGTGTCTTCACACTCCCACCGGAGCGCGGGCGGTCCCCGCCGGCGGTCCCCGCCCGCAGCACGTCGCTCGGCCGAGATGGTCTGGAGCATTTCTGAGCCTTTCCACCCGCTATGCTGCTGCGGACCGGGACGGTCCGCGGTCCGGCGGTGGCGGTTTCAGGACGCACCGCGCTCGATCGCATGCTCCTCTCCTATTTCAGCTTGCTTAACGTTTCCTTGATCGCGTGGAAATTCGGCAACTCTTTCGGCGTAGGCGTTTGTTCGCTGTATTGAATGACACCATTCTTGTCGATGACAAACGCCGCCCGCGCGCTGACCGCGCCCAACCCGCCCAAGTCCGGCAGCAAAGTGCCGTAGGCTTTGGCCGTTTCCTTGTTCAGGTCGCTCGCCAGGGTAATGCCGATTTTTTCCTTCTGCGCCCAGGCTTCCTGCGCAAACGGGCTATCGACGCTGATACCGATGATATCGGCATTCAAGCCGCTGTAGGCGTTGATGCCCTGAGTGACATCGCACATCTCCTGCGTGCAAACACCCGTGAACGCCAAAGGGAAGAACAGGAGCAGCGTGTTCTTCTTTCCCAAATTGCCTCCGAGCTTTACATCCACCAGACCGGAAGCTTGTTTAGATTTAAGACTGAACTGAGGGGCTTTGGTTCCAACGGATAATGTCATAGGACTTGAATTGGTTGTTGAATTTTAGATTCCAGATTAACAGGTGCAGAGAGCTTATATGGCCCCTGACGCGTGGTGTCAAATTGCCATTCCACGCTCCACGGGACATCTTGACACTCCCACCGGAGCGCGGGCGGTCCCCTCCCGCAGCACGTCGCTCAGTCGACGTGTTCTGGAGCATTCCTGAGCCTTTCCACGAGATAAGCTACTGCGGACCGGGACGGTCCGCAGTCCGGCGGTGGCGGTTTCATGCGCCACTTTCTACGGCTGCCAGGACTTCCTCGACGTGTTCTTCCGGCTTCACCTTCGGCCAGATTTTTTTGATGCGACCGTCCGGCCCGATCAAGAAAGTCACGCGATGCGTGCCCAGGTACTTTCGGCCCATCAAGCTCTTTTCGCCCCAAACGCCGTAGGCCTGGACGATTTTCCTGTCTTCATCCGATACGAGAGTGAACGGCAGATTGAACTTCTTCACGAACTTATCATGTGACTTGGGCGAATCGACGCTTACGCCCAAGACCACGGCGCCCTTCCGTTTGAGCGAGCCGAAGCGATCGCGAAAGGCGCAGGCCTCCTTCGTGCAACCGGGCGTGTCATCTTTTGGATAAAAAAAGAGAACAACGTGCTTGCCCCGGAAATCGGCAAGCGAAACCTTGCCCTCGCCGTTGGTTGGCGCGGTAAACTCCGGCGCCAGGTCTCCTTCCCTCAATGTCAATTCCGGTGCGTATGCCATAATGAAAAAGTCTGGAGTTTTGGAGTAATATAGTTTTCCGACTCAAATTTCTCCCATCGTCCCGCCAATACTCCGTCCGTTACTCCACCAATCCATTTCTCCAGCAATCGATTTCCGCGGAGCACTCATTGTTTCGGGGTCGGTGAGCTGGCGGGACTCGCGCTCAGTTGTCGAACACCGTCAGAAACGTAAATCAGGCCGGAAACACCGGTGCAGATTGCGGCGCCCAGCGCGAACCAATGCAGCCCGCTGGCCGGCAGCTTCAATAATGCCCAGCACACCGCGACCATTTGCAACACCGTCGCTCCCTTGCCAATCAGATGCGGTTTCACCGTAACCTTACCGCAAATAAAATGAATTACCGCCAAACCAAGCAGCAGCAGCACGTCGCGGCTGATGACCGTCGCCGTGAGCCAGAGCGGCAGGTGCGGCAAATACTGTTCGTGATGCAGGCTCAACAAGACAATTCCAGCCACGAGAAGTAACTTGTCGGCCAACGGGTCGAGAATTGCTCCGAGCTCACTCCGCTGATCGTATCGGCGGGCGATATAACCGTCCACGCCATCGCATACGGAGGCCAGCAAAAACGCCGTGATCGCCAGAAACCGATGCCACTCATCGCCGTCATCCACATAACTCAGCACTTCCACGATGAAGAACGGCACCAGCAGAATGCGAAAGATGGTGATTTTGTTCGCCGTAGTCATTCCGGATGCCTGGCAGTGTTGCCTCCACTCCTTTCATCGTCAACTTTGGGTTGGTATCGTCAGGCGCGCCGGTTCGGACCCGGCCGGCAAACTAACCACCAGAACCACAGCGTCCCCAAGGCGCCGCACACCGCCGCGCCGATGAAATTGGCCCGTGGGCTGAGGCTCCAAAGCCACGCGCCGAGGAGCGAACCAGCGGTCACGACACAGTCGCGAATGAGATAATAAGCGCCGAAGGTGCGCGACCGCAAAGCGGGCTTGGCCTCGCCGATAATGAGGGCCTTCCGCGCCGGTTCGCCGAACTCCTTCAGCCCGCGAATGACGAAGGCCACCGCCAGCCAGGGGAAGTCCGTGGCCCACAACAAGGTTACCGGAAAGAGCGTGAAGAATGTGAAGGTCACCAACACGAACGGGCGGCGGCCATATTTGTCCGCCAGATGCGCGACCGGGACATAACAGAGCATGGCTGTCACCATCTCGATGGTGATCAGGTAGCTGAATTGCCGGGCGTCCAGCCCCCCGTGATCCATCGCCCAGAGAATGACAAAGGCGTACGGAATGCGTTCGCAGAAGCGAATCAATATGTCGCTGACCAGCAATTCGCGCAGCGCCGGAGTGAATGTGGCCACCACATCGCGAAACCCGAGCGCCGATGACGCGTCAGCGGCTGAAGTCCCAGCTCCAGTCCCTCCAAACGCCGGTGGTTGCGTCAGTCGCGCGGCACCACGCTTACTCTCCCCGGAGGGGCCGGTGGCGGGTCTATTGGTCATCGGCCGAGCCGTGGTCGGTTCGACCATGAACCACTGAAAAACGGCGGTGAGCAACCCCAACAGGATGCAAACGAACAGCGCCCACCGGACACCGGACGTCCAGCCAAAACGCTCGACGAGCCAGCCGCCGATCAGCGGTCCAACCATCATCGGGACGCGGCGGACCATGGACTGCACGCCGATACCCATGGTGTGCTGGCGCGCTTCGAGCGTCGTGGCAACGACGGTAAATGTCGTTGGCAACGATAGAGCGCTCCAGGCCAAAAACAAAAACGCGCCGAGCATCAACGCCAGCCAATGCGTCCAAACGAGGACCAGACAGTAGCCGCCGACTGAGAGCGCGTTGAAGAGCAGCAACGAGCGGCGTTGGCCCCAGCGATCAGTCAACCAGCCGCCGGGATACGCGTAGAGCGCGCCCAGCAACGTTTGCAGCGCGTCGAAAAGGCCGATGATCCAAATGCCCGCGCCTAGCGTTTCGAGGTACTTCGGCGCGAACCCGAGCCAGAGCCGTTCGCCCGTAAGCGCCAGCACGAGCGCGCCGAGCAGCAGCGCCGTGTTGCGTTTGAGCGCAAGGAAATCAACGATTTGTACCGCCCGATTCACAGTCCCGGAGCCGTCTGGTTAACCACTCCCCACATTGCCATCCCAGCACCACCGGAACGATGTCTCCGTTCCGGATGCGGAGTTGTTTTCCCAGCCACGTTGGCTACACTTAAGGCACAGACACGCCCGGTTGCACTCGGAAAATACTCGAATACCACGAACACGCCTGGCGAAGTGGTGAATGCTACTAAACATCAGCTCTGGGCCCTTCTGCTTTGCGCGCTGGTTCCGGTGTCGCGCGCGGTCGAGCCCCGGCCTCTCGCACCCGCCAGGACGATTCCCCTCCCCGACGTGAAGGGCCGAATCGATCACTTGGCCATCGACACCAAAGGAAAGAGACTGTTCGTCGCCGCGCTCGCCAACAACACGGTCGAAGTGCTCGACCTCACCGCCGGAACCCGGCTCCGATCCATCGCCGGATGCAACAAGCCCCAGGGCCTGGTCTACTTGCCCAAACCCAACCTCCTGTTTGTGGCCAACGGCGGTGACGGTCGCGTTCGGATTTATGACTGCGCATCGTTCAAACCGATCGTGACGGTCGGCGCGCTCGAGGACGCGGACAATCTGCGTTACGACGCGAAGCTGGACCGTGTGTATGTCGGCTATGGCGATGGCGGCATCGGCGTGATCAATCCAGTCACCGGTGTGCTCACCGTGCGAATTCCGATCAAGGGCCATCCCGAATCGTTCCAGATCGAACAGGACGGAAACTTTCTCTTTGCGAATGTGCCAGACGCGCAGCAGATCGCGGTCATCGACCGCCATTTGCGCACCGTGGTGGAAACGTGGGCGCTCAAGGACTTTCGCGCCAATTTTCCAATGGCTCTCGACGAAGGGGATCATCGCGTGTTTGTAGGCTGCCGCAATCCGGCGCGATTGGTCGTTCTCGACGCAAAGAACGGCAAGAGCGTCGCGGACCTTGCCCTGTCAGGCGACACCGATGATTTGTTCTACGACGGGGCGCGCCGGAGAATTTACGCCTTCTGCGGCGAGGGATTTATTGACGTGATCGAGCAACGCGACGTCGATGACTACGAGTTGCTGGAGAAAATGACAACCGCGCCGGGCGCGCGCACTGGATTGTTCTCGCTGGACCTGAACCAGGTTTATCTCGCCGTGCCTCGACTCGGCGAGCGACCGGCGGAGGTTCGGGTTTATCAAGTGCAACCCTGAGCCGGAACGATTCAGTTGACTTGGGGAGCGCGCCCGCCTCGGGCGCAGTGGGCCGCGCCCTCGCGGCACACTCCATGCACCAAATCCGTTTGCCGTTTGGTGCGCGCGTGCACGCAGTGTTCGGCGCGAGGGCGCACCGAACAGCAGCCGAGGCGGCTGCGCTCCCCATTGCGTCCAACTGCATCTTTCCAACTGAGCGGACTGTTTCAGTGTATTACGGAGAGCACGCGATCCAGCCGACGAAGCACGCGTTCTTTGCCGAGCACCTCGAGCAGGTGATAGAGGCTCGGGCCCGCGGTCCTGCCGGTACAGGCGAGGCGCGTCGGATGCACCAGCACGCCTGCTTTCACGCCGAGTTGTTTGGCGGTCTCCTTCAATGAATTCTCCAAAGTCGCCGCGTCGAACGCAGTCAGGCCGGCGAATACCTCGCGCAATTGTTTCAGGCGCTCGCGATTTTCCGGCGTGAACTCCTTCGCGGCGGCCTCGCGGTCATAATCCACTTCTTCGACAAAATAGAAGCCGCCGTAATCGGCCAACTCAGAGAAAAGGCGCTTCTTGCCTTTGCACGTGTCCAGTGCCGACTTTACGTAGGCGGGCGGATATCGGCGGGTATCGTAACCGGCTCTGGCAAGCGCGGGAACGGCCAGCTCGCTAAACCGCTCGATGCTCATCAGGCGGACACCTTCCCCGTGGAGCCAGTGAAGCTTGTCGAGATCGAACCGCGCGTTGTGGCGCAAAATCTGCGGGAGGTCAAACATCTGGATTACCTCCCGCACCGGGATCACCTCGCGATTGTCCTTGGGCGACCAGCCAAGGAGGCAAAGGTAATTCACCACCGCTTCGGGTGCGAAGACTTCCTCCATGTAACTCGTCAGCGACGCGCCCTGGTCCCGTTTGCTCATCTTCGTGCCGTCCTTATTCAGGATGAGCGGAATGTGCGCATAGTTCGGCGGTTCGATGCCAAACGCGCGGGACAGCGCGATGTGCTTGGCTGTGTTGCTCAGATGGTCCTCGCCGCGGATGACGTGCGTGATGCCCATCTCCAGATCGTCCACGACATTGACGAAATGGAACACCGGCTGGCCATCGGACCGCACGATGACGAAATCCGGATCGAGTTTCTCGCGATCCGTCAATTCGCGCGTCACATCGCCGACGACCAGATCGGGAATGACCACCGGCACCCGTGTCATCTTGAATTTCACCGCGCCCTCATGGTCGTAGGCCATGCCCTTCTCTTTTAATTCCTGCACCCTCCGCTGATAAATCTCCGCGCGCTGCGACTGGAAGTAAGGCCCGTGATTACCTTTGCTGGGCCCTAGCACGTCGCCAGTGGTCGGTCCTTCGTCCCATTCCAGCCCCAGCCAGCGCAGGCCGTCCAGAATGACTTCAACCGCCTCCCGCGTATTGCGCGCAGCGTCGGTGTCCTCGATACGGAGAATGAACGTGCCTCCGCAGTGGCGGGCGTAGAGCCAGTTGAAGAGCGCCGTGCGCGCCCCGCCAATATGCAGAAACCCGGTGGGACTCGGGGCAAATCGGACGCGAACATTCATCTCGTTAATTCAGTTTGATCGAATCGGAGGAGAATACCGACGGCTTTCCGCCGTTGGCAAGGCTGCTGGTGAGATTGAACTCCAAGAGTGACAGCGGGCCTTCGCATTCCCATACGGATCCCTCGCGAAGACCCGCTGTGCTGCCAGGCCGAAGCAATGATTCGCTACTGAAAGAGGACCTGTCCGCGTATCTCGCCGTCTGGATTATTCGTAGTGTGGATGTTGATGTAGGTTATGCCGTCAATAACGTTGGCAAGCTGGTTCAGCGGCAGTATCAGTGTTCCCGATACCGAGCCTGATGTGCCGGAGATCCCGGGAAACGGCTGCAGCACAACGGCGGAGGTATTCGTATCGGCTGGACCGTGGATGTGTCCCGCGGTCGCCGGCGCGGACAAACCGGAATAAGTGATGTTGTAGGTGAGTTGGTTTCCAATCAAGGTAAGCAAACCCAATCCTGTGGCTGTCGTCGTGACCGGATTGGGGCGCTCGTTCGCGCCATTCAATGCGGCGATCAAGAGGGCGGGCGCGATCTGGCCTCGAATTTCGCCGTCGCCGTTCGCGTCGGTGTGAATGTTGGCGTAGCTCCTGCCGCTCCTGATCGCAGCGACCTGATTGGACGTCAAGGTTGTGAGATCAATCGAGCCCGAGAGCGTTCCGAATGTATTGGTGTCGAGCGGTCCCAGCGGAACGATCACGCCCGCAGGCTCCGAGCTCGACGCCGGCCCGTGGATGTGCGCTGCGATGGGCGGCCCCGACAAACCGGAATAGCTGATGTGAAAGCTCAGCGTGTTGCCCTCCATGGTCATCGTGCCAAATCCGGAAGCACTGGTCGTCACCGGAGGCGCTTCCCCGGCGCCGGTCATCCAGACGGTAAATGGAACGACCGAGTTTGTGGCGCGGTCGGCGATGCGGAAGAAGCCGGTCTCTCCGTCCTTGGCGACGACCACGCTGCGATTGGCACTCGTCATGACATTCTGCCAATTGGCATCGGAAAAATTGTACTTCTTTTGCACCAGAAATGATCCCGCGCCGCCTGTCCATGGGATGGTCAGGCTGATCCCGTTCGCGGCGATGCTGGAGACTTCCAACGGGAACACCGGCGAGATTCCTCCAAACAATCCGTGATCCTCAATGGCTCCGCCCCCGGCGATGCCCGCGGTAAAATAAAGTGTGTTCGCGTCGCCGCCCCTCCCGCCGTTCCCAAACACCAGCGCCCACAGCCCGGGGACGGCGATGGGCGCGCCGGTGAAGTCCTTCACTTGCCCGAGGAAAGCTCCGCTCACGGGATCAAACGCGTTGATCGTTCCATCGCCGAAATTGCCGATCAACAGTTCACCGCCGAATTGTCCGTATCCCGCTGGCGCCAGCGCGAGGCCCCACGGGGAATCCAGCGCGCCATTCGATGCGAATCGTTTCAGCAGAGTCCCGCTTGCGTCGAAAATGTCCACGTAACCGTTGCCTGGCCCGGGAACATCATCCTCTTTGTCCGCGTCTTGCTTGGCATAAGTGACGAAGAGATTCGCGCCGATGCTCTGGATATTGAAGGGCGCGAACCCCGCCGGTATTTCCGGATCGATGAACGCCCCTGCCCACGTCACCGGGCCGAATCCCGCGTCAAACACATCCACCTTCCCGTTGTGGAAATCAGGAGCGTAAAGGTAGTTGCTCCCGTTGGAATTGCCCAGGGCGAGCCCTTTGTAGATCGCGCCCGCCGCCGAGTTGTCCACTTTGAGCACGGCGTTGGTCCCGCTGGCCCACGCGGAGATCGTTCCGTCCTCCGTGGCAAAGATGAACCTCGCGGCCTGATTCGATGCGGCGATGAAGTTTGTCGTGTTGTTGAAAATGATCCCCGTCGGCGCCGCTGGAGGCGCGCCATTCGTCGGCGGCGGAATATTCACGACGAGCGTTTGCGGCGTGCCGCTGCTGTCGTAAAGCGTCGATAGGCCGCTGTGATTATCAGAGAGCCAAAATGGACTCGTAGCGCTGAACGCGATGCCCCAGGGATTGAGCAAATTCGGGTCTGTCCAATCCGCCATACCGCTGATGTCCGAAACCAGGTTGTGCTGCAAGTAGGGCGTCGGCGCGCGGAACACAGCCGAGATGCTCCCAAACAAACCGTGGTCTTCGAGGGCGCCGCCCGCGGCGATCCCGGCGGTGAAATAGAGCGTGTTCGTGTCACCTCCATTGCCGCCGTTCCCAAATTTCAATCCCCACAACCCCTCAATGGCAATCGGCGCCCCATTCGTGTTCGCCAGCGGCCCCACGAACGCGCCGTTGGCCGGATCGAATGCATTGATCGTTCCATCCCCGAAATTGCCGATCAGCAGGTGTCCGGCAAACCGGCCAAAGCCCGCTGGTGCCAGCGCCAGCCCCCAAGGCGAATCGAGCGCGCCATTGGAGGCAAAGCGTTTCACGAGGTTGCCGTTCGTGTCGAAAATGTCCACGTAACCGTTGCCCGGCCCGGGCACATCGTCTTCCTTGTCCGCGTCCTGCTTCGCGTAGGTCACCCAAAGGTTCGTCCCAATGCTCTCGATGCCAAACGGCGCAAAACCGGCCGGGATCCCCGGATCGGTGAAGGATCCCGCTGAAGTTACGGGACTGAAATTCCCATCCACGACATCGATCTTGCCGTTATGAAAATCGGCCGCGTACAGGAAATTGCTCACGCCGGCCTTGCCGAGGGCTAGCCCTTTGTAAATTGCGCCCGACGCGGAGTGGTCCACCTTGAGCACAGCGTTCGCGCCACTAGCCCACGCCGAGATCGTCCCGTCCTCAGTGGCGAAAATGAATCGCGCGACTGTGTTGGACGCGACAATGAAATTGGTTGTGTTGTTAAAAACGATTCCGGTCGGCGCCCCCGGCGGCGTGCCGCCCGCAGCGGTAGGAACAGTCACAACCAACGTTTGCGGCGTGCCGCTACTATTGTAGAGCGTGGAGAGCCCGCTGTGATTGTCGGAAATCCAGAATGGACTGGTCGCACTGAACGCGATGCCCCAAGGATTGAGCAGATTCGGATCGGTGTGGTCTGCCAGACCTGGCACGTCGGACACGAGATTGTGTTGTGCGTAGGTGCTCTGCGCGCGCGCGGAGCACACCGATCCGAGGACTGCCAATATACCGAACGTGCAAATGAGTAGCTGCGCTGGTTTCATAGTCTTAATTGGCTTCGGGCACGATGAAATTTGAAAGTCTCAGGGCACGGCCGTCCCCTGCGACCTCCAGTCCGGGGACGGCCCTACCACCTGTGTTGGCGCAACGACGCCAACTCTTCAATACAACCAACCGTTCAATAGATTGGGATGAGCGAAAGAAAAAAAAGTTCCAAGCAACGCCGGCGTGGTGGGCGGAGAGGCGATACCGACTCCTACCGGCTACTGTTTCAAACTCGATGTCGCCGGACTCATCCGGGCCCAATCGAGGTTTTGAGGGCTGTTGGATATGGGCAGACTGGTCCAATTGATCGTGCGCGCATCGGTCAATTTCCAGGCCTCCGCGTGGCCGTCGGCAAAGGCGAGCACAAACCGGCGGTCGTGACGGGTGGCGGGTGCATCAAGGAAGCCCCGATTCCCGGTCATGTCGAACGCGAACCAGCCGTCGTTGATGCTTTTCTCATGCTCGTCAATCAACACCCAGGCCGTGGAGGGTGATGGGTCGGTAATGTCCTCCTCCTTCACGAAGACGCGGTATTGGTCCTGGCCGGCCAGCGCACGCCCACCCATCCAGCCGTTAATCGAATAGCTGCGGACGCGCGGCACACCCTGAGTCATACTGCGGTCCCCGGGACAACGATAAACGCGCTGGGACTGGTTGTAAGAATAGAGTTTCCCCTGAACGATGGTATTGACGTTCGTCGAATCGAGCCTGCCCGGCTCGACCTGGCCGAACCCCGGGTTATCGTCCATGCTGCCGCGGACCCAGACGCTATAGTTCGGCGTGCCGCTCGGATCAAAATAGTAGGTTTCAGGCAGCCGATTGTTATCCTCGGAATACATCCGCCAACAGAGGATGAGCTGTTTCAGATTGTTCAGACACGCGGTTTGGCGCGCCTGGTTCTTCGCCCTGCTCAGCGCGGGCAGCAGGAGGCTGGCCAGAATCGCGATAATCGCGATCACCACCAGCAGTTCGATGAGCGTAAAGCCGCGAGAAGGCCCGCCAGACCCGGGCTGGTTGCATTCAAATTCTGTCTTCATTGCGGACACGAGTGCTCGTTTTTAGTGCAGCAAATCCCGCCAGGCCCCACACTGCCTTCGCCGCGCGCTTAGTCTGCTGACCCAATGAGCAATCGACATTCCATCCGCGGCGGACCCAGCCACTGAGTGAAACCTCAAACACCCAACCCCAAGCTCCGGAGGAGTTCCAAGTCTCAAACACCAAACCCCAAAAACAGATGCCGGGGCAAACGGTGCGCAAGTCGGTTTTTGAGCTTGGTGCTTGGCGCTTCTTTGGAGCTAGGAGTTTGGAATTGGGATCTTTTTGCCTGGGCTCTCAGCGTCACAAACATTGACGTGCGCCCCCGTTCATCGTCTTCGGGGAAAATGAATTGAAATGCAGGCGTGACGGGACTATTGGTTGGACGGCTGTTCCGGCTCTCAAGAACACGAACTGACCTTCCGATCATGAAAAAGCTTTCGTTCATCGCTTTGATGTCAATCGCAACACTCGCCCAAACGCTTCCAATGCGCGCCCAAGGCAGTCTGACGCCGCCCGGTCCGCCCGGGCCGACGATGAAGAGTCTCGATCAGATCGAACCGCGCGCGTTCATCGCATCCGTACCTTTCATTATTGCGAACTCCGGATCGTATTATCTGGCGACCAACCTCACCGGGACAGCCGGCCAGAATGGTATTACCATCCAGGCGAACAACGTCACGCTAGACCTCAACGGGTTCACCCTGAGCGGCTCAGCCAACTCCGGGAACGGCGTGGTCGGTGTCGCTGGCGTGAATAACGTCACGATTCGCAACGGCACGGTGCGGCAGTGGGCCGCGTCCGGTGTCAACCTGACCAACGCCAGCAACTGCAGGCTCGTCAACCTGCGGGCTTTTGACAATCGCGCCGTCGGATTGTTAGCGGGAACCGATTGCCAAATTGATGGCTGCCTGGTCGAGTTCAGCGGGGACAATGGCATCAACACGGGCCCTGGCTGCACGGTGAAAAATTGCAGCTCGAGCCAGAACACTGGCCACGGAATAGCCGCCGACGCGGGCTGCAACGTCGTGGATTGCACCGCGCAAGCGAACCAAAAGGTGGGCATCCAAGTGTTAACCGGCAGCCGGGTATCGGGCTGCGTCGTCAAGGAGAGCGGCGGACACGGGATCAGCGCTTCGCTCGATGCCCGGATCAGCGGCTGCGTCGCCCGCGGAAACACCGGCCGCGGCATCTCGGTCGGCGCGGGCAGCGTTATCACGGACTGTCTGGCAGCTCAGAACGGCGCGGCTGGGATCTACGTCGACGCCAGCGGCAACGTCATTGAGTGTACCGCGGAAGGCAATCAGCAGGATGGCATCCACTGCGAGACCGGCGGACGGCTCAAGGGTTGTGTGGCGCGCCAGAATTCCGGACACGGCATCTCCACCGCTTCGAGAGTCGCCGTTGCGGACTGCACCGCGCAAAACAACCAGGGCAATGGAGTCAGTGGAGCCAATGGAGCGAATATTCGCGGGACTTTGTGCGCGGCGAACGGTCAGGCCGGAATCGTGGCCGGCGGCGGTTCGCACGTGACCGATTGCCAGGCTGAGGGAAATTCCCAGACGGGCATCAGTGTGAGCGATGGCAGCACCGTCAACCATTGTTCGGCGCAGGGCAACGGCGGCGACGGAATACTCGTCTCAACGGAATGCAAGGTCACCGGAAACAATACCCATGGCAATACCAGCATCCTGTTTTCCGCGGGCATTCGCGCGATCGGCCCGAAGAACTTCATCCGCGACAATACGATTACTTCCAACGATCGCGGCATCAGCCTCGACGGCGATCGCAACGTCGTCATCCAGAATGTGCTGGGCAACAATTCGCTCAGTTATTTCATCGCCAACGGCACCGCCCAACTGCGCGGACAGGCGATCTCAGCCCCGAACGATCCCATCGGGCCGACCAATCCGTGGGCCAATTTCGAACTGTCGCCGTGAACCGGCAGGCCACCGCTGACGCATGAACACCCGAGTCATCGTGTTCGGCCTTCTGTGTCTGGCGCCGCTGGCGCGGGCTCAAACCACGATCAATCCCGTGAATCGCCACGCGTACGGCGCCAACGTGGGTTGGCTGGATTGGCGTACTGACGACGCCAACGGGGCGGTCGTCGGCGATTACATCTGTCTGCGTTACGTCTATGCTGCGAACCTAGGGTGGGTGAGTCTGGGCAGCGGCGTTCCCGCAAACGCCGCCCGCTACCAGAACAATGCCGCAACGAATTTCGGCGTGAACCACGACGGTCTCGGCAACCTGCGGGGTTATGCCTACAGCGCCACTGTGGGCTGGATCAATTTCGAAGACCTGGGGGCGCCGAAGGTGGATTTGCTCACCGGAAGACTCAGTGGTTTCATCTATGGCGCGAACGTCGGCTGGATCAGTCTCAGCAATGCCGTTGCGTATGTGCAGACGGATGCCATCGCGCCGGGCACGGACACAGACGGCGACGGCATCGCGGATGCGTTCGAGTTTCAATTCACGGGCAACCTGACGACAATGAACTCGACCTCGGACCTGGACCGGGACGGATTCACTGATTCGGAGGAATACCTCGCCGGGACTGATCCAACAGACCCGTCGGACACTTTGAAAATCGTTCAATTTATCACCAGCGGCCGCGGCACCAATGTCACCGTGACGTGGTCCAGCAAGCCCACTCGCCAGTACTACATCGAGCAGCGGAATGGCTTCGATCCAGGCACAGTCTGGCTCGATAGCGGTTTGGGTTTGTTGTTGCCGGGCGGCGCGACAACCAGCCGGGTCCTGACCGCCGAAACGAATTTGTTCCAGGATTACTTCCGCATCAAAGCGGTCCGACCGCTTTCGCAGTGAACAAACCCGAGGCGGGATCGAGCGCTTTCAACACCGCTCCAAGAGCGGCCAACCGAGGCGTCGCAACCCCGGCTTTCTCCGCAAGGTGCAGGGGTTCGAGGAACATGCTCTCGAGCTCCAACGGCTGGCCGCGTTCGAAATCAATCAAGGTCGAGGCTTTGTAGGCTCCCATGGCGCGAGTGGTCTCGATCTGCGTCGCCGCGAGCGACTCGGGGATCTTGAATCCGAGGGCGTTGGCTGCGGCGATGACCTCCAGCATCAATTCCCGCACCAGTTTTTCCCACCTCGGTTCGGCCAGCAACTGGTCCGTGCCCAGGCACCGGCCGACGGATCCCGGAACTCGCGGCGCAGAGGATGGCGCGGTCAAGAATTCGTAACCGGCCGCGCTGGCGACGCCGAGCCCGTTGAACGGGATATTCCAAACCAGCTTTTCCCAGTGGGCGCGTTCCAGGTTGTCGGTGACCTTGCACGGAACACCGGCGTGGCGAATCGCGGATGCGAGGTCGTGCGTGCGCGGTTCCGGCCAGCGTTGGTATTCCCCAAGCACTATCCTCCCGTGCGCGAGGTGAACCACAACGCCCGGCCCGACGCGGTTCAAGCAAACGAAACAGAGACCGCCCAGGATTTTGGATGCGCCGAACAACTCCGCCAGGGGCGCTTCGTTGCCCAACCCGTTTTGCAGCGTCACCACGGCGGTGTGCTCGCCCACCAGCGGCGGGAGCAACCGGGCGAACTCGCCGTTGGCAGTCGTCTTGAGTCCGATCAAGACCACGTCGCAAACCCCGATGTCCTCCGGGGCGCGGGCGCACCTGGGGTTGACATGGAAATCCCCATCGACGCTGCGCACGCGCACGCCTTTGGCGCGCACGCCGTCGTAGTCGGAACGCAACAGAAAGTGCGTTTCCTGCCCGTCGCGGCAGAGCTTCGCGCCGTAGTAACT
>Ga0070689_100001127_pt1 | contig 16833 bp, 11 predicted proteins | sample KBSS23HmetaG_FD_64669 | JGI IMG/M metagenome (GOLD analysis project Ga0070689, IMG submission 64669) | Switchgrass rhizosphere microbial communities from Kellogg Biological Station, Michigan, USA - KBS S2-3H metaG | ecosystem: Host-associated > Plants > Roots > Rhizosphere ...
ATTCCCGTCCCTGGCCCGATCAGGATGATGGGACGATCGCCATCGACGGGCAGGCGGAATCCGTGTGAGGTCTGCACGAAAATCGGCACTGGAGTCACTTTGATTTCCACGCGGTCCGCCAGGAACGTGGAGCAAACTCCCTTGCGTTGGCGGCCGTGGCTTTGGTAGCGCACGACGGCGACGGTCAAATGAACCTCGCCCGGATGGGCCCTGGGACTGGAGGAAATCGAGTAAAGCCGTGGCTGCAGCTTGCGCAGCAACGCCACGAACTGAGCGGGCTCAAAGCGGGCGGCTGGAAAACTCGACAGAAGATCAACGACTTCGCGGCCTCGGAGAAATTCGTCGAGATCAGTCTTCCGGGCCGGCACCAGCAGCGATTTCAATTCCGCATCGCCCGAACGCTCGGAGAATGCCTGGAGGAAATCGATTGACGGCCGGGTGATCTGACAACGCGTGAGGAGCGCCTGTCGGAGCGAGGTCTCGCAGTCCTGCCCATCGGGCACGGCTTCTTCTCCGTCGCAACCGAGCGCCTGCAGAATGTCACTGACCAGCGTAGGGCAGTTCGTCGGCATCACGCCGAGCGCGTCGCCTACTTCGTAGGTCAGACCTGAACCTTCGAGCGAAATTCCGATGTGCCGCGTGTCCTTGGCTGAACCGGCGGCGTTGAGTTTGCGGTGGGCGATGACGCGAGCGGGAAACGGGTTGGCGCGATTGTAACGTGGGGCAGGCGTCCCGCCTGCCTCGTGCCTCGAAGACGCGACGTCGTGTTCGGTCGTCATTTGAATCGGGGAGTCACCGCTCCGATTTTCGGGCAGGCGAGACGCCTGCCCTACCTTTACGAGCGCCGCCCACACACGCTCCATCCAGCCATTTGCCGTTGTTTCGTAGTCCACGTCGCATTCGGCCCGGGGATGAATCCGTTTTGCGCCAAGTTGTTCCAGGCGTTCGTCGAACTTTTTGCCCGCGCCGCAGAAGTCGGAATAGGTTTTGTCGCCCAACGCCAGCACGGAATAACTCAAGTGATCGAGCTGCGGTGCGGCGTCGGAGTTGAGATGCTGCCAGAACCCGGCGGCGTTGTCCGGCGGATCGCCGTCGCCCCAGGTGCTGGTCACGATAATGAGGCGATTTTCTTTTGCGAAGTCCACGGAGGCAAATGCGTTCAGCTCAAACACCCGCGGCGCGAACCCGCGCTTCTCGGCGTCCGTCGCGAACCGCCGTGCCAGTTGCTCGGCCGTGCCGGTTTGGCTCCCATACATAACGAGCAAAGGATCGGGTTTGACCGCGGGCAGTTCGGCAAGCCGGGCAGAGTCGCCGACATTCGCATCGGCGAACAGACCGGTCAGATAACCGTTGAGCCACGCGCGTTGCTCCGGGCTAAACGGTGCGCTGCTTGGAACATAAGGGACCTGGTTCATCAAGTGATTGGCGGCAATATCCAGATTTCCTGATCGCGAATCTCGACGGGATAACGCGGCAACGACCGCGAAGGCGGGCCGGCCCGCACGCGGCCATCTTCCGCATGGAACGAGCCGTCATGGCAGGGACAAACCAGTTCATTCGATTGAGGATTGAAATGCACCGGACACTTGAGATGCGTACAGCTCTGGCTGTAGGCGGCAAATCGGCCAGGCGCGAGGTGAATCAAAATGCACGGGTCAGCCTCCGTCGGATAACGGAACAGTTTCGAGCCGCCGACCGGAATTTCGTCCAGGCGCGCCACGAACGTGGGCTCGGTGGGGACGCGTGGCGCGAGCAGTTTGTCTTTGGCGAGCCAGGCCGCCCCGAAAACCGCCGCGGAACAACAGGCGAATATTGCGAATTGGCGCCGCGTCACGCGATGCTCTTCCGACTGGCGGATGGGGAAATCGTTTTTCCAGTGAGGATGGTTAATCATGACCGCTTAGAGTTTGAGCCAAAATTTGTTGCAGACAGGAGACGTGTTTTCGAACAAAGCGACCCTCACCCTGACCCTCTCCCGTCCGACGGGAGAGGGAACAGCGAGCCGCGTCGCTCGCACCTTCTGGAGCGCTTGGATAGGCCGACCGACAACGGACGATTCCCCCTCTCCCATCCGATGGGAGAGGGCCGGGGTGAGGGGTGTTTGGTGTTTTTTCATGTGCGCACTTCCTCCCCTACGCGCTGGGACGAAACATCGTCCCACACCGCCGCGTCCGCCGCGTCCGGCGCCCCAAACTGTGGGCAGGTCAGCGAGTCTTCGCCCTGCGTTTCTGCCGGCATAAAATCGGCGATGTCAAAGGGCAACGCGCCGACATCCGGAGCGGTCATGACGTTGACCTTGGTGCGGACGGCCTGACGTCCGAATCGAAATTCGTTGATGGGTTTTTCGCGGCGATATTTTTCGACATACTCGCGCGGACCAAAGAAGAGCGCCCCGCTCGGGCAAACGGTGGCACACATCGGTTTTTTGCCCACGCTCGTACGGTCATAACACAGGTCACACTTCATCATGAGGTCGTAGCGCGTTTGCATCTTCGGCACCCCAAACGGGCAGGCGAGAACACAGTTCGAGCAGGCGACACAACGGGGCTTGGCGGCGCTGAGCACGATGCCGTTGTCATCCTGTTTGATGGCGTCGGCCGGGCAGACGCGCGCGCAGGTCGGGTCCTCGCAGTGCATGCACACGACCGGGGCGGTTTGCACGCCTGTGGCGCGGTCCACGTAGTCCAGATGAATCATCGGCACGCCCCGGTGTGTGTCGCATTCGCCGCAAGCCTGGACGCAAGCCTGGCAGCCAATGCAGCGCGACGGATCGAGAAAAAATTCGTGGTCGTTGGCCATTTTAGGAAGGCGCCCTTTGACTCTTCCGCATGCTGAGCGGTCTTGAGCCTGTCCGGGTGATCCAAAGCGCCGCAGGGGCGGCGCACTCCCAAACCTGGCGGTAGTTCGAGCTGCTTTGGCCCACGCGCCTTCGTCTTGGAGTGCGGCGGTCCTCCGCCGCTTTCGATCGGGGCGCGCACTCGGAATTCGTGCGGCTCATGGAGACCCGCGTTCCTTTGTCCCGGAGGGACGTCTTGAGAATTGCCCGGCGTTTTAACGCCGGGAAAGATCCGGCATAGCACACAAGTCCCGAAGGGACGGCAGAAGCATGGCATGTGGGATTCGATCTCAGTCGTCCCTTCGGGACTCGCGACTTTTCGGTGTCCAACCCAGCGTTGAAACGCTGGGCTATTCTCGGTTGTCCCTTCGGGCCAGCAAAACAAGGAACTTCCCAAGCAGACAGAGCGGGTTCGGCGAAAAATGGGCTGGGAACGATCCGGGTTTTCATCATGTCTTCGAGGGAATGGGCAGCCATCGGACTTTCCCGTTGGGTTTGGCGGGCGCATTCGCAACCTTCTCCACCTTGCATGCGCAGACCTTGAATTCGGGCATTTTGGAAATCGGATCGAGCGCGCGATGGGTCAATTGGTTCGCCGACTTTTTGCCCGGCCAATGATACGGGATGAACACCGTGTCGGGACGGATGCTTTTGACCAGTTGCGCCGGCACGATGATTTCACCGCGGCGCGTGCTGACTTTGACGAGGTCGCGGTCCTTGATGCCGAGCTTATCCGCCAGACGCGGATGCATTTCGCACAACGGTTCCGGGTATTGCTCCAGCAGGCTGCCGATGCGTCGCGTTTGCGTGCCGCTCAGGTATTGGGAAACCACCCGGCCGCTGGTAAAAAAAATCGGATACTCCGCATCGATGTCTTCGGCGGGCGGCCGGTATTCGAACGCGTGGAACCTTGCCTTGCCGTCGGGATGGTGAAAGGTTCCGCCTTCGAACAAACGCGGTGTGCCCGGGTGTTCGGGCGCAGGGCAGGGCCAGAAGACGCCCAGGTGGCGCTCGATTTTCTCATAAGTCATGCCGCTGTAATCTATCGGTCCGCCTTGGGTCGCGGCGGTCAGTTCATCGAAAATCTCCTCGGGTTGCGAGTAGGTGAACGACCTCTCGTGACCGAGCCGCGCGGCGAGGTCGCAAATGATTCTCCAGTCAACGCGTGCGTCGCCGGGTGGCGTGACCGACTGCCGCAATCGAACGCAGCGGCCTTCGCCGGTCGTGACCGTCCCTTCGTCCTCTTCCTGCAACGAGCCGGCGAGCACGACGTCCGCATGACGCGCGGTTTCGCTGAGGAAGAAATCAATCGCGCAGTAAAACTCCAGCTTCTCCAACGCGGCGCGGGTGCGATTCGAGTCCGGAATGGATACCAAAGGATTGAAACTGATGCTCATCAGACCTTTGATTTCGCCCCGTTCGATGGCGTCGAAAATCTCGCAAGCGGAAAGGCCCTGGTTGGGCAATTCACGCTCCGGAACGCCCCAAAACTCCGCAATGAACCGGCGATGCTCCGGCTTGGTGATGTCGCGGCCGCCGGGTAGCTGGTTGCAGCGCTGGCCGTGTTCGCGCCCGCCCTGGCCGTTGCCCTGTCCGGTGATGGTGCCGTAGCCGCAGCCCGGTTTGCCAATGCGACCGGTGGCCAGCACCAAATTGATGTAGCTCAAAACATTCTCGACGCCCTTCGTGTGATGCTCGATGCCGCGCGCGTGGAGCAGCATCGACGTCGTGGCCGGCCCCCAGATTTCCGCCGCCTTCACCACACTGCGCGCCGGAACGCCCGTGATTTTTTCCGTGACGGCCGGCGTGTATTTTTTGACCAGGTCGCGGACCTTGTCGAAGTCGTGTGTGTGATTCGCGATGAACTGCTCATCGATGCAACCGTCTTCGATCATCACATGCAGGATGCCGTTCGCGAGTGCGCTGTCGCGACCGGGCCGCACGGGCAGAAACAGGTCGGCCGTCCGCGCGATGGGGGTAATGCGGGGATCAATGACGATAATCTTCGCGCCGTTGTCGCGAGCGCGCCAGACATAGTCGGTCAGGATCGGGAAACATTCGGCGATATTCGTGCCGGCGAGGAGGAGGGCCTGGGCCAGCGGGATGTCGCTCCAGGGATTGGCCGCGCGATCCACTCCGAACGCCATGCGGTTTGCCGCGCCGGCGCTGACCATGCACAGGCGGCCGTTGTAGTCGATGTTGGCGGTTTGCAGGGCGACGCGGGCGAACTTGCCGTTGAGATAAGCCTTCTCATTGGTCATCGACGCGCCGCCAAGGAATGCGAACGAGTCCTTGCCGTATCGGCTCTGAATCGAGCGGATGGCGGCGACCGTCTTGTCGAGCGCTTCGTCCCAGTTCGACTCCCGAAAACCGGTTTCCGAGCGGATGAGCGGCGCGAGCAGGCGATCGGGATGGTCGTTCTGCAGGTAGCGCTTTACGCCTTTCGGACAAAGCTTGCCTTGATTGACCGGGAATTCCTCCCACGGCTCGAAGCCGATCACCTTGTTATCTTTGACCTTGAGTTGGATGCCGCACTGCACGCCGCAAAAGCAGCAGTGCGTTTTCACGAGCTTGTCCGGCTCGCGGGAGTCCCAGCCGCCTGCAGGCGTTAGAGCGGGCGTCGGACCAAAACGGGCTTCGTAATCTTGATCTGCTAGGACCAGTTGAGCCATGTTCTCCTTCGGTGTCCTACTTCGTCATCGCCGGACGCGGGCGCGGACGATAGAGCGCGTAAATATCGGTCTGATGGCGGCTTCCTGGTTTGGCGCGGGCCGTCGGCGAAACACCGAAGGCCGGGCTGTTCAGGCGGTCGGAAACCTGGCCCAGCCTGACTTCATCCACGAGATCCGCAATGCTTTGGAGCACGCGCGTGGGCTGATAAACGTAGTCCCCCACCTCCTCGAGGCGTGTTGAACCGGTCATTACGAGAAACGCGTGCAGTCCAATCTCGACTGCGCCGCGGATGTCCGTTGCCATCGTGTCGCCAATCATCACGGTCTCGCCGAGCTGACAGTGCAAACCCTCACTGAGCTTCTTGCGCGCGCGATAAAACATGTAGGCGTTGGGCTTCCCCAGGTAGTAGGCGCGTCGGCCGGTGCTGGCCTCCAAATAAGCGGCCGTGGCCCCCGCGCCTGGCCGCGTTTTGTCCGCTGAAACCGGGCACCAGTTGTCCGGATTGGTGGCGACCAGCCGCGCGCCGCGCTCAATGTGTTCATGGGCTTTGGCCAGCTTATCCGTGGTTGCCGCGCCTTCACCCACGACGACGTAATTGGGATTGATCGCATCGTTCGCGATTTTCTTTTCGTGTAGCGCCGCCGCCAGACCGCTTTCCCCGATCACGAACGCCGTGCAACTCGGATGAGTCTCGCTCAAAAAATCCGCTGTGTTCAGCGCGGAGGTGTAGAAATGGCGCGCATTGAGTTCGCGAATGCCCAGGTGTTTCAATTTGACTGCCAGGTCTTCCGCGGTAGGCGCCGAATTGTTGGTGAGAAAAAGAAACGGCGTTCCGGTGGCGAGCATGGCGTCGACAAACTCCGCCGCGCCCGGAATCAAATGATTCTCCCGGTATATCACGCCGTCCATGTCGATGAGATAGCCCGTTTTCATACGTGCTGGATTAACGTCCCAGCAAACGCCCCTGATTCCGCGCCAGCACCCGGCGGCGGCAGGCGGGACAAATATCCTGATAATGCGCGTCGCCCTGTGGGCTGGCGAAGCGGTAGTCGAACCCGAGTTCATCGAGCACTTGTTTCAAATCGTTGACCTGCATCGCGGACGCGTAATCCTCGCCGCACCGGCGGCAATGCGCCCGCGGGCCGGTCGCGCCCGCCGCTTTGTAAAGTGACACGCAGAGCGCGCAGGTTCGCTGGAACATGTGGAACAGTTTTCCGAACGGAATGTAGAACAACAGCGCGATGACGCTGGCCGCGTGAATCGCGGCCATCTGGCTGTGCCCGCGGCCGGTCATGAACTTGTAACTCACCGTCAGCATCAGGCCGGTCGCAGTAACCGCGAAAATCAGGAGGAGCGGCAGGATGTCCTCGGCGAACGATTGCATGGCGCGTTCGCCGGCGTTGACGACGCGGCGAATGCCCGCCATCACGAGGCCGATCATCACAAGCACGGCTGAGATGTTCAGGAGGTTGAACATCACCCAGCCCTGGACACTGTGAACATCGAACGCGCCCGCGTTGATCCCGAGCAACTGGACTCGATACACCTCGGCGTTGCCCGCGGCGGGCTCGAAATGGACCCAACCGAATACCAGCGGAAAGGTGATGGCAAAGGCCAGCGTGCAGCCGCCCGAAAGGCACAAATGCATGATCCAGCGATAGACGCTCCGGCGTCGGATGAATTTCTGCGCCGCGAAGTCCGTGGCAATGGCGCGGCCAAGCGTCAGACTGGCGGAGGGAGTTGGTAGCCGCCGACGTGAGGAGGCGGATTTTAGCATTTCCGCCTCGTTACCTCGTCTGGCACGCCACCGATCAAAGAGCAATTGCAACCCGCGCTTGAAATAGAGCCGCGAGGGTGGGCGTTGTGCCCACACGGCGAACCGATAACCCAAGGCAAACGCTGCGAGAATCGAGCCGATTGCATACCAGACCAACGCAGGGTCAAAGTGAGTCAGCGCCTGCGAACCTAGCCAGATGCTCGCCGCGACCGTCGCTGCGGCGGCGACTCCCGAGATCAATGCTGTGCGATCGAGCTCATTCATGACGATGGGCCTTATGCCTTGAATCGTTCAAGCAGGTCAGAGGCCGTGGCACAAAACGGCGATTTTCGTTATTTTAATCGTCAGAATGAATGGCGTTCATAGGGACTGGAATCCGCTGGAAACCATGCATCGGCAGTTTGCTGGCTGGCCGCCAAACCACGCGAAAACCCGGCAGACCAGAGACCGACCGGAGCGGGCCGGATGTCCCTTTTTGAACAGCCTGACCAAAACGTCCGAACGGTACGAGATCAGGGGTCAGAGCAGGGGTCAGTCCCGGCTATCAGCAAGTAGGCTCAATAAGCTCGTCGGGGACTTGCCAATAGCCGGGACTGACCCCATAGCTGACCTTGGGCCGATGGCCGCAATCCCTTTGGGATTGGCAAATGGCATGTGCGCCGCCAGTGCATCCAGGAGTTGTCGGTTTGTGGGAGCGCGGCGTTCAGGCCGCTTCAGCGTGAATTAGCCAAGAAGATTGGAAATGACCGAGAGCTGTCAAAGGAGCGACAGTGAAGCGGCGTAAACGCCGCGCTCCGATGCCGACAGCTTGTGAATGCACTGGTGCGCCGTTACTCGGAACAAAAAGCCGTGAACTGAATGAGTTTGACGGTTAGAGTCGCGGGATGAACCTCAGGCGCTTCGTGCGGAATCCAGTCTGGCCTCTGATGGCGATCGCCGTGTGCGGCGGCTGTGCGACACATTCGATCCACGTCACTCACAACGACCAGAAGTTCGAGGCTGGCATCAACGGCCGCACGATGGTCACCTACCAGTTGAAAGCTCCGGCGGGGGCCGGACTGCCGGTCGAAAGCGGTGGGTTCTTCCATCCGGTGACCACGCCGTCCGGAGTCGTGGTTACCGATCTTGCCCCGGCCGATCATCGACATCATCGCGGTGTGTTTCTCGCCTGGGTTGAGATGCACGGCAGGAAGGACGCCGACTTCTGGGGTTGGGGCGAACACGCGCCGGTCAAAGAACGACGAATCGTCAATCAGCGGTTGCATCCGCGCCTTACGGATGACTTTGTTTTGTTCCGCGCGGACAACACCTGGGAAGCGGAGGGTACATTGTTGATGCGCGAGCGGCTTGACGCGAGGGTCAGCGACCGCGACGGCGTGCGCGTAATGGACCTGACTTATCGGTTCACGCCCCTGGACGATCTCACCCTCTCGCGGTGGGCATTCAGTGGTTTTTGCATACGCACACGCAAGGACGGCGACATCCGTCTGTATTCCCCGTCCGGGCCGGCGAAATTTCCGGCGCCGAGCCATCTCAAACCGGAAAGCGACTGGCCGGACGCGCGGTGGTATGCCTGCGAGCAAACACTGACCGACGGCCGACAGATTGGCGCGGCTGTGTTGAATCATCCAAGGAACCCGCCGACGCTCTGGCACAATCACCCGGACATACGCATGATCAATCCCTGCATCGTTGCGCCCGGGGAGGTGAAGTTGAAAGCGGGTAAGCCGCTGGTGCTTCGCTATCGCGTCGTGACGTTCGACGGCAAACTTCCCTCGGCCACACTCGACAGACTGGCAAACGAGTGGGCGGACGCGCATTGATCCTGCGCGCGACTCATGCACACGCGATCATGTTCTGACCGGAAGCCATGGCCCCGTCTCGCGAAAGCAATTTGGAGTGTCTCGCTGGGCGCACTTTGCTTGCTGGCCACGGCTGGCGCGTTACGCGCCCAGGAGCGCCCGCGACTGCTGGTGCTGACGGACATTGGCGGCGATCCGGACGATCAGCAATCCATGATCCGGCTCATGGTGTATGCGAATGAATTCGTCATCGAAGGCCTCGTCGCCACCGCATCCGGCACTCCGGGTGAACTGAAGACCAACATCACCCGGCCGGATTTGATCCGCGACATCGTTCAGGCGTATGGCGAAGTGCGGACCAACCTTCTGCGGCATGCGCGCGGTTGGCCGGAGACGAGTGCGCTGTTGGCCTGCATCAAGTCGGGCAATCCGCAGCGAGGCCGGAACGGCATCGGGGATGGACACGACACGGAAGGGTCGCGCTGGTTGATCCAGTGTATCGACGCCGGAACGCCCGAGCGGCCGCTCAATATCGCGATCTGGGGCGGCCAGACGGATTTGGCGCAAGCGCTCTGGCGCGTTCGGCAGGATCGCGAGGCAACCGGTCTGGCCCGTTTCGTCCAACGATTCCGCGTTTTCGACATTGGCGATCAGGATGGCATCGCTGAATGGATGCGGACCGAGTTCCCCGGCATGTTCTACATTCTCAGCAAATCTTCCCCAGGAGCGGATCGTCGTCTGGGCACGTATCGCGGCATGTATCTTGGCGGCGACGAATCGCTGACGAGCCACGAGTGGATCGAGCAACATGTGCGTGGGACGGGACCGCTCGGCGCATTGTATCCGCTCAAAACGTGGACTGATCCCAATCCGCATGCCTGTCTGAAGGAAGGCGACACCCCATCCTGGTTCTTCTTCCTTCCGCTGGGCGGCAATGATCCGAAGGATCCCTCCAGGCCAGGCTGGGGCGGCCAGTATCGGAAAACGCCGGAGGGATGGTATCGCGACCTTGTTTCAGAGGGCGCGGACCCGCGCGCGGCCGTCAGCCGGTGGCGGCCGGGTTTTCAGTCCGACTTCGCCCGGCGCATGTCATGGTGTCTGAAAGAGGGGCGCTAACCACCCGCGTTTGTCCTCTCGATCGCATTCGATTCCCGAAGGGACAGAGGACTATTCGCCTTTATCCGAGAAAACCTGCACTGGGCTTTGCTGAGGTTTTCACACGAGAGTATCTAGGAAACCAGTGAACCGTCCTCTCCTCTTGCCTTTCTCCGCGTTCCTTTCGTTTGAACAGTCCTCAACCGCTAAATAGGCTCAACCGCAAAGAACGCAGAGAACGCAAAGGAAAACCTATGAGGGATCTCCAGTCCTTGTGTGCACAAGTGCGGCAAACCGCTTATGACATTCACCTGTATCATGGTCATGGCGATTTGGAGAAGGTGTATGTTCGAGATGCGCAAATTTGCCTGGTCGCAAGACGTGGCCAGGCGCAAGAGTAAGCCCACGTTCCTTCTGGCTGCTGTCTCTGCGTTCTTTGCGGTTTAGTCGACGAAGAATTCTGTCTTGCGCCCATTCGTGGACCGATCTCGCGTCAACGAGTGCGCGCCAGGAACACCCAGCCCGCCGCCGCGCAAGCCCAGCCCGCCGCCAGCGTTCCCGCCAGGATCAACAAGGCCGGCCAACGGCCATAGTCCCAATACCCTTTGATTCCGAGCGCGAGGAAAATGCCGCCCGCCACCGCGTTCAGGAGGGTCAAACCATTGCCCACCCGGAGGCCGGGCGGCAGAAATTTCCAATCGGTCCAGGCCGAGAGCAGGCAGATGATCCCGCAGGCGAGCACGCCGGTGAAGAGATTCGCCGGAGTCAGCAGCGCGATCAATCCTGGCGGAGTTTCCGCGCCGCGCGCGAGGTGAAAGAAAAACGTCCACGCCAACACGGTGAACCCGCCAAAACCGGCCCAGCTAACCGCGATTCTTCGCAATGCGAGCGCATGGCGCAGGGCGTAATCAGGATCGAATGAATGGACCATTTCGCTCAGCACGGTCGGCGCCACTTCGACGGTGCCATAGAGCGTGCCGAAAATAGTGAGGAAGGCGCCCGCCAGATAGACGTGTTTCAGCCAGGGAAAAATCGGCGTCACAAACTGGGCTTGAAGCGCCAGCAGGTTGCTGCCGGCGGGAATCAGATGTTGGGGAGCGAGGATAACCGCGCCACAGGCCACAAACACGCCGCTGAAGATCAGCACTGCCAGGAAGCTGATCAATGAATCCACGGCCACCGCGCGCAGCCAGCGGCGATTGAGGTGCGAACTGTCCCGGGCGGCGCTGGCGAGTTCGGGCGCCGTGGCGATGGTTCGCCCGGCCTGGCCCCAATGTTTGTCGCGCAGGTAGGACACGTAAGCGAGGTAGTCGTAACCGGAACCGCCAATGACGCCGACGTACGTGATGGTTTCCACCCACACGGGTCGGTCCGCCAGTTCCGCGTGAGAAAAGGCCCAGTTCGGGTAGGCGAGCGGTTGCGGAATGACGAACCCTTTGAAGAACTCGAACCAGTCCGGTTTCACCGCGAATAGCGAAACGGCCACACAGGCCAACATCAAAAGTACGATTACCAGTTGAATCCGCTCCAGCGCGGCATAACCGCCGCGGAAAACGAGCACCATCACCACCGCGAGGGACGCCAGGCCCCAAAGGAAGTGCGCGCCGCCACGGAGCGATGCAGTTGTGCCCGCAAGGGACGAGAGCAGTGTTCCCACGGTGCCGGCGTGGAAGCAGACCCAGATGGGAAAGCAGATCAGCGCGAGCATGAAAAAGACCAGCGGGAACCACCCACGCGGGCCTGGCAGATCCATCCAGCGCTGAAATGGATGCGCGCCCGTCAACACCATGTGGCGCGCGGTGACGAACACCAGCGCCCATTTGAACAACAAGACGAGCAGAAAGAACCATAACAGGCGGTAACCAAACAGCGAGCCGCCACGCGTGGAAAAAATCAATTCTCCGGAGCCAATGGTCAGCGAGGCGATGACCGCGCCCGGGCCGAAGATCGTCAGCCACGCAAGCGGATTGCGCGATTGTAATGCCAATGGCAACGGACATGAGTCTGCGCGGTCGTCCGGAGCAGCGCTCATTTCGCAGGCCGGCGCAGCCGCAACTGGGAAGACACACACTTCATTGTTTGAGCACGGCCGGCTTCAATGTCCACGCCTGCAACCGGGCAATCTCCAGAATCTTCGGCGCGCGAAAGCCTTCCTTGTGAATGATCCATCCGTCAAAAAGTCCGGGCGTGTCTTGCGCAACGCGCCGCGCCGGCAGCAACTCCAGATTCTTCCCGATGGTGACTCCCTCCCGCACCGGCAAGGTTCCATGTTGGCGGTGATAATCGCAGGCTGAAGCCAACCCAATCAGAAAATCCGCTGGCGGCACCGGTTCAGCGCCGATGAATACCTGGGCGGGCACACGTTGGTTGGTCTTGAGGAAGCTGATCACGTCCAAAGTCGCGTCGCGAAAGGCAAACCAATCGAGATGGCTCGTTTGAGAGGAGGCCGGTGGAGAAAGGTCGGGACCCAACACGCCCTTCGCCTTCGCGGGAAAATCCGGTTTGTGTCCTTCAATCAACTGGCCGGCCGCCTGCGCGACCAGTTCAAACTGGTCGGCCAGGGAATAAACGCGGCCACCGATCGTCAGAAAATCAAGAGCCCTGGCATCGGTCAGGCGGCTGACAATTTCGCTGAAATCCTGCTCGCTCGCGCCTTGGGTTCGCACTGGATCGGGGTACAAATCGGGCAATTCGCTCGCCGTCACAAAACGAAGGCCGGGAATGGACCGAATATGGTCGATGTATTCGCCAAAGCGCTGGAAGGCCGCCTCGGTTTCTTCAGCCGGCCGTTGAGGAGGCGGTTTCCATTGTTCGCGCGGCGGATTGGCGCCGCGTCGGAAATTCACACCGTCCCAGAATTCTTTGTGCACCCATTCGCACGGGTGATAGTAGATGCTGATGAGTCCGCCGCCTTCCGCTCGCAGACGGTCGGCAATGGCCGACACTTTTTGCCGGGCCGGCGCGACGGCTGCCGGATCGTGCAGATCCATGCGGGTGTAGTTTTGTCCCATGTGATAGACCACGAGCGCGCCCGCGTACCAGAAAGGCTTTTCATCCAGCCCAATGTGCGTCCCTTCATCCACGTAGCAGGGCACACCCCGCGGCGCGACCCCGATTTGCCTCAACGCGGCGATGGTCTGCGAACCCCAGGAAGAACCGGGTTGACCGTAACACGACAGGGTTTTAACGCCGAGAATCCGTCGCACGTCAGCGGCGCCGCCGCCCTCGCGTCGGACGAACTCCGCCATGCCATCGAGCAAACCGGCTCCGGCGAGATACTCCGAAGGGGCCGGGTGCACTGAATGAAAATTGGCGTGATACCCGATGTCATGCTTCCGGAGCGCGACGATGACATCGCGCCGCCCGCGTTGTTCGAGCACGCGCGCCTTTTCGCCGACGAGCTTGAACGTCGCGCGAATGCCGCGCCGGCTGAGCATTTCCGCCAGGCGCTTTGTCGCATCGTCGTCGGCGGGCAGAAGATAATCCTCCGTGTCGAACCAAAGGATAACGTTGACAGTGGGCTGGCCGGCGGCGATTACCCGATGGAGAGGAATCAACAGAAGCAGAAAGGAGAAGACGAACGATCGTCGCAAGAGGGATTTCATGGACGAAAACTTTAGCGCCATCCGAACGAACAAACAAGCGCTTAGCGGCCGGCCAGCGCGCAACTGTAGCGGCAGCCATCTTGCCGCCCGCTGGAGTTAGGACCTGCTGAAGACGCAACTTTGCCGCGAACTATATTCGCGTTTGAGGTGGCTAGGAAACCTTGTAGGCCGCGTGCCCTCACGCGGCGACCCAGACGTTTTTAAACAGGCTGCTAGGTCCGCGCAGGATCTTTGCGCCGCTGCACGCGGCGCTACTCGTCGCAGCGCGACGAGTTCCACCACGCTATACACATACTGTCGCAGCGCGAAAAGTTCCACCTCTCCGTTCACCAAATCACGGCAAGGCCAGCACGCGGTAAAAGCGTATCGCCGCGGTTTCCGTAGCGCCGTCCAACTTGAGGCCTGTTGTGGAGGTGGCAACCACATCACCCTGAAGCTCTATCCAGTCCGTGTCGTCAATTCGATTTTTGTATTGAACCCGATAGGTGCGCCCTGGCACGGCATTCCAAATCACCATCACTCCATCGGCAATGTTCGGGCCCGAAAGGGTGAAGGCACGAAAGATTGATTTATCCTCGGTCGGGTTCGTCCCGGCACGGAACTCGGCCAAATCGCTTTGACCGTCATTGTCGAAGTCGCCCGTCCCGTCGCGCGCAAGACCGCCGAAATAGGCTACCTCCCAGTCGTCCGCCATCACGTCTCCATCCGAATCTCCAGCGCTGAGCCGGACGACAAAAATGTCTTTGGCTTCGTTGAAGTCGCCGACGGTCAGATCGGCGGCGTAGCTTTCAAAAGCAACGACGTTTCCATCGGCGCTCCACACTGGATTTGCCGAAAGCCGGTTGCCAGCGGCGGAATGAGTGAAATTGGCGCTCAGCAACAAGGTGGTGCCCTGCATCAGATCGCGGAGAAAAACGTCCGTGAACCCGTTGGTATCGTTGAGCACAAGATCGGAGGCTTGGCTGCTAAAAACAACGTAACGGCCATCGGGAGAGACGGTCGGCGAGGTTGATCTGCCATTGCCGCTCGCGGTTGCGCTCTGATTCACACTGGCCAGCACGACGGTGTTGGAAAGTCGGTCGAGCACGTAAATATCAGAACTCGAATTGGTGTCTTCTCCAGTCAAGCGATCCCGGCTCTCGAAGGCGAGGAAACGACCGTTCGCATTAAATGAAGCGGCCGCGGCATTCGTCGCAATCAGGCTGAGCGTCTGCAGAGAGAGATCGCAAACATAAAGCTCGGCCTGGTTGAGGAACGCGGCAAACCGCCCGTCGGTACTGAGGGCCGGCTGGCTGACCCGCCCTAATCCGAAACCGTTCGTGGCAACGCTAAGGACAGTTTTCACCCCGGTCACGGCGTCCCAGAGGAACAAATTCGTGCCCGAGATCGAATTGGTGGACAAGACCAGGTCTGAGGCAGCACTCAGGAAAATGAGGCGCGCGCCGTCAGAGCTGAGCAACGGCCCCCAGGAAGCCTTCGAACCCCCGGTGACGACTAGAGGATTAGGCGTGCGGCTTACGAAAACATTTGTTCCCTGCGTCAAATCGCGAAAATAGATCTGGCCGAGCGAACTGTTTAGGATGGCAGGGTCAGGCGCGGCACTTTGAAACGCCAGATAACGACCATCTGCGCTCCACACAGGAGTCGCTGGTGGTCCAGGTTTGTTTGTGGAGCCAGCAATGGCGATGAACCAGTTCGTGTGCTCAACCCGATCGAAGACGCACAAAGTAAACGGATTGTTCAGCCCGCTCACCAATGGAGGGTTCACCCCATTGGTAGCCAGTTCGGTTTTCACCACAGCTTCAAACGCGACCCGCCTGCCATTGCCGCTGATGACAGGCAGGCGGGCAGGCGCGAGGCTGAAAAGCATTGCCGGCCATGACGCTCCGTTGCTGCTGCCCGCGTCCAGGAGAAAATTCGCGCTGATCCATTCATTGGTGCTGGCAATCAAGTCCCTCACAAACACGTCACTGGTGCCATTCGTGTCGGCCGGGCTGAGGTTGGAAGCGAAACTTTCATACGTCACCCAACGGCCGTCGGCGCTGATCGAGCCAGGCGTCAACTGGCTCATCGCGTTGCCGGTCAGCGACTCGAAAGCGGCATCGCGGGTGGAAATCAATTCGGTCGCATCACTGGCTAGATCACGCGCAAATACGTTCACGACGGCGTTCACAGCGTGCGTCAACGGCTCAAGCGCGGCGGCTTGAAAGGCCACAATCCGTCCGTCCTCGCTTGCCGCGGGAAACAGCGCGGAAGCAATGCGCGTGCGTGTGCCGGACCTTTGGTCAAACAGGTAAGCTCCTGGAAGAAACGTCGCGAATGTGCTGGAACTGATGCCGCCGCTGTACGTAATCGTGGCTTCGTCGCCGGCGCTTTGGAAGAGAATGAAACGTCCATCGTGACTGATTGATATCGGCAGCGCGTTTCGTTCACTGCCGGGCGTGGTCCAATTGGTATAGTACGTCGCAATACTGTTGGTTTGCCCGGAATGAGCACTGGCCAGCGTTGTCGTGCGGGCCTGCAAATCACGGATGAACACATCCAGTGCGGGCACGAAGTTGGCTGGAAGATTATCGTCGGCTACCAGATCGTTCGCCAAACTTTGGAACGCCACGTATCGTCCATCCGCGTTGATAACCGGCCCGAACGAGCTGTCTCTGAGGTTGAATGTCCCCGCTGTGTTCAAGCTGACCAAGGTGGTCGTTCCGAGAGCCAGGTCCCGCACATAAATGTTGTTATTGGTCACGAGGAGGGCGTTGGGCACCAGGTCGCCTGCGAAACTTTGAAAGGCGACAAAGCGTCCGTCCGCGCTCATGGACGGATTGCCGGAATCCCGGTTGCCCGCGACGCGGTTGGTGTTGGCACTGACCAGAATATTCGTGCGATTTACCAGGTCGCGCACAAACACATCTCTTCTCTGGTTGTTGTCATTGGCAACCAGATTGGTGGCGGTGCTGGAAAACGCCACCCAACGGCCATCGTCACTCATTTGTGCAGTATCAGAAAAGACCAACCCTCCACCGGTGGCACTGAAAATGCCGAAAC
>Ga0070689_100001129_pt1 | contig 16818 bp, 13 predicted proteins | sample KBSS23HmetaG_FD_64669 | JGI IMG/M metagenome (GOLD analysis project Ga0070689, IMG submission 64669) | Switchgrass rhizosphere microbial communities from Kellogg Biological Station, Michigan, USA - KBS S2-3H metaG | ecosystem: Host-associated > Plants > Roots > Rhizosphere ...
CACCGACCCCGCGCTAACCTTCCCCGCCTTCTACCGGGCGGTAGGCAACTGAGGGCTCACTTGTAAGCTATCGCCGCGCTGGACGCACCCGCGAGATGGATGACTTCAAAGCGTTTGAAGCCGGCTTCGCCGCACCATTGACGGAAATCCGCGCCGGAATAATCGAAGGCGTCGCCAAATTCGATGAGCATATTGAGCGACATGAGCAACCCAAAGACGTTCTCGCGGCGGCCGTCATCAATGAGCGCTTCGATGGCGACCAACGCACCGCCGGGCCGCAGCGCGCTGTAGGCCGCGCGAATGAGGTGCATCTTCTTCTCCAGATTCCAATCGTGGAGAATCATGCCCATGGTGATGAGGTCCGCCTTGGGCAGCGGGTCCTTGAAAAAATCACCGGAAGCCGTGTGGATGCGCTCGCTCAGTCCGGCGGCCGCAATGTGCTTTCTGGCGATCGGTTCGACCGCCGGGAGATCGAACGAGACGCACTGGAGATGCGGATTTTTCTTCGCCGCTTCGATGCAAAGCAGGCCGGTCGCGCCGCCGATGTCGCAGAGGGTCTTGAATTTTGAAAAATCGAACTTCGCGGCGAACGATTCGAAGTTGATCCGGGACAAACCGGTCATCGCGCCCATGAACTGTTCGAGTCTCGGCAGTTCCTCGTAAAGCTCCTCGAACATGCCCTTCTGGCCGTGCTTGATCTCATTCTGCGGCTTGCCGGTGCGCAAGGCCTCGGGGAGGTCGTGCCAGAACTTGAACAGCCGGGCGTTGAGCATGACCAGGATGCCGCCGACATAGCGCGGGCTGTTGCGGTCCAGGTAGTGCGCCCCTTCCGGCGTGTTGAAATATTTCGCGGACGGTCCGTCGCCCTCGCGGTCCAGGAATTTCATGGCGACGAGCGCGTCGAAGAAATCGGCGATCGCGCGCGGGTGCAAACCCAATTCCCCGCCCAGTTCCGCGCCGGTAACACGGCGGTGGCCGAGTTGGGTGAACACACCGAGCTCAACCGCGGTGAGGAGAACCTTGGACGACCAGAAAGCGAAGGCCGTCTGGAGAATCGAGCTCGGATCGAGTTGTGGTTTTATGCTGGACATAAATCACAAGAAACCAAGAGGCCCGGCCAAACGAAAGCTCAAACTTCGATCGAATGCACGGAGTTAGGGCAGCCGCCTGATGCGGATGTTCCGGAACTGAACAGGATCAGTGTGGCTCGCAATTCCAAAGTGACCTGAAGTCCGGTCCTTGCCCGGGTGCGGATGATTTGCCAAAAAGTCGGTCACATCGTCCAAGTCCGCGGTGAGAATGGTCGTGCCATTGAGTTCGACCGTTATCGTGGGTCCCTTCACCGTGATTTGTTCGAAGTTCCATCCCCCAGCCGCCCGCAGAAATCCGCGGTGCGCAGCAGCCAGTCCGTAAGCGGCGCCATTCGCCTGCCGCGGATCCAGGCTCTTCGACTGATCCCCTGAGTCATCGAGAATCTGAATCTGGCACATGCCGACGTAGGCGGCATCTCCGGAGCCCGGATAGCGGATGGCCAGGCCGCTCTTGCCCCCCGGTGGGAGCTTGTACTCAAGCCGGACGACGAAGTCAGAGTAAACCTCTCGAGTGTAGATCGTGCCGCCCTGGCCGGGTTTGCAGGCGATCGAGCCTTCCTTGATTTCGTACTCGTCAATCGGCCCGGCCCAGCCTGCAAAATTTTTCCCAGTGAATATGCTTTCAAAACCTGCTTCATCACGCTTTTGCAGAATGGCGTTGGCTTCATCAATAGGGATTTCACGTACGAAAACGTTTCGCCAGCGAATCTCGCCGCCGTGCGTCTGGAGTTGGATGGGGCCTTTGGCCCAGAGCGGCTGTTTGCGGTCCCAAAAATTCTCCATCGCGGCGTGATCCACGACCAATTTGTCATTCAAATAAACGGTCGTCTTGTCGCCGATCTGCAGGATGCGAAAGCTGTTCCATTGGCCGAACGGCTTGTCGGCGAGCACGAGCGGATCCTTTCCCGGAGCGCCGGCGCTGTTGTTCCAGAGTCCGCCCGATCCTTTGTCCGCGCCGAGATTCCATTTCCCGCCTTCCTTGGTGAAATCCCAGATTTGCACCTGGGGATTCGCGCGCAAATAAATGCCGCTGTCAGCCAGGGGAACTGTCTTGTACTCCATCAACAGCTCGATATCACCATACTCGTGGTCTGTGGTCGCGTAAGGTCCATTTCCATCGTTGACCAGTTCGCCGTTTTCGACACGCCAATGTTGGTTGAACTGGTCCAAGTCCGTTGCACGTTTCGCGGCCCGCTCTTGCTCGGTTATCCCCGACAACGTTCGCGGATCGACATGCCCCATCCCGTGCCATCCCTTCAGGTCTTTGCCGTTGAAGAGCGCCGTGAATCCTGGCGGTGGACTCGAGTCCTGCGCCGGCGCTGTTTGAACCAGGCGCAGCATTGCCAAAACCACCGCCAGACTGAAACGCGAGAGAATAGTCGAGCCGTAGAATTTCGATCGTTTCATAGAAATGCGCATCTTTCCGAGCAAGCACGTTCGTGGACCAGACCGCACGGATTCGCAAAGTTCAATCTGAATGGCGCGCGAGCGAACCTGTTTTCAAGCCACTCTTGTTCACGCGCGCGGAAAACGCCTGTAAAATCGCACCAGGCGAAACAGACCAATAGCGGCCAGGCCCACCAGCACCAGGATTCCTCCAACGCGATACCTTACCGGCAGCATCTGCCAATAGTCGGAAAAGAACCAGGCCAGCGTTCCCCAAAGGATTGCTTCGCCTGTCGTAATGGACCAGGCGAGCGAGCGCGGTGGCACCCGAGTCTCCGGCACACCGTTCCGCGTCACCTGAGGACAGTCACAGGCTGATTCACGAGTATCCAGGCCGGGTTTTGTCACTTGTTCTCCTTCTGCACCAGGACGAGCGAGTTTGCCATCGGGCGCTCGAACCCTTCCGAAGGGCGGTTCATCACCTGGCCGTAAACCCAGCACGTGGCCGAGCCGCCGCCGTCCAGGCTCATCGCCGAAACGCACCCGAGGCCGATCATGTAGGCGGACAATTCCTGCGTGGTCATTCCCACGGACAGGTAACGCTGACGGCCATCGACTTCCACCAAATAGAGATAGTCTCGGTTCCAGCCGATTGCGGTGCGCGGGTTCCGAACGTTCACTTCGTCGTGGTCGATGATCCTTCCGTCACGCACAAGGGCAGGGCCACCGCCAATGGCTGTTGTCACTCCGTTCAGAGCAGGCGACGTCTGCGTCGAGATTTGCAGAACCGCGCCCTGCTGAGTCTTGGGAATGTGGGACAGGAGTTCAGGCCCGATCGACAACACCATTGTGTCCGCGGTCAAGGGAGCGTCCCCGTTGTCGCGGATTTCCTTCACTCGCGCGGAGTAGGTCTGTCCGGCGCACAACGGAATCCAGGAATTGGTCCCATGCCGCTGCAGAATCAAGTCCTGACCTTTGCGAGTCTGCGTGGATGCTCCGGCAACGGCGGTGTAGAGTACTGCGGTGTTTCGAGTCCTTTCCTCGTTAAGCCCGAAAGGAAACTTCTGTCCTGTCGGAAAAGCGACTTCGAACCGCGAAACGACATTCGTCATTTGGGGACTGCCCGCGGGGTCGATCCAAAAGCACGTCCAGCCGCAAGGTCCGCTGACCAGCTCACCGCGCATGATCTGGAGGCCCTTCGGATCGCCCGCATATGCTCCTTCATCGCGATAATAATCACCATTGATCGCGGCCACTGGCCGGCCCACGCCCGCGGGCAACGCCTTCACTTGCTCGCTCAATGGCGCGAGGCCGAATGCTGCGGTTTTACCCAGGGCCGTGTGGAGTTCGAGGGATCGGCTCGAACGGTCCACTTTGACGACGTGGATGGACCATGGCCCCCGGGAGATGTCGTCGCGGTGGTAGGAAAACCCGCGCACAGGCCGAGCGGCGGCACCATTCGTGGTTGCATGACAGATTGCATTTGCCGAGAAGAGGAGCAGAACGATGCCAGCGCGGGCGCATCGTGATACATACCGACGTTCCAACTGCCATATGGTGGTACCGCCAGGAGGCACCCTGCCCTCGCGAAAAGCGTCAGTGTTACCGCTCATGATTTGTAGTTTGTGGAGTTAGCGCTTTCGGCACATGGCGAAAATCAAAGCCATTGACCGCTTCAGCGGCCAGTGTCGCGAGACTCCTTTGGAGTGCGTAGATGTTGCCTGACGCATCGGGATGAATTCGGTTGGAAAGAAACAGCCAAAAGGTTTCCGAATAGGGATCGATCCAAAGACAAACTCCGGTGAATCCGGTGTGGCCGAAGGAACCGATAGGAAACAGGTCGCCTCGTGGGCGACTGAAATCCGAATCGATGTCCCAACCCAAACCGCGTCGGGCCCGGACGCCTTCGGGCGATTGTACGGTCGTCATCAAATTGACGGTCTCCGGCTTGAGCACCCGGCTGCCATCCAGTGTTCCCTGGTTGAGCACCATGCGGGCGAAGCGCGCCACATCCGCAGCGGACGTAAACAGCCCTGCATGACCCGCGACTCCACCCATTCCCTGGGCCTTGAAATCGTGAACCGTCCCCCGCAAAACCTTGCGTCCGACCTTTTCAGTCGGCGCGATGCGCGGGCGGACAGCTTCTGACGGTAGAAAACCCGTATCGACCATCTTCAACGGCTTGAATATTTCCCGGGCGCAAAACTCATCCAACTTCACTCCTGCCAGGCGTTGGACCACTTCACCGAGAATGATGAAATTGAGGTCGCTGTAGAGAAAGGTGGCGCCCGGCGGCCCGGAAGGTGTTTGAGCACACATCATGTCGAAGGCGCGCTTGAAATCGTACCAATCGGGTTCGCTGCTCAGGCTGCGGGGAAAACCCGACGTGTGCGTCAGCAGATGCCGAACGGTGATGGCTTCCTTCCCACCCCCTTTGAACTCCGGCAGGTAGGTGACCACGGGCTCGTCCAATTTCACTTTCCCCCGCTCGTAAAGCACCATCAACGCGGGAACCGTCGCCAGGACCTTCGTCAATGACGCGACATCAAAGAGGGTGTCTTCGGACATCGCTTCGGAGACCGGGTACACGGAGCGGGAACCGAATGCCTTGTGGTAATTGCTGCCTTTGCATTCGACCCACAACACGCCGCCCGGGAGTTTGTGTTCGGCGATCGCTCGCTGAATCTCCTCATCCATCTGCGCAAGTCTGGCGGAATTGAATCGATCCGCGGAAGATGCGGCGACCGTAACCGCAAGAGCCAGGCAAGCCAGAAGCGCCAAACCCCAAATGCTCGAGGCGGTGTCGCGGCTGACCCCGGCGATCAGCGCTTGCCGGTTCCGTCGTGGCCGAAAGGCTCGGCCGGTCGCTGGAGATTTGACAAACAGTTTCATCGCATTCTCGCCGCAGTTGGCCGAACTGGACCGACCCGCCTACTTCCGGAGTCTGTAGTATCGGTTCGATTCGGATAGCTCCACCGTAAATGGACTCGCGACGGTGCCCTGGACATCCGACCAGGATCCTTCGAGAGAATCGGCCGACTGCAAGACGAACCCGCTGGCATCCCAACCTAACGTGATCGTATTCCCGGAATAACTCACATCGATTCGGGCGGTGCGAACGATGGGCTCGATCAGGTCCAGGGATAAGCCGAAGGTAACGTCAGGGCTCTGGGCATTGTAATTATGCACCTCGGCAGCCAACACGTTCTCCCCAAGGACAAGATTGGTGAGTGAACTGATCGGTATCGTAAATGAGTCAAGGCAGGTCGCATCGCCGTTGCAGGGAAAGCCGGTCGCCAAGGTCGAGGCTACTTGGTTGGTGGGCACCCGTAGCCGGTAAATCTCGGTTCCGTTGAGATAGAAAACGGCGCCATCATCGATGTAGCCGGAGAAGGCCAAAGAGCCGCCTTGAACAATGTTGGTCAGCACGAAGCGCGTCCGAAAATAATAGGTAACGTAAGGGAAGCCATTGTTGTTTGGGTTCACAGGCAGTTGGGTGGATTTGGGCTGGACCTCTGGCTTGGGCGGGATGCGCGTATCCACCCAGAGCAGACCTGGCCCTGGACCACTCCAGGCTGAATCCGTGTAGTTGGTGCCAGACCAACTCACTCCGTTGAGATTGGTTGTGGTGTATTTCCATGAGTTGGTGATGTCGAAAACCCGATTGGTCGTCACGTAATTGGTCGTGACAAAGAAGTAGTTCGCTGAGACATACTGCTGGGTTGTAGCGGAGATAACGCGGAAATAATAGCCGGTCGCTGCCGTAAGCCCCGTGAGTTGGACCAAGTGATCCGTGACCGGTTCTGATTGGACGCCGGTGCTGTTGCCAAAGTCAGTGGTGAGCCCGTACTCCACTTCACTGGTGGCGGCCTCCAGGGTGGTCCATGTGATTGTGGCAGTCGTATCGTCAGCGAGGGCGACGACGTCGTTGATGAATCCAGGCAAGGGCTTTGCGAACACGCCCAGATGACTCCCGACCGTGCGCTCCCTTCCGGAGTCAGCGACGGCACTCGACTTATTGAGGCGAACAGCCGCACCCGTGCTGTCCTCGATCACCAGAGTGGTGGAGCCTCCTCCGTCCACGTTGATGCCGTCGTAAGCGCCAAGGAGAATCAACCAGGCCGCACTTTCGTAGTCGTTCGAGCCGATGCTATAGCCCGGCTGCCGACCGTCGATTCCGACCAGATAGAGGAAATGACGATCCTGCGAAAGGCCGAAGACCGTGCGGGGATCGACTTCGCGCGCGTTCCCCTGGTTCACAATGTTCCGACCCGCGACGACCAGAGGATAATTTCCCGATACGGCCGTATGAATCCCATTCAGACTTGCGGGCGGCCAGTTCGTGTGAATGACCGTAGCCTGGTTGTTCGTGTCGAACAGGAAGGCAGCCGAGAAGCTCGGTCCATCTTGCGCCGAAACGACCACGCCTTCGCTGACGTCCAGACCGTAAACATCCATGGGCGTTCCGGCCGGGAGGTAATAGTCGGATGGACCGAAGAAGTTCGCGTTGATCGCCGCCTGCAGTTGATGGGTCCTGAGGAAATCGCTGACCGTCAGACCTCCTGTCTCCCTGTCCCCCGCCAGATAGTTTGAAGTTCGTGGCGTCGTGAGCAGCCGGATATCCGGGTCGGTCAGGTCCACACGGAATGCGTGCACGACGGCGAGATTGGGAAATTCACCGCCGGAAGGAAGGTTCGTGCTCACGGAATAATCCACGCCTTTGAACAGCGGTTGCCACGGGCCGATGACGGGTGTCGCCCGCGCGGCGAGCCCCGCAATCAAGAACGCGAGCGCCACGCTGAGTCTACCCCATAGTTGCATAAAAAAGTTGTTTGGCATTCAACATCCACCAGTAAACGCTGTATGAAACCGGCTTTTCTGTCGTATCACGAGCTGTCATTTCAGTTCGACTTGCCCCTCACCCTACCCTCTCCCCGCGCCGGTGCAGACAAGGCCGGTGCAAGGCGCGGGGAGAGGGATCAAGGGAGAGGGGGCATGCCCATTTTATGCAACGTTAGAGTTTAATGTGCTTCGACGAAATTTGCATACGTAGAAAAGTTCAGCGGATTCAGGTTCGGTTGAACGCCGTCGATGGATCAGTTAGTTGCCGCCATATTTGTATTCGTAGCCGGGAACGGGATTTCGCGTGTAAGCCGGGTTGTAACCGTCGTAATAAATCTTGACGAGATTGACGCGGCCGTCAGCGAATCCGACAACGCTTTCGGCATCGCGATAGAATGGCGCATTGGTTTTGCCGGTCTTGCTGCGGTGCCAGGATAAGGGGGCGTGGGCCGTCCATTCCATCACCAGCAGCGTGCGTCCCGGTTGGTTCACGGCCGGCAATTTCCATCCGGCAATGTTGGGTGTGCCGAACAACGTCACACCATTGAAAACATAACTGCCATAATCGAACCGCGGCGTTTTGCAGAAAGGCGTGGGATCGGAATAGCCGCGATCCAGCGGACAGGCAAAGATCCGATCGTTCGGTGAAGACGGAGCGGAGAGACCGAGGTAACTCTTGATCTCTTCCTTGTACCACCACCAAGGATCCCCCGACGCCGTCTGAATCAGACCCGGCAACCGGGTTTCGTGATCCTCGGCAAAGCGCAACGCGGCCCGCCCGATCTGCTGAAGGTTGCCCTCGCAAATCTTCAACCGAGATTTGGCCCGAACCACCGCCAGCGGCGCGATCACCAGGGCGGCCAGCACCGCAACGGTGGCGAGCGTCACGAGCATCTCCGTCCTCGTGTAAGCCGCACGAGAATCCAGCTGCAAGCGCGACGTTGGCGATGTGCCAGTGTTCATGGTTTCATTGGTCATCGCGTTGCGTGCGAATCGTGCCTGCGGTTGAGAGATCGCCTCGGACAACGGTGTAGAGCCGGCCAAAAGTCATGGAACCAGGATCGTCCTCAGCGCCGCGCGACGCATGGCGATTCACGAGCGCGGCGTGAAGCAGTCCCGCATGGAAGAACTCGCTCAAATCGAGCGTCTCCGCCAGATGCCCCGAGCAAAACGCGATGATCTTTGGCTTCACACGGCCGAGGGCGGCCCGTTGTTCCTTGCCAAGCACCGGCGGCCCCAGGAACGAAACGATCACCCGGTTGGCAGGTGATCGTCGAATCAGCTCATAAAAATCGCCTGGTGGAACTTCAACCGGCCGCAGTGGGTCCAACTGGATGGTTTGCGTTTCGACGTGGATCTCACCGGATCGACGGACCTCCTGTTGGAAGCTTTTCAGCAGGATATCCAGCGCCGGCTGGGGAAATGCCTCGGTATCGCGCGTGATCACGGTGATCTGCCCGCCCGGACGCAACGCATTCAAGGCTTCTCTGGCCAGCGCGCGTCCAATTTCCGAGTGCAATTTCCGGTCCACGGGGGGTCCGAATTCCCGCGAGGACAGTAAAATGGCGGCGAACGCCGCGCTGGCGATCAGCAGGGCCACGATGTCAGTCGATTTGCGATTGCGCATGAGTCAAGAAACTCGACTAGAACACACCGCGGGGTTTGGAAAAGACCACGTTCGTTATTCCCGAGGCCAGAGCGGTGCTGATTTGGGCGCGCAAGGTTTCGGTCTTCGTTTGCTGCGTGCTGCTGTCAGCCAGGGACAGGTTGCCTCGCCGGTTGTGCAGATTTCTGTCCCAGGCTGCGTCAATTGATGAGCCCAGGAATGTACTCCATTTCGGATCGAGCCCGCCGTCGCCGCCCGTCACATTGCGGTCGCCCAGCACAATGGTCTGCGGACGCTCCTCACTGGCAGTGGTTCCGACGAAATAACTGATGTTCGCGTCGCCGGAAGCAAATGCCCAGTTGGTTGCTGCTTTGATCTGAATGTCCGCAGGGCACAGCAGAATCCGAGGCGTGTTGAGCTCGTTGGAGCAGACCCTGAAGTGATCCGTCCAATCGGGTGAATCCATGCTCCCGCCGTTGGTGATCGAAAGGTTCCAGGGATATTTATCCGTATTATCGTTCGCCCACATTCTCACACCGAGACTGACTTGTTTGAGATTGTTGACACAGGCAATGCGTTTGGCCTTCGCTCGACTCGCGGCCAACGCGGGGAGCAGCAGCCCAGCGAGGATTGCGATGATCGCGATCACCACCAGCAACTCGATCAGCGTAAAAGCATTTTGATTTCGTCTCATAAACCGGCGGCTAACTTCGTGGTCATCCGCGTCAAACGCAAATGATTCCAACCCATCTTTAGTCAGCAAATGCGGTACCAACCTTCTCCGGCCGCTGATCGGCCGATTTCGCTGTCCGTCCGCTAATGCCGATCTCCCTGAGGCTGACGGACCAAACGCAAAGTAGCCTTGTCAAACCACGCTTCACCTGTAGCTGCGCGAAGTTGGCAGATCAAGACGACAACCTCCTCCGGCGCGCGCACTTCGAACTCAATTTTCAACTCCTTCCAGGGACTTGTCTCCGTCAATTCCTCGGAGCGTTGCGGTTTGCCGGCCACGCGCAGACTCGCCCCGTGACTGTTGCCAAACGGAAGCGCGGTCACACCCTGAACACTGACCTGACCTTGAAATCGGTAGCGTCCTGTTTTCAACCTCACCGTTGTCCTCCACGAAGCCGATGTCTTGGCGCCGGCGACGATCCGTAATACGTCTTTATGGTCAGCACTCTTACCGTCTCGCAGTGTTCCTCCGACGGGTTCGTCATAAGCCTTCCACCCGGCCAGCAAAGCGACATCATGATCGAAATCCGGAAATGCCGGCTCAGGCTCGCTCAATTGCTTCCGGAGACCGCGTTCCCTCTCCGCGATTTGAACACAGAGCTCAGCCGCGTCCCGGCGCAACTCCCTGAACGCGCCAGCCCCCAACGCGGGGCGTAGGTCACCCAGGAGCTGGTTGACCCGGTTCGTCAGGTGTTCGGACACGAACAAAGTGTTGAACAGGTCCTTGAATCGCGCCGCATATGCTTGCCGGCCTTCGGGGATTTCCAGGATCGCGCGCGCTACCAGGCCGGACATCTCGGGCTTCCAAGGCATGTCCGCCTTCGAGAGTATTTGATCCATGCCCGAAGGCAGAAAGATCATCTTTCCTGTCTGAGGATCATGATAAATCCGAAAATTGTTTCGGCCAAGGCAATAGCCGTCCCAATGACAAAGCATGAGTTCCAGCGCCATGAAAGCAAGGAACCGATCCATTTCGAGCGCGTTCTGGAGGCGTTGCCAGCGGCGGTCGAGCTCGGGTTCCATGGCTGCGGCGGCAAGTTGTTGCAAATCGAGTTGATCGTGTGCCGCGTCCTGGCCCAAGTGCCGTTTCATGCGCTGATCGACGTCGTGACCTTCGTCGGTGTCATACAAATTACCATCCGTCCTGTTGAAATGGCGGCTGAGAAACTCCCGGGTGACTCCTTCTTTGATTACGTAAAGGCCAAGCTCGCGCCCGTTCAGCTTGACCCAAGCGTGCGCCACGCGCGGCACAGGCACCTTGGCGGCCAGAAACAGTTCACCGGCGATTTGCTCCTTCAGATAAGTGGCATCCTGCACGGAGTTGTTCAAATGCAGCTTCTGCACACCACGCAATGCCTGGCCACGAACAAATTTCGCAAAATCCACAGTGAAACTTGGCTTGTCCTCGATCGGCCGGTAGCTTCCAGTTCCTTTCAAATGAACGCCCACGTCGCGGAATTGTTCGCCCAATGCACGGATGCTGGCCGGAACATACTCCCGGCTCTCGGCGCGCAACCGGTCGATGTTCTGAGGTGTCAGTTCTATTTCAATTCTCCAAACCGGATGGGCAGCAAACAGGTCCTCGCCAGCTACGCTCCGGAAGGCCAGCGTCACCGAGGCAAGTCCGGCGATAAAGGACGAATGACGAATTACCAGCGACGAAAGAATTCCGAAGCTCAAATGTCGAAGGGCGCTCTGGCGTGCGACAGTCGGATGCGTCTTTCGAATTTCGGTGTTCTTTCGGAATTCGGAATTCGTCATTCGGATTTGGGAATGTGGTAAAACTCCCTCGCCCTGGCGGCGGCTTCTCTCTGAAATCCCGTGCCGGTTCGTCTTGCTGCCTCTCATTGGGTTCGTGAATTTTAACGGCGCTCCGGAATTCCGATGGGCTTGCGGGTTCCGATTGTTTTCTTGCAGACGACCAGGCAGTTCGCGACCTCCCGTTCGTACCCGTCACACGGCTGATTTCGCACCTTGCCCTCGTACCAAAGTGTTGCCGAGCCGCCGCCATCCAGATTCATGGCCTCCTCGCAGCCGAGTTCGACCATATACGCGGCAAGCTCACCCAAAGTCATGCCGGCAGAAATGCCCTTCTGTCGGCCATCCACCGTCACGAGGAAGAAATAACGGTCGTTCCAGCCGACGGCGGAACGAGGATGACGTTCCATCATGGAGCTGAACTCATACGAATCGGAATCAGGAGCGTTGAACCGCTGGCGTTTTGCGCCCCGCACCAGCACGGGCCCTCCGCTGATCGCCGTCTTGACGCCTCTCAAGGCCGGCTCCGTCCCTGTGGAGATGCCCAGCTCGGCTCCAGGTTCAACCATGGGTGTGGTCTTGAGCAATGCCGGACCGACCGACAAAACCATGGTTCCAGGCAAAATCGGCGCGTCGCCTGACTCGCGAATTTCCCGCACTCGAGCGCGGTATGTTCTGCCTGGCCGAAGCGGCAGCCAAGGGTTGTTGTCTTGCTGTTCCAGTACAAGTTCGCGGCCGGCGCCTGTGTGAGTGGAGGATCCCAGAGCCGGGGTATAAAGCGTTATCCGGTTTGGCAGCCGACTCTCGTTCAAGCCGATCGGAGTGGTCGTGCCGTCGGGCCAGGTGATTCGCAATTGCGAAACCGCGTTAATCGCGTGCGGTCCGCCAATAGCGTCGATGCAGAAGCTGGCGCCTCCGGCGGGTGCGCTGATCAGTTCCCCTTCCATGATTTGCAGACCGCGCGGATCACCCGCGTAGGGGCCCTCTCGCTGATAAAAGTCGCCGTTGATCGCCGCGACCGAGATGGCGAGCGCTGAACTCGAAAGCTTTGCCTGGTCCGTCACCGGAGCCAGGCCGAGGGCTTTCCCCGAGGCGTGCATCGTGCGCAATTGGAATTGTCTGCTCTGCCGTGGGACGCGAACAACATGAATCGACCACGGCCCATTCGGTTTGCGGTAATTGTTGTAACTAATATCCTTCTCGAGGTTATCGGCGGGAGCCGATTCGTCCTCGCTCCACACGGCGATCCCGATCGAGACCGCCACGCACCACAACCAGATCAGGAACCGAGCTGGTGACCCCTCGGCCACGATCCTCGACACTCGGTTTTCGCGTTGTCGCCGCAGACCGGACGTTGGGAGGTCCTGGTGGTCCAGTGCAGATGGATTTCTCATCCCCCTGGTCGTCAACGTCGCGGGTCAAATCCTGAACCGCCCAACCTGGCGGGCCAGTTTGTCGTGACTTTGAATTCGGCAGCTGGTTTTCAACATGATCATTGGAGCCATCGGCCTTCATTATTCCAGGCGCTCATTCGCTTCTTGAAACAATCCAGCGGAAATTAGGACAAATTCGAGTGGCGCCCGTTCGATGTTGAACGATCCCGGCGAAACTAACCCAAGCCTATAGACATATAATTCCATCGGACCGTAAGTTCAATCCTGAATTTCCAGCGACCCCGGACGGGGCGCATTTTGAAACCTCCACCGCCGGACCGCGGACCGTCCCGGTCCGCAGCAACATGGCTGGTGGAAAGGCTCAGGAATGTTCCAGGTCACCTCGATCGAGCGATGTGCTGCGGGCGGGGACCGCCCGCGCTCCGGTGGGAATTTCAAGATGCGCCCCCCCCGACGTGGCTGTTACCGGATGGCGAAATTCAGCAGGCACGCCAGCCCGAAGCCGGCGATGATCGCGCCGGAAATCCGATTGATCCAACGCAGATGCTGGTCGTTCAACTTTTCCCGGAACATGCCGACACCACCGCTCAACAATAGCCACCAGGCTGTCGAACCAAGGAAGACTCCTGAAACGAGCGAGGCAGCGCCCGCGTAATCCGTCGCGCCGTTTCCGAGTCCCAACCCCGCAAACACGGCAGCGAAGGAAAGAATCGTCATCGGATTGGTGATTGTCAGAACCAGGGTGGAAAGGTACGCGCCGGTCCATGCGTCCCGACTCCGCGCTGCCGCCTCCCGAGCCGGTTTGGCGAGGAAGTTTTTTACGCCGAGCCAGCAAAGAAACAAACCGCCGATGAGTCGCAACCAGGATTGTTGGCGGACCAGCAGGTCGGATACGGCCGTCAGTCCGAAGCCCGCGACGCAACCATATACCGCATCCGCCGTCGCCGCTCCCAAGCCGGAAGCAAACCCGAAAAGCCGGCCTTGCGCCAGCGTGCGTCGCATGCAGAGCACGCCGATCGGCCCGACCGGCGCGGCAATGGAGAAACCGATGACGAGTCCGCGCAAAAGGAAGCTTTGGTCCATCGAATGTGCTGTCGCAGTAGAAAACCGCAGCCAGGCCGCGCTGGCAATATTCTTTGACAGCCCGCGAAGACGACAGTTAGTATTCGGACAGTCACTCAATGACGCCAGATATTCGAATCAAGAACGGCACGGATGCGCCTCGTCGCGTTGTGCGCGCTGCCATGTGGCAATCGCTTTCCACGCTGATTAAGCGCTGGAACAGCGGATGGGCTTCAGGAACCGCCTAGCGTCATTACCTCTTCTTGAACCCACCGCTAAACGGCGGTGGGTTTTTTGTTTGCCACCGTGGTTTTGGCGGACGGTGTTGATGCGGACCAACCGCCATGAAACAAAAGAAATCGAACAGCATGAATGCAGAACCTGAAGCACCTCCGAACGCACCGCGTGGCCTGGTGCTGGCGGCGTTCGCAGCGATCTACGTCATTTGGGGCTCGACGTATCTGGGCATCCGCTTTGCCGTCGAGACCGTCCCGCCGTTCCTGCTCGGCGGCGCGCGCTTTCTCCTGGCTGGCGGCATCCTTTACGCCTGGCTCCGCTTCCAGGGCGTGCCTAATCCATCGCGTGCGCATTGGCGCAATGCGCTGGTGGTCGGTGGCTTGCTCCTGGGCGTCGGGAACGGCGGTGTCAACTGGGCGGAACAAAAGCTCGCTTCGAGCCTCACGGCCTTGCTCATCGCGATTACACCGTTGTGGTTTGTCCTGTTGGATTGGCTGCGACCGCGCGGCACGCGGCCGGGGTTACAAACCGTGCTCGGCATTGTCGTCGGCTTCGCTGGTGTGGCAATGCTCGTGGGCGACGGCGACGCTCTGCGCCAACACACCGTGGATTTGTCTGCCATCGCCGCTCTGATGCTCGCCAGCATTTCGTGGGCGTCCGGCTCGCTCTACGCCCGGTACACTCCCAAACCGGACTCGTCGTTCATGGCCGGGGCCATGCAGATGCTGGCTGGAGGAGCGTTGCTCCTCACCGTCGGGCTGGTCTCGGGCGAAGCAGCGAATTTTGACCTGGCCGGCATCTCAAGCCGGTCAGCGTGGGCTCTTGCCTACCTGACCGTTGTCGGCTCGCTGATCGGGTTCACTGCGTTCAGTTGGTTGCTGAAAGTGAGCACACCGGCGCGGATATCGACCTACGCCTACGTCAATCCGGTGATCGCGGTGTTCCTCGGTTGGGCCGTTGGCGGGGAGAACCTGACCGCGCGAATTCTCTGGGCGGCTGTGGTCATCGTTCTGGGTGTTGTCATCATCACCACGAGGAAGTCGGCGCCGGCGGCGACCGAAAAGAAGGCCGTTGATCCACACGATTCCGAGCTGAAGAGCGTGTCGAGCTGTATTGAAGACTGATAATCCCCCAAGAACCTGGCCCAGCCGACGAATCTTTGTAGCATATGCTACAAAGATTCGTCACTCACATTTCGACAAAGACTCACCCCTAGCGAGGTAATCATTGGAGATCAGGGCGCGCTCGGCTTGCCTTCGGCGCGCAGACTCCTCACGAACTCGGGGAAGCGACAGTGTTCGCAGAGGGCGTTCGAATGTTCGCAGAAATCCCGAACGATCTGCAGGAGACCCTGCTGCAAGGCTGCGGTCTTCAACACGCGCGTGTGGGCTCCGCCGAGCAATCGCCGGCGCGCCAGGCGGAGCACCGCGTTGTCCTCCGCCCTGGGCCAGGCAAAATAGCGATGCTCGGCAATTTGTTGCATCGAGGCGTTTTTGCCGGCGACCGCCCGCATCCAGAACCAAGGCAGAATCACGTTCATCGCGAGATCGGTGGCGCGCCGCGCGCCCAGCAGCGGCTGCGGTTTGGACATTTCGGGCGAGCGAAACGTCCAGTGCCGGGACCAGAACGCGTCGCGATTGACCCGCAGGATCTTCAGGAGCGAACTTTCCAGCTTGTTGTCTGGAATGATGGCCGTGAACCAGCGCTCCAGTTTGTCCGGAGTATCGCCCGCGGCCAGCCAGTGCGCCGCAAGCGCGAGCCGGCGCTGGGGATGATTGGCCGGACGAAGTCCGTGAAAGCGCCAAATCTCGCGTGGCAGGATGAATTCGGCGAATGCCTCGCGCTCACGCCACCATCGGTCCCAGACACGGCGGAGATAATTGTCCACGCTGGCCTGGGCACGGCTCAACTCGACCGGCAACAGCCCGCTCACGCCGAGCAGCCTGGCCTGCAGCGCGAAAACGTCACCGGGAGTTTTCGATTCGCGCGCCAGCAGGCGTGGCAATAATTCGGCGGCGCGGCGCATCGGCCAGAGGTTTTGCTTGTAACCCAGCGCGGCGAACGAACCTTCCCACAGCGATTGTTCCCAGCCGGCCTGCCGGGCGCGGGCGGCGAACTCCCCGGCTTTGCGTCGGAGCCGGATCAAGGCCGCTTGCTGCAACACTTCAAGAAGCATCGGCTCCGCTAAATCGCGCAGGGGCGCGGAACACTGCCCGGCCGGCAGGCCGGAGGTTTCGTCGCCCAGCCATGAACTCAGTTCGTTCAGCGGCGCGTCGAGCCGGGACTTGAGCGTGAGCGTAGGCAATGCGCAATCCTCATTCGGCGCGCCATCCCAGACGACGTGGAGGATGACGTTCTGATACGTCGGATTGCGGTCGTGGCCGTGGTTGCGCCATCCGGCGGAATGCAAATCGACCTCGATATCACCGCTTCGCGGAGAGGCGGAACCGAACTGCACAATGGCGCTCCGGAAATCAGGGCCGGCTTCATGGTTCCAGAAACCAGGATGAAGAACCCGGACGGGGCGGCCGTCCAAAGTTTTCAGCCGGTCCCGCTTCAATCGCTGGTGCGCCCAGATTTGCTGCAGTACCTTTTCCGAAGGGGCCGGGTCGCCCGCGTCGCGAAGAGCAAACGCCACTAACGACTGGGCGCGCCACTCAGAGTAAAAGTTGGACGCGATGCCGCACACCTTGGCGTTGCTTTTCAACCC